>Ga0207657_10004563_pt1 | contig 14646 bp, 13 predicted proteins | sample KBSC33metaG_FD_184316 | JGI IMG/M metagenome (GOLD analysis project Ga0207657, IMG submission 184316) | Corn rhizosphere microbial communities from Kellogg Biological Station, Michigan, USA - KBS C3-3 metaG (SPAdes) (version 2) | ecosystem: Host-associated > Plants > Roots > Rhizosphere > Soil ... | reverse complement strand
GCTCACGCACCGCGTTGCCCGCGGCGTGCATCTCATCGAAAGGCGAATTCATGGCGAGCTTGGGCTCCCTGGTGCGGCGCCGCGCCGCGCGGCGAACCTGGTGAATGCATAGCAACAACCGATCCAGCCACCGCCGGTCGCGCCGGCGGGGCAAGGACGACCCCAGTATCGACGACGCACCGCGGCTGTGCAATCGGCCTCGCGTGACACACGGTCGCGCACCGAATCGAGTCGTTCGTGCCCGCAGGTGCCTGGCACCACCGCGTCCGCGCCAGGATCTCGGCAAGACTGGCGGCGGCGGGTCGGCGGACGGGGCGGTGCCGGACGCCGATCCTGTGCGAATCCGGCGTCAGGCACCGCCTCGAATCGCGGCAAGCGCCTGCTCCAAGGGTCGAAGCGATGGCGCGATTCAAGGCGGTGCCAGACACCTGCGGCAGCGCCTGTCGCGCGGTGACGCCGGGCGAACCATCCCGGCTCACGACAGTCTGGGGCCTGCAAACCGCGGATCGTCTCAACGGCGAGGCACCCGGCGGGGTTGGCAGTTCGGATCCACGGCCACGGAGACGTCGCCCGCGCCCGCCAGGGTGGTGCCCACCCAGGTCCTTTGCCGGGCTGTGCCACCGAACCCGTGCCAGATCGGGACGAGCGGATGGCGCCGTCCATCGGCGAACGGGGCCGTGGCGGAGACGGCGCCCGCCAGGAAGACCGGCGAGCCGGCGTCAACGGGCAACTCCGCTTCGGAGCTTGCCACCGGACACCAGACCAACATGTGGAAGGTGTCGGGCACTGCGACTTCTTGTCCGAATGCGGCCAGGCCGCCCGGCGCCAGGGACCGATCCACTGCCAGGACGGCCCGGGAAGGACATTGCGGGAGACGCGCCGCCGCCGCGGCCACCGAGTTCTTCGACGCGGCGCTGCAGGCCCGGCACTCAGGCATCGGTGGGTCGCCCCTCCCGACGCCGCGTGCGTGCTCACGGCTCGGGCGTCTCGGGCCATTGCCAGTAGCGCCGCCGCAGCGTGCGCGTGCAGCGCGCCTGGCCGGCGGCCCAGAGCCATGCGCCGCAGAAGTCGCTGCGCACGACGGCGATGCCGTGCGCGGCATAGCGCGCGACGACCTCGGGCGCCGGGTGACCGTAGCGGCTGCGGTAACCGACCTGGATCACGGCCACGGCGGGATGCACGGCAGCGAGGAACGCGTCCGTCGACGAGGTGCGGCTGCCATGGTGGGGAACGACCAGCACGTCGCTGCGCAGGGACGCGGCGGGCTCGTCGCGCGCCCGCGCGACCAGCCGCGCCTCGCCCGCCGCTTCGACATCGCCGGTCAGCAGCGCGCTGGCGCCGCCTGCGCCCGCGACACGCAGCACGCAGCTGAGCGCGTTGGTCTTTGCGCCAGGGCGATAGTCACCGGGGAAGGGATGGAGCATCGTGAAGTGCACGCCATCCCACTCCCAGCCCTGGCCTGCCTCGCACGCGCGATGCGGCAGCGGGTTGGCGCGCAGCGGATTGCCGGAGGCCAGCGACGTGCGCAGCCCCAGCACCGGCATGCGGTCGATGATGGATTGCGCGCCGCCCACGTGATCGGCGTCGGCGTGGCTCAGCACCAGGAGATCGACCCGCGGCTCGCCGCGCGCCTGCATCAGCGGCAGCAGCTGGCGCTTGCCGGCATCGTTGTCGTCCCCGGAACGCGGCCCGGTGTCGAAGAGCAGCAGATGCGCGCGAGTGCGCACCAGGATCGCCGAGCCTTGGCCCACGTCGGCCGCCAGCAGCTCGAATTGTCCGAGGGGCGGCCGCGCGACCTCGGGCCAGAGCAACGGCAGCAGCATCGTCACGCCCAATCCGCGCACGCGCCAGGGCAGCGGCAGCATCAGCAGCGCGCCGCCGGCCAGGCCGGCTGCCAGCGCCCAGCCGGGCGCGGTCGCCACGTGGACGCTGGCCAGCGGCCAACGTGCGAGCCAGGCGAGCAGCCACATCAAGGGCTTGAGCGCGAGGGCCGCCAATTGCCACAGCGGCGCCAGGACGATGCCCAGCAACGTGAGCGGCGTCACCACCAGCGTGATCCACGGCTCGGCCACGAGATTGGCGGGCAGGCCCACCAGCGAGACCTGCTGGAAGGCCACGAGCGTCAGCGGCGCCAGGCCGAGGCTGGCGACGATCTGGGCGCGCAGACCGCCGCGCAACTGCTCGGCGACGCGGCCGCCAAGCCGACGCAAGCTCCCACCCGCACCCGCACCCGCACCGGCTCGCGCACTTGCACTTGCACTTGCACTTGCACTTGCACTTGCACTTGCACTTGCACTTGCACTTGCACTTGCACTTGCACTTGCACTCGCACTCGCGCTCGCCCCGGCATCTGCATCCACGCCCGCGCTCCCCCGCGCCGGCTCCGACGCCATCAACAATCCGACCGCCGCAAACGACAACCAGAAGCCGGGCTGCAGCAGGGCCCAGGGGTCGAGCAGCGTCACCGGCACCATCGCGGCCAGCGCGACCAGCAAGGCCGGCCAGTTGAGCCCGGCGCCCCGCAGCAACGCGGTCGCTGCCAGCATCAGGACGGTGCGTTGCGCCGGCACGCCCCAACCGGCGAGCAGCGCGTAAAGCCAGGCCACCGCGACGCCACCCCAGCGCGCGGCCAGGGGCGTCGGCAGCCACAACGCTGCACGCTCCGAGCGACGCCACAGCGCGCCGACGGCGATGCCGCCCAGCCATCCGAGCATCGTGATGTGCAGCCCGGAGATCGACATCAGGTGCGCGACGCCGGTGTTGCGGAACACTTCCCAGCCGGGCCCGGCGATGGCCGCCTGGTCGCCCACCGCGAGCGCCGCCAGCGCGCCGGCGGCCGCCGCATCGGCGCCGGACTGCGCGCTCAGCAGCAAGCGGTCGCGCACCCATTGGCGCACATGGGCGATCGGCGCCCACGCGGTGTCCAGCAACTCGCCATTGCCGCGCACCGTGCCGGTGGCGCGCAAGTCCTGGTCGAACAGCCACAGCTCGGCATCGAAGCCCTCGGGGTTCATCGCACCGTGCGGACGCCGCAGCCGCACCGGCAGGCGCCAGCGCTGGCCGGCGCGCAACGGCACCGGCGAGGCGGCGACTGCGCGGTCGTCGCGCTGGTTGCGGCTCCATGCGAGCCAGACGCGCGACGGCACGACGGGCGCGCCGGCGCCGGGCGGCGGCGCGGGCGCCGCGTCGGCCGCGGCATCGTCGTCGGGTTCGTCCTGCGAGGCGCGCAGGCGCGCCGCCGCCTGTTCGGCGCCCAGGACCTCGGCCGGCAGCGGACGGCCGGCGGCCGCGTCCAGCGAGCGCACCCGCGCCAGCTCACGCGCCGTCATGCCGAGCGGTCGCACCGACTCGACGACGAAGGCGAAATGCTCGCCGTCTTCGGCCAGTTGCGGCATGTCGTCGATCACGCCCACGACCTCGACATCGCAACCCTCCCACGCGGGCGCAAGCGCATCCGCGAGACGCACATCCGCCCGCCAGCCTGCATAGGCGAAGCCTGCGGCGGCCAGCGCGATCCAGACGCCCACCCGGGCGGCGCGGCGCCATCGAAGACGGCCCGCAACGAGCAGCGCGCCCAGCGCCGCGGCGCCGATCAACGGATACGCGCGGCTCACCCACAGCCACGGCTGCTGCAGCTGCACGGCGATGCCGCACACCCAGGCGACGGCCATGGCCGCGCGCCACCATGCACCGGCGGCGTCCGGCAGTGTGAGGGCGCGGGCTTGATCCATGCGACCCAGTCTAGGAGCGATGCCCCTGGCTCGACCTGCGCGGAATGTCCGGTTTCAGCCTCTGGATGCCACCGACGGCGTTGCAGTCGGTGCACGCGACGACGGGCTTGCATGCGCCTCGAGGTCCCCATGAACCTGGACGCCGCGGAAGGTGGCCGGCGGTGGGGCGGCGTCGCTTCGCTGCGTGCCGAAACGTTGGCCGCGACTGCCGACCTAGAGTGGCCGCTCGCCTTCGCCCGAGATGCCATGCACCGAGATCCCCACCACGCCATCACGATCCGCCCCACCACGCTCTACTTCGGAACGCCCGTGGCACTCATCACGACGCTCGACGAGCAAGGGTCGGCGAACATCACGCCCATGTCCTCGGTCTGGGCGTTGGGATACCGCCTCGTGCTGGGCTTGTCCGGGGCCAGCCAGGGCTGCATCAACCTGCTCGCGGGAGGCGAGGCCGTCGTGAACCTGCCCGACCCGCTGTTGTGGCCGGCCATCGAGAGGATCGCACGGACGACCGGCCGCCATCCCGTCCCCGCCTACAAGCAGGCCATGGGCTATCGGCACGAGGCGGACAAGTTCGCCATCGCGGGCCTCACCCGGGCACCATCGCGCCGCATCGCCCCGCCACGCATCGCGGCGTGCCCGCTGCAGCTGGAGACCAGGCTCGTCCACTCGCGCCGTGCGGCACCGGAACCGGGCGACGACGAGGCCGACCCGGGCTTCTTCGTGATCGAGATGGAGGTGCTCGAGGTGCACGCCCATCCGGCGATCGTCCTGGGGCCGACCGGCCGCATCGACACCGGCCGCTGGAGCCCGCTGCTGTATGTGTTCCGACATTACTTCGGCACCGGTGAGCGGCTGGGGCGCAACTTCCGCGCCGAGACCTGAGGGATCGATCCTTCGTCCGGCGACGAAGCATCCCGCAGGCCATCGCTGCGAGAGTCGGGCTCATCGTCCACTTCCTGCCGAGTCCGCCATGACCCTGACCTGCTTCATCCGCTACGAGATCGACCCGTTCAAGCGCGACCTGTTTCGCCGCTACGCCGAACAATGGGGCCGCATCATCCCGCGCTGCGGCGGGCACCTGATCGGGTATTTCCTGCCCAGCGAAGGCACCAACTACGAAGCCTGGGGCTTGATCTCGTTCGACAGCCTGGCCGCCTACGAGGCCTACCGGACGCGCCTGCGCGCCGACGACCAGGGCCGCGCCAACTTCGAATTCGCGCAGCGTGAGCGCTTCATCGTGCGCGAACAGCGCACGTTCACCGAGGTGGTGGACGGGGCCACCCTGCGCGCAGCCGGCTACAGTGATGCCAACGCTTGCTGACACCCCTGCCATGGCCACTTCGCGCCGCGCGAGCCCCGCGCCTTCCGACACCCCGCACGAGCCGCGCCTGGCACGCATCGCCGCGCTGGTGGCCGATCCGTCGCGCGCCCGCATGCTCGCGTTCCTGTTGTCGGGCGAGTACGCCAGCGCGGGCGAGCTCGCGCGCACCGCCTCGGTCGGGGCGGCCACGGCCAGCGCGCACCTGGTCAAGCTGGTGGACGCCGGACTGCTGGTGTGCGAGCCGCGCGGCCGCCATCGCTACTTCCGCATCGCCGACGCCGACGTCGCGCATGCCCTGGAGGCGCTCGCGATGGTGGCGGAACGCTCGTCGCACGACCGGGCCTGGTCCGCGCCGGCACGGCTGCGCCTGCGCGAGGCGCGCTGCTGCTACGGCCACCTGGCCGGTCGCCGCGGCGTGGCGCTGCTCGAACAGCTGCTGGAACGGCGCTGGCTGGTCGAAGCGCCGGAAGGCTACGCCTTGACCGACGCCGGGGTCGCCGGGATGGCCGCGCTCGGCTTCGACGCGGCGGCGCTGAGGGCCAGCGCATCGCATCGCATCGCCTACCCCTGCCTGGACTGGTCGGAGCGGCGCGACCACCTCGCCGGCAAGCTGGGCAGCGGGCTGCTGGCGCACTTCATCGACCGCGGCTGGCTGCGGCGCATCGGCAGCGAGCGCGCGCTGGAGCTGACGCCGCCGGGCCGGCAGGCGCTGGCGCCGCTGCTGGCCTCGCAGCCTGGCTGAAGCGCCCGAGCGGCGCCGCTCGTCCGCACGAAACCGCCACCCGGGCCCTCGCGCGCGACAGGTGATTGGGGCTGCGTGTAGCATCCGGGCCCATCATCGGGCCAACCGGCGCCACCGCGTCCAGACGGTGGCGGGCCGGCCCACGGAGAACCTCATGACGATCGCCGCCCGCCTGCAAGCCCTCGGAATCGAGCTGCCGCCGCTCGCCGTCCCCGCCGCCGCCTACCTGCCCTTCGTGCAGACCGGCTCGCTCGTGTTCATCTCGGGCCACATCGCCAAGAAGGACGGCAAGCCCTGGGTCGGCCAGCTGGGGCTGACCATGAACACCGAGGAAGGCAAGGCCGCGGCGCGCGCCATCGCCATCGACCTGATGGGCACGCTGCAGGCCGCGGCCGGCGGCGACCTGTCGCGCGTCAAGCGCATCGTCAAGCTGATGAGCCTGGTCAACAGCACGCCCACCTTCACCGAACAGCACCTGGTCACCAACGGCTGTTCCGAACTCCTGGGCGAGGTCTTCGGCGACGCCGGCAAGCATGCGCGCAGCGCCTTCGGCGTGGCGCAGATCCCGATGGGCGCTTGCGTCGAGATCGAGCTGATCGCGGAGCTCGCGGCGTGAGGATCCGCATCCGCATCCCGCAGGTCCTCGTCCTGATCGGGCTGGTGTCGCTCGGCGCGGTGGGCCTGGCCGCGATCGCGCAGTACCAGTTCGACATGCAGCCCTGCCCCTGGTGCGTGCTGCAGCGCCTGATCTACATCGTCGTGGGCGTGCTCGCGCTGCTGGGCGCGCTGCTGTCCAACACGCCGCGCCGGCTGGTCGTCGCGCTCGCCTTGCTGGCGGCGGTGAGCGGCATCGCCACCGCGCTGTACCAGCAGTTGCACGCCGTCAGCGAGGCGTCTTGCGACCTCAGCATGGCCGACCGCTTCATCGCCTGGCTGCAGCTCGATCGCCTGCTGCCGCAGCTGTTCGTCGCCTACGCCTCGTGTGCCGATGCCGCGGTGTCGGTGTTGCACGTGCCATTCGCGGTGTGGAGCTGCGTGCTGTTCGTGATCCTCGCGCTGCTGCTGGCTTGGACGCTGCGCGCGTCGATGAAGACGCGCTGAGCGCCGTGCATCAAGGCACCTACTACGCCGCGAGCGCCGGCCCCGCGCCCGCGCGTGACGCGCTGCGCGGTCGCGTGGACGCGCAGGTCTGCGTCATCGGCGGGGGCTTCGCCGGGCTGGCGACGGCCATCGGGCTGATCGAGCGCGGCCAGCGCGACGTCGTGATCCTCGAGGGCGAGACCGTCGGCCACGGCGCCTCGGGGCGCAACGGCGGCTTCGTCTTCGGCGGCTTCAGCCTGGACAACGCGCAGCTGCTGGCCGACCAGGGACCGGAAGGCGCGCGGGCGATGTACGGCCTGACGCGCGCCGCCGTCGCGACTATCCGGCGCCGCATCGGCCAATACGCGATCGATTGCGACGCCATCGAAGGCGGCGTGGTGCTGGCCAACTGGTTCGACGACGACGCGATCCTGCGCAAGCGCCAGGAATTCATGGCGCGCGAGTTCGACGTGCACTGGCAACTGCTGTCGCACGACGAGCTCGGCGCCTACACGCGTTCGCAGCGCTACGCCGGCGGCCTGCTGGAGCCCGACGCGTTCCACTTCCATCCGCTCAAGTACGCGCGCGGCCTGGCCGCGGCCATCGAGCGCGCGGGCGGTCGCATCCACGAGCACGCGCGCGTGACGCGCATCGCCGCACCGCGCACGCCGGGCGGCGGCTACGAGGTGCACACGGCAGACGGCGCGGTGCACGCGCGCCACGTCGTCATTGCCGGCGGCGGCTACCTGCGCGGCGTGTCCGCGCCGCTGGAGCGCGCGATGCTGCCGATCGCCACCTACGTGATGGCCACCGAGCCGCTGGGCGACGCGCTGGCGCGTTCGATCCCGGGCCGCGCCGCGATCTACGACACCCGTTTCTCGTTCGACTACTACCGTGCGCTGCCCGACACCCGCATCCTGTGGGGCGGCCGCATCTCCATCCTCGATCGCAAGCCCGAGCCGATCGCGCGCCTGCTCAAGCGCGACATGCTCAAGGTCTACCCCGAACTGCACGACGCCAAGGTGGACTACGCCTGGGGCGGGCTCATGAGCTATGCGCGCCACTCGATGCCGCAGATCGGGCGCCTGCCCGACGGCACCTGGCATGCGCTCGGCTTCGGCGGCCACGGCGTCGGGCCGACCACCGCCGCCGGCGAACTCATCGCCGACGCGATCGCCGCCGGAACGCCGATTCCGGCCGGCTTCGCCGACTACGGGCTGGCGCGCGTGTGGGGCGCGGCCGGCCGGCTGGCGGCCCAGATGACCTACAACTGGGCGGAGCTCAAGGACTGGATCAACGAGTGAGCGCCGCGATGCGCTATCGCCAGGGCGCTTCCTGCGACCAGGCGTCGTCGCCCCGGTGCGTCGCCAACGCCAGCAGGATCGCGCCGCGCGGCGCATAGACCGGCGCCATCGTCAGCCCCGGCCAGAGGCCGGAGGCCTCGAGCATGGCGGCCGTGGCGGGGCGGTCCATGGCGACCACGAGCTGCCGCCCGTCGCGCCAGATCGGCACGGCGCCGTGGCGCTTGACCAGTTCGGGGGACATCTTGCTCACGCAAGCCGGGTCGACGGGAAAGTGCGCCAGGTCGACGAGCGGAAAGCCCAGCTTGAGCGCCAGGCCGACTTCCAGCTGTTCGGGCGTGATCAGGCCCTGCTGCACCAGCCGCTCGCCCAGGCGTCCTCGCGCCGGGGCCTGCGCCAGGACGCCTTCGATCACCTGGGGCGTGACGAAGCCCAACTGCACGAGCGCCTCGCCCATGCGGGGAATGCGCTTGCCGCGGTAGCTGGCCAGCGCCGTGCGAAGCGCCTCCGGATCGGTGATCCACCGGTTCGGGTCGCTCGCGCTCGGGCCGAACGTGCAGGTCAGACCGGCCGCACGCGGCACCAGCACACGCCTGAGCGCGACATGGCCGGGCAGCGCGCTGAACAGGAAATGGCCGGCATCCGTCTCCACCATGCCGACCGTGCGGCCGCGCAGCAATTCGTGGCCGTCGGGTGCATGCACGCTGTAGTCGCGTTCCAGTGTCGCCACCGGCAGCTGCGCCAGGCCGGGCCGGTCGTGGGCCTCGGCGGCTTCCAGGGGGGCGCTGAGAGTGATGCGGACCACGCGCGCCAGCGCAAGGGCCACGAACGGGCCGTTGGTCCTGGGGCCGACGGCCCACTCCTTGACGCGGGGGTCGACTCCGCGCGCAAAGGCCTGCAGGGAGCGCCCTTCGACCGTGTCGATTCCGCAGGCCCATACCCCGGCGGGTTCACCGGGCTCGTGGTGCGGCCAGTCGAACGGCGGCCGTGGCCACCCGGGGGGCGGGCCCGCGCTTGCAGCGTCATGAGCATTCGGCATTGGCTGTGGACCTCTCGTGCACGATTCTAGTGCCCGCCTTTGGCGCGGGCCTTGCAGGTTCCGCCGTCGCGGCGGCTCGTCAATGCAGCGGTTCGAAGCGGCCGTTGCGCACCTGGGTCAGGTAGAGCGCGCGCTTGGCATCGCCGAAGTCGTCGAGCGAGAACTCGCCGTCCAGCGCCGTCCAGGTGGCCGGCACGGACAAGGTCGCGCGCAAGGGCTTGGCGCCCCGCCGCTCCAAGGCCTCGACGCCCAGCATGACGGCCTCGTAGCTCTGCACTGCCGGCGTGGCCGGCAACTCGCCGAATCGGGCACGGTAGCGCGTGACGAAGTCGCGCATGCGCGGCAGCGGGCTCTCGAGGTCGACGGCCTGCAACGCGATCGTGCCCTCCGTCGCGCGCCCGCCGACCTGCAGGAACTGCACGTTCGCGCCCCACGGCGACAGCGCGATGACGACATGCGGGGCATAACGGCGCAGGTGCTGCGCGACGATGGCGGCATCGCCCGGGCTGGTGACCAGCACGGCCGCATCGCAGGGCTCGCCGACGACGCGCTGCATCACGTTCGCGAAGGCCAGCGAGTTGCCCGAGCGGTAGTCGATCTCGGAGGCCCTGCCGCCAGGCAGGCTGCGAAACTCCACCGCCGCGGCGTGGCCGAAGCTCGCCGAGTAGGCGCGGTTGGCACTGTCCATCAGCACCGCGATCGAACGCGCGCCGCGCTGGTGCAGCAGGTGCGCGAGCTGGCGGGCGCCGGCCGGCGCGTCGGCGGCCACGCGAAAGAAGAAGTCGTCCTTGGCCGACAGCTCGTCGGTGGTCGCGGTGGGCGAGATCAGAACGACGCCGTGGCGGTTGGCCTCGGGGACGGCGGCGACGGCCATCTCGCTGGTCATCGGCCCGACCACGAAGGCGGCGCCGCGCGCGGCGAACGACGCGATCGCTGCCCGCGCCGCCTTGGCATCGTTCCTGTCGTCTTCCAGCAGCAGCTCGTAGTGCGCGCCATGCTTGGCGTTGAGCGTCTCGATGGCCAGTTCCGCGCCATTGCGCCCGCCCACGCCCAGCTCGGTGATCAGGTCGCCCAGGAAGCCGATGCGCACGCTTTGCGCAGGATGGCAGCCGACGCCGGCCGCCAGCACGCAGGCCGCCAGAACCGGTGCGACCCATCGAGACGCAATGCTTGACATGGGTTCACTGTGCCGCATAGTGCGGCCCGGGACAATGGGGCCGTGACGAGGGCGGGCAGCTCGCTATTGCGCGGCGCCCGGCCTCGTGGCAACCGGGTCAGAGCGCGATCACGCGTTGGCCCTTGATCGCGGCATCGATCACCTTGCCCTTGCGCGCGCGCCGGCCGACGTGAGATGCCAGCGTCGCGCCCTTGAGGTCTTCCTCCTTAGCCTTGCCGCCGCGGCCGGTGCCCAGCACCTTGACGGCGCCGGCGCAGGTGGCCACGGAGACCAGCGGATCCTTGGCGTCGACGTCCATCAGCGTCAGGCCCTTGCCGCCGTTGGACTGCAGCTTGAGCTCCTCGAGCGGGAACACCAGCAGGCGGCTGCTCAGGCTGAGGCACGCGACCTGCGTATGGCCCGCCTGCAGCGGCACCGGCGGCAGCAGGCGATCCTTGTCGTCGATGCTCAGGAAGCTCTTGCCGCCCTTCTGGCGGCTGGTCATGTCGCCCACCTTGGCGAGCAGCCCGAAGCCGCCGGTGTTGGCCAGCAGCAGCGTGGCGTCGGCGGACGCGGCGAAGTAATGCAGCGGCTGCGTGCCGGCCTCCAGCTCGATGAGCGTGGTGATCGGCGTGCCGTCGCCGCGCGCGCCCGGCAGCGCGCTGACGGCGACCGTGTAGACGCGGCCGGTGCCGCCCTGGTTGCTGCCGAACACCAGCAGCGTGTCGACGGTGCGGCACTCGAAGGTGCCATAAAGCGCATCCCCCGACTTGAACGCGAAGCCGCCGGCCTCGTGTCCATGGCCCTTCATCGCGCGCACCCAGCCCTTGAGGCTGACGACCACCGTGACCGGTTCGTCGACGATCTTGACCTCGACCACCGCGCGCTTCTCGGCCTGGATCAGCGTGCGCCTGTCGTCGCCGTGCGCCTTGGCGTCGGCCTCGATTTCCTTGATCACCGTGCGCTTGAGCGCCGCCGGGCTGGACAGGATGTCTTCGAGCTTTCTCTGCTCGTCGCGCTTCTCGCCCAACTCCTTCTCGATCTTGATCGCCTCGAGACGCGCCAACTGACGCAGGCGGATGTCGAGGATGTCGTCGGCCTGGATCTCGGTCAGGCCGAAGGCCTCGATCAGCGCCGGCTTGGGCTCGTCGCTCTCGCGGATGATGCGGATCACCTCGTCGATGTTGAGCAGCACCAGCTGCCGCCCTTCGAGGATGTGGATGCGCGCGAGGACGTTGCGCAGGCGATGCTCGGTGCGCAGCTTGACCGTCTGCTGGCGGAACGCGATCCACTCCAGCAGGATCTGGCGCAGGCTCTTGAGCGTGGGGCGGCCGTCGCCGCCGATCATCGTCAGGTTGATCGGCGCCGAGCTCTCGAGGCTGGTGTGCGCCAGCAGCGTGTTGACCAGTTCCTGGGGCGCGATGGTGCGGCTCTTGGGCTCGAACACCAGGCGCACCGAGGCCTCGCGATCGGACTCGTCGCGCGCGCCATCGAGCACGGACAGGATCGTCGCCTTCAGCTGCAGCTGCTCCGCGCTCAAGGCCTTCTTGCCGGCCTTGATCTTCGGGTTGGTCAGCTCCTCGATCTCCTCGAGCACGCGCTGCGTGCTGGCGCCCGGCGGCAACTCGGTGACGATCAGTTGCCACTGCCCGCGCGCCAGATCCTCGATCTTCCAGCGCGCACGCACCTTCAGGCTGCCGCGGCCCGTGGCGTAGGCGTCGCGGATGTCGGCGGAAGGGCTGATGATCTGGCCGCCGCCGGGGAAGTCCGGGCCGGGGATCGCGGCGTAGAGCTCGTCGTCGCTGAGCTTGTCGTTCTTGAGCAGGGCGACCGCCGCATCGGCGACCTCGCGCAGGTTGTGGCTGGGCACCTCGGTGGCCAGGCCCACGGCAATGCCGCTGGCCCCGTTGAGCAGCACGAACGGCAGGCGCGCGGGCAGCAGCTTGGGCTCGGTCGTCGTGCCGTCGTAGTTGGGCATGAAGGCGACGGTGCCCTCGTCGATCTCGTCGAGCAGCAGGCGTGCGATCGGGTTCAGGCGCGCCTCGGTGTAGCGCATGGCCGCCGCGCCGTCGCCGTCGCGGCTGCCGAAGTTGCCCTGGCCGTCGATCAGCGGATAGCGCAGGCTGAAGTCCTGCGCCATGCGCACCAGCGCGTCGTAAGCCGCGGTGTCGCCGTGCGGGTGGAAGTTGCCCAGCACGTCGCCCACCACCTTGGCGCTCTTGCGCGGCGCCGGGCCCGCGGCGGACGCGTTGGTGAACGACAGCCCCATGCGGTGCATCGTGTAGAGGATGCGGCGTTGCACCGGCTTGCAGCCGTCGGAGACGTCGGGCAGCGCGCGGCCCTTGACGACGCTCAGCGCGTATTCGAGATAGGCACGCTCGGCATAGTGGGCAAGGGTCAGCGAGTCGCCGCCATCGCCACCGCTGAACGCGAGGGGAGTCTGTTCCATGGTCAAACCGGATTCCTTTGATCACCGGGCGCAGCGATCATGCGCAGGCGGCCCGCAAGAGGGGCCATTGTCGGTGCTGGCGGACGAGTTGCCGGCGCCAAGCCCTGAACAATCTGAAGGAATTTGCGTGCTCGCCGGGGCCAGCCGCGCCGCCGCCCGGCCGCGCGCCCAGGGCCTGTTCACACGAATGACGCGCTCGCGCCTTGAAGGCGGGCCTTCTGCTGGGTCACGCGGGAACGTTGTCGGTGTGAACCGGCCCTGTCTCAGCGGCCGCAGACCTCTGCCGCGCAGGCGACCACCTCGACACCCTGGACGTGGCGCGGCAGCTTGCGCTGAAGCAGCGCCCAGTACAGCTCGAGCACCAGGTGCACATGGGCCTCGGTCTCGGCGATCTCGGGCATGCGGCCACCCGCCTTGCGCACGGTGCCCTCGCCCGCGTTCCAGGCCGCCAGCGCGATGTCGATGCCGCCGTAGCGGCGCGTCAGGTCGGCCAGCATGCGTGCGCCGGTGATGACGTTGGTGCGCGCATCGAGCATGCGGCGGGCGGCCGGGGTCTGGCGCTCCTGCAGGGTGCCGTAGCGGTCGGCCGTCGCCGGAGTCAGCTGCATCAGGCCCAGTGCGCCTCGCGGCGACACCGCGCGCGGGTTGTAGTTCGATTCGACCGTGATCACCGCCTTGAGCAGCTCCTCGTCGACGCCGGTGCTTCTCGCGGCCTCGTTGAGCACCGGCTGCAAGGCCTTGACGTCGGGCGAGATCTCGAGCCAGGTGAGCAGGCCGTCGGTGCCCTGCGTCTTGCCCAGCACGCGGTGGTCACCGTCCTCGCGCAGGACCTGGTCGTAGCGCGAATCGATCTTGCTGGAGGCGAAGTGCGCGATGCCGGCGCCGTCCACGTAACCCCACAGCACCGGCTTGCCGGCGACCGGGACGATCGGGTTGTCCGCGGCCGCAGGCGACGTCGCGGCGACCGGCGACATCGGCGCCAGCGACCGCGCCGTGCGAACGTCCGGCACGGCGTCGCAAGCGGCCATCGCCCCCGAGACCAGGGCGATGACGGCGCAGACGATCAGCAGCGGGCGCCTCACGCGGCCCCTTTCGCAAAGGGCATCTCGAGGCCGGCCTCGACGCGCTTGTCGTACTCGCGATCGAGCAGCGACATGACCACCAGGCTTTCCCAGCCGGAGGTGTCGTCGGTGCCGACCTTCAGGCAGTCGCGCAGCCGGCCCTCCTCGACGAAACCTTCGCCGGCGTAGAGCCGCAACGCACGCACATTGAGCGAGCGCACGTCCAGCCAGAAGCGGTGCGCGTGCAGATCACGGAAGGCCAGCTGCTTGAGGATGCGCACGCAGGCGCGGCCCAGGCCGCGGCCCGGCGTCTGCAGCACCATGCGCTTGAGCTCGACCGAACGGTTCGGATTGCGGCACCCCTGCAGGATCACGAAGCCGACCTGGCGCCAGTCGTCGCCGGCCTCCACGATGAAGTGGCGCGAGTCCGGGAACCGGATCGCCCCTTCGTGCTGCGTGCGCTCCCAGGGCGTGATGAAGGTGAGATTGCGCGCGTCCTGCTCCACCGACACGACGAAGTCGAGGTCGGACAGCATCGTCGGACGGATCCGCAGATGTGCGCTCTCGGCAATGGCATGCGTGGACATCGGAAGCTGGGTGTGGGCAGGAGCGAGTGAAAACGGGCGACACGATGGCCGCGGCTTGCTCGGCCTGGGACGGGCAAGGGAGCGTGGATTATGGGGAAGGATCGCAGAGCCGTCCCACGGCGAATGCCCGATGACCGCGGGATTTCCGCACGTTTTTCGGCCCGGCCTGGATAAGT
>Ga0207657_10004561_pt1 | contig 14647 bp, 7 predicted proteins | sample KBSC33metaG_FD_184316 | JGI IMG/M metagenome (GOLD analysis project Ga0207657, IMG submission 184316) | Corn rhizosphere microbial communities from Kellogg Biological Station, Michigan, USA - KBS C3-3 metaG (SPAdes) (version 2) | ecosystem: Host-associated > Plants > Roots > Rhizosphere > Soil ... | reverse complement strand
GATCTATCCGGACGTGATCGAATCGGCCGGCAAGGGCAAGAAGGGCCAGACGATCAAGAGCCACCACAACGTGGGCGGCCTGCCGGAAACGCTGAACCTGAAGCTGCTGGAACCGCTGCGCGAACTGTTCAAGGACGAGGTGCGCAAGCTGGGCGTCGCGCTGGGCCTGCCGCACGACATGGTGTACCGCCACCCGTTCCCGGGCCCGGGCCTGGGCGTGCGCATCCTCGGCGAAGTGAAGCGCGAGTTTGCCGACCTGCTGCGCGAAGCGGACGCGATCTTCATCGAAGAACTGCGCAACACGCCGTTCGAATCGCCGCGCGTGCCGGGCATCGACGCGGGCAAGGCCCCGATCAACTGGTACGAAGCGACGTCGCAGGCGTTCGCCGTGTTCCTGCCGGTGAAATCGGTGGGCGTGATGGGCGACGGCCGCACCTACGAATACGTCGTGGCGCTGCGCGCCGTGCAGACGCTGGACTTCATGACGGCGCAGTGGGCGCATCTGCCGCACGAGTTGCTCGGGAAGGTGTCGAACCGGATCATCAATGAAGTGCGCGGTATCAATCGCGTCGTGTATGACATTTCGGGGAAACCGCCGGCGACGATCGAGTGGGAGTGAGGGGTGTTTGTAAGTAGTTGATTTTTTCGGTAAAAATAAGCGGGCCGTTGATCTTCGAACCGAATGATCAACGGCTTTTTTGTTTCTACGGTGAAGCTGTGGCTTGCAGGTTCTAGCGGTCGTTCCCGGTCGCCAGTGCCTCCACGCCACGCCAACGGCTGGCAAGAGGGGAGCCGTGGCAAATCTTGTGCTTGGAATCGGCATTGACTCAAGTCAGAGACATCCCTATGGCCGGCCTTGCCGGCAATCTTCTTTGGCAGTTCTCAATTAATCGCAGATTTTAACGCTTGAAAGTGTCTTGCAGACCCGTAGCGATGCGATCTTTTTGACTCATGACCGTTTAGGTTCCTTAGCAGCAGGAAAACCATGCGCCAGAGCGCCAACGAATTCGGCCTCAATCATGTGCCGACCCGCGAGATCATCGCCGCGTTAGATGATTCGAGCCTGGCACAATACGCTACTTGGGACATCTGCTGGACAGCTCACCTCGGATTTCTATCGTTATCTGCACGATTGGTTGCAATTTTTCACACCGTGACAGAAGTGACAGAAATTTCCGGGTAGGTGTAAATCTGGCCGAATTCTCTGCTATATATTTCCATTGCCGCTTGGGCTTCCAATTCATGTCTGAGCATATTGCAGACAATAGAAGGAATATCCATGAACCTCGTGTTCGGCCTAACTTTCGTTTCTCTCCGATGTGGCAATATTTCCCGCTAACGGCAGTTGGCGTGCGAGTCGTTTCGACGGAATAGTAAGTATGTTGGATATCGCTCTCGTGACGAACGAGGGTTCACTGGATCGAATCGCTGGAATTATTTTATGGTCAATCAATAATGTCTTTCGAGCCCAGTCATGAGGTTCCTTTTTGTAATTATTCGACTGATTTAGTCGAATGCAGGTGATTGCATATGGCGAATAATGTTAATGCAAGCATGATAAATGCGGGAATTTGTCGCTGTCGCTGCGATCCACAACGGCAATACGGTCTATGCTCATGTGCTGAGCTGGTCGAGGGTGACAAGCTGAGGCCACCACCTATCCCCGCAAGAAGCGTCCGTGCGTCGGTATTGTCCGGTAGGAAGGCTGGCTTTTAGCCAAACGGAGTAGGGGATCGAACTGGCCGTTGCATTCGCGGCACCTATCGACATCGATACGGCGAGTGTATTCGAGCTGAATGCGCCGGCCGCGACGATCCTTCCGGTGCGCGTGGCCGATTCACGCGTCGATCATCCGACATATGACCAGCTCCCGGCTCCTGAGAAATCGTATTTTGGACTTTGTAGTCTCCTCACTGCCGTGGCAGGTGGTGTTTTCGCGGGCGGCTTCGGCTGCCCGTTTTTTTATCGCAGTTCGCAACCAAGTGCGTTGCCGCGCCGGCCATCCAGCGGTGTGCTCAAGGGGATGCCCGGATCGTTGTGGGGGCTTGCGGACAGTCGTGGCGCAAACACGCCACTGCAGTATTGACGCCCACGAGAAGGCGTCCGGAACTGGAGACAGACATGCAACAAAAACCCATCCGCAAAATCGTCATCGTGGGAGGCGGCACGGCCGGCTGGATGACTGCGGCCCCGCTGGCCCAGCGGCTCGGCAAGCGCTGCGAGATCGTCCTTGTGGAATCGCCGGAGATCGGCACGATCGGCGTCGGCGAAGCGACCTTGCCGACGATTCGCTTCTACAATAGCGCCCTCCAACTGGATCACGCCGACTTTATCAAGAAGACCCAGGCCAGCTTTAAGCTCGGCATCGAATTCAAGGACTGGGGCCATGTCGGCAACCGCTTCTTCCACGGCTTCGGCGATTTCGGTCCGTCCCTCGACGGGATCGCGCCGCACCACTACTGGCTGCGCCTCGCGCGTACTTTCGACCATATGCCGGCGATGGAAAACTGGTCGATGGCCTCGGTCATGGCGCGCGAGAACAAGTTCGCCATGCCGACGGATGCACAACCGGGCGTCACGGATGCCTTTTCGTTCGGCTACCATTTCGATGCGGGCCTGTATGCCGCCTACTTGCGCGATTACGCGACGGCGCGTGGCGCGCAGCGCATCGAAGGCAAGATCATCGGCGTGCACCAGCATCCAGAGACGGGCTTCGTCACGGCCGTGCGCCTCGACGACGGGCGCACGATCGCCGGCGACCTCTTCATCGACTGCTCGGGCTTCCGCGGCCTGCTGATCGAAGGCGCGCTCGAGGCCGGGTACGACGACTGGAGCGAATACCTGCCGTGCAACAGCGCCCTCGCCGTTCCGTCTGCGCGCGTCGAACCGCTGACGCCTTACACCCGTTCGACGGCGAAGGGTTCGGGCTGGCTCTGGCGCATTCCGCTGCAGCACCGCACGGGCAACGGCCACGTCTACAGCAACGCATTTACCACCGACGACCGAGCGCGCCAGGACCTGCTCGATGGCCTTGACGGAGAAGCGCTGGACGAGCCGCGCCAGCTGCGCTTCGTGACGGGCCGGCGCAAGAAATCATGGGTCAAGAACGTAGTGGCAATCGGGCTGTCGGCCGGCTTCGTCGAACCGCTGGAATCGACGAGTATTAGCCTGATCGAAACGACCGTCGGCACGCTGCTCGAATTGTGGCCGGACCGCGATTTCCGTCCCGAACTGGCGGCCGAATTCAACCGGCTGATCGGCAGCCGCTACGAGTCGATCCGCGACTTCATCATCTTGCATTACAAGCTGACGAAGCGCGACGACACCGAATTCTGGCGCTATTGCGCGCACATGACCATTCCCGATTCACTTGCGCACCAGATCGAGCTGTTCCGCGAAACGGGCCGCATCACGATCCTCGACCGCGACAGCTTCGGCCAACCCTCGTTCTTCTCGATGCTGGCCGGCCTTGGCGTCGAGCCGAAGCGCTACGATCCGTTTGTGGACAATGCCGACATGCGCCAAGTTCATGGACATTTTGCCGGTCTGCGCGATCTCATCGTGCAAATCGTCGCCAAGATGCCGACGCACGGCGCCTATATGGAAAACATCGCGACGACGGGCAATCTCCCGTGACCGACTGAGTGGTGTTCGGCCTTTCGGTCGTTCAAGCTTGACGGTCGTTCGAGCCGACGGGCCTCGCTCCTGCTCGCGGTCGGCGCGCTGCTTGGCTTGGCGCTCTACGATGCGACAGAGCCGAGCAGCCCGCTCCTGCCACTGTGACGAAATTGACGCTGGCGATGCAGCGGTCTCCCTGCGGCGATGGCGGGATCGGCGCGGGCATTTGGGCACAGATGTCGCGTAAACACTCTATTTCGGGCCCCAGGTCGTCCGAGTTGAATTGAGCTGTTAAGATGCGGATGGCGCCCGGCAAGAGGCGCAGCCCTGAGACAGCTTAACCAAAAGAGAAGTATGCAACAGTTTTACAAGAGGGCGCTCGTCGCGCTCATTCTCCTGCTTGTCGTGGACGCGTTCTTTGCCGCGTTTTGTATTTCTCAGAGCTATGTGTCTTTGCCCGTGCTGGCCGCTCGTCGAGACGGTACGTACTGGCGCTACACCAGTGTTACGGATAGCGAGCGGGGCGGCCGTTCAACCATCCGCATCGGCGATCCCGACGGAGAGCGACTCCGTTTCGACTTCCGGGTCGTAGAGTCGCCGGCCTATCCATACGCCGCGGCGGAGCTATTGCTTTTTGATAAGAACGAACGACTGGCCCAGCTCGATTGGTCGAAGTATGAGACCGCCACTTTTTTTGCCAAATGCGAGCCGGCGAGTTCGCTCATGTTCGTAATCTCAGCGTTTGACGACAAAATATCCAAGATCGGCGATTTCCTGTCGTACCGCACGCCGCAGAGCTTCTTTTCGTGCACAAAGAAGGGTGTACTGGTTTCCGTCGACCTGCGTCGACTCATCATTCCAGAGTGGTGGTTCACCTTTCACAAGATACCGATGGCGCTGGACGATTACAAGCTGAACAAAGTCACGAAAGTCGCGTTCGGTGCGAGTATCCAGGCTCCCCGCAATGTTGACACGCATGTAGAGATCAGTGAATTCACGTTGCATTGCCGCGATTATCGCTTTATCGTTGGGCTTTTCGTCTTCCTCGGCGTCGGCTGCGTCACATTTGGCATCTGGTTTTTCCTTGCCCACGCGCGAGCGCTGACAGCCAGCGTCAATTCCAAACTGAAAAAAGATTTGCCGCTGGTCGCCTACCGCCAACTGACATTGGAACCTTACAAAGACAAGGAAAAGGAATCGGTGGTTCGGTTTGTCGCAACGAATTACACGAATGTTGATCTCGACCTGGAAGCCGTTGTGCTCGCGACCGGAGTAAACCGCAACAAGATCAACGTCTTTTTGAAAGCCGAACTTGGAATGACATTCACCGGCTACCTGAATAAACTGCGGCTGACGGAAGCGGCCAGGTTGTTGTCGGAAAAAAGTGGCGCGACCATATCAGAGATCGCGTATTCGGTCGGTTATGGTAATGTTCCTTATTTCAATAAGTTGTTCAAGGAAGAATACGGCTGCACGCCGAAAGCGTTTCGCTCCCTCCCCATCGAGCAGGAATAACTCGCTGCGTTTCCTCCCGCCTGATCTACCCTCCACCTCGTTATACACAACGCTTGAGAGTCAGTCGGACATGGCGCGCATCGTTTTGACTGCCACGTGAACATTCCTGAGCCGGGCCGGACCGTTTTGACACGCGGTTCACCATCGCCTTTGCGGCCCCGGCGCACGCCCAGGCGGGCGATCTGGCGCAACATGTCGTTAAACCTGAGGTTCGCCGGCAGCACCTTGTCGCGCAGGAGATTGGTGGCCTGGATCTCGTCGGGAGCGAAGAACAGTCGCGCGTCGAGATCGGGGCAGGTTCGGCCCGGTCGCATCAGGTGGGTGATGCGCCACGCCACGACCTGTTACAAGGCGAGCGCACGCTCGATCCTCTCGATCGCGCCAAGCTGAAGTACCTCGACGCGGATTGTTTTTTCAGGACAATACAGCTCGAAGATCGCCGGCGTGGTGCGGACGATGGCACGGTCGGACCATTACCGCAGCGCTCCCATCCCGATGCGCGCGGGCTTCTTCGAATATGACTTCGATCTGCCAGCCGCGGATGCACTAAGGCCAGGATGCGTTCAGGCGCGACAGCCTCGTCGGTGCAAAGGAGGGATTGAGAATGGCTAGTTGTCGAGTTTGCCCGCGACGTGCAGTTCGGCAACGCCCGCATTCTCGGCCGCTGCCGCGCGCAGGTTCAAGCGCACGCGCCGGCCGGTCTGCGCTTCCGTGGGCAACTCCAGCGTTGTTTGCGCGTAATGGGTCATGGGCAGATCGGTCAACACTGTCCAGCTACCATTGCTGTCCTCGACTTCCGCGCGCACGGCATACTCGCCTGGGGCACGCACCCCGATAACGAGACGGCTGATGGCGATGATCCGCTCGAGGTCGACTAGAATCCACGGATCGCCATCCTGCGCTTCAGCCATCCAATAGGTGGCGCTGTCGCCGTCGTTCACCAGGCGCGAGGGATGGTCGGCGGCGGAAGAGCTGGCGCGGGTCGGATTGTCTGCACCGAACAGTTGCTCATGGCTGTCCGGCAACTCAGCCGGGGCCACCAGCCGGTACGGGCGTTCGGTCGCCAGTGGCGTCACGCCCGGTTCGAAAGGCTGTCCGGTGAGCGTCGTGATTTCCAGCGTGGCGTCGCGCAGGCCCGGCGAAGTGGCGCGTAGTCGGCTGACGCCGGCTTGCCAGCTGCGCATCGCAATGGCAGCTTTTCCGTCCCGGATCGGGATATCCGAACCGGGGGCGAAATCGATGTGGCGGCCGGTGGGCAGCTCGCCCGGACCGGCTTCGATTTGCAGGTGCACCGGTGGACTGTTGCTGAGTTCCCGACCGTCCGCATCGACCACGGTGACGACGACCTGAACGTCGTCGGTGCCGTCAGAGCGCGCGATGGTAGGGCTACTGGCACGCAGGCGCAACGCGGCAGCGCGTCCGGCCTTGGGCCATTCCGGCGGGGCGACGCCGCGGTAGGCATTGCGGTACCAGTACCAGCTGCGTTTGGGCAGGCGTGAATAGTCGAGGATACCCGTCGAGCCGAAGGTGCGTCCGGCAATCGAACCATGGTCGAATCCGGACCAGATCACTTCGCCCGCCCGCCACGGCTTGCGCCAGCTGTCGGGCTGGTCCGGATTGGCGCCCGGGGTGTTCCCCAAGTCGCCCCAACTGGCTTCATACTTGCCCGGACGATTGGCCATGGGCGAGCCATATTCGGCGACAAAATTGGGAATCCCTGGATCAGGAAACAGGATCGCGCCGTCGCCATTGTAGGCGGCGACGTCGCCCAAGTGGTCCAGTTCGCCACGTTGAACGCCGTCTACCGACGCCGGTCGCGTGGGATCGAGTCGGTGCGTGAGTTCCACCATCTCTTTCAACAGGCGGCGCGCCTGGGGCAGCGTGGCCGGTGTCGTGAAGAACACTTCATTGCACATGCCCCAGAGAATGACGGATGGATGGTTGCGGTTGATGCGGATCATCTCGCTCAACTGCTGCTTGACGTTGGCGTCGAAACCGGCCCAGTGGGCTGGATCTGTCGGGTACGCAGGACCGCCCCAGCGATTCTCGAAGCTGCCAGTACCCCAGAACGGCGCCTCGGACAGGTACAGCATCCCAAGCCGGTCGGTGGTCTCGGTAAAATGCGGATCGTGCGGGTAGTGGGAGCCGCGGATGAAGTCGAATCCAGCTTCCTTGATCAGCGCCACATCGCGTTCAATGGCGCGGTTGGTCACGGCGTCGCCCCAGCCCGCCTGGTCCTGGTGCACGTTGGCGCCGCGGAAGTACCGATGCTGTCCGTTCAGTGAGAAGCCCTGGTCGGCACTCCAGGCAAACCAGCGGAAGCCGAACTCGGTTTCGTAGCGGTCCTGATCGCGTCCGCCGACGCGCAGGCGCGTAATGGCGCGGTACAACTGAGGCGACTCGGGCGACCACAGGGCTGGTTGGGGCAGCGGGGCGGAACGCTGGTACGCCACGGCAGTCTCCCCCGGTGCCACGGTCACGCGCTGCGGAGCCAAGGTAGCGACTTTGCGGCCCCGATCGTCGACCAGGTCGGTCAGCACGTCGACGGCGTGCGGGCGCGTGCCGTCGTTGCGCAGTTCGGTTTCCACGGCGACCTCGCCATGTTCCGCCGACAGGTTCGGCGTGGTGACGAAGGTGCCGGTCCAGGGCACGTGCACGTCGGACGTCTGGACCAGCCAGACGTCGCGGTATAAACCGCCACTGAACACGTGTTCCCCCGCCAGGGGGGCCAAGGTCGGCTCCCATTTATTATTTACGCGCACGGCCACTACATTGTTGCCGGGCCGGAGCGCATGGGTGATATTAACGGGGAATCCGGTGTAGCCGCCCCGATGGCGGGCCAACTTGACGCCGTTGACGAAGACTTCGGCATCCTGGAAAGCACCTTCGAATTCAAGGAAAAATTGGCGGTTGGGCCGGATCCGATCGAGTGTCCAGGTTTTGCGGTACCAGCCGTAGTCGACCGGGAAGTTTGACGATTGGAAGTACGGGATGCTGAAGCTGTGGGGCAATCCGGTGCGTTCCCAGGCATCGTCCTGAAATTCGGGCCGTTCGGCGCCATTGACATCGCCCATGTGAAAACGCCAGCCAGCATTGAAACTCTCGCGTTGGCGGAGCAACTGTGAATCGCGTTGTGCTGCAGTGGATGGGCGCTGATGGCGCGGCGCTGCTTCGGCGGGCACGCTTGTCTGCAGGGCAAAGGCAAGAGCGGCGCTAACGCCCGTGGCAACTACGCTGCGAAAGCGATGCCCGGAGCAGCCAAGATTGTGCAGAGAGGAAAAGGCACGTCTGAGAGCCGTTCTGGGCCATGAACTGTGTATGTGGATGAGCATAGAAAAATGGATTGCTGGCAAGAGGGGCTGGCCAATGGAAAAATCGCGCCGCTGTTGCGCATATCGACTTGGCTCCGCCCGACCTCTGCTAGGCGGACTGGAAGAACGTGCCGCCGGCGCTGGGGTAATTCGAGCGCCGCGACAATCCTCTGCAGGTGCCCGAGCCGGTCAGCGCTGCGGTCTTCGCCCGGTCGGGCTATCGAATCATCGAGCGCGACGTGGTCGGTGTCGCACCGGTCGTCGTCAACGATGCAGCGCCGGCTCGCGCCGGCGCTGTGCCGTGGTTAGAACGTATAACCCGCCGAGACGCGGAAACTGCGTCCCGGCGCGAACCACGAGCGGCCCGTGCTGCCGATCGTCTGCTGTTGCGTCTGGCGGAACACCACGTTGTTCAGGTTGCTGACGTTGAAGTTAGCGTACATGTGTTCTCCGAATTTGTAGTTGAAGCCTGCATCCCACTGGCCGATGGCCTCCTCCCAGACCGGCAGGCCGTAACCTACGTCCTTCGGCTCCACGCCGTTGGCATCCTTGCGTGCCGGATCGGCGCTGGTCGCGTCCCAACCGCCCGAACCGTAGGCGTTCACCGCCTGCAGCGTACGGTCACGCCAGCTGTAAGCTACGCGCACCGACAGCGGGCCGCGGTCGTACATCAGAGCGAAGTTGAACGCGCGTTTCGACAGGTACGGCACCGGCAGGTCGTGGAACGGCAGACCATTGGTATCGCAACCGAACAGGTTTCCGGCCGTATCGATACTGCCACCCTGGCAATATTTCATCGCGAACGGGTGATACATCTCCTGCTTGTTTTTCAAGTAGGTGAAATTCGAGCTGACGCCGAACCCTTTGGTCCAGTCAGGCAAGATCCGGTCCAGGACGGGCAACTTGTCCAGGTACGTCATGCCGGCAATTTCGATGCCGGCAACCCACAGCTTCGCCGCGTTCGTCGGTCCGGTGATCACGAACTCCTGCGGATTGCCGGCGATATCGTTGACGGTCCGCTTGTAGCTGTCGTTCAGGATGATGTCCTTGACCTTCTTGTAGAACACCGCAGCGGTCAGGGACTGGCCGTCACGGGGATACCATTCCAGCGTGAAATCGACATTGTTCGCCTTGAGCGGTTTCAGATTCGCGTTGCCGGCGTTGGTGCCCGTGTAATTCACACGGTTGACTTGCGAGGTCACCGGATCGGTGGACACCGATTGCTTCAAGGTGACGTACTCCTGCAACTGGTCGAAGCCAGGGCGGTATATGCCTTGGGACAGCGCCACGTGGGACTGCAGCTTGTCGCTCCATGCCACCTTCAGGTTGAGCGAGGGGATCACGTCGACGTGACTCGTACGGGCATCCATTTTTTCCAGCATCGGCGCGAATCGCGGCAGGACCGGCGGCGACGTGGCGTCATAGGTCGGCCGGAAATCGGTGTAGCCGTGTGCGATCGTGACCGTCCGCACGACCCGCACGCCCGCCACGCCTTCGACGGGGAACCTGAGGTCGTCGAAGCCGAACCGCAGGCTGCCATACATGGCCTGGGTACGTTCGCTGTGCGTGCTGGTTGCGGGCTTGGGGAGCGCGGTGGTGCCTGCAATCATCGCCGAGGGATCGGTGGTGAAGCCCTCCGGCTTCCAGTCCTTGTTGACACTGTCGCAGTCCGCCGCTGAAGTTCCTTTATACGCATTACTGTCTTTGCACTGAAGCACCTTCAACGGCAACAACTGCTGAACGTAGGCGTTCGGATAGTCCCGCACCAAATTCATCGTCGGCAGGACGATCGTGGGCGGCGCCTGCAGGGCCCCGTTGAAGAAGTTGGGGAACGAGTAAGTCTGCACGCCGCCCGGGATCACGTAGCGCGGATCGCTCATATAGCTGAAGTTCGGCTTTTGCCAGCCCACGTCGGCAGGAAGGGGCGGCTGGCCCGGAATCGTGGTGACCTTCACGGCCCAAGGCTCGGAAAGCGTTTGCCAGCCGCTGCCGGTCGAAGCCTGGTGGGTCGACTGGCGGTCGGTCAGGCGGACACCAAAGCGGAAGTCGCGCAGCACAGGGCTGTCGAAAGCATACTTTGCGTCGGCCTTCCACGCATACAGGTCGGCCTTCGCCTTCGAGACGCCCGGCTGCATCTCTGACCAGAAATAGTTCTTGTAATCGGCAAGGAACGCGCTGGCCGTCGGGTCGAAACTGACCTTCGGCGTCCGGCCCGACACGTCCATGTACATGCTGGGCACGAAGGTGTTCAGGTTGATCAGGGCGCCGTCCGCATGGTCGGTGGAATGCACCCACTGCAGATCGTTCTGGAACGACAGGCTTTCGCTGGCGCGGAACTTGAGATTCCACGCCAATTCGCGGGTGCGTCCGACGGCATGGGTGTAACCCGAGCTGGTGCCGACGTGCAGGCCACCGGCCTCGAACTGGTTCAGCCCCAATCCCGCCGGATAAGTGAGGGTGCCGGACTGGAAGACGCCCCTCGCGTCGAACTTCGCGTCGTTGTATTTTGTGAAGTAGGCGTAGTCACTGGTCGAGTAAATACCGTGATTGACATCCATCGACTCGAAGCCGGAATCGAAGTAGGTCAGCGCTGTCTCTACCCGGTCATTCTTCCACTGCAACGCGCCGTAGAAGCCCTTGCGTTTCGTCGTACCCTCGCCGCTGCCCCAACCCATGTTGTCAGGCGCCCACAGCGTCTTCCCCGGCTGGATATCGTCGCGCGGGTAATACGCGCTTTGGCCGATCGAGTCGGAACGGCTGTTGTTCTTGTTGTAGGAAATATCGACCAGCGCACCAAATTCGCCGTAACGCGTCTTCCAGCGGTTCGAATACAGGGCGGAAACTGCCGGCGAGCTTTTCTTACCGAGCACCGTATAGTTGTCCGACATGGAGATCGCGCCCATGCGGCCTTTCTGGTCGAAGGGCAGGCGCGTCCGCAGATTGATCTGGCCGCTGATACCGCCTTCGATCAGGTCCGACGACGGATTCTTGTACACATCCACGCCCGACATCAGTTCCGGCGGCACGTCGCCCCAGCTCAGTTCGCGGCCTGGCCAGCCGGCCGAGAAACTCTCGCGGCCGTTCAACGTCGACGACCCCCAGGACAGCCCGCGCACCTGGACACCCGACCCCTCGGCGCTGAAACCGAGTTCGCTACCTCCGAGCACGCCGCCGCCCGTACGCGAACGATTACGGTCCATCGTGACGCCGACCACGCGCTGCAGTACTTCGGTGATCGACTTGTCCGGGAGCTTGCCGGCCTCGTCCGCAACGACGGAGTCGACGACCAGCTCGGACTCCTGCTTGATCCTCTGCGCGGTTTCCAGCGCCTGGCGCTGACCGCTCACGACCACGGTGGTAACGCCGGAGTCCGTCGTGGCGGTCGTATCCGCCGTCTGTGCCTGTGCGGATGCGCCGCACAGCATTGCGACCTGCGCCGCGGCAAACGCCAGCGCGGTCATCCTGAATCGTTTTGTCTCAATCGTTTTCATTCTCTGATCCTGATATGCATGCATGTTTGCCGACCGGTCACTGGAACGTGATGGGGCCGGTGAGTGTGACTTGGGTCGTGTAGGTTGCGGTCGTCCCTGCATCCGGCATGGTGGAGTTCAGGGTGGATGCTCCGAAATGGATCTTGGAGATCGGGTAGTCCTGCAACTCGTTCCACAGGTCCAGTCCCGTCAAACCGCACGATTCGCTGATCGTGAACTGGTTCTTCAGATTCAGGCTGTAAGCCGTGGACGCCGCGGCGGTCGGCGTGAACGGTGCCTGCAACGTCACGTTGCAGTCCTTGAATTTAGGATTGCCCTTATCATCAACGCCGTCCGGCAGCGTCACGTGGTGGCCGAGGATCAGTTGGGCGAACATCTTGTGGTCGCTCGTGGCGAACCACTCCGGGTTTTGCGCCAAATTGAACTCCATCGCTGCCTGGGCGTCGATACGGACGCCTGCCGGCGTGTCGGCACCGGTGGCCAATGCGCTCAACCCGCCAGCCAATATGTCCAGGTTCCAGTAACCGCCGAAGGAATCGCCGGTGTTCGGTTGCGTCCGCTTAAGGATGAAACCGAACGACAAGCTGCTGCCGTCAGCGGCAGCCGTCGCCGCACAATGACTCGATGACTTCGTGTTGTTGTCCACACCTTCGCACCACCAGCCGGCGTCGGCGGAACCTGCGCTGTTGGCGATGACGGCGCCGCCTTCGGTGGTAGTCGACGCGTCCTTGTAGCCGCTCAGGAACGTCAGCGCGGGCGACGTTGCGTTGCCGATCGGAATGTTCTTGACGACCGTGGTTGTCGCGTAGATGTCGTCGCCTGCCTGCGTGGCGGTAACGGTGCAGATGCCGTTGCCGACCTTCGTCAGCGTGCTGCCGCTGACCGTGCACACCGTTGGCGTGCTGGACGAGAATGTGACCGCACGATCTGGGATATTCGAGGTCGCAACAAGTGTCACCGGCGTATTGTCCAGCGGCTGCGCGCCCGGATTGCGGAATGTCAGCTTTTGCGGGTTTTTCGGAATGACAAACAGTTGACTTTTCGAGGCCGGTCCGTAGCCATTGCCGCCGGGCTGGGTGGCGGTGATCGAGCACTCGCCCGCTTTCAGCAGGGTCGCGGTAGCGCCGTTGACGCTGCACGTGTCTGGCGTATTCGAAGTGAAGGTGACCGCGCCGCCGCCGCTCGCCGTGGCGACCAGGTTGACAGAGGCGACATCGGGTGGAACAGCGATCGTTGGGCCTCCAGGGAAATTAAACGTTATGGTCTGCTGCAGTCCGCCATCCGAACTACTGCTGCCGCCCCCACCGCAGGCACTCACGAGTGCAGCACAGGCCAAGGCAATCCCCCTGACCTCGAATTTCATCTTGTGTCTTAACATGAACTCTTCATCTCCTCTGATCTGTTTGTGTGGGTCAACTCGCCACCAAGGTCGATGGCGAGTATGTTTTTAAAATATTAAAAACAATTTATGTGGGTATTACGCTGACAGGTTCTTATTGCGGCGACGTGCCAGGCCACCTGCGGCCAGGCCGCCCAGCATCAGGGCCAAGGTGCCCGGCAGTGGTACGGCGCCGTTCGGACCGGCCATGTCCGCCGCCACGTCGACGTTGTCGATCTCGTTGAACGCACCCGAGCTCAGGCGCAGCTCCGTGATGCCGGTCAGCGCGGTCGACCACGTGCCCGCGTCCTGGATCGAGCCGAGCAGGGTGCCGTCGGCCGACACGTCGCTCCAGTCCATCAGGTAGTCGAAGCTGCTCAGGCTGAACTTGCCGCCGCCCACTCGGGTCAGCGTCAGGTAGGTGTCCCAGCCGTTCTCGAAGCCGTCGTGCCAGTTGAAGGTCTGCGGGTCGTACGTGCCGTCGCCCACGTGCGCCGCGCCGGCGCCGGCGCCCGGCGCGTTCAGGGTCAGCTGGAAGCCGGACTCGGTATAGGTCAGGTTGGTGCCGTCATAGGTCATGCCGCCGGCCAGCGGGAAGCCGTCGCCGTACATCATGGCGGTCAGGCCATCGAAGGTCAGGACGGCGGCGCTGGCGCTGCCGGCGGCCATGAAGGCGATGGCGGCGAGGGTGGTTTTGAATTTCATGAGCTTCTCCAAAAATGGTCGATACCGCCGGCGCCATCGCGGGCGCCGGCGGGACATCGTCAATAGCTGAACACGACGCCGCGGCAGGCGCCGCTGCCGAACACGCGTCCGGGCACGCTCTGGTCGGCCGCCAGGTTGCTGACGCCGGCGAACTGGTGCTTGTCATCGTTGATCCGGCGCCACGTCACGGCACCATCGTCGGAGCGGTACACGCCCCATACGCCGTGGATCACGCCGGTGATGTAAATGGACGACGAGTACTTCGCGCCCGCCGGGGCCTTGCCCAGTGCGATCGAGCTGGCGCCGTAGACGTTCGGCTCACGCCAGGTCGGGTTCGTGTCCCAGATCGCCTCCGTCACGCTCAGCTTGGTCCAGGTCACGCCCGAGTCGGTCGAGTGGAGGATGTGCTGGCCGTCGGCCACCCAGATGTCGCCTTCCGCGTTCGGGTTGACGGCGAAGGACGAGTCACTCCAGTCCGTGACGACCGAGACGGTCTTGAAGGACGCGCTTTCCGTGAACGTGTGGCCGCCGTCCGTCGAGTACCAGAAGTGCGACGTGTCCGACCACTGGTTCCACCATGCGCCGCCCGAGTTGAAGGCATAGACCTTGTTCGGGTTCTTGCGGTCGGC
>Ga0207657_10004556_pt1 | contig 14649 bp, 19 predicted proteins | sample KBSC33metaG_FD_184316 | JGI IMG/M metagenome (GOLD analysis project Ga0207657, IMG submission 184316) | Corn rhizosphere microbial communities from Kellogg Biological Station, Michigan, USA - KBS C3-3 metaG (SPAdes) (version 2) | ecosystem: Host-associated > Plants > Roots > Rhizosphere > Soil ... | reverse complement strand
TGCCCGGTGCCGCGGTGACGCCCTGGACGACGAAACCGCCGCCATGGATCGTGGCCTTCCAGCCGGTCGGCGCACCCAGGACCACGAGGGAGACGGTCCCCGACTGCGATGACGTGATCGTCAGGTCGAAGCTCGCGCTCGATCCGGGCGCGACCGCGATCGACGGGTAGGGCGTAGTCACGTCCAACCCGTCGGCGGCGCCGACGGCCGGCACCAGGCCCCCGAGGAACACGGCGGTGGCAGCGAGGATGACCGCAAGGCGTCGAACACGCGCGGTCAGGGACGTCGGCAAAGGGATCCCTCCGTCAATCGGATTGCATCGGACCGCCGGAGTCTGACAACAGAACCGGGTTTCGCGCAACTTCGGTTCGATTCGTCGTAGGTTGATATTCCGCAATAGAAGGGCAAATCCCGGGTCGTCCCTCAGCGCGGAGACGGCTACGAGTACGGGGCCGACGGCGGTCTCACGGTGCTGCTCGAGGCGATGGCGATGGGTCGTCCCGTCGTCGCCACGAGCCGAGCGCTCGTGCGCGAGTACGTCGACGACGGCGTCGAGGCGCTCCTCGTGCCTCCGGAGGACCCGGCCGCGCTGCGCGACGCCGTCGCCCGCGTGCTCGGCGACCGCGAGCTCGCGAGCTCGCTCGGCCGGCGGGCGCGCGAGCGTGTGGAGCGCATGTACACGTCGCGGGGGTACGCGGCCGCACTCGCGCCGGTGCTCCGGTCCGTGGTCTAGTCTCGCCGCACGCATGAGCACCTACCTCGACGTCTTTCACTACCGCGAGCTGCTCGGAAATCTCTTCCGGCGCGACCTCCAGGCGAAGTACCGCGGCTCGGCGCTCGGCGTGCTGTGGACGGTGGCGAACCCGGTGCTGCTCATGGCTGTCTACCTGCTCGTCTTCGGTGTCGTGTGGAAGTCGCCGTTCGCGAACGGCGGTCACTATCCGCTCTTCCTCCTCACCGGGCTTACGCTCTGGACGTTGTTCGCGCCGGCAATGCTGGCGTCGACGCGCTCGATGCTCGACAACGCGAACCTGATCCGGAAGACGCGCTTCCCGCGGCAGCTCGTGCCGCTTTCCGTCGTCTTCGCGCACCTCGTGAGCTTCTACGCGATGCTCGCGCTCTTGCTCGTCCTGAACTTCGTCGTGCTCGCGCGCGTTCGCGCGACGGAGTGGCTCGCGCTCCCGCTCAGCGTCCTCTTCGTCGGCCTCGTCTGCGGCTTCGCGCTCGCCCTCGCGGCGCTCAACGTGCTCTTTCGCGACGTCGAGTTCATCGTCGCGGCGCTGCTCGTGCCGTGGTTCTTCCTGACGCCGATCCTCTATCCGCTGACCGGCACGGAGCTGGACCGGCATCACACGGTCATCCAGTTCATCCACTGGGCGAATCCGCTCTCACCGCCGGTCGAGGCGGTGCGGGCGCCGCTCTTCGACGGCACGCTCCCCTTCTGGGGCGACGCCGTCTACCTCGCCGTCGCGTCCGTCGTGTCGCTCGCGCTCGGCGCATACGTCTTCCGCCGCGTCGACGACCAGATCGCGATCGAGGTCTAGGCTTAGCGCTTCAGCACGAGCCGCCCGTCGAACATGAACGGCTCGTCGCGGTCGGGCCGGTAGGCGGGCAGGCCGTTCACCTCCGCGTTCGGCTCCAGGGGCGGCAGGAGCGACGGGCAGACGAGCGGGTGTGGGAAGCGCGGGTGACGGCCGCCCCCCGGCGCATGGTCGGGGAACCCGCGGCCGTCGATCGCGCCGCCCACGGCGGCGTAGCCCTCGCGGTGCAGTGCCGCCGCGCGCTCGAGCCACACGGAGTCGGGCTCCGCACCGAAGACGCGGGCGGCGCTCGCGTCGCGCGGCGCGACGTCGACCGCCTCGTCGTGGGTCGGGCTGCCGAGCTCGGCGAGCCAGAAGCGGTGCTCCTCGAGGAGGTCGAACGCGAGCCGGTAGCGCCCCGGCGGAATCGGCCCGCGCACGGGCACCGACTGCCGCAGCGTCTCGCCCGGGGCGACCGCGCGGTCGAGGCCCGTGCGCAGGCCGTCCCAGACGATCGGGTTGCCGCGCTCGTCGAGCCAGTGGTACGAGACGAAGATCCCGTCCTCGGGTCCGCGCGTGCGCCAGGGGGCGCTGCCCGCGTTCTCGAGCTCGACGGCGACGTGCACGAGCGCGCCGGCCTCGATCGCGGGACGCCGGACGGTGAGCCAGCGCACGACGAGGGGGCCGGAGGTCATGGCGGGACTAGTCTAGGCGCGTGACCGCACCGCTCCTCGTCCGCGCGGCGCGCAGCGAGCAGGTCGAGCGCACGCCGGTGTGGTTCATGCGCCAGGCCGGCCGCTCGCTGCCCGAGTACCGAGCGCTCCGCAAGGAGCACTCGTTCTTCGAGGTCGCCGGCACGCCCGAGCTCTGCGCTGAGGTGACCTTGCAGCCGGTGCGCCGTCACGACGTCGACGCCGCCGTGCTCTTCGCCGACATCATGTCGCCCGTACTCGGGATGGGCATCGGCGTCGAGCTCGTCGAGGGCGTCGGCCCTGTCGTCGACCGGCCGATCGCTTCGCGCGCCGACGTCGACCGGCTGCGTCTGACCGAACCCGACGAGCAGATCCTCGCCGCCGTCCGGCTCGTCCGCTCCGAGCTCGCGCCGGAGAAGGCGCTCGTCGGCTTCTGCGGTGCGCCCTTCACGGTGGCGGGCTATCTCGTGGAAGGAAAGCCGTCGCGCGACTTCGCGCGCACGAAGGCGCTGATGTTCCGCGAGCCCGAGACGTGGCACGCGCTGCTCGACAAGCTGGCGACGCAGTTCGCGCGCTACGCGCAGGCGCAGGTGGAGGCGGGTGCCGACGCGATCCAGGTGTTCGACTCGTGGGTCGGTGCGCTTTCGGCCGCCGACTACGACGAGTTCGTGGCGCCGCACTCCGCGCGTGTCCTCGCAGCCGTCGACGCGCCGACGATCCACTTCGGCACCGGCGCCACGGAGGAGCTGCTGCGCTCGCTCGCGCGGGCGGGCGGCGACGCGATCGGCCTCGACTGGCGCCTGCCGCTCGAGCTCGGCTGGGAGGTCGCGCACGCGGTGCAGGGCAACCTCGACCCCGCCGCGCTGCTCGGCCCCTGGGACCGGATCGAGGCGGGCGCGCGCGACGTGCTCGGGCGCGCGCGCGGCCGCACCGGTCACATCTTCAACCTCGGGCACGGCGTGCTGCCGCAGACCGATCCCGGCGTGATCACGCAGCTCACCGCGTTCGTGCAGGAGCACACCGTCGAGCCGCGCGTCTGATCGACGAACGGCTAGCCTCGATACATGAGCGTAGGCTCGACGGAGCTCATCAAGGAGCGGAGGTGCCGGCTGTGCCGGCGCCGGGAGCGGGGATGAGCACCGCGGTCGTCCTGATGGCGTACGGCTCGCCCGAGCGGCTCGTGGACGTGCCGGCGTACTACGCGGACATTCGCGGCGGCCGCCCGATCGCGCCGGAGCACCTCGCCGACCTCGTCGAGCGCTACCGCCGGCTCGGCATCGAGGACTCGTCGCCGCTGAACGCGATCACCGAGCAGACGCGTGCCGCTCTCGAGCTCGAGCTCGGCCTGCCGGTCTACACCGGCATGAAGCACTGGCCGCCGCGCATCGCGGACGCCGCGAACGCTGCGGTCGACGCGGGCGCGGACACGATCGTCGGCCTCGTCCTCGCCCCGCACTACTCGGCACTGTCGATCAAGGGCTATCGCGACCAGCTCGAGGAGGCGCTCGAGGGGCGCGCCGAGCTTCGGTTCGTCGAGAGCTGGCACGACGAGCCCGCCTTCGTCGAGCTGCTCGCCGAACGCGTGCGCGGCAACGACGCGCACGTCGTCTTCACTGCGCATTCGCTCCCGGAGCGCGTGCTCGCGATGGGCGATCCCTACCGGGATCAGCTGCTCGAGACGGCGGGCCTCGTCGCCGACGCGGCCGCGCTCGACGACTGGTCGTTCTCGTTCCAGAGCGAGTCGCCGACCGGCGAGCCGTGGCTCGGCCCCGACATCCTCGATCACCTGCGAGACCTGCACGAGCGCGGCGTCGAGCGCGTGCTCGTCGCGCCTGTCGGCTTCGTCTCCGACCATCTCGAGATCCGTTGGGATCTCGACATCGAGGCGAAGGAGCTCGCACAGGAGCTCGGCCTCGAGCTCGACCGTATCGAGATGCCGAACGACGACCCGGTCTTCGTCCGCACGCTCGCCGGGATCGTGCGCCGCGAGCTGGGAGTGCGGTCGACCGCATGAGGGAGGGCGAGATCCTGGTCGAGCATGCCGCGCGCACCTTCCGTGTCTACCCGCGGGAGAGCCGCGCGCTGAAGGACTTGGTGCTCGCGCGGCGCCGGCTGCGCGGCTCCGAGGTCGTCGCGCTGCGCGACGTCTCGTTCGAGGTCGAGCCCGGCAGCGCCGTCGGCCTCGTCGGCCGCAACGGCTCGGGCAAGACGACCCTGCTCCGGCTGCTCTCCGGAATCGTGAAGCCGACGTCCGGCCGCGTCGCGGTCGGAGGGCGCATCGGCTCGCTGCTCGAGCTCGGTGCCGGCTTCCACCCGGACATGACGGGGCGCGAGAACGTCTTCCTCAACGGCTCGATTCACGGCCTGCGGCGCACCGCGATTCGCGAGAAGCTCGACGAGATCGTCGCCTTCGCCGGTCTCGAGGACTTCATCGACCTGCCCGTCCGCACCTACTCGTCGGGCATGTACATGCGACTCGGGTTCGCGATCGCGGCGCACATCGAGGCGGACGTGCTGCTGCTCGACGAGGTGTTCGCGGTCGGCGACGAGGCCTTCCAGCGCAAGTGCTTCGGCAAGATCTTCGACTTCAAGCAGCGTGGGGGGACGATCGTCTTCGTGTCGCACGATGCGGCGTCCGTCGAGCGGCTCTGCGACCGTGCGATCCTCCTCAAGGACGGGGTCGTGCAGTTCGACGGGCCGACGCACGAGGCCGTCGTCGCGTACCGCCAGCAGCTCGCGGGCGAGCACGATCCCGAGGAGCGCGCGGCGGGGCTGAAGGAGTGGGGCGGAGAGGTCGCGCGCGTCGAGCGCGTGCGGCTCCTCGGTCCGGACGGCGACGAACGGCGCCAGCTCCTGGCCGGCGAGCCGTTCTCGATCGCCGTCGAGATCGCGGCGGAGCGCTCGATCGCGCCGCCTCGGCTCGGCTGGGAGCTCCGGGACGACGCGGGGATTCTCGTCGCGGGCGGCTCCGCGTCGACGGCGGAGCTCGGGTGGCGGGACGACACCCGTGCGCTGCCGCTGCGCTTCGAGGCGGCACGGCCCCCGTTCGCGGACGGGCGCCTGCACCTGCGCGTCGACCTGACCGACGAGTCCTCGGAGCAGCAGTACCACTCGTTCGACGACGCGCTCGTCTTCATCGTCTATCCCGCCGACGACGCACGCGGTCTCGTTCGGCTTGAAGGACGATGGGCCGCCGCCGCCGAACGGGTCGAGCATGTCTAGCCGCTCCTGCCCCGACTGGCCCGATCTGATGGAGATCGCGCCCGAGCTTCAGTTCAAGCACTACACCGTTGCCGAGGCGCAGCTGCCCGCCGACGTCGTCATGCGGCTCACCGACGTTGCGCTCTCCGACGTCGCGATCTGCTGCGATCTCGAGCACAACGTCTTCTACGCCGCGCACACGGACGACCGTCTCGGCGACGCGCTCACCGCGAGTCACTGGTTCGAGGTCCGCGACTGGATCGCGGCCGGCCGGCCCGGACAGAACTTCTAGCTCACGGCGCCTGGATCACGGCGCCTGGATCACGGCGCCTGGATCACCGGGGTCAGCAGCTGCGCCCCGCGCTCGAAGGCGCGCACGTTGTCGACGACGATGCGCGTCATCGCCCCGCGCGTCTCGACCGTCGCGCTCGCGACGTGGGGCGTCAGCACGACGTTCGGGAGGCCGAGCAGCCGCTCCGGCACGTGGGGCTCGTGCACGAAGACGTCGAGACCTGCGCCGATCCGGCCGGAGACGAGCTCGTCGACGAGCGCGTCCTCGTCGACGACCGCGCCGCGCGCCGTGTTCACGAGGGTCGCGCCGTCACGGAGCAGCGCGAGGCGCTCGCGTGAGATCAACCCCTCCGTCTCCGGCGTCAGCGGCGTGTGCAGGGTCACGACGTCCGCCTCCCGCAGCAGCGCCTCGAGCGGCCGGTAGCCGGGGTCGTCGCCCGGCGTGCGGCGGTGATGCAGGACCTGCATCTCGAAGCCGCGCGCCCGCCGCGCGACCGCGCTGCCGATCCGCCCGAGCCCGACGATGCCGAGCGTCGCGCCGGTCACCTCGCGGCCGAGGAACGGCCCGGCCGACCAGGGCGTCGCCCAGCGGCCCGCGCGGACGAGGTCGTCGCCCTCGACGACGCGCCGCCGCGCGGCGAGCAGCAGTGCGAAGGTCAGGTCGGCGGTTGCAGCGTCGAGGACGCCCGGCGTGTTCGTGACCGCGATCCCGCGTGCGCGGCATGCGTCGAGATCGATGCGGTCGTACCCGACGCCGAAGTTCGCGACGAGCCGGAGAGCCGGGTAGCGGTCGAGGTCGATGCTCTCGTTTGCGACGACGAGCACGTCGACGTCGTCGCGGCGGGTGTCGAGGGAGCCGATCTCCACGTCGCGGAGCTCGTCCCAGGCAGCACCGGGCAGTCGCCTCGTCGCGAGCACGCGCACCGCCCGAGTACAGCAGAGCCCGCCTACCTCCGGCGGCGGTGCCCGAGCACCTCGTCGAGGCCTCTCGTGTTGAGGACGGCCGCCGCGGTGGCCCAGCCGCGACGGGCGGTCGAGACGGCGAGCGCCATGTTGCCCAGGCCGCGCACGGAGTGCGCGTCGGTCGAGCAGACAACGGCGACTCCGGCCTCGACGGCGAGCCGGACCTCCTCGTCGCGCAGGTCGAGCCGGTCGGGGAGCCCGTTGGTCTCGAGCGCGACACCCTCCTCGAGCGCGACCTCGATCGCACGCTCGAGATCGAGCGCGTTCGGCGGCCGGTGGTTGATGATGCGTCCCTTCGGATGGCTGAGGCAGCGGACGGCCGGATGCCGCATCGCCTCGATCACCTTCTTCGTGAGCCGGTCGGCGCTCTCGCGCTGCCCGGCGTGCAACGAGAGCTGGACCCAGTCGAGCTCGGCCAGCACGTCGTCTGGAAGGTCGAGCGTGCCGTCGCCCCGGATGTCGCACTCCGTGCCGCGGAGCACGCGGAACGGTGCGAGCTCCTCGTTCGCCGCCGCGATCTCCTCTGCCTGCGCGCGCAGGCCGTCGGCATCGAGCCCCGGCACGACACGCACGTTCGGCGTGTGGTCGCAGATCGCGACGTACTCGTAGCCGCGGTCGCGCGCGCCGATCGCCATCTCGCGCACCGACGCCTTGCCGTCGGACCACGTCGTGTGGCAGTGCAGATCGCCGCGGACGTCCTCGATCTGTACGAGCGCCGGCGGGTCCCGGCGGAGCGGTGCCTCGCGCAGCTCGGGCGGGCACCACGGCACGCCCAGCCGGGCGTAGACGGCGGCCTCGTCGGCGGCCTCCGGCAGCGGTTCGAGCGAGGCGACGTACGACGGCGAGCCGGTCGCCCGCAGGAGCTCCGTGCCGAATCGCGCGGGTGCCGCGGCGACCACCTCGACGGCGATGCCCTCGACGGTGACGCCCACCGCACGGCGCGGCTCGCGCTCGACGATCGAGACGACGGTCGGCGACGCCTCCAGGCGCTCCAGAGCATCGTCGAGCGTCGACACGAGGGAGAGCTCGTGCACGGTCTCGCAGCGCCGGCGCACCTCGCCTGCGATCGTCGCGTCGAGCTCCCGCGCGATCGCCTCCGCCAGCGCGGTCGCGCGACTGAGAAGCAGGGCACGCCGGCGTCGCGGCTGCTCGCGCGCGAGCCCCGCGACGATCTTCCGCTCGGTGGCCGGTCCGACGCCCGGCGCGTCGCGCAGGCGTCCGGCCGCGGCCGCCTCGCGCAGCTCGTCGGCCGTCCGCACGTCGAGTGCGCGGCCGAGCGCGACCATTCGCTGCGGTCCGAGGCCGACGAAGCGGCCGAGGGCGACGAGCTGCGGCTCGACGTCGCGCTCGAGCTCCTCGAGCTCGGCGAGCCTGCCGGTTGCGACGAGCTCGAGCAGGCGGCGCTCGATACCGGGGCCGATCCCGCGCAGGTCGCGTGCGCGGCCCTCGCGCACGAGCTCGGCCACGGGTGCCCGCGTCTCGCGGACGAGCTCGGCCGCGCGCCGGTACGCGCGCACGGTGTAGTGCCCGGCGCCCGACAGATCGAGCAGCGCGGCGTAGGCATCGAGGGTGGCGGCGATCTCGGCATTGCTCACATCACTAGTCTCCTTCCCATGCCGATCGTCGTCATTCCGTTCGCCGGGATCGAGGGCAAGACGCGCCTGCACGCCTCGAGGCGCGCGCGGCGCGACGTCTCGCTCGCCATGCTCGGCGACGTCCTCGCCGCCGCGCTCGCGATCGGCGCGGTGCGAGTCGCCACGGCGGACGCGGACGGGGCCGCACTCGCGCGCGAGGCAGGAGCGGATGCGGCAGACGATCCGGGCGGGGGACAGGGCGCCGCCGTCGAGGCCGCCCTCGCCGGGCTCGAGCCCGGGCCGATCCTCGTCGTCAACGCCGACGTGCCGTGCATCGTCCCCGACGACCTGCGCGCGCTCCTCGCCGCGACGCCCGCCGGCGGGCTCGCGCTCGTGGAGGCGCTCGACGGCACGACGAACGCCCTGAGCATCTCTGCGCCCGAGCTCTTCGCGCCGCTCTACGGCCGCGACAGCGCCGTTCGCTTCCGCGAGCGCGCCGCGACGCTCGGAGTCGAATCGGTCTCCGTCGCCGTGCCCAATCTCGCCGACGACGTCGACACGGTCGCCGACCTGCAACGGCTGCACCTTCGCCTCGGCCCGCGCTCGCAGATGGTTCTCGCCTCGCTGCCGGTCGAGGCGGCGTCGTGAACGTCGTCGTCCTCTCGGGCGGCGTCGGCGGCGCGCGGTTCGTCCGCGGTCTCGTCGACGTGGTCGGCGCGTCGGGCGTGACCGTCATCGGCAACACGGGTGACGACCTCGAGGTGCTCGGCCTCCACGTGTCGCCGGACCTCGACTCGATCGTCTACGCGCTCGCCGGGCTGAACGACGAGAAGCGCGGCTGGGGCCGCGCGGAGGAGACCTGGCACGCGCTCGAGACGGTCTCGGAGCTCGGCGGCGAGTCGTGGTTCGCGCTCGGCGACCGCGATCTCGGGGTGCACCTCGTGCGAACCGAGGCGCTCCGTGCAGGCGAGCCGCTGTCGAGGGTGACGGCCCGGATCGGGCGCGCGTTCGGAGTAGAGGCGACCGTGCTGCCCGCGACGGATGACCTGCTGCGCACGTGGATCGCGACCGCAGCGGGCGAGTTCAGCTTCCAGGAGTGGTTCGTGGCACGCGGTCATCTCGACGAGGTCGACGGCCTGCGCTTCGAGGGAGCCGGGGCCGCAGGCGCGGCACCGGGGGTGCTCGACGCGTTCGCCGCGGCCGACCTGGTCGTCGTCGCGCCGAGCAACCCGTACGTCTCGATCGCGCCGATCCTCGCCGTCGCTGAGATCCGGCTCGCCGTCGAGCGCCGAACGGTGCCCTGCGTCGCGGTCAGCCCGCTGATCGGCGGCCGCGCGGTGAAGGGCCCCGCCGACCGGATGCTCGCGCGCCTCGGCGGCGGCACGTCGCCCCGGCACGTCGCCGCCTGCTACCCGGGGCTGATCGACGCGCTCGTCGTCGACGCCGCCGACGCCGACGACGTCGACGGCCTCGGCGGCGTGCGGCCGATCGTCGCCCGCACGCTCATGTCGGGCCCGGCGGCGCGCCGCCGTCTCGCCGAAGCGGCGCTCGGCGCGGTTCCCGCATGAGGGTGGCCGGCACCAAGGGGCAGGCGTGAACGTCGCGGTCGTCGGCGGCACCGGCGACTTCGGCCTCGCGCTCGCCGAGCGACTCGTCGAGGCCGGCCACGCAGTCGCCGTCGGCTCACGCGACGCAGCGCGCGCCGCCGAGAAGGCGGAGGCGGTCGGCGCGCGCGGCGCTGCGAACGAGGACGCCGTCCTGGGGGTCGACATCGTCGTGCTTGCCGTGAAGGCCGATGCCGCGCTCGACACCGCGCGCTCCCTTGCGCCGGCAATCGGCGGGACGCCGGTGCTGAGCGTCGCGAGCGCGCTTCGCTTCACGAAGGCAGGTGTCTACCCCGGCGACGACCCGCGCTCGCTCGCCGAGCGCACGGCCGAGCTGCTCGACGCGCCGGTCGTCGCGGGGCTCCACTCGCTCGCCGCGGCGTCGCTCTCGCACGGGAAGGCCGACGGCGACGCGCTCGTCTGCGGCGACGACCCCGACGCGAAGACGCTCGCGCTCGAGCTCGCCGCGTCGGTCGTCTCCGGTCGCGCCCTCGACGCCGGCCCGCTCGCGAGCGCACGTGCGCTCGAGGGTCTGACCGCGGTGATCGTCAACCTGAACAAGCGCTACCGCGGGCACGCCGGGTTCCGGGTCACCGGCCTCCCGTGAGCCTCGAGGACGGCTTCACCGTCTTCCCGGTCGGCGGGTTGCCCGAGCTGCGCGAGGGCGACGATCTCGCGTCGATGATCGTCGAGCGGGTCGAGCTCCTGGACGACGACGTCGTGGTCGTCGCGCAGAAGGCGATCTCGAAGATCGAAGGGCGCGTCGTCAGGCTCGACGACGCGGAGCCCTCCGTGCAGGCGCTCGAGATCGCAGGGGACGAGGGCGACCCGCAGCGGATCGAGTGGATCCTGCGCGAGGCGAAGCGCGTCGTCCGCGTGCGCGCGCCGCTCGTCATCTGCGAGACCCGGCACGGCTTCATCTGCGCCTCGGCCGGGGTCGATCAGTCGAATACGCCCGAAGCGGGCACGCTCGTGCTCCTGCCGGTCGACCCCGACGCCTCGGCGGCCGCGCTTCGCGCGCAGCTCCGCGAGCGCACGGGCCGCGACGTCGGCGTGCTCGTCACCGACTCGTTCGGGCGCCCCTGGCGGCAGGGAACGACCGACGTCGCGATCGGCGCCGCCGGGATCGAGGTGATGCGCGAGTACTCGGGCGAGCGCGACCCGATCGGCTACGAGCTGAAGGCGACGGTGATCGCGATCGCCGACGAGCTCGCCGGCGCCGCGCAGCTCGTTGCGGGAAAGCTCGACCGTGTACCCGTGTCGATCGTGCGCGGTCTCGACGTGCGCGGCGACGGCCGCGCGACCGACATCCCGATCCCGCCCGAGCGCGATCTCTTCGGTTAGTCTCGCGCGCGATGCAATTGGACGAGGCGGTCGCTGCCGCCAACGCGCTGTTGGGCGAGAAGGGCTACGCCGCGCGCGACCTCGCGGTGCACGCCGGGCCGCGCGGCAAGGCGCTCCTCAAGGGCAACAAGATCGTCAGTCCGTTCTCCGACGACGCCGAGCTCGTCCTGCGCGTCGTGCGCGAGCTCGTGCCGACGGCCGACGAGCTCGGGCACAAGCCGATCCGCCCGTCCGACCTTCGCGCGCGCTTGTAGCTACGGCGGCGGGAGGCGCAGCAGCCGCCCGTCCCCGTCGGCTTCGAGGGCGCCGCCGTGGTCGGCGGCGATCCGGGCCGCGACGAGCACGCCGACGCCGTCGGCGCCCGCCGGAGCCACGCGGAGGCCGCCCGCGCCGACCTCGACGGAGACGGTGCCGCCGGCGTCGCGGGCGGCGAGCAGCAGATGGAGCGCCGCCTGCTCGAGCGCGGGCTCGGGGCAGGCGACGAGCTGGGGCTCGGCCGGCAGGCGCTCCTCCACCTCGAGCGAGCGGCCTCTGCCGTGACGGACGAGGTCGAGCGCGGTGCGGGCTGCGGCCGCGAGGTCGCCCGGCGTGCCGGACCGTTCGGGGCCGTATTCTTCCGAGCCGTATTCGTCTGGGCGGGCGAAGTCGAGGAGGTCGCGCAAGGTAACTCTTAGCTCGAGCGCCGTCCGGTGGAGGAGTCGCAACCGATCCGCGTCGGCCGTACCGGGTGTGGCATCCTCGAGCAGGATCTCGACGAGCCCGAGGACGCCGAACAGGGGATTCGCCACGTCGTGCGCGACGTCGGCCGCCAGGTCGCCGAGCGCGGCCGAGCGGGCGAGGGGCACGAGGTCGCGTTCCGCCGCCGCCCGCTCGCCGCCCGCCAGTCCGTGTATCGTTGACAAAAGAGTCAGTCCAGGTCGCATCCGCAGAGCATGACCGATCCCATCACCTGTGTCGTCGCCGACGACCACCCCGCGATGCTGACGGCGGTGGCCGAGATCCTCGCGCGCAGCGGCTTCCACGTCCTCGGGCGTGCCCGCGACGGCGGCGAGGCACTGGCGCTGATCGAGTCGGAGCAGCCGCAGATCGCGCTCCTCGACGTCCGCATGCCGCGCATGTCGGGGATCGAGGTCGCGATGCAGGCGGCGAAGACCGCCCCGGACACCTCGATCGTCTTCTACACCGCCTTCGGCGACCGCGCGCTCCTCTCCGAGGCGCTCGACGTCGGTGCGCGGGGGTTCGTCCTGAAGGATGCCCCGCTCGTCGACCTCGTGCGCGCCGTCGAGCGTGTGGCAGCCGGTGAGGCATACGTCGACCCCGTGCTCGCGGGGGTGCTCGTCAGCACCCACCTGAGCGACCGCGTGCCGTCGCTCACGCAGCGCGAGCGGGAGGTGCTACGGCTCCTCGCCGACGGTCTCGCGAACGAGGAGATCGGCAAGAACCTGCACATCTCGCCCGAGACGGTGCGGACGCACGTGCGCAAGGCGATGGCGAAGCTCGATGCCGACACGCGCACACAAGCCGTCGCGACGGCGCTGCGGCAGTCCATCATCTCCTGATGGAGCTGCACCGCGGCGACCTCGACCCGGATCCACTCCGGCAGTTCGAGCGGTGGTACGCGGAGGCGTCGACCGCCCAGGAATGGCCGGAGCGCACGGCCCTCGCGACGGCCGACGCAGGCGGCGCGCCGTCGGTGCGCATGGTGCTGTTGAAGTCGTTCGACGAGCGCGGGCTCGTCTTCTTCACGCACTACACGAGCCGGAAGGGACGGGAGCTCGCCGCGAACCCGCGGGCGGCGCTCCTGCTCCACTGGGCCTCGCTCGGCCGGCAGGTCCGCGTCGAGGGCGGCGTCGAGCGCGTCTCGGCGGAGGAATCCGATGCGTACTTCGAGAGCCGCCCGCTCGCGGCGCGCGCAGGCGCGGTCGCGTCGCGGCAGAGCGAGGTTCTCGCTTCACGCGACGAGCTCGACGCCCGCGTCGCCGCTGTCGCCGGGCCGCCGGAGAGGCCGGAGACCTGGGGCGGCTTCCGCGTCGTCCCGGCCGCCTGGGAGTTCTGGCAGCACCGCGACGACCGCCTGCACGACCGCTTCCGCTACGGCCGCCACGCGGGCCCCAGCACGACGGCCGACGGGTGGCTCATCGAGCGCCTCTATCCCTAGACGGTCCGAGGGCGAGGACGGCGCCGAGCTTCGCGAGCCTCTCGTCCCAGCGGCCGCCCACCTCGACCATCCAGGCGACGGCCTCGGCGAGCGACTCCGGCGTCACCGCGTACCGCGTCTCCCGGCCGCTGCGGGTCGCCTCGAGCAGGCCTGCGTCGGCGAGCGTCACGAGCTGCTTTGCGACCGCCTGGCGCGTGACCGGCAGCTCGGCGGCGAGCTCCGTCGCCGTCGCCGTCCCGCGCGCGGCCACCGCCGCGACGAGCGCGCGGCGGCGCGGGTCGCCGAGCGCGTCGAAGACGCCCGCTACGCCGTCGCCGGCGTCCACGCGAGCGCGTGCAGCTCGAGCGCCGTGCTCCAGTCGGGCGCGGTCTCGATCACGTGGAGGCGGGTGCCGCCCTCGACCTCCTCGAGCTCGAGCACGACGGCGCCGTCGTCCTCCCAGTCGAGCACGAGCCGCTCGCCGGGCTCCGCCTCGCGCACGACCGCGCGCCGCTCGTCGCCGTCGTCCCAGCGGAAGACGCCCGCGCCGCCCGGGGTCGGGTCGAGCTCGACGTCGTTCGCGAACCACTCCTCGAGCCGGCTCGGCTCGGTCAGCGCCTCCCAGACCTCCTCGGGCGAGGCGGGGAAGAGGATCTCCCGCTCGATCTCCATCACTTGCGCTCCTTCCTCGACACGCAACCGGACGGTTGCGCTAGGATGCGCAACCGGTGAGTAGCGCATTCAACCAGCTCGTGCCCATGGTCGTCGAATCGGACGGACGCCACGAGCGCTCGTTCGACATCTTCTCGCGGCTCCTGCGCGAGCGGATCGTGTTCCTCGGCACGGAGGTCGATGACCGGTCGGCGAACCTCATCGTGGCGCAGCTCCTCTTCCTCGAGGCCGAGGATCCCGATGCCGACATCCGCCTCTACGTCAACTCGCCCGGAGGCGATGCATATGCCGGCTTCGCGATCTACGACGCGATGCAGTTCGTGAAGCCGGACGTCCAGACCTACGCCGTCGGGATGGCGATGTCGGCAGGCGCGCTCGTCCTCTCGGCCGGGGCGGCGGGCAAGCGCTACGTCCTGCCGAACTCGAAGGTCATGATCCACCAGGGCTCCGGCGGCTTCCGCGGCACGCCCGCGGACATCCAGATCGCCGCGCGCGAGATCCTCGACATGACGAAGCGGATGGCCGAGCTCATCTCGCGCCACTCGGGCCAGGACGTCGACCAGGTGCTGCGCGACATCGACCGCGACCGGTTCATGACGCCCGAGGAGGCGGTCGAGTACGGCCTGGTCGATGCGATCATGGAGCCGCGTG
>Ga0207657_10004554_pt1 | contig 14651 bp, 11 predicted proteins | sample KBSC33metaG_FD_184316 | JGI IMG/M metagenome (GOLD analysis project Ga0207657, IMG submission 184316) | Corn rhizosphere microbial communities from Kellogg Biological Station, Michigan, USA - KBS C3-3 metaG (SPAdes) (version 2) | ecosystem: Host-associated > Plants > Roots > Rhizosphere > Soil ... | reverse complement strand
ACGGCCGCGCCGAGCACGCCGCCCCAGACATAACCCGCGCCGCCGACCACGGCGATGAACAGATACTCGATGCTGGCCTGCGCGCCGAACGGCGTCGGGTTGGTCGCGCGTTGAAAATGCGCATAGAGCCAGCCGGAGAGGCCGGCCAGTACCGCCGCATAGATGAAGACCAGCAGCTTGGCGCGCGCGGTCTGCACGCCGAAGGCTTCGGCGGCGACATGGCCGCGCCGCAGCGCGCGAATGGCGCGGCCGGTGCGCGAGTCCAAAAGGTTGGTGGTCAGCAGCGCCGAGAGGATCACGGCGATCCAGATCACATAATAGATCGTGCCGGCATCGAGCATGCGCAGCGAACCGATTTGCAGCGGCGGAATCGCAGAGATGCCGTCGTTGCGGCCGAGGAACTCCAGCTTGCTGAACAGATAAAACAGCCCGAGGCCCCACGCGAGCGTGCCGAGCGGCAGGTAGTGTCCCGACAGTCGCACCGTGATGATGCCGAGGATAACGGCAGCGATGCCGCTGACTATGAGCGACAGCGGCAGCGTCAGCCACGGCGACAGGCCATACGATGTCGACAGCACCGCGGTGGTGTAGGCGCCAAAGCCGCAAAATGCCGCCTGGCCGAACGAGGTGAGGCCGCCGACGCCGGTGAGCAGCACCAGGCCCATGGCGACCAGCGCGGCGAGGCCGATGTTGTCGAGCAGCACGATCCAGAACGGCGGGATATCCGGGATCAGCGGCAGTGCCGCCATCACCAGCGCGAAAATGACGATCGGCAAACGCTGCGACATCGCCATCAATCCTTTTCTTCTTCGACTTCGGGCGCGGCGAGCGAGCGCAACACCAGCACCGGAATAATCAGCGTGAAGACGATGACCTCCTTGTAGTTGCTGGCATAGAACGACGAAAACGCCTCGACCATGCCGACGAAGATCGCGGCCACCGCGGTCAGCGGATAGCTGATCAATCCGCCGATGATGGCGGCGACGAAGCCCTTGAGGCCGACGATGAATCCGGTGTCGTAATAGAGCGTGGTGATCGGCACGATCAGGATGCCGGAAATGGCGCCGATCACCGACGCCAGCAGGAAGGCGATCTGTCCCGACAGCGAGGTGCGGATGCCGACCAGTCGCGCGCCGAGGCGATTGACTGCCGTCGCGCGCAGCGCCTTGCCGTAGAGCGTGAAATCGAAGAACAGCCACAGCGCGATAATCAGCGCAGCGGTGATGCCATACACGACGAGGCTTTGCCCGCTGATGCGCAGTTGCCCGATTGAAATTGCCGCATCGGAAATCGCCGGTCCGCGCAGGCCTTCGGCACCGAAGAACACCAGGCCGAAACCCTGCATCGCCAGATGGCAGCCGACCGAGGCGATCAGCAGCACCAGCACCGAGGTATGGGCAATCGGCTGAAACGCGATGCGGTACAAAAACACGCCGATGGCGGCGACAATCAGCAGCGAGAGCGTGACGTTGATCGGGATGCTGTTGTGCCGTCCGGCGAGCGAGACGGTGAGAGCCAATACGACGACGGGGAAGACGATATCGACGGCGAGGGCGCGCAACAGCAGGCGCGGCCGCAGCGATTTACGTGCCGCGAAGACATCCAGGCCGAAGGCGACGATTCCCATCGCAACGGCAAGCTGGGCGGTGCCCGGCACCTGGCCGGCGGCAAGCGTGGCGTAGCTGAGGGCGCCGTAAGTGATGAATTCGCCCTGCGGTATCAGGATAACGCGCGTTACTGCGAAGACCAGCACCAGCGCCAGGCCGAGCAGGGCGTAGATCGCACCGTTGGTGATGCCGTCCTGAATCAGGAACAGCAGGATCGTCGTATCCAAGGTTCCGCTCCCCTCCCGGCCGCGGGGTGCCTCCCGCATGGCCGCCCCAGCCGCAAAATCAGCAGTTGAAACCTGCTGCCTATATTTGATATGATCCATAACGATTATCAAATATAATCTCAAGTTACGAATCGATTTTTGCCATCTTTATTGAACCGGACTGAACGGCGGGCTCGAACGATGACTGCGCACAAGACGGCCGATCTGGATTCGATCAAGCCTGCACGAACGGCGCGGGAGGACTCCATGAACGATGCGGCCGAGGCCGGCGCCCTCAAGATGGGAGAGCTGTCCGAACTGCTCGGCTATGCGCTGAAGCGCGCACAGCTCAAGGTGTTCGAGGATTTCCTGCGCTGCGTGTCGTCATTGCAGCTGACCCCGGCGCAGTTCTCGGTGCTGCTGCTGATGGAGAACAACCCCGGCCGCAATCAGACCGAGATCGCCAACACGCTCGGCATCCTGCGGCCAAATTTCGTGGCGATGCTGGACGTCCTGGAAAGCCGCGAGCTTTGCGTGCGGGTGCGCTCGGCGCACGACCGCCGTTCGCACAATCTGATGCTGACCGACAAGGGCCGCACGACGCTGGCGCGCGCCAAGAAGCTGGTGGCGACCAAGCATGAGGCCCGTCTCAACGAACTGCTCGGGCCAGCCAATCGCGCCGCGCTGCTGCAAATGCTATCGACGCTCGCCGAGGATTTTTGAGGCGATCCGGTTGTCGGCCTGAGGGCCTGCGCCACTTCTCGGCGTCGTCCCTGCGAAAGCAGGGACCCATAACCCCTGAGGGTGATGGTGACGAGATGCTCGTCTGTTAGAGAACATGATCGCTGTTCGTATCGCTACCGACACGGTGTATGGGTCCCCGCCTGCGCGGGGACGACGCTGATCGTGTTGCCACCGCTAGACGCGATCCACCAGAATAACCCTGACGTCGTTGACGTTCGTCAGCGTCGGCCCGGTGATGAGCAGGTCGTTCGTCGCGGCGAAGAATGCGGTGGCGTCGTTGTTGGCGAGGTAGGCGGTGGGGTCGAGCTCCTGCGCGCGCATTGCGGCGAAGGTGTTTTCATCCAGCATCGCGCCGGCCGGATCGCTGGCGCTGCCGGCACCGCCATCGGCGCCATCGGTATCCGCGGCCAGCGCGGCCATTCCTTCCGCGCCGGCCAGATGCTGGGCCAAAGAAAGCGCGTATTCCTGGTTGGGGCCGCCGCTGCCATTGCCTCGCACGGTGACGGTGAGTTCGCCGCCGGACAGGATCGCCAGCTTGCGGCTTTCGGTGCGGGCTTTCAGCGCCAGTTGCGCGTGCGCATAGGCGACATCGCGCGCCTCGCCCTCAAGATCAGAACCAAGGTTGGCGATTTCGTAGCCGGCGCGCGTCGCGATGGCGACGGCGGCAGCGAGCGAATCCTGCGGCGTGGCAATCAGGCTGAAGCTCGCCCGCGCGAACGCCACGTCGCCGGGCTTGCAGCTCTCGTTGCGCGGATCGTCGAGCGCGCTGCGTACGGCGTCGTCGATCGTTAAACCGTAACGCGCGATGATGGCGCGGGCATCCGCCAGCGTGGTCGAGTCCGGCACCGTCGGCCCCGAGGCAATCGCGGCGGGATCGTCCTGAGGTACGTCGGAGATCGCCAGCGTGACGATCTGCGCGCGCCGGCCGGCGTCGGCCAGGCGCCCGCCTTTGATCCGCGACAAGTGCTTGCGCACGGTATTGATCTCGCCGATCGGCGCGCCGGAACGCAGCAGCGCGCGCGTCACCTGTTGTTTCTGCGCCAGCGAAATGCCGTCCGCCGGGGCGATCCAGTTGGCCGAGCCGCCGCCGGACAGCAGCACCAGTAGCAGATCGTCGGCGGTCGCCTGGCGCGCCAGCGCGAGCGTATCCTCCGCCGCCTGCAATCCGGCCGCGTCGGGCACCGGATGCCCCGCCTCGATCACCTTGATGCGGCGGGTCGGCACGGCATGGCCGTGGCGCGTGGTGGCAAGGCCGAGCAGGCGCTGCGGATCGAGACCGAGATCGTCGAGATAGTGCCGCTCGGCGGCGGCGGCCATCGCGGCGGCACCTTTGCCGGCGGCAAGCACGATGACGCGCCCTGTGGGCGGTGGCGGCAGGTGCGGCGCTAGGATGCCATCGGGATGTGCCGCCGCGACGGCAGCGTCGAAGATGGCGCGCAGGAGTTCGCGTCGGTCGGTCATGATCTGTGGAGCCGGAAGCTGGTGGCGGGAGACACGTTTATCCATCCGATCGATGCAAAAGAAAACCCCCGCATTGCGGGGGTTTTCCGGTTGCGAAGATGAACGCGGATCAGCCGCCGACGTCGGCGCTGATGATGTCGCCGAACAGCACCCACTTCTCACCCTGGAATTTCTGCAACTGCAGTTGGCTGATCGGTGCAAAGTCGGTGGCGCTGGTATTGATCTTGATGCCGGGCAGCAGCACCTCGGTCCTGAAGTCCTTGAGGCTGGCTGCCTGCTTCATGATGTTTTCGCGGGTCAGGTTGTCACCGCACTTCTTGAGCACTTCCGCCATGGTCTGGGCCACGCCGTAGGCGACGACCGAAGAACCATCCAGCTTGTCGCCCTCGGGAAAATCCTTGGCGAGGAAGGCCAGATAGTCCTTCATGCCCTTGTCGTTGTCCCATTGCGGGTCGGACGGATCCTTCAGGTAGGCGGCCGAGATGATGCCCTGCGCGTTCTGGTAGCCGGCGGGCTTGATGACGCTGCCGACCGAGGCCGAGACGTTGTTGAGGAAGTGGGTTGGCTTCCAGCCGATCTCGGCCATTTTCTTGATGGCCTGGGCGGCAAACTTCGGCGTCGAGATATTGACGAAGACGTCGGCGCCGGTCGCCTTCAGCTTGACGATATGATTGTCCACCGTCGGCTCTGACGTTTCGAAGCTCTCCTCGGCGATGATCAGCGATTTCGCCTTGGCGCCGAGACCGTCGATCAGGCCCTTCAGGTAGTCCTTGCCGTAATCGTCGTTCTGATACATCACGGCGATCTTGGCGTTCGGCAGATTCTTGAGAATGTATTTGGCGTAGATCTGCGTTTCGCTCTGGTAGTTGGGCTGCCAGCCCATCGTCCACGGGAAATTCTTCGGGTCGTTCCACTTGGTGGCGCCGGTGGCGACGAACAGTTGCGGCACCTTCTTGCTGTTCATGTATTTGTGGATCGCGGAATTAGGTGGCGTTCCCAGCGAGTTGAAAACCAGCAGCACTTCGTCGCTCTCGACCAGCTTGCGCGCTTGCTCCACCGTTTTCGGCGGGCTGTAGGCGTCGTCGTAGGAGATGAAGTTGATCTTGCGGCCGTTGATGCCGCCGGCGGCGTTGATCTTCTTGAAGTAGGCCGCCTCGGTCTTGCCGATCACGCCATAGGCGGAGGCCGGACCGCTATAGGGCATGATGTTGCCGATCTTGATCTCGGTATCGGTGGCGCCGGTGTCGTATTTTTTTTGGGCGAATGCGGAACTGCTGGCCGCGGCGAGGATAACGAACGCAGCCGAAAGCACAGCCGCTTGCCGTTTGATAACGGGCATCTCAGATCTCCCTGATGTGTTTTGAATGTGTCGTGTTGTTTTTGTTGGAGGCCTGTGACCTCGGTCGCCATTCAACACTGTTTGGCAATCCCCGGCAATAAAGCCGGACAATAAAAATCTCCCGGCGACGGGGCGCCGGGAGATTTTTTGACCGACAGGCCGGCGTCGCGTCTCAGCCGCCCACCTCGCCGCTGATGATGTCGCCGAACAGGTGCCAAGTGTCACCCTCGAGCCGCTGCAGTTGCAGTTGCTCGATAGGAGCGAAGTCCGTGGCGCTGGTGGTGATGCTGATGCCGGGCAACAGTCCACCCAGCGTCAACTTCTTGATGCCGGCTGCTTGCTTCATCACATTTGCGTGGGTCAGGTCATCGCCGCATGCCTTCAGCACGTGGACCATGGTTTGCGCGACGGTGTAGCCGTAGACCACGAACGCATCGTTGCGGTTCGCATCCGGATAGTACTTGGTCAGGAAGTCGTTGAAGCCCTTCATGCCGGCGTCGTTCTTCCATTGCGAATCCGTCGGATCCTTGAGGTAGGCCGACGTGATGATGCCCTGCGACGCGTCGAAGCCGGCCGGCTTGATGGTCGCGCCGATCGAACTGGACACGCTGTTGAGGAAGTGAATCGGCTTCCAGCCGATCTCCGCGTTCTTCTTGATGGCCTGAGCGGCGAATTTCGGAATCGACGCATTGAAGAACACGTCGGCGCCGGATGCCTTGAGCTTGACGATGTGACTGTCGATGGTCGGCTCGGAGGTCTCGTAGCTCTCTTCCGCCACGATCAGTTTCACGCCCTTGGCGCCGAGGCCGTCCTTGAATCCCTTGAGGTAGTCTTTGCCGTAATCGTCGTTCTGATAGAGGATGCCGATCTTGGCGTTGGGATGGTTCTTCAGAATATACTTGGCATAGATGCGGCCTTCGCTCTGGTAGCTGGGCTGCCAGCCCATCGTCCATGGAAATTCCTTCGGGTCGTTCCATTTGGTGGCGCCTGTGGCAACGAACAGTTGCGGCACCTTTTTTGTATTCATGTATTTCTGGATCGCCGTATTCGGCGGGGTGCCGAGCGAATTGAAGATCAGCAGCACCTCGTCGCTCTCCACCAGCTTGCGCGCCTGCTCCACCGTTTTCGGCGGACTGTAGGCGTCGTCGTAGGAGATGAAGTTGATCTTGCGGCCGTTGATGCCGCCCTCGGCGTTGACCTTGTTGAAGTAGGCCGCCTCGGTCTTGCCGATCACGCCGTAGGATGACGCCGGACCGCTGTACGGCATGATGTTGCCGATCTTGATGGCGGTATCGGTGGCGCCGGTATCGTATTTCTTTTGTGCGATGGCGGAACTGCTGGCCGCAGCCAGGAAAACGAACGCAGCCGAAAGCAAGGCCGCTCGCCGTTGAAGAACGGACATTTGGACCTCCCTGATATGGAATTGCTGTGTCTGTTTTTTGGTCGAGGTTCTGTGACCTCTGCGCCGATTGAATACCCTTTGGCGCGGTCCGGCAACAAAAAGCCCCTGCGACGAGTTGTGCCGGGCGCTTGCATTAGGTCAACAGTGCAGCCGTTTCGGTGTCGTCTGTCGGGCGGCGTCAGACGCGATGCCGTCGCTGACTAATTCACCGCGGCCGTTCATTGCAAAAGCAACGGCCCCGCCCGAAGGGGCGAGGCCGTCAGCGGTGTCGTGTGTGGCTCGTGGCCCGAACCGCGGAGCGATCAGTCCTTGGCGTCGCTGCTGATCACGTCGCCGAACAGTTCCCACTTCTCGCCCTTGAAGCGCATCATCTGCACTTGCTGGATCGGAGCGAAATCGGTCGCGCTGGTATTGATCTTGACGCCCGGGAGCGCAACGTCGGTCTGGAAGTCTTTCAGGCTCGCGGCCTGCTTCATCACGTTCTCGCGTGTAAGGTTATCGCCGCACATTTCCAGAACCTTGTGCAGGGTCTGGGCCGCGCCGTAACCGTAGACGAGGCCGCTATCGGACTTGTTGGCGCCCGGCGCGTACTTGTCGACAAAGGCGATCCACTTCTTCATGCCCGGATCGTTGTCCCACTGCGAATCCGCGCCGTCCTTCAGATAGGCCGCCGACAGCACGCCCTGGCCATACTCGAAACCGGCCGGCTTCATCACCGCGCCGACCGAAATGCTGACGTTGGTGACGATGTGCAGCGGCTTCCAGTTGAGCTCGCCGGCCTTCTTGATGGTCTGCGCCGCGAATTTCGGCGTGGTGAAGTCCAGTAGCGTATCGGCGCCGGAAGCCTTGATCTTGACGATATGCGAGTCGATCGTCGGTTCGGAGACCTCGTAGCTCTCCTCGATGACGATCATGGACTTCGCCTTGTCGCCGAGACCTTCCTTGAAGCCCTTGACGTAGTCCTTGCCGAAGTCGTCGTTCTGATACAGCACGGCGACCTTCGCGTCCGGTTTCTCCTTCAGGAGATACTTGGCATAGATCCTGGCTTCGTCCTGATAGTTGGGCTGCCAGCCCATGGTCCAGGGGAAGTGCTTCGGATCGTTCCACTTCGCCGCGCCGGTGGCGACGAAGAGCTGCGGCACCTTCTTGGCGTTCAGATATTTCTGGATCGCGGTGTTGGATGGCGTGCCGAGCGGGTTGAAGATGAGCAGCGCCTCGTCGCTTTCGACCAGCTTGCGGGCATGCTCGACAGCCTTCGGCGGACTATAGGCGTCGTCGTAGCTGATGAAGTTGACCTTGCGGCCGTTGATGCCGCCCTGATCGTTGACCATCTGGAAGTAGGCCGCTTCGGTCTTGCCGATGATGCCGTAGGCGGACGCGGGTCCGCTGTAGGGCATGATGTTGCCGATCTTGATCTCGGTGTCGGTCGCGCCGGTGTCGTACTTCTTCTGGGCGATGGCGCTGCCGCTGGCGGCAGCGAAGGCGATGATCGCTGTCGAAATCGCAGCGATTCTTAGTTTTTGTCTCGAATTCATAATTTCCTCTTAGCTCCTTCTGAGTTTGTTGAACAACGACTCGGCAATGATCGCTCCCTGCCTGGCGCCATGCGGCACGAGGTAGATGACGACGAACAGCAGGATTCCAAAGAATGCGCCGGAGAGGCCCTTCGAGATTCCCTCGGCGATGTTGGGAACGAACACGATGAATGCCGCGCCGGCGAGTGAGCCGGGCAGCCAGCCGACACCGCCAACGACCATGCCCAGAAACAGCGCGATGGCGAGCTGGAAGGTGTAGCTGTCGGGCGCGACGAACTGCACCGCGATGGCGCCGAGCGCGCCGGCGACGCCGGTGATGCCGGCGCTGACGCCGAACGCCAGCGTCTTGTACATCGAGACGTCGACGCCCATCGCCGCCGCGGCGATTTCGTTGTCGCGGATCGCCATCATGGCGCGCCCGGATCGCGAGCGCAGCAGGTTGACCGAGGCGAGGTAGATCAAAAGCGATACCACCAGCGTGAAGTAGTACAGCCACATGTCCTGGGACATCGGTAATCCGAATGGTGCGTCGGGCTTGGTCACGACCAGTCCCTGCACGCCACCGGTCCAGTGTTCGAACACGCCGAGCTTCAGCAGTTGCGGCATCGCTACCGCGAGCGCGAAGGTCGCCAGCGCCAGATAGATGCCGGAGAGCCGCAATGCCGGAAAGCCGAACAGGAAGCCGAAGATGAAGCAGATCACGCCGGCAATCGGCAGCGTCAGAGCGTAATTGACGCCGCCGTGCTCGATCAGGATCGCGGCGGCATACGCACCGACCGCATAGAACGCGCTCTGGCCCAGCGAGAATTGTCCGCTGCCGCCGGTCAGGATGTTCAAGGCCAGAACGGCGATGCCGTAGATCAGCAACATCGTCAGCTGGAAGATGATGAAGTTCCTGACGAAAAATGGAACGATCAGCAGCGCCACCAGCATGATCAGCGATGCGGCGCGGCCGAGCGTGGCGGACTTGCCCACCGGGGTGTCGGTCGTTGGTGCAGCCGGGTCCGAGACGGTTTCCTGAAGTGTGCTCATGATCAAACTCGCTTTACGACGGTGTGGCCCATCAGGCCGGTCGGTTTGACGACCAGGACGATAACGATCAGCGCCAGCGCGATCGGCAGTTTCAGTTCATTGCCGACGCCCGGGATGTACGTTCCAACCAGGTTTTCAAAGACCCCGACAAGGAAACCTCCGAGCACGGCGCCGAGCGGACTGCTCAGCCCGCCGAGCACGGCGGCGGCGAACCCGTAGAGCAGCACGCCGCCCATCATGTTCGGCTCGAGGAACACCACCGGTGCGATCAGGATGCCGGCGATGGCGCCGATGGCCGAGGCCATGCCCCAGCCCAGCGCAATCATCCAGCCGGTGTTGATGCCGACCAGCCGCGCCGATTCAGGCAGCGTCGCGGCCGCGCGCATGGCGAGGCCGATCCGCGTGAAGCGGAAAAACACAAACAGCAACAGCAACAACACCAGCGTCACGCCGATCATGCCGGCCTGGTGGGTGCTGATGAGCTGGCTGCCGAGGAACGGCGACGAACCGAATGGCGTCGGGAACTGCTTGATGGTGAAGTCCCAGACCAGTCCGGCGACGCTGTTGACGATCGCGAACAAGGCGATGAAGCCGGCGACGTTGGTCAGGATCGGGGCCTTGGCCAGCGGCTTGAACAGCAGCCGTTCGATCGCCACGCCGGCAGCGAAGGAGATGATCAGCGTCAGCAGGAATGCCCACCAGTAGGGCACGCCCCACTGCATCAATTGCCAGGCAATGAAAGTCGAGAACATCGCCATTTCGCCCTGGGCGAAGTTCAGATGGTCGATCGCCTGGAAGATCATGACGATGGCGAGCGCCATGCAGGCGTAGATGGCTCCTGTGGCAATGCCAGCCAGGACTTGGTTGACGAAGAGTTCCATGGCCAGTTTCCTCAGTAACCGAGATACGATTTGCGGACGTCTTCGTTGCTCGCGATTTCTTTCGCGTTGCCCGACATGACGATGCGCCCGGTTTCAATGACATAGGCATGGTCGGCGATCTCGAGGGCGAGCTGGGCATTTTGCTCGACCACCAGAATGCTGACCTTGTCTTCGCGGTTGATCTTGCCGAGGATCTTGAAGAGGTCGCGCACGATCAGCGGCGCCAGTCCGAACGACGGTTCGTCGAGCAGCATGAGGCGCGGCCGCAACATCAGCGCGCGGGCCACCGCGAGCATTTGCTGCTCGCCGCCCGAGAGCGTGCCGGCCTGCTGGGTGTGGCGCTGTTTCAGCACCGGAAAATGATCGTACATCCGCTCGATGTCGGAGCCGATCGCCTTGGTGTCCTTGCGGCTGATGGCACCGAGCTGGAGATTCTCCTCCACCGTCATGGTGGTGAAGGTGCCGCGCCCCTGCGGTACATGGGCGATGCCGAGACGCACGATGTTCTCGGTGGATTTGCCGTTCAGCGACTTGCCTTCGAACTCGATCGTGCCGGTCGAGCGCACCATGTTGCAGATGGCACGCAGCGTGGTGGTCTTGCCGGCGCCGTTGGCGCCGAGCAGCGTCGTCATGCTGCCTTCGCTGAGATGGAATTCGAGGCCGTGCAGCGCCTGCACCTGGCCATAATAGGCCCGCAGGTCCTTGATATCGAGCATTGCGGTCATTGGTCTTTGCTCCCCAGATAGGCATCGATCACATCCGGGTCTGACTGGATCTGCGCGGGCGTCCCTTCAGCGAGCTTGCGTCCAAAGTTGAGCGCGACCACGTGATCGGCGATCGACATCACCAGTCCCATGTGATGTTCGACCAAGAGCACGGTGATGCCGCGCTCGTCGCGAATGCGGCGGATCAGGTCGCCCAGCACATGGACTTCTTCATGGTTGAGGCCGCCGGCCGGCTCGTCGAGCAGCAGGATCTTGGGATCGGCGGCCAGCGCGCGCGCCAGCTCGACGCGCTTCTGCGTTCCGAACGGCAGGCCCGCGACCGGGGCGTGCGCCACGCTGGTCAGATCGAGATATTTGAGAATGTCCGCGACCTTCTTGTTGATCGTCGCTTCGACAGACGTCGCCCGCGGCAGCTTCAGCGAGTCGCTGATGATGTCGCCGGTGGTGTGCGCATGGGTGCCGACACGGACGTTATCGAGCACCGTCATGTTGGGAAACAGCGCGACGTTCTGGAACGTGCGGCCGATGCCGATTTCGGCGATGCGGTGCGCCGGGCGCGTCAGGATGCTGACGCCTTCCATCAGGATGTCGCCCTTGCTCGGCTGATAGAGCCGGCTCAGGCAATTAAACAATGTCGTCTTGCCGGCGCCGTTGGGACCGATCAGGCCAAGGATTTGTCCCTGCTTCATGTCGAACGACACGCCATTCAGGGCGACGATGCCACCGAACACGACGCTGACGTCGCGGACGGCGAGCAGGGGAGCGGCCGTAGCGGCCGGCACCTGCGCGAGCTGGGCCTGCATCAGTGCAGATCCAACCGGCCCAACATACTGAAATCATCCGGCGGATTTTGCCACAAGCCACGGCAAAGAAGATTATCTGATCCCCACAACAGCACGCGCATTTCTCCCTCCTCCTTTTAATTTCTTGTCGTCTTTTTTTATTTGCGGCGTAGCTGTCCCGCCTAGCGCCGCTTCTATGTTTCTTACCATCGTCACAAGACGAGGTCCAATATCGTTGAGTAGACGATCTTCCGTGAAACGGAATGCAGGCGCACCACAATTGAATGCGTAGGGGCCTGTTCCATCATTCAGCGTTAACGCGACGCCGGCGGCGTGCACATCGTCCTGCCATTCGCCGACGGAGATCGCGAAGCCGCGCTTGGCCACGAGTTCGCCAGCGCGTTCAATGCCATCGCGAATGCGCGTCCACCGGCTGCCATAGTGTTCGCGGAGTTCGCGCATCAATTGCGCACGCTCGTCGTCCGGCAGAGCCCACAGATAGGCCCGTCCCATCGCCGTTGTTGCGATCGGAACCTTGGAGCCGACATCGAGTTGCACGCCGAGCGCAAGACCGCTGCGGCTCTGGCCGAAATAGATCATGCTGAGGCGATCGCGCGCGCCGACCGCGACCGCGCCGCCGGTCGCGCGCATCACTTCTTCGCGAAAAGATTCAGACAGATGCTGCACGCCGAGGTTCGCCAGCGCGGCATAACCGAGCGACATGGCTGCAGGGGCGAGTTGATACTTCTCGAACCTCGGGACCTGTGTAAGATAGCCGAGCTTGGTGAGCGTATAGGTCAGCCGGGAAACGGTCGGCTTGGGTAAATTCGTACGGGCCGCAATCTCTTGATTGCCGAGAAGTCCGTCATTGGGACGAAATGCGCGCAACACTTCGAGGCCGCGTGATAAAGCGACGACGAAACTGCGATCTGTCGCCGCTTTCTTGGCTGGACGCTTCATTGCTCGCTGCGCGGACCTTGTCGATGCCGATCTCGTTGACAACGGACGCTCTTCAAAATAACCCTCATTGTCAAGATGTGGAATTAAATTTCGCAGTGCGAAATACATAAAAAGCCAAGTCGAAGGAGAGCAGCGTGAGTGAAGTGGTCAAGCTTGAACGCCATGATGTCATCGCCATCGTCACGGTGGACAGTCCTCCGGTGAATGCGCTGAGTGCGGCAGTTCGCCGCGGCATTTTTGAATCGATCAAGACCGCCGCCGCTGACTCGCAAGTACAGGCCATCGTGCTGACTTGCGCAGGTCGCACCTTCATCGCCGGCGCCGACATCACCGAATTCGGCAAGCCGCCGCAGTCTCCGGGACTGGGCGAGGTGATTGCCGAAATGGAAAATTGCAAGAAGCCGATCGTGGCTGCGATTCACGGCACCGCGCTCGGCGGCGGACTTGAAGTCGCGCTCGGTTGTCACTTCCGCGTCGCCACCAAGGACGCCAAGCTCGGCCTGCCCGAAGTGAAGCTCGGCCTGCTGCCGGGTGCCGGCGGCACGCAGCGCCTGCCGCGCGCGGTCGGTCCCGAACTCGCGGTGCAGATGATCGTCGGCGGCAATCCGATCGGCGCGGCCGACGCGCTGAAGGCAGGCCTGATCGAGGAGATCGTCGAGGGTCCGGCTTCGGGCGGCGAAGCGTTCGCACGCAAGGTAATCGCGGAAAAGCGACCGCTGCGCCGCTTGCGCGATGAAGACGGCAAGCTCAAAGCCGCCAAGGCGGATCGCTCGATCTTCACCAATGCGGTCGCCGCGCTCACCAAGAAGGCGCGCGGCCTGGAAGCGCCGTTTGCTGCCGCGGACGCGGTCGGCGCCGCCATCGACCTGCCGTTCGACGAGGGCCTGAAGAAGGAACGCGAAGGCTTCATGAAGCTGATGACCGGCGATCAGTCGAAGGCGCAGCGTTACGCGTTTTTCGCCGAGCGTGAGGCGGCCAAGGTCGCCGGCGTGCCGGAAGGCACCAAGCCGCGCAACGTCGCCCGCGTCGCCATCATCGGCGCCGGCACCATGGGCGGCGGCATCGCGATGTCGTTCGCCAATGCCGGCATTCCCGTCACGCTGATCGAGACCGGCGAGGAGCAGCTCAAGCGCGGCATGGGCGTGATGCAGAAGAACTACGAGAACACCGCCGCGCGCGGCGGTATTCCGGCCGATGCCCCGGCCAAGCGCATGGGTCTCATCACTGGCGTTGTCGGTCTGGAGAACGTCAAGGACGCCGACCTCATCATCGAGGCGGTGTTCGAAACCATGGCGATCAAGAAGGAAGTGTTCACGGCGCTCGACAAGTACGCCAAGCCGGGCGCGGTGCTGGCCTCCAACACCTCCTATCTCAACATCAATGAGATCGCGGCGGTGACGAAGCGGCCGCAGGACGTGCTCGGCATGCACTTCTTCTCGCCGGCCAACGTGATGAAGTTGTGCGAGATCGTGCGCGCCGAGAAGACCGCGCCGGACGTGCTGCTGACTGCGGTGAACGTCGCCAAGCGCATCGCCAAGGTGCCGGCGGTGGTTGGCGTTTGCGACGGCTTTGTCGGCAATCGCATGTTGGCGCAGCGCGGCAAGCAGGGTGAGAAGCTGCTGTACGACGGCGCGCTTCCGCAGCAGATCGATGGTGTGGTCACCAAGTTTGGCTTGCCGATGGGGCCATTCGCGATGGGCGATCTCGCAGGTCTCGATATCGGCTGGCGCTCGCGCCAGGACCGCGGCATCAAGTCGCCGATCGGCGATGCGTTGTACGAAGCCGGCCGTCACGGCCAGAAAACGGGCAAGGGCTATTACAAGTACGAGCAGGGCTCGCGCGCGCCGCTTCCCGATCCCGAAGTCGAAAAGATGCTCGATGAGGCTCGCGCCAAGCTCGGCGTCAAGGGCCGCGTCGTCAGCGACGACGAAATCCTCGAGCGCATGATGTATCCGATGATCAACGAAGGCGCGCGTA
>Ga0207657_10004553_pt1 | contig 14654 bp, 15 predicted proteins | sample KBSC33metaG_FD_184316 | JGI IMG/M metagenome (GOLD analysis project Ga0207657, IMG submission 184316) | Corn rhizosphere microbial communities from Kellogg Biological Station, Michigan, USA - KBS C3-3 metaG (SPAdes) (version 2) | ecosystem: Host-associated > Plants > Roots > Rhizosphere > Soil ... | reverse complement strand
TTTGCCGACACTGCCGAAATCGACGAAATCCGCGAGCTCGCCGACACCGGCTTGCTCGATGGGGTCACGACCAATCCCAGCCTGATCCACAAGTCGGGACGCAACTTCCTGGAGGTCGTCAAGGAGATTGCGGGAGTCGTCGAGGGCCCGGTTTCCGCCGAGGTCGTCGCGCTCGACTATGACGGGATGATGCGCGAGGCCGAGGTGCTCCGGAAACTCGGCGACAATATCGCGATCAAGGTGCCGCTGACTCCCGCGGGCCTGAAGAGCTGCAAGGCGCTGACCGGTGACGGATCGATGGTCAACGTCACGCTGTGTTTCTCGGCCGCGCAGGCGCTGCTCGCCGCCAAGGCCGGCGCCACCTTCGTCTCGCCGTTCGTCGGCCGCCATGACGATGTGGGGTTCGACGGCATGGCGCTCATCGCCGACATCCGCCTGATCTACGACAATTACGACTTCGGCACGCAGATATTGGTCGCCAGCGTTCGCCACCCGATGCACGTGGTCGAGGCGGCCAAGATCGGCGCCGATGTCATGACCGCGCCGCCCAAGATCATCTGGCAATTGTTCAAGCATCCGTTGACCGATTCCGGTATTGCGGGCTTCCTGAAAGACTGGCAGCAAACCGGTCAGAAGATCGTCTGAACTGAGGGGTTTGCCGCTCATCATTTTAACTTCCGCGCAACCTTTCGGAGTAACACTTTCTCAACCGCTCGAGGGGTAGGGTCCACAAATCCTGCGAAGGACATGCAGGGTCAGGGGGCGGTTCGCCGCCACTGGTTGGAACCTAGGAGCGAAGACCATGAGCAAGTTTCTGAAGCTGATCAAAAATGAAGAGGGCGCGACCGCCATTGAATACGGCCTGATCGCGGCGCTCATCGCCGTTGCGGCCATTGGCGCGATGCAGGGCATCGGCAACAAGCTGAACACCACGTTCAACAACGTGTCGAACCACCTGCCGTCGAGCTAAGCTTAGCTCCCAAGCGGGAAGAACAGGGCGGCGGCGTCGAAAGACGCCGCCGCTTTTGTTTGCGCGGAACACGCCCGGCGGTCGATGGTAGGAAATTAACCAGCGCCACTGTATCCTGCGGTCATCATGGCAACGGTTATCCCCTTCGAGGAACGGGCGGTAGCGCAGCTGCGGCAGCGGCTCGGCGCGGCGGAGGAAGCCAACCAGGATCTGATTGCTTTCGCGCGCGGCCATTCCGGCGCGGTGGCATCCATCCACGAAGCGGTGCTTGCCGGCATCGAAGCGGACAGCATCGAAGCGCTGTTTCACGTCGTGACCCAGGAATGGCCGCTCATCCTCGGCATCGATGCCGTGGCCTTGTCGCTCATCGTCGGGGACCAGGGCTTTCGGTCAGATGGGGGCGGGGTCCATCCGGTCGACCCGCTGGTCCTCACCAAGGCGATCAGACAGGTCCGCGGCGTCGAGATGCGGACGGTGGAGCGCGGCCATCCGTTGTTCGGACCGGCCTGCGACCTGATCCGCGCCCAGGCGCTGATCCGCATCGATTGCGAGCCGCCGCTTCCCTGCGGGTTGCTGGTCCTCGGCCAGCGCGCCGAGCTCAGCCTCGACGCCCGCCACGGCTCTGAACTCCTGATGTTCCTCGGACGCAGCCTTGCGGCTATGATCCGCAAGTGGCTGATCCTTCCGCACAGCTGACCCACTCCGCCAGCGGCCTCGTCGCGCGCTGGTCAGGCCATCTGCAGCATGATCGGCGCCGCTCGCCGCATACCGTCCGGGCCTATGAAGCGACCGCGCACCGCCTGATCGAGTTTCTCGGGCAGCATCGTGGAGAGGCGGTCGACCACGACGTGCTGACTGGCTTGAGCGCCGCGGACTTGCGTGCCTTCCTGGCCAACCGGCGCCAGCAGGGCCTTGGCGCATCATCCGCGGCACGAGAATTGTCCGGCGTCCGGGCCTTCCTTCGCTACGCGGCCGAGCAGCAGGGGCGCCCCGCGCAAGTGCCGCGAACGCGCGGCCCGAAGCGGCCACGGACGCTGCCTCGACCGGCCTCGCCCGACGATGCGGTCAATTTGGCCGAGAATGCCGCCGAAGCTGCCGCCGAGCCGTGGATCGGTGCTCGCGACCTTGCGATCCTGCTGCTGCTCTATGGCGCCGGCCTGCGCGTCGCCGAAGCGATGTCGCTGACCGCGGACATGCTGCCGATCGGATCGACCCTGCGAGTTACCGGCAAACGCAACAAGACGCGCGTGGTGCCGGTGGTCGCTGCCGCGCGCGAAACGGTCGAGGATTATGTGCGCCAGTGCCCATATCCACTCAAGGGCTCCGTTCCGCTATTCGTCGGCGCTCGGGGCGGACCGTTGAACCCGGACTTGGTGCGCCGGTCGGTCGCGGCGGCGCGGCGCCGGCTGGGGCTGCCCGACACGCTGACCCCGCATGCGCTTCGTCACAGCTTCGCAACGCATCTGCTGGCGCGCGGCGCCGACCTGCGATCGCTCCAGGAATTGCTCGGCCACGCGAGCCTGTCGTCGACCCAAATCTATACGGCGGTGGACGCGGCGCATCTTCTCGATGTGTACCGCCACGCCCACCCACGCGCCTGAGCAGAGACCCGCCAAACTTTGCCGCGGCGCGCCGGTAGTGGGGACCGCCGGCCGCAACATGGCCTGAGCTAGAAGGCGGTGGTAAAGCGAACGCTAAATAACCGTTCTGGATAGGTTTTTCGCGCCTGCATCGCTCCGCGAATTGCGCCGGATTGGTGCTACTTCCGGACTTTGCGCTCGATCGCGTCCCAGATCATGGCCGACGTATCGCTACCGTTGAAGCGGTCGATGGCGACAATCCCGGTTGGCGAGGTGACGTTGATCTCGGTCAGCCAGCGGCCGCCGATGACGTCGATGCCGACGAACATCAGCCCGCGCCGCTTCAACTCCGGTCCCAGCGCCGCGCAGATTTCCTTTTCCGTTTCGGTCAGTTCGGCGGCTTCGGCGGTGCCGCCCGCCGCAAGATTGGAGCGGATATCCCCCGCGGCGGGCCGGCGGTTGATCGCGCCGGCGAACTCGCCGTCGACGAGGACGATTCGCTTGTCGCCGTCGGCGACCTCCGGGAGGAACGCCTGAAGCACGTGCGGCTCGCGATAAGTGGCGTTGAACAATTCAAGCAGCGCGCCGAGGTTCGCGCCATCACGGCTAACCTTGAATACGGCCTTGCCCGCATTGCCGTGCAGCGGCTTGAGCACCGCGTCGCCATGTTGCTCCAGGAACTTGCGCGCGGCGCCGAGCGAGCGCGTGATCATCGTCGGCGGCATGAAGCGAGCGAAATCGAGCACCCACACTTTTTCAGGCGCATTGCGGACACCGGCGGGATCGTTGACGACCAGTGTTTCGTCGCTGATCCGCTCGAGCAGGTGGGTCGCAGTGATATAGCCCAAGTCGAACGGCGGATCCTGCCGCATCAGCACCACGTCCACGTCGCGGCCGAGGTCGAGAATGGTGAACTCGCCAAGCGTAAAATGAGCGCCCTGGCTTGGTTGCACGCTCACCGGATGTGCTCCAGCGAAAATTCGGCCGTCCTCATAAGTCAGGGCGTCGGCGAGATAATGATAGAGCTGATGCCCGCGCGCCTGCGCGCTCAGCATCAGGGCGAAGCTCGAGTCCCCACTGATGTTGATGCTTTCCAGCGGGTCCATTTGCACGGCGACGCGAAGGCTCATGGGAGAACGGTCCTAGTCAGGGCGGCCAAGGCTGTCATCCTTGCCACACGTCGGCGAGGTGGCGTGGCCATTGCCGGGGCAGGACGAAGATCGCGTCGATGCGCACGTCGTCGCCGTCGCGCATGAAGCGCGGCGTGAGTTGTTCGGCCGCGGCGGCGACACGGCGCAAGCGCCATTCGTCGAGCGCGAAGGCGGCGGCTTCGCTGGTCGCGCGCGCCTTGACCTCGACGAAGGCGAGCGTGCGCCCGCGCCGGGCCACGATGTCGACTTCGCCACCACGAGCCCGAACTCGACGCGCAACGATGCGCCAGCCGCGTAGGCGCAGAAACCAACAGGCCAGGGTTTCGGCGCTGCGCCCACGCTTTTCAGCTCGCTCGCGATTCACCCCGGACACTTGAACATCGTGCCGCCGCGCGGCCCGGCGATCCGCAACACACCCCGCCGGACCTTGGTGAACGTCATCACGTTGGGTTTGCCGATTCGAGTCGGGTCCCCGGTGCCGCCGGGATCGGTCATGGTCTCGATCAGCCGGTTGCCGACAACCTTCCACGTTCCGACTTCGTCCATGAAATCGTAACGGCCATCGCGCGCGTAGGTCACGTCGTGATCCGTTCCGCAGTCATTTACGCGTTCGCCGGGGTTCTGCCATCCCCATGTTCCGATCATCCACGCTGGATGCTCAACGTTTAATGAGGCGCTTGCAGCCAAGCTCATCAGCCAGATGCGGATCATCGCTTCAACTCCATCGCCCGAGCGTAGAGTGACTTACGGTCTAGTCTTAAACGTTTTGCAACTTCGCCGGCCGCTTTAGCCGGTGGGAGGCGATCCAGCGCTTCCGCTAGTGCTGCGTCGGCCTCATCGCTGCTCGCAGTCGGCGGCTGACCGGGGGGACCAACGACGACCACGATTTCCCCTCTTGGCGGTGCGTTGGCGTAGCGAGCCGCAAGTTCCGAGAGCGTTCCGGTGGCGCACTCCTCGTAAAGCTTGCTGATCTCTCGCGCGACCGCTGCATCCCGGTCGCCAAGCTGCTGGGCGAGTGCTGCAAGCGTATCGCCGAGCCGCGGGCCGCTTTCGTAAAGCACGAGCGTCGCCCGAACGGCGGCGATCTCGGCCAGCGCATCGCTGCGCGCCTTGGCCTTGGCCGGCAGGAAACCGAGGAACAGGAAGCGGTCGGTCGGCAATCCGGCGAGCGTCAGCGCGGCAATTACGGCCGATGGACCGGGCAGCGTGTGCACCGCATGTCCCGCTGCTCGCGCCGCGCGAACGAGCTTGTATCCCGGGTCGGAAATGAGCGGCGTTCCGGCATCGCTGACCAGCGCGATGGCCTCATTGCCGAGCCGGGCGACAATCGCGTCGCGTTCGGCCTCGCTGCTGTGATCGTCGTAGCGGATCATCGGCACCTTGGCGCCGATATGGGCCAGCAGCTTGGCCGTGACCCGCGTATCCTCGACCAGGATGCGGCCGGCGTTACGCAGCGTCTCGGCGGCGCGCGGGGAGAGGTCGCCGAGGTTGCCGATCGGCGTCGCGACGACGTGCAGTCCGGGCGGCAGACGACCTTCCATCAAAGCTGCGCCAACCTCTTCCAATCGAAGCGAAAAAGAGTCATCCTGCGCCTTTCATAGCCTTGGGAGAGGGCAATGATCTTACTCGTCGCCGCGTCAGCCATCAGCCTGGTCGCTTCGCAAGCCACCATCGCCGCACCCACCAGCGCGTTCCGCGGATGCCTCCGCGAAGCCGCCACCAAAGCCAAGGGCGAAAAAGTCGCCGGGGACGCCATCGAGGCGTATCTCAAGAATGCCTGCGCCGCGCAGATGGGTACGCTGAAGGACGCGGTGATCGGTTTTCGCATGAAGAACGGCATGTCGCGCAAGGCCGCAGCTTCCGACGCCGAGATGACGGTCGACGATTACGTCGCCAGTCCGGCCGACAATTATAAGTTTATGGCGCAACAAGAGGCGCCGAAGGCCGCGCCCGCGACCACCACGGCACCGGCGCCCATTCCCGCCTCGGTCACGCAACCGCCGAAACCTTGAGCTCGGCGGGGGCGGCGATCCGCCCGAGGATATAGTCGAGCAACAGCTGGCCGCGGCCGGTCAGCGCAATGCGGCCGCCGTCGCGCACGAGATGGCCCGATGCGACGAGGCGATCGACCTCGCGCCAATCGACAATCGTGTCGCGGCCGAAGCGCCGGGCGATGGCGCCGGCATCGATGCCTTCGGCGAGGCGCAAGCCCATCACCAGCGCCTCATCGGCTGCTTCGTCCATCGACAGCGGCAATTCCTCGCCAATGCCGTTTCCGTTGCGCGACACCGCCGACAGGAAGTTCTCCGGCTTTTTGTGGCGGACGGTGCGCTGCCCAAGACGGCGGCCATGCGCGCCGGGGCCGATCCCGGCATAATCGCCGTAGCGCCAGTAAGTGAGGTTATGGCGGCTCTCCTGCCCTGAGCAGGCATAATTGCTGATCTCGTAGCCCGGCATGCCCGCAGCGGCGGTCAATTCGGCGGTAACTTCGTAGAGCGTCGCGGCGTGGTCGGCGTCGAGCGGCTGGAGTTCGCCGCGCGCGGCCATGGCGGCGAAGCGCGTGCCGGGCTCGATCGTGAGCTGATAGAGCGACAGGTGCGAGGTGCCGGCGGCCAGCGCGCGCGACAGGGTCGAGCGCCATGCCGCTTCGGTGTCGCCGGGCAGCGCGTAAATCAGATCGAAGCTGACGCGGCCGAAGCGGCGCTGGGCGATGTCGAGCGCGCGCTGGCCTTCGTCGGCGCTGTGCGCGCGGCCGAGGAAGGCGAGCGCGGCATCGTCAAAGCTCTGCAGACCGAGCGAGAGGCGGTTGACCCCCGCCGCGGCGAGATCGGCGAAGCGGTCGGCTTCGACCGAGTTGGGATTGGCTTCGAGCGTGATCTCGAGATCGTCCGCCGCTGGCCAGTGCCCGCGCGCGGCGGCGATTACCGCTTCGACGGCGGCCGGTGCCATCAGCGACGGGGTGCCACCGCCGAAGAAGATCGAGGTTAGCCGGCGTCCCGGCAGCAGCCGTGCTTCGTGGTCGAGATCCGCGAGGAGCGCATTGCGCCACGATTCCTGGTCAATTTGCGCCCGAACATGGCTGTTGAAGTCGCAATAGGGGCATTTGCTGACGCAGAACGGCCAGTGGACGTAGAGGGCGAGCGCGCTCCCATTGGTGTGAATGTTCCGAATGTTCACAGTGACGGACCGGATTTCGGCTTCAACCCGTGGACCGGACCTTCTTGATCGGCTGGAGGTTCGGCGTTGCGGATCGGCATATTGGTGCCGTAGCGCAGGTCACAGGCTGTAGGACAGCTCAGCGCAGCGCTGCCACCAGCTTGCGGAACGCATCCGCCCGGTGGCTCATCGCATGTTTCCGCTCGGGCTCCATCTCGCCGAAAGTCTCGGTCTCGCCATTGGCGAGGAACAGCGGATCGTAACCGAAACCGCGGTCGCCGCGCGGCGGCCAGACGATCGTGCCGTCGACGCGGCCTTCAAAGGTTTCGACCTGTCCGTCGTTGGGCCAGGCGATCGCCAGCGCACAGGCGAAATGCGCGTCATGCCCGGCTTCCGGGCCGGCCGCCTCGGCTTCCCGCCAGACGCGTTCCATGGCGCGCGTCCAGTCCCGATTGCCCTCTTCATCCTCGGCCCAGCGCGCCGAGAAAATGCCGGGGCTGCCGTGCAGCGCATCGACGCACAGGCCGCTATCGTCGGCGAGGGCGGGAAGGCCGCTGAGGTCGGCGGCTTCGCGCGCCTTGAGATCCGCATTGTCGGCGAAGGTGACGCCGATTTCCTCGGGCTCGGGCAGGTCGAGTTCGGCGGCGCTGACGCACTGGATGCCGAGCGGCTCCATCAGCGCCGACATTTCGCGCAGCTTGCCGGGATTGTGGGTCGCGATGACCAGTTTGTCGCCGAGCGGCCTCATCGGCCGGTTGCCCGCAACTGCGCCTGGAAGATGTCGCCGCACCCGATCCGCGCGAGCCGGAGCAAGCGGAGCAGGCCTTCCTCGTCGAAGGTCTCTCCTTCGGCGGTAAGCTGCGCCTCGACGATCGCGCTGTCGGCGGTCAGAACGAAATTGCCGTCGCTCCCGGCGGTCGAGTCCTCGTCATAATCGAGGTCGAGCACGGCGGTCCCCTGGTGGATGCCGCAGCTGACCGCGGCGACCTGCGTGCGGATCGGGTCCGCGCCGAGCGCCTTGGCCTGCATCAGCTTATCGACGGCGAGGCGGAGCGCGACCCAACCGCCGGAAATGGACGCGGTGCGCGTACCGCCGTCGGCCTGGATGACGTCGCAGTCGACGATCACCTGGCGCTCGCCGAGCGCCTTCAAGTCCATGACGGCGCGGAGCGAACGGCCGATCAGCCGCTGGATTTCCTGCGTGCGGCCCGATTGCTTGCCCTTGGCGGCCTCGCGGTTGCCGCGCGTGTGGGTGGCGCGGGGCAGCATGCCATATTCGGCGGTGACCCAGCCCTGGCCCTTGCCGCGAAGGAAGGGCGGAACCTTCTCTTCGACGCTGGCGGTGCACAGCACGCGGGTGTTGCCGAAACTGACGAGGCAGGAACCTTCGGCATGGATGGTGAAGCCGGACTCGAACTTCAATTCGCGCATTTGATCTACGGCGCGGCCGGACGGGCGCATTCGGGCAATCTCCTGATACTGGTGCGGGGCGGCCTTAGCCTCAATCGTCAGTCCCGCGAAAGCGGGAACCTGGTCTTTCTTTGGCGGGGTCCCCGCTTTCGCGGGGATGACGAATTACCTACATCGGTCCCATGACCCAGCCGATCAGCGAACTGACGGATCGCATGCGCAATATTTTCGGCCTGGTGGTCGAGGCGTATCTCGAGCGCGGCCAGCCGATCGGATCGAAGGCATTGGCGGGCTCGATCAGCCTGTCGCCGGCATCGATCCGCGGCGTGATGCAGGAGCTGGAGGAGCGCGGGCTGCTGACTCACCCGCACACCTCGGCCGGGCGCATCCCGACCGACAGCGGGCTGCGACTGTTCGTCGACGGCATTATGCAGGCCGCGGCGCCCGATCCGCACGAGCGGCGCCAGATCGAACGGCAGATCGCACGCGACCAGCCGATCGAGGATGCGCTGGCGGCGGCATCGGCGGCGCTGTCGGGCCTCAGTCAGGCGGCGGGCGTGGTGCTGGCGCCCAAGCGCGAACTGACGCTGAAACAGCTCAATTTCGTGCCGCTGAGCGATACGCGGGCGCTGGCGGTGCTGGTCGGCGCGGACGGCAGCGTGGAGAACCGCGTCATCACTCTCGACGGCATGACCAGCGCGGCGGCCCTGAACGAGATCAGCAACTTCATCAACGCGCGCCTGTCGGGCCTGACACTGGCCGAAGCGCAAATGCGGCTTCGTGCCGAGATTCGTGAGCGCAAGGAGGCGATCGACCTCGCCGCGGCCGAGCTGGTGGCATCGGGACTGGCGGCGTGGAGCCAGGATCATGCGCGGCGGCCGGTGCTGATCGTTCGCGGCCATGCCAATCTGATCGATCCGACGGCCGCCGAGGACCTCGACCGGGTGCGGCGGCTGCTCGACGAGCTGGAGGAAGCCCAGGAAATCGCCCAACTGCTCGACAGCGCGCGCGACGGGCCCGGATGCCGGATCTTCATCGGAGCGGAGAACCGGATGTTCGCTTTGTCTGGGTCATCGGTGATTGCCGCGCCCTATCGCGGGAGCCAGGGGGAGGTGGTCGGCGTTGTCGGCGTGATCGGTCCCACGCGGTTGAACTATGCCCGCGTGGTGCCCATGGTAGATTTCACAGCGAAAGCCCTAACGAGATTGATGGCATGACGGACGACGGAAAACTGCACGACGAAGCGGAAGAACTCCGCGAGGAGACCGCCGAGGGAGCGCCGGAGCTTGCCGAGCACGACCGTGCGGCAGAACTCGAGAAGCAGCTCGAGGAAGCCAGGAGCAAGGCGCTCTATGCCGCGGCGGAAACGCAGAATGTGCGGCGGCGGCTGGAGCAGGAGCTGCAGCAAGCGACCAGCTATGCGGCGGCGGGGTTTGCCCGCGACATGCTGGCGATCAAGGACCATCTCGACCGAGCGCTTGCGGCCGTGAGCGACGAGCTCCGCGCGGACAAGACCGCGAGCCAATTCCTTGCCGGCATCGAAGCAACGTCGCGTGAACTCGACGCGGTGTTTCAGCGCAATAACGTCACGCGTATCGCGGCGGTGGGCGAGCCGCTCGATCCGCACAAGCACCAGGCGATGATCGAAATGCCGAGCGACAAGGAGCCGGGCACGATCGTCGAGGAAATGCAGGCCGGTTATGTGATGAAGGACCGGCTGCTGCGGCCTGCGCTCGTGGCGGTTGCCAAGAAGCCCTGAACTTTCCTCCCCTCGATTTCGAGGGGAGGGGGACCGCCGTAGGCGGTGGAGGGGCTCTCTCTAACCGCAAAGAACCCCTCCACCAGCTTCGCTGGTCCCCCTCCCCCGGAAAGCCGGGGGAGGATTTAATGGACTTCGCGGTGGTGGGTCTCGCTCTTGCTGGCGAGGCTGAAGCGCGGCTCCGGCTTGATTGACCCGAACAAGCGGGCGGCGGCGTAGCGGCCGACTTCGGGACCGTGCTTGAAGCCGTGGCCCGAACCGCCCCCGACCAGCAGCACGTTCGGCCATTGCGGGTGGTGGTCGATCAGGAAATCGCCGTTGGAGCTGTTTTCATACTGACAGACGCGCGCCTCGGTCAGCGGTGCGCCGCGCAGCAGCGGGAAGCGGCGGTCGCGATAGGCGACGATCTCGGCAAGAGCCGCCGGCGAGGGGCGGCGGTCCTGGGTGTCGGGATCGACCTCGGCGCCATGGCGGTCGTGGGCGAACTTGACGCCGCGGTTCTCGAGGTCGGGGAAGCCGTAATACATGTCGCCGCTGTTGAAATCGGCCCAGCCGGGCATGGCGGCGGGGAGAAAGCGGCTATCGCCCGCTGGCGACGCGAAGAAGAAGACTTCCTGACGGGTCGGCAGGATACGTGGGCCGATGACGTCGGGAAACAGCCTGGGCAGCCAGGGACCGGCGGCAAAGACAAACTGGTCGGCCTTGAGCCGTTCCCCATCTGACAGCGTGATTTCCCGAAGTTCGCGCATGTCCGCCGCAGGCGGCTGGACGGCGCCGCGGCGGAAGATGCCGCCGCCTCGCACGAACTGGTCGACGAGCGTGCCAACGGCGCGCCTTGCCATTAGAGCGCCGAAGCCGGGTTCGTGCATGCCGACGGCGATGCCGGTGAAGTCGATCATCGGGAAGCGGCGCGTCATTTCGCTGTGGTCGAGCGTCCTGAGCGGGATGCCCATTTCGTGGTGCGCAGCGAGGCTGTCGCGCAAATACGCCTCTTCGTGCGCGAAGAAGAACAGCACGCCGCATTCATGGAAGATCGGCAAGCCGGACACGGCGCTAAGCGCCTTCCATTCGGGCAGGCTGTCGAGCGCCATGCGGGTGTAGATCGTGTCCTTGCCATAGGCGCCGCGGGTCATCCGGCTTTCTCCGCCGGAGGAACTGCGCGAATGGGCCGGGCCCCAGGCGTCGACCAGGGTGACCCGATAGCCTTTGCGGAGCAGGTGAACGGCGGTCCAGCTGCCGAATACGCCGGCGCCGACGACCACGACATGGCTCTTCATCATGCCTTTGTACGTCCTTGTGGCGGCGGGTGAAACGACAACGCCGCCCGCTCCAGTGAGGAGCGAGCGGCGTGTCAGGTCGATCACGTGATCGCGATCAGCCGCGTTCGGGGGTCGCCGCTGGCGGCGGCGGCGGCGGCGGCGGCGGCGGCACCGGGCAGGTCGCCGCAACATCGATCACCGAGCCGTCCGCGCAAGTCTGCGTGGCCGGCGGAGGCGGTGGCAAGGGTGCCGGCGGAGGCGGCGGCGGAGCCATGCTTTCGCCGAAGCTCTTGCGCACCGTCATGCCGATGATCCGCGGCAGACCGACATTGTAACCGAGCCGCGCACGGCCGCCGCGTTCGCGGTCGAACGACAGCTTGGGGTCCTTGTCGAACAGGTTCTTGACGTAGGCGACGACTTCCAGGCCGTTGTCCCACTTCAGACCCGCCGACAGGTTGACCAGCGTATAGGCCGGCAGCGTGTACGAGCCGATGTCGGTCGGCGGACGAACGCCAGACAGGCCGGTCGCCGGGTTGAAGAAGGTCAAGGCGATCAGCTGCGACGCCGGATCCTGGTCACTCGGCTGGGTGATGCGGCTGCCAATCCGCTGCACGCTGCCGTTGACGTACCAGTTGGCGTTCGAATTCAGCCTGGTCTCGTAATTCGCCACCGCGGCGAACTGGTATTTCGGGACCGTGGGCAGGCGATTGCCGTCCGCGATGCCGCCGATGACGGCGCCGGCGCCGGAACGGACGGTGGAATCGAACTTGGAGCTCAGCACGCTGCCCGCGAAGGACAGGTCCAGCCCGACCACCGGGTGGACCGAGAACTCGGCCTCAACGCCTTGCGAATGCGCCTTGGGAACGTTGAACACGATGCGCGACGAACAGCTGCCGGCATCGAGCGTGACCTGCAGGTTGCGGATCCTGTTGTAGAAGGCGGCCGCGTTGAAGGTGATGCCGCGCTTCGAATATTTGACGCCGGCTTCATAGTTCCACAGCGTCTCGTCGTCGTAATTCTGGAATCCGCCGAAGATGGCGCGGTCCGCGGGCGTGCAGAGCGGCACGTTGAGCGGATCATTGACGCCGCCGAGACGGAAACCCTTGGCGACTTGAGCATTGACGCTGAGGCTGCGGCTGGGCTGCCAGCTCAGGATGCCGCGCGGGCTGAATCCGTTCGACTTGGTGCTGTCGGTGCGGCTGTCGCCACCCGAGAAGAGACCGCCGGATTTGAAGCTGCGCCGTTCGCTGAAGTCGTAGTAGCGGCCACCGCCAGTCAGCTTGATCTGGCCAAACTTGTAGCTGGCTTCGCCAAACACCGCCTTCTGCTTGATCACATAGGGCAGGCTGGCGTGGTACGGGTTGTCGAACAGATTGAACCCGTTGTCGACCGCGCGTGACGTGCCCGCGCCGAGCGTGGCATCGGTGAAGGCGTCGTAACCCGGGGTCGGCAGCGATTGCAGATAATCGCGATCGACGTGGCTGTAGAAGCCGCCGAACACCCACTGGAACGGACCCGTGCTGGTCGAGCCCAGGCGCAGTTCCTGCGTGAACTGGTCGAGCTTGGTCGTGTCGCGCAGGTTCGACGGGAGGTTGATGCCCGCCGCGGGGAAGCCAAGGTCGACACTGACCGAGCCTGTGAGCGCCGAGGCGTCGCGGCTGACCAGGATGTTGCGGTGCAAATAGCTGCTGACCGACGTCAGCTCGGCCGGGCCGAAGTCGTAGGCGACCGTCAGGTCATAGAGCGACGTCTGGTCTTTGAAGCGCTCGGGAAGCTTCAGATAGACGCGCCGCTCGCCCTTGCCGAGGTCGTTCTGGGTCACGAACTGATTGTCGTAGAGGTTGTAGAATTCCTCGCGGTTGAAGCCGTTTGCGGTGGCCCGCTGCCACACCACGCGCGGCGTGATCTTGAGCGAGTCGGTCGGTTGCAGCAGCATCGACAGGCGGCCGCCGTAGCGCTGGCCGTCGTTCACATTCTTGCCGGCCGCCGGGCCGACGGCGTCGATGAAGCCGGGGAAGTGCGAGTAATAAGCCACGCCGCGGATGGCCGCGACATTGCCGATCGGAATGTTGATCGCGCCCTTCGCATCATAGCCGATATCGCCGCCCTTGGCGACGCTGACGCCCCCTTCGACCTGGCCTTCCAGCCGGTCGAGCTTGGGCTGGTTGGTAATGTAGCGGATGGTGCCGCCGACCGACCCGGAACCGAACAAGGTGCCCTGCGGGCCGCGCAGCGTTTCCACGCGGTTGAGGTCGAACAGGTCGAAATCGGGCGTGAACAGCGACAGCGAGACGACGCTTTCGTCGAGGTAGATGCCGACCTGTTCCTTGACGCCTGGCTGGTCGCGGACGACCTGGCCGGCGGAGACGCCGCGGACCGAGACCTGGCTCTGGCCGGGGCCGAGGTTCTGAACGGTGAGGCCGGCGACGTTGCGGCTGATGTCCTCGATCGTCTGTGCGTTGGCGCGCTGAATGTCGGCCTGTGTCTGCGCGTTGACCGAGAAGGGAACGTCTTGGACCGTCGACGCGCGCTTGGTGGCGGTGACGATGATCGCGCCCTGATCTTGCACATCTGCGGCGGCGGGCGGCGGATTGACGGCCTGCGCCGTCTGTTCCGGCTGGGTTTGAGCGGTCGCCGGCACGGCGACGGCGAGCAGAGAAGTCCCGACCAGCAAGGCTGCGGTAGCGCGCATGTAATTCCCCCTTCGGCTTTGTGTTGCCTGGGCGACACTATGCCCGAAAGGCGGGCGTGCGCGGAAGAGGCGGGGGCCTAGGATGGCAACTTTCCCTGAGGGGATGTTGCATTTGAGTTACAGCCGTAACGATCTCAGCGGGCGAAGGTCAGAAGGCTCCACGGCGGCTCGACGGGAACGCTCGCGCCGCGGTCGGCGAGGAAGCGGTGGCGGACGATCTCGGCCTGCTGCTCGATGCCGTAGCGCTCGAAGGGCCGGCCCGGCCTCAGCTCATAAGCGTAGCGGCAGAAGGGATGGCGCATGAGCGGGAGGTACAGGCGGCCGCGCTTCTGCGCCTGCCAGACGTGGGTCATCTCGTGCATCCAGAAGGCCTGCAGCCCGAGCGGCTCCTTGGAAAAATCATCCGACCAGCCGCCGCCGTCGGGATGAAACCAGATGCCGCCTGTCGGCGCCATCGCCGATCGCCGTGGCTGCAGCGGCCACCATTTGCCGCGGATCAGACGGACTCGGGAATAGTCCATCGCATCGCCGAAGATGGAGCGGGCTAGCTCGACTTCACCAATGGTCAGGAGGCGTCCTTGCATCGGCATTAACCTAATGATTCCGGGGCCGGTCCGCCACTTGCAGCGTGGGGGACGCGCGGCTAGGGCAGCGGCAAAGCGCAAACGGAGGAAGCC
>Ga0207657_10004552_pt1 | contig 14655 bp, 12 predicted proteins | sample KBSC33metaG_FD_184316 | JGI IMG/M metagenome (GOLD analysis project Ga0207657, IMG submission 184316) | Corn rhizosphere microbial communities from Kellogg Biological Station, Michigan, USA - KBS C3-3 metaG (SPAdes) (version 2) | ecosystem: Host-associated > Plants > Roots > Rhizosphere > Soil ... | reverse complement strand
CGAAATTTTGTGGCGGGCTTACCAGGCCAGTTGGGCTTACTGGCTGATTGGACTATTCACCGCATTCCTTACCTCCTTTTACATGTTCCGCCTATGGTTCCTCACGTTTTTCGGCAAGTACCGCGGCGATCTTGATGCCGCGCATGGCAACGAACCGCCCGCCATCGTCGCTCACTCGCAAGATGCCCATGCTTCCGCGGGTCACAGCCATGGGCACAGCGGCATCCATGAAAGCCCTCGAGTCATGCTGATTCCACTGGCGCTCCTGGCCGTTCTCTCCATCGTTGGCGGATGGGTTGGCGTCCCCGGATCGCTCGGCGGGAGCAATCGCTTCGATAAATTCCTTGGCCCGGTATTTCACGCCACCGCACCTCGAGTGAATCCAGAGCATTCGGCCACTGGTGAAGCAGCGCCGCCGGAGCAGCAAACCGAAGGACCAGAACCTCAGACGAACAGATCCACGGAACTAATCTTCACCGGAATCTCCGTTGTAGCCGCATTACTCGGGCTCGGTCTCGCATATCTCCTCTACTACAAGCGTCCTGATCTGCCGGAGAGAATCGCAGCGTCGTTGGGGACTTTCTACAACGCGGTGGTTCAGAAATACTACGTCGACGAACTCTATGCCGTTTTGTTCGTCAAACCCTTGGTGAACGGATCAACCCGGATTCTTTGGCGCGGCATTGATCAGGGTGTAATCGATAACGCAGTCAACGAAAGTGCCGACGGCGCGCGTCACGTCTCCGACAATGCTCGCCATATGCAGTCAGGTAACGTGCGCTCCTATGCCGGATGGATCGCGCTGGGTTCGGCTGTCGTAATTGCCTACATGCTTTGGATGGGGGCGAGATGAACATCGAAACCCTAAGCCCCTTCATCCTTTCGCTGGTTACGTTTGTTCCGGGTGGCGGAGCTCTTCTGCTCCTTCTGTTTCCGCGACGTCATCGCGACATCCGCTTGTTCGCACTCGTGGTCTCACTGCTGACCTTTATTCTTTCGCTGCATCTCGCTGTGCACTTCCATAACGCGCAGCCGGGTTTTCAGTTCGAAGTCGATCACCCTTGGATCAACAGTCCCAACATTCACTACCACATGGGAGTTGACGGCGTTTCTTTGTGGCTGGTGATCCTGACTACGTTTCTTACCCCGCTTTGCGTGCTGATTTCCTGGCACTCCATCCAGGACCGGGTGAAAGAGTTTTTCATTCTGCTGCTGATTATGGAGACGGCACTCATCGGTGTATTCATCGCGCTCGATTTGTTCCTTTTCTATTTCTTCTGGGAGAGCACGCTCATTCCGATGGCGCTGCTCATCGGAGTCTTCGGACACGAACACCGCGTCTACGCTGCCGTGAAGTTTTTCCTTTACACCATGCTCGCGTCCGTCTTCATGCTCGCCGCGATCCTGTGGCTGTACGCGAAGACGGGCAGCTTCGATTTTGTTGTGATCGAGAATGCAATTCGGGGCGGCCAGGTTCCCGGATTCGCCGGCGCTTCGCTTTGGCTGTTCCTCGGCTTCTTCGTTGCTTTCGCGGTGAAGGTTCCTTTATTTCCGGTGCACACATGGCTGCCCGATGCACACGTTGAAGCTCCCACCGCAGGCTCGGTGTTGCTGGCTGGCGTGTTGCTCAAGATGGGCACTTACGGTCTGCTGCGTTTCAACCTGGGTCTGTTCCCCGAACAAGCGCGACGGAATGCCCCATGGATCGCCGTCCTTGCGCTAATCGGCATCATCTACGGCGCACTCGTTGCCATGGTGCAGCCCAACATGAAGAAGCTGATCGCGTATTCTTCGATCAGCCACCTGGGTTTTGTCGTGCTGGGAATCTTCAGCTTCACGACTGCCGGCCTAAACGGCGCGATGTTCATCATGCTGGCCCATGGCGTCGCCACCGGGGGCTTGTTCATGCTGGCGGGAATCCTGCATGAGCGCCGGCACACATATGAAATCCGGGAATTTGGCGGCCTGGCTACGCCAATGCCGATCTACGCAACATTTTTCTTGATCATCGTGCTCGCCTCGGTTGGGCTTCCCCTGCTCAACGGCTTTATAGGAGAATTCCTGGTGCTGAGCGGCGCCTTCCAGGCACGCGCAATTTACGGCATTCTCGCGGCGACCGGCGTGATCTGGAGCGCCTGTTACCTCTTGTGGATGTACCAGCGCGTGTTCTTCGGAAAAGTTACTCACGAAGTAAATAACCATCTGCCGGATCTTTCAGGCTTTGAGCAGGCGGCGCTCTGGCCTGCGGCTGCTGTCGCTTTGATCATGGGAGTTGCGCCTCTCGTCTGGTTGCGAGCCATCGATCCTGCGGTTCAAACCGCCCTCGTGCCGTTTACCCAGACTGTCGGCAAGGTGGTCGGCCAATGAATACCGCACTGCCGCAGACGCTGCCCCATGCCGCGGATTACATTCGCGTTCTTCCGGAAATAATTCTCTCCATCTTCGGAATGCTCGTCATGGTCCTGGAACCCCTGTTTGACGAGCGTCGCACCCAGAAGTCTCTGGGCGCCATAGCGCTGATCGGCTCCCTGGCCGCAATCGCCGCCAGCATCTATCAGTCGCAGTACGCTGGTTTTGCCTTCTGGAACATGGTCCGGGTGGATTCCTTCAGCGTTTTTTTCCATGTGCTGGTGACCATGATCGGCGCGGTCGTGATTCTGAGCTCCTACGAATACATGGCCGTTCAAAGAATCCGCGCCGGAGAATATTACGGGCTCATCCTCTTTGGTCTGGTTGGGATGTGCCTGATGTCCTCAGCTGTCGAACTGGTGCTCATTTTTATTTCGCTGGAAATCTCGTCCATCTCCACTTACATCCTTGCCGGATTTCGGCGACGTGAGGCGTCCAGCGCCGAATCGTCGTTGAAGTACTTCTTGCTTGGTTCCTTCGCCACGGCGTTCTTCCTTTACGGAGTGGCCTTGATGTTTGGCGCGACAGGCTCCACCAATATCGACAAGATTAGCCAGGCGCTTCAGTCCAATGAGGTACCCACCTTGGCTTACTTGGCCATCGCGCTCATGTTCGTAGGCCTCGGATTCAAGGTGGCATCCGCGCCATTTCACATTTGGACACCGGACGTTTACGAGGGAGCGCCAGCACCTATCGTGGGACTGATGTCAACGGGTCCGAAAGCCGCCGCTTTCGCGGTGCTGCTTCGCATTTTGTTCGAAGCAAACGCTCCAGGTCGCTTCTGGCTCATCTGGGTTTCGGCTGCGCTGTCGATGACCTTGGGAAACGTCGGCGCGCTCGTCCAGAACAATATAAAGCGGCTGCTCGCGTATTCGTCCATCGCGCATGCCGGCTACCTGCTCGTTGCCTTCGCAGCGGCACCTCAGGTCGGAATCTCGGCGGCCATGTTCTATGCCGCCTCATACGCCGCTATGAATGTTGGCGCTTTCGCGGTCGTCAGCCACTTGGCAAATTACGGAGAGAAGTACGTTACGCTGGACGATTACGCTGGTCTGGCGCGGCGATCGCCTCTATTGGCAGCAACTCTCACCATCTTCCTGCTATCCCTCATAGGTATCCCTATCACCGGCGGATTCTTCGCCAAGTTTTATGTCTTCAGTGCAGCGCTGCGCTCGAATTTAGTTGGCTTAACCATCATCGGCGTGATCAACAGCGCGATTGGCGCGTACTACTACTTGCGGATCATCGTCATGATGTATATGCGCGAAGCTCGCACCGAGGTTCCCGTGATGAAGGTGCCTGCGGGTATCGCTGCTGCTCTCGTGATCACTGTTGCCGCAACAATTTATCTCGGGGTCTTGCCAGGCCGGGTTCTGGATTACGCTCTTCACTCCGCCGATGGCCTGATGCATGTTCCCGCAGAGACGTCGCCTTTGAACACCGCGGCGCGATAGTTGCACTGCACGCCTGACTAGTCGACCGACACAGCAACATCTCTGCGACTGAATATCCACGATGCTGCCAGCCACAATAGAATGGCCTCAATAAAAGCGAGGACCATCAGACCCAAAGGGGTCGTACTTCTTCTCTCGAATGAAAATTGCAGCAATTGATCCAGCAATGAATAAGCTGGTATCGCCCTCCCCCAGTGCGATCCGAATTGCAGAGTGGCAACCGCAGGCACGCCTAACGTAATCGCCGTGGCCAGCGTGGCAAACAGCGGATTCAGGATTGTAGAAAACAGCACGGCAACCGACGCTGAAAGCACACACGCCAGCATCAGGCATGCGATCAGGTCCCAAATATGTGCAGGTTTTCCAGGGCCCGCTAGCACCCATGTTCCCGTGACACCCATCGAGATAGAAAATATCGCAACGGCAATCATGATCCCAATCAGCAGCCCAGAGATGTACTGGGAACGACTCACCCCTTTCGAAAGTACTGCAAGTATTCGCCTTGTCTTCCTCTCGTTGTGAATCGCTGAGGCTCCGAAGAAGATTGCGAACGCCACGCCGTAGACCCCTAGTTGTTTAAAAGTAAAAAGCATAAAACCCACATCATTACGTACACTTCCCACGAGGCCCAGAATTGCCAGCAGCACGACCCAGATCATCAACACGAGAATCGGCCAGCGTTGCTCGCGAACGAAATTGATTGCAATCAGCCCGACAGCCCTCATGCGGAGCCGTTCCTTTCGCCACTGGTTCTTGTAAGTTGAAGGAAGATTTCTTCCAGAGAGCGATGCTCGGGATTGACGCTGATTACTTGGCCCCCCAGGCTCCACACTTGTTCCAATGCTGACCTCTGCGAGACGGTTGGAACCGCGAATCGGACTACTCCGTTTTCTAACGTCGCATCCGGGAATGCCGTCGCAGGCACCCCTCGCGCCACGATTATGCTTTTATCCCCGGACTGCAGGAGTTCGGAGGTCTTTCCCAGGGCAACCAGACGGCCCTTCTTGAGAATTGCAACACGGTCACAGACGAGTTCCACCTCCGACAGTAAATGAGAGCTCAAAAACACCGTTTTGCCGGACTCTCGCATTCGCAGCAGCAGTTCGCGGACATGTACCCGGGCCAGCGGATCCAGTGCAGAGGTTGGTTCATCGAGTATCAGCAAATCAGGATCATTCACCAGAGCTTGCGCCAGGCCAACCCGCTGCACCATCCCTCTGGAGAATCGTCCAACACTCCTTCGAGCTTCCTGGGACAAGCCTACCCATTCCAGCATTTCGCCTGCACGTTTTTTCAGTAAGCTGCCGGACATGCCGTTCAAACCACCGTAAAATCTAACCAGTTGTTCGGCAGGTCGCGCGTAAAGAGCAACATTCTCCGCCAGGAACCCCACTCGGCGGCGGGTCGGAGCGTGGCCGAAGGGCTTGTCCAGCATCCTTCCCTTGCCCGAGGTAGCGCGCATGAAGCCCATCGCCAGGTGGATGGCCGTCGTCTTCCCAGCTCCATTAGGTCCGAGAAATCCAAATATCTCCCCTTTGTGGACTTGGAGCGAGAAGCTCTCCAGCGCTGCAATTCGGGCCCCTGTAAAGCGCCTGTATTCCTTGCTGATGTTTTCGAATTCCAGAGCGAAGGGCATTCAGGAACATTCTATTCTCAGACGGGAAAACGAGTTTAGCGCAACCAAAATTCCCTCTGAGCTACAGAACAGTTGACAAATAATGTATCGAAGCTCATTATGGCGCTACCCTGTAACAGCGCCATCCAGCAATATCCACCCGGAGGATAATGTGTCGAATCTTATTCACAGAATGTGGTCAGACGAGCAAGGTCAGGACATCGCAGAATATGCCGTCATGGTCGCGGTGATCTTGATTATCGTGGTCGGAACGATCCGCCTGATCGGTTCTAATTCGAACACGGTGTTTTCATCCGTTGCTAGTGCGATCGGTTAGTCCTAGCGTCTAACCTTCCGAAGCACTCACGTGACGTCACCGATGCATGCCTGAGGATGCTCGCCTCGCCGGGCAGTACTCCCCTTTTCCTGTTCGCCTCCCGCATCGGAGGCCCGAACTGCGTCCCAAAGTTGCTCGCCACTACTTCGAGTCGGTGGGCGCAAGCCAAGATTGCACATGACTTTGGACACAACTACTTGCCTGATAGGATTTCGCCTGCCACGCGGGCCGCGCTGGAAAGCGCTCCATGCACGGTGCCGTTGTGACCATTCACGTCCGTAGCTTCGCCCGCAAAAAATAACGTCCCCTCGACCGGCGTGCCCAGGTGATGTTGCGCAGTCTCGCCACCAACCTTTACATAACTGTAAGCGCCTCGCGAGAAAGGATCCTGTTCCCAGTCATGCCAAGAAACTTTTTCCACCAGGTTCTCCAGCTCTTCTAAGTCCGTGTGAAACACACGAGCTAGCGTGCGTAGCGCTTGCTCGGTTACGAACCCATTGCTCTGACCAGACAAGCGTTCCGCATCGCAAAACGGAGCCCAGGCCACCAGCATTGGCAATTTGTCAGGGAGCGTTGTCCACCAGGTCGGGAACCATCGCTCCTGAGAAAACAGGAACCGCATAGAATCCAGGGATTTCGAGCTACTCCCCGCATGCAAATCGTCCCAGAATCGTGTTCGGAACCTGAGCACTACTCGAAACACTTTGCCCATAGCGAGCTTCGAGAGCGCATCCTGCTTCCATGCTGGGAGCGCGGGAGCAAAACGTATGCAACCTGCCCCTGTTTTCTCTGCTTGCAGCAGCGGGACCGGCAAGGTAATCAACACGCGCGAAGATTGCCATTCAAGCCTCTGCCCTGCGCCCTGCGCCGTGACTCGGACCCGACCTCTATTCCAATGAACTTCTTCGACTACCGTATTCAGCAGAATCGGAACGCTCGCATCTGCGAGTGCATCCGCGAAGTACTTCACAAAGACTTCATAGCCGCCCGGCAGGCGAAAGGCACGCTCGGCCTGGATTTCTTCGTCCGCCTTTGAAGCCCTGGCAATGGAATGGACGCTGATCTGCGCTGGATCCGCGCCGTGAAATCCGGTGATGTATCCAGTCGCCCAACGCTTGGCCACTTCGTGATCACGATCCGGACAGCAGCGTTCAAGAAAATTCAGGAATGACTCGTCCGGCTGGTTTTCATCTATTTTGCCCAGCACGTCATCGACTTCCTCAAAGAAGTCGCACGCTTTCAACCTTCGATCAATGAAGCACCAATTTTCACCGACGAGTTCTTTAGGCTTGATCTTCAGCTCGCCTGCGAGATCCCATATCTCGGGCGGCTTCCCATGAATGAATTCGGCGCCCAGTTCGACAGGAGCGTTTACTTTTTCATCCCATTGAGTGAAGATGCGGCCGCCCACGCGATCGCGCGCCTCCAGGATGACAACGCTCAAGCCCGCACGGGTGAGAGCCAGCGCAGCAGACAATCCTGCAATCCCTGCGCCGACGACGATTACATCCGGATCAGCAGACATTTGAAATACGCTACGCGGGAAGAAATTAATTTGGCGGCAGCACTCTAGATGCGCAGGTCAGTAGTTTGGCTGCTCGGGATTTCCCAACGCTTTGATACAGACAAGTTGCCTCATCTCAGGCAATACCAGCCAAACTCAGAATTAGGATGCCTAGAACCATCAGCGTAAAAACCACATACATACGGTCGCGCTCCACAGCAAACGCGAATACTGAGAAGGCGACTCGAGCCACAGGGGTGGCAATCAACAGCACCAGACCTAGCTGGATAATTCCTCGCGGATGCAAACCTAAGGCAGCACGAACGATGCCCCGGAGCGTGCGCAAGTCACTCGGCTCCCCGCGAAATACCCGGTAATTCGCATGACCGAACCCATGTCGGACTAGATACGCCGCTGCTCCCACGAGCACCACCGCGGCGGCGGTTCCCACCCCGATCCGGAGCAAGTTGCCAATGATGTCTTCTATCTTCTGATCATTCCACGCATCTTTCAGCGTCAATTAGATTCTCCCTGTGACGCCTTTGTAAATCATCTCCAGCCCGAGCACGACAATCACCAGACTGAAAACGATCCGGAGCACCTTGGTTTCCGCTTTCATCAGCACGCGCGTGCCGACTACTGATCCCGCTAAGACCCCCAGCATTACTGGCATCGCCAGTCCAGGATCGATGTAGCCACGACTCAGGTAAACACCTGCACTCGCCGCAGCGGTGACGCCGATCATGAAGTTGCTGGTCGTGGTCGACACTTTGAAGGGAATCTTCATCGCTTGATCCATGGCCAGCACCTTCACCGCTCCCGAACCAATGCCAAGCAAACCGGAGAGTGCTCCAGCGCCAAACATCAAACTGAAACCCGCGGGCACGCGCCGCACACAGTAGTTGCGTATACCCTCAGGAGTAGGAAAACTGCCATTCAACCGCAAGCGGGTGGCGAGGGGATCCGGGGTCTCTTCGCCAAGCGGCTTGCCCCTGGGACGCTTCGACAAATACGCGGAATACACCAACACCAATCCGAAGATAATCGCAATCGCAGCGGCGGGCACTTTGGTCGCGAGAAATGCCCCAAGCAGCGCGCCCAGCGTCGTTGCAATTTCCAGAAACATCCCAATGCGGATATTGGAAAATCCCTCCTTCACATACGCTGCGGCCGCTCCCGAAGAGGTGGCGATTACTGAAACCAGCGAAGCTCCAATCGCGTAGCGAATATCCACCTTGAAGAACAACGTGAGCAGGGGAACCAGAACAACTCCACCACCTAGTCCCGTGAGAGCGCCTAGAAAACCGGCGATCCACGAACCAAGCGCCACCAGCAGTGTGAATTCGAGGATGTTCATCCGTCCTCCGGATCAAACAGTTTGCCACACCGCCTCTCTGCTCAGGGGTGTCGAACTTGGCCCAAAGATATTGATTCTTTTAGTCCGAAACTATAGTGTTGTCTTAAGCGCTGGGACCGCGAGGCAAACCTCTCCGAAACCAGCCGCCATCAAAATCCTGTGAACCTTGAATGAACCACAAAACACGACTCCCATGCTGCGCGTAAACCGACTCAAAGAGCACGTCCCGCAGTTTCGCCATTCAGAAGCCGTCTATGGCGTTGCACTGTGCACAGGAGCAGCGGCGCTGCTGGCGATGTGCGTGCGTACAACCTCGCTGCGCGTGAGCGTGATCTTTCCCTTTCTACTTGTGGTGATATTCGTGGCGATCCGTTTCGGAGCCGTCGCTGCGATGGTTGGTAGCTCGGTTTCGGCAGTTGTGTTTTCTTGTTTTATGCTTCCACCGATTGGCAGTTTTTCGATCGAAGACCCTGTTGCAAAACAAAATCTCCTCTGGTTTGTGGTGGCCGGAATCTCGCTCGGTTACCTGTTTGCGCCAGTGCCACCGGACAAAGGCGGAAAGCCCTGAGGTTGCCCGCCGTTCTTCCCTGCTTCTGATACACAACTCCATTTGCTACAGTATCTTCCCGAGACAGACATCCGGAAAATTCTGCTGCACATCTCATGGCACGTAGGATAGCTTGTTGTCGGTTCTCCCGAAGGTGGTTGCGATGAAGCTTATGACCAGACGAAGTTTCTCCGTGCAAGCGCTGGCACTCGCGCTTGCATGCGTCATGACACTGCCCACTTGGGCTGCAACGCCAACCGTTACGCCAGAGCTTCCCGACCCCGGTTCGACCAGCATAACCAAGGAACAGCAGGAACAATTGGGACTGCAAGCGACGGCAGAAGTTTACAAGCAAATGCCCGTCCTGCCGGACTCGAGTCCTCTCACCCAGTACGTCAGGCAAATCGGAGAGAAATTGCGCGCCGTAATCCCTGCGCAATACTCCTGGCCATACCAGTTCCACGTCATTCCTCAAAAAGAAATCAACGCGTTCGCCTTGCCCGGCGGCCCAATCTTCGTAAACGTCGGAACCATTCAGTCCGCCGACAATGAGGCGGAGTTAGTAGGTGTCATCGCGCACGAGATGTCGCACGTCTACATGCAGCACTCAGCGAAGCAGGCGCCCAAACAGGAGTGGGCAAACATTATCGGAGCTCTTGGTGGACTGTTCGGCGGCAGCGCTGTCGGTAATTTGGCGCGCCTTGGAATCCAGTTTGGCGCCGGTTCTTTGCTGCTTCGTTACTCGCGCAAAGACGAGTCACAGGCAGACGCAGTGGGTGCCATCATCATGTACAAGGCTGGATACAACGCCCAGGCAATGGCAGACTTTTTTGAGAAACTCGAAAAACAGGGCGGCGGTGGCGGTCCACAATTCTTGAGTGACCATCCTAACCCTGGCAACCGCACCGAAGCCATTCAGAAGGAAATCCAGAGCTGGCCACCGAGACAATACTTAGGCAATACCACTGCCTTCAACTCCGCGCACCAGCAGGCGCTCGCCACCAAAACCTACACCGCGCAGCAAATCGCCGATGGAGCGAAGTCAGGCACATGGGCGCAGCAAAACCGGCAGACCGGTTCCATCCCCGCGAACCTTCCCGCCTCTTCCCCTACGAGCGACGGCGGACAAGGGCCAGCGAACGGGCAACCGGGCAACGGCACGCTCACAAATGTCTCGTATGAGCAGGTCAAGCCCAGCGGGAACTTCAAAGAGTTCCAGCACGATGCATTCACGATCGCTTATCCCGATAATTGGAAGGCCGGCGCCGATCAAAATTCGGTCGCGATTGCTCCGCCCGCCGGGGTCGGCCAAGGAGGCATCGCATACGGTGTGGTTATCGGTGGAGCACAGGCTCAAAACGCTAGCTCGCTCGATGATGCCACCGAGGCGTTAGTACAAAGTCTTCAGCAGTCCAACCCCGGTCTGCAGGCATCGGGAAGCCCGCGTAGCGTGAAAGTCAACGGCGTCGAGGGCAGGTCCGTAAGCCTTACTGGCAAGTCGCCGATCGTCCAGAATGGCCGTCCTACGTCTGAACAGGATTGGCTGATTACCGTACCTCGTTCGCAGGGCGGCGGCCTGCTGTACTTGGTCTTCATTGCTCCGGAAAACGACTTCTCGCGGCTGCGTTCCACGTATCGCAAAATGCTGAAGAGCCTTCAAGTGCGTTAGGCATTGCCCTTCTTTTTGATCCGCTTCCTCCCATGTCGACGGCTGCGTCGATTTCGTTCCTCGCCACCATTCAGCTAACATGATGCGCTGTGAGCTACATAGCAGCCATCGATCAGGGCACCACTAGCACCCGATTCATTGTCTTCGATCATAACGGTGACGTCGTCGCTCTCGCCCAGCGCGAGCATGAGCAAATCTACCCGCAACCGGGGTGGGTAGAACACAATCCCGAAGAGATCTGGCAACGTACGCAGCAGGTCATAGAAAGCTGTTGTCGTGAGCATGCGCTGAAGCGAGATGACTTCCAGGCTGTTGGGATCACTAATCAGCGAGAAACAACTATCGTTTGGGATCGTCGCACCGGCAAACCGGTAACTAACGCTATCGTCTGGCAGGACACTCGCGTAGCGGAATTGGTGACGCGATTCGCCAGAGGAGCAGGTCTCGACCGTTTCCGGCTTCAGACTGGTCTGCCTCTCAGTACCTATTTCAGCAGCTTAAAAATCGTTTGGATTCTCGAGAATGTCCCCGGCGTACGGGAGCGCGCGAGATCGGGAGATCTGCTCTTCGGAACAGTTGACACATTCCTCATCTGGAAGCTCACGGGCGGTCCAGCGGGAGGAATCCACGTCACCGATGTGACCAACGCCAGTCGCACTCAACTCATGAACCTCGAGCGCCTGGCCTGGGACGAAGAACTGCTTGGCAAATTCGGTATACCCGCTGCCATATTGCCGAGGATCTGCTCAAGCAGCGAGAACGTCGCTGTCATCCGTGAAGGGGCGCTCGCCGGTGTCCCCATCTGCGGCATTCTGGGCGACCAACAAGCGGCCTTGGTCGGTCAAGCGTGCTTCCATTCTGGCGAAGCTAAGAATACCTACGGAACTGGCTGCTTCCTGCTTATGAATACTGGCGCGGAGCGCGTTCAATCAAAGTGCGGCTTGATAACAACGGTTGCGTATCGCCTGGGAAAGGAACCCGCCAGCTACGCTCTGGAAGGCAGCATTGCGGTGACGGGAGCCTTAGTGCAGTGGCTACGAGATAATCTCGGCCTCATTAAAGCAAGCAGCGAAGTAGAACAGTTGGCGAGAACAGTCTCCGATAACGGTGACGTTTATTTTGTTCCGGCATTCTCGGGACTCTACGCTCCTTACTGGAAAGACGATGCCCGCGGAGTTATCGTCGGCCTCACCCGTTACAGCAACCGGGGCCACCTCGCGCGCGCCGCCTTGGAAGCCACGGCCTTTCAAACTCGCGAAGTAGTTGAGGCCATGGAAGCCGACAGCGGTATCCATCTCGACGTCCTCCGTGTTGACGGTGGCATGACCGACGACGACCTGCTTATGCAGTTCCAGGCCGACATTCTTGCCCGGCCTATCGTGCGGCCACGGATCAAAGAAACTACTGCCCTGGGCGCTGCTTACGCTGCGGGGTTGGCAGTCGGGTTTTTCGCGAATACCGAAGAGCTTCGGCGCGCTTGGCGAGCGAGCAAAACCTGGAATCCCGATCTCGACGAACCCACTCGTGATCGCCTCTACAGCAAATGGCAAAAGGCCGTCACGCGATCATTCGACTGGATCGAGTGAACCAACAGCTACTCTCGCAAGCTTCGCTCAGACGCAACGTATTTCGCCGGAGCTTTCAACGAACTCATTCCTGCACTCCGGTGAGCAAAAATCGTACCTAGCCTGCTACGTGAATCGAAACGGGTGTTCAGCACAAAAGACTGCCACCGCGAAAGTGTTGGATTCGCGTTGTTCCGAGCGCAGCACTCTCCCAGACGCCTCTAGACGAGCATTTCGCGAACTTTCCGCGCGCGGCAAGGTGATCACGATTTTGACTTCGGTGCCCTCTCGAATGGGCGACTTCGTCGCGACCAGAACGCCATGCAGACTGATATTTTCCGACAAGCCGCTGGTCTCAGACGCGCTCTCAGCCACCTTGAGTGCCACAGGGAGGCAAAGGTCGTAGCGGGATTCCCGACGCGAGATCGAGGGAAAAGACGTAAACACGAACTGGAGACTAAAGGCGAGAACTCACGTCCCAAAGATTACTTTGGTCCACTATGAGCTCTGTCTAGCTGCACGTCTCCATTTCACAATTGCCACCGAACCGGTGCCGCATGCGCGGAGGTTGTGGCGGGACAAACGCTGAAATGCGCAGGATGGAATAAGCTATTCCGCCCCAGCCCAAAATCAACGCTCCTGCCGTCCACTCCAGAATACGCATGCGATTAAGCTGCGGAAGCTTGTCTCGGAGGCTTCGCTGGCAAAGGCGGAAGAGCTATAAAAATAAGGATGGTAGAGGAGCTCAGTGAGCGTGCCACGTCTGGCTACTGCACCGCCCATCAGCCATCCACAAAGAATTTCTAGCTCTCGGCTCGCCGTCAGGTACAGCCTTTGAGCTTCCGTCCACGCTTATGAGACCACCTGCGAGTTGGGGTTGACGATACAGCGCGGACCGTAAAAGCTGAGCACGATAATGTAGGTCATTCTTCTCACCCTTTTCGGCCACCGGGAGCGTTGGAATATGCCCCATGCCAATGGCTTTGCATTCAGTAATTTAGAGCTTGTTCGTTTAGAGACTGCTTTCAAGACGTTTTTGCATGCTCCCGGACTAGTTACCCCGCCCCTGGCCTAAAGGACTACGTCAGGCCGCGCGAGCCTTGAGCCAGTGCCGTCCGTTCGTTATCTGTGCAGGTCCATTCCTCGCAATGAGAATTGCAAGTGATCGCTGGCGTGATGCTTCTTGCGCCAGCCCATCAGATCCCCCGCCGCATGCCCCCGATGCGGCACGAAAGGCCGCCCGTGGCACGCTTGGGTTGGCAAACGCGAGTTGTCGGATCGGCCATAGCGATCCTGCCTCTGATCTTCCTGCTCGGCTGCCAGGCCCTTAGCCAAAAGCAAGGTGCTGCCAATCCCCGGCCGGGTCAACTCACGTCCAACGCCTCAACCTTCGCATTCGGAAGCGTACCCGTTGGCGCCAATCAGTCCGGATCAGTTGTCGTGACGAATGCAGGTGGTTCGCCTGTCACTATCTCGCAGGCAAAACTCTCAACCGCAGGCTTCAGCCTTGCTGGCCTTAACTTGCCTGTAGTCTTAAACGCTAGTCAAAGCACAAAATTCAATCTTAATTTTTCTCCTCGATCTCCCGGCAGTATCAGCGGCAATCTCTCTCTGGTTAGCGATGCGACCAATCCCAACCTCGACATTGGATTCTCAGGTATCGGGATCGCACCGGGACAAGTAACTGCGAGCCCCGCTAGCCTGGATTTTGGCAGCGTTCTCGTGCGTACCACCCAAACTCTGCCTGTGACTCTTGCAAACTCCGGCGCCGCCGCGGTCACCATTTCGCAGGCGTCGGTTGCCGGCAACGGCTTTTCGATCTCTGGTCTCGCTCTGCCGCTCACGCTCGGTATAGGACAAAGCACAACTTTCAACGTTCTGTTCGCGCCGCAAGCCGGAGGAAGCACAACCGGAAGCGTCACTCTGGTGAGCGATGGTGCCAATCCCACTTTAACTTTGCCCGTGGTTGGAGTCGCTTTAACCCCGGGGGCGCTCGTTGCCAATCCTTCGAGCCCTGTCTTTGGAACAGTTCAAGTAGGGAGCACGAAGTCGCTGAACGAAACTCTGACGAACTCCGGCGGGTCCGCAGTCACAATCTCGCAAGCCACTGCCACGGGAACGGGGTTCACTCTGACCGGGGCCGCCCTGCCAGTTACATTGAATGCGGGACAAAGCGTTACCTTCACGCTTCAGTTCTC
>Ga0207657_10004551_pt1 | contig 14655 bp, 13 predicted proteins | sample KBSC33metaG_FD_184316 | JGI IMG/M metagenome (GOLD analysis project Ga0207657, IMG submission 184316) | Corn rhizosphere microbial communities from Kellogg Biological Station, Michigan, USA - KBS C3-3 metaG (SPAdes) (version 2) | ecosystem: Host-associated > Plants > Roots > Rhizosphere > Soil ... | reverse complement strand
GCAGATCGCGGAAGTAGTGCGTGTACACACCGACGCATCGCGTCACGATGCGTGGGAGCGCGCGGTGGAGATGCTCGCCCTCACTGGAATCTCGGCGCCACGCGAGCGGGCATCCGAATATCCGCACCAGCTTTCGGGCGGCATGCGTCAGCGGGTAATGATTGCGATGGCCCTCGTGCTGAAGCCAGCGCTGCTTATCGCAGACGAGCCAACGACCGCCCTCGACGTCACGATCCAGGCACAGATCCTGGAGTTGCTTCAGCGACTGCAGGAACAGCTTGGAATGGCGGTGCTGCTCATCACGCACGATCTTGGTGTAGTTGCAGAAGTCGCTGACCGGGTCGTCGTGATGTATGGCGGCGAGGTGGTCGAGCGTGCGACGGTGACTGAACTGTTCGAGGCGCCGCAGCATCCATATACAGAAGGGCTGATGAGTGCGATGCCCCGACTCGACCGTGACACCGAACGACTCGTAACGATTCCGGGCGTCGTGCCGCCTTCGACTGCGTGGCCGAGTGGTTGTCGATTCCGGGATCGCTGCAGTTATGCGTGGGATCGGTGCGCGACGGAACATCCCCCGCTCTACTCGGTTGGAAACGAGCACGAATCGCGCTGTCATCTTGCCGTCGAGCCGCTGCGCCGGTCCGAATCGCATACGCCGTCAACTGTGCGCGTCGGCGCCGGCTCGTGACGAGCGCGCGCACGAACCCGGCATTGCTGCAGGTCACGCGCCTGCGCAAGGACTTTCCAGTACGCCAGGGATTGCAGCACGGTCTCTTCGGGCACAACGCCGCGGCGATTCGCGCTGTGAACGACGTCTCGTTCGACATAGCGCGGGGTGAGACGCTGGGTGTTGTTGGCGAATCGGGTTGTGGAAAGACGACGATGGGTCGCGCGATCCTCCGACTGATCGAGCCGACCTCCGGGTCCGTGGTCTTCGATGGGATTGACGTTGCAACGTTGCACGGGGCCGCGTTGCGCAGCATGCGACGGAAGATGCAGGTGGTCTTCCAGGATCCGTTCTCGTCGCTCAACCCGCGGATGACGGTCGGCGCCGCGGTGAAGGAGGGAATGCTGATCCACCATCTCGCCGAAGGGCGGGCTGCCGATCATCGCGTCAAGACGCTGTTCGAGGAAGTGGGGTTGAACCCGGATTATGCCTCGCGCTATCCGCATGAGTTCTCGGGCGGACAGCGGCAGCGCATAGGCGTCGCGCGAGCGCTCTCGGTCGAGCCGGAGATGATCGTCTGCGACGAGCCGGTGTCCGCGCTCGACGTATCAGTGCAGGCGCAGGTCATCAATCTGCTGCAGGATCTTCAGCGAGATCGGGGGCTCACCTATCTGTTCATAGCCCATGACCTGTCGGTGGTGCGTCACATTGCAGATCGTGTCGCGGTCATGTATCTCGGGCGGATCGTCGAGATTGCGTCGGCAGACGATCTCTATTCCAACCCGACGATGCCGTACACACAGGCGCTGCTCTCGGCGGTGCCGCGCCCGGAGCCGGGCCGTCAGACGGCGCGCATCGTGCTACAGGGTGAGCCGCCATCGCCAGCGAACCCACCACCTGGATGCGTATTTTATTCGCGCTGCCAGCATCCGCTCAAGGATGACGACTGTACGCGAGTGGTTCCGCCGCTGGAAGAAAAGACGCCCGCACATTTTGCTGCATGCATCAAACAGCCAAGCCAGCTGCCATAACCAATCCTGCATCTCCCCCAGCCTCACATCGCCATGGCAACACAGAAGTCAGTTTTCGACCAGCCTCAAGCCGCGACGGTCACCCACGACGAGCCACCGACCGGGTTCGAGCAATGGACGGGGAACAAGGCGTTCTTCGGGCACCCAAGCGGCCTGTCAACGCTCTTCTTCATGGAGATGTGGGAGCGGTTCTCGTATTACGGGATCCGCCCACTGCTCGTGCTGTTCATGTCCGCGGCGCTCATGTCGGGCGGCTTCGGCTTCGACCGTACCGTCGCCTCGTCCATCGTCGGCATCTACGCGGCCTGTGTCTACCTGGCGTCATTGCCAGGCGGATGGATCGCCGACCGGTGGCTTGGCCTGCAACGTTCCGTTTTGTGGGGCGGCGTGCTCATCGCATGCGGACACATCTCGATAGCGCTATCGACGGTCTTCGCGCACTCGGCGTTTTTCGTTGGCCTCGTATTCATCGTGCTGGGCACCGGAATGCTCAAGCCCAACGTATCGGCAACTGTCGGCGATCTCTATCCTGAAGGCGGTGCGCGCAGAGATGCTGGCTTCTCGATCTTCTACATGGGTATCAATACCGGCGCGCTGATCGCACCGTTGATCACCGGCTATCTCGGAGAGCGCGTTGGTTGGCACTGGGGATTCGGCGCGGCTGGCGTCGGCATGATCATTGGCGTCGTCATGTTCAAGTTGCGCATGACGCCAACGCTCGGGCCGATCGGCGCCGCCTCGACAGCAAGTGCCGCGGAGCAAACCAAGGTAAAACGCATCACCTTCGCGAGCGTCGCGGTGATCGGCGTCATCGTTCTGCTCACCATCCTCGGAGTGATTCACATCAATCCCGTGGCGCTTGCTGAACGCATGGGATACGTGCTGCTCGCTCTCGCCGTGGTGTACTTCGCGTACATGTTCTTCTTCGCCGGCCTCACCGTCGGGGAAAAGAAGCGAGTCGCCGTGATCGTCGTCCTGTTTGTCTTTGCAACGATCTTCTGGGCAGGGTTCGAGCAGGCACCAACATCTCTCAACCTGTTTGCGCACGATTTCACCAACCGCACGGTATTTGGCTGGGAAGTACCTACGCTATGGCTGCAGTCCGCCGAGTCATTCTTCGTCATCACGCTTGCGCCCGTATTCGCATGGATCTGGGTTGCTCTCGCGCGCAGAAGGCTCGACCTGTCGAGTCCCACCAAGTTTGCGATCGGTCTGGCATTCGCCGGCGTCAGCTTTCTTGTAATGCTCGTGGCGTCCAACCGCATCGTCGCGAGCGCAGCAGTGGGCGAGGCCATGCACGTGTCGATGTGGTGGCTTGTGATCTGCTACATGTTCCAGGCGTTCGGCGAGCTGTCGCTCAGCCCCGTCGGATTGAGCTCGATGACCAAGCTCGCACCGCGCCGCTTTGTGGGTCAGATGATGGGCATCTGGTTCCTGGCCGACGCGCTCGGCAACCTCGTTGCCGGGCTGGTCGGCGGTCACGTGAATCCGAACAACCTCAGCGAGATGCCGCTGCTGTTCAGGAATACGGCGATCGCGCTCTTCATTGCCGCCGCGGTTTGTGCCGCGCTTGTCATTCCGATCCGGAAGATGATGGAAGAGAAGACGCCAGCGTAACGCGCGATTTCGGCCGGATCAGGGCCAGTTGTAAACCGAGTTCGGGATCGCGCGCTCGCGACTGGTCTGAACATCGCCGGGCTCGTGCCAGAACCAGCGCGTGAAGTCGTGATTCGTGAAGCGGATCTCGAACTTTGAATCGCCACGGTCGTTCAGCGGGAAGGCGAAATCGACGCGCCATGTTCGCCGCGACCGCGGTGGCAAAGCGGCGAGAAGGCCGACGCCGACGGCGTATTTGACGTTCGTATTGACACCGAACGGGGCGTCACCGGCCCACAAACGTCCCGCGTCCACCCAAACCGCGCTGGCGAGACCGGCGAACTGACGAACGTGTCCCAGGCGGTAACGGTCCTCCAATCTCATTACGACGCGCTGTCCACCGCCGAGATCCGACGAGCCGTAGCCTCGCATTCCGCCATCACGGTCGGCAAGTGAGAGCTGAAACGGGACTCTCTGGCGCGAACCACCGCTGTACTCCACATCGAAGATGGACGTGTGCTTGGCCGACGGATGCGCGTACCAGGCCGCCCTGCCACTCGCGAGCACACCGTCGAACCGATGCGTGTCGAGATTGCGACGCCGCTCGCCCATGATTTCAATACCTGCAAAAGACTGCGGGGTCCCGTGCCCGTAATAGAGGTCGGTCGACATGAAATAGTCGCGCTCGTCCTTGGGCGTCAGCTTGAATCCGCGCCCGAACAGCGTCGCCAACTGCATGCCGGTGCGCATGTCTTGTGTCCCCTCAACTGCGTCGAAGGCTCTCACCTGCATGAAGCGGGAATTGCGAAAGCCAAACAGCAGATTGACGCGATCGGTCCGGTGCTCACCGTAGCGCCCGATGAGTGCGGTGCTCGTATCGGGTACGACCGTGTTGAGCACGAGCACCGGCATGCGGCCCGTCCGCTCGCGCTCCTTGGAAACAGTCGCTCCTATCAGAAAGACGTGGCGTACGAGCCCGAACGCCACAACTCCGCCGACGTCGGCGTACGCACGCGTGAAGGGAAGCGCGGCGTTGGGATCCTGCCCTCGGAGAAAATATCTGTAACCCGTGGAGGAACCGGCCGACGCACGCCATGACGTTCGTTGCAGATCAGTGAGGAATGGATGCGTTATGAGTGCATCCCAGGTCCCGCCGATCTCGTTTCGCGTTCCCTGAATCGAAAGCTGATAGGGCCGGCCGAACAACTGATATTCCACAACGCGCGCCTTGTAGATGTCGCGGTAGAATCGACTCTTCTCCCACGCTGCGGTCGCAGACAGCGCCGCTCCCGACAGATTCTCCTCTCCGAACCGCACCGAGCGAATGACGGGCGATTTGGACGTGACGGCGCCATCGAGCACGAGCGACACTTCGTCGAAGGTGACTACGTCGATGTTGACGCCACCCGTGCCGTCGGGAGTCACCAGCAGATTCGCATCGGCGATGAACGGCTGCGCTCGTAGTATGCGCTCGGCTTCATGCAAACGCCGATCCTCACACACATCGCCCACGCGGATCGGAAGGAAGCGGCGGATTACCTCGGGTCGCGTCGTCGCATGGAGATTCGTGGCCAGTCTCGCGGCGCGGGCAGTGAGATTCGTGCCACCCGCCTCGAACGGCGGATACGCATGAATTTCAATCGCCGTTATGGTTTCACCGTGACAGAGCAGTCGGGCTGGCGCCACGTTCCCCGACGCCGTGCTGCCAGGGGCCGTGCTGGCGGCCACCGCGCTGCCAGGCACCGTGCTCATCGGCACCGCGCCGACAGGATTCTCCCCTTGCCCGCGGGCCGCCGCGGAGCAGATTCCGAGAAGAGTGCCGATCGACGCCATCTTCCAAGCCCAGAGCTGTGTCATTCCGTCCTATTGTAGCGGTTAGCGCCGCAGTCCGCAGCGAGCGCGACGTACCGTTTGCGCACTTGAGAACGACCTACCTCACGGCCCTGGAGAACGCACGGCTCGTACCACTCGTTGCCGCCCCACTGCACGACCCAACTGCTGCGGAAGATCTCATGGAGCACGTAGACGCCCTGGTGCTCACCGGTGGCGCCGACCTCAATCCTGCACTGTACGACGCGCCCCGGCATCCCATGCTCGGCGCCGTGTCCGACATTAGAGATCACTGGGAGATCGCGCTGGTCAACGCCGCGAAACGACGTGGAACTCCGCTGCTCGCCATTTGCCGGGGCGCGCAGCTGCTCAACGTGGCGCTCGGCGGCTCGCTGATCCAGGACATTCCAAGCCAGCATTCGAGCGACATCAACCACGATCCCGATCGGCCACGCACCTCGCGCACGCATTCCGTCGAAATTCAGGCCGAATCGCGACTCGCGCGCGCAATCGGGCTGACGAGCCTGGAAGTCAATTCCGTGCACCATCAGTCGATCGAGCGCGTCGCAGACGAGCTTCGCGTGGTTGCAGTCGCGCCAGACGGAGTGATCGAGGGCGTAGAATCGGCCGCAGATTCGCCGTGGTGGTGCGTCGGAGTGCAATGGCACCCGGAAGACCTCATCGGCACCGACGAGTCCTGGGACCGCGATATTTTCAGCGCATTCGCCAGAGTGATCGGTAAACGATGATCGGTACATCGTGACGCTCCGATCGCTGCACATCGACGCTGGCCGCAGTTGGCGTGGCGGCCAGCGCCAGGTATTTCTACTGGCGACGTCGCTGCGCTCGCACGGACGCGAGCCGCTCGTGGTGGGCGTCGGCGGCTCTCCGTTGCTCGAACGGCTCCAGGCGGCAGGGATCGCCACGGCGTCGATCCCGATGCGGTCGGATTGGGATCTGCGATCCGCCAAGCGCCTGCGGTCGATCATTCGGGCGTGGCACCCGGACATCGTTCACGCCCACGATGCGCGAGCACACGCGATCTCGCTGATCGCGCTTGCCGGTGACACGACTCCTCTCGTCGTCACCCGTCGCGTTACGTTCCCGCTCAAGTCAGTACGCGTGAAATACGGCCTGCGCGTCACGCGTTTCATCGCCATATCGAATGCGGTGAAGATGGCAATGGTGCGCTCGGGTGTCGATGCGCATCGGATCGTCGTAGTGCACTCCGGTGTCCCCACGCCGTCCGCGCCCACACCGCGAGACTGGCGTAAGGAACTCGGCTGGCCTCGCGAAACGGTGCTTGCCGGCGTTGTGGGCGCGATGACGGCTGAAAAGGGGATCGATTCACTGCGGCACGTTGGCAGCTGGCTCAGCGAGAACGCGATCGGCCGGACTCGCGTCATGCTGCTTGGCGGTACGGCAAAGGGACCGATCAAACTGGGCCCGTTACGAGCCCACCAGGCTGGCTTCATCTCCGACATCCACAATGGGATGGCCGGCCTCGACATTCTGTGGCACCCAGCCGCCGAGGAGGGGCTTGGAACGGTTCTCATCGATTCGCTGGCCCTCAAAGTTCCGCCGGTGGCGTTCGACGTCGGTGGAATCTCCGAGATTGTGGAAAACGGGAAAAACGGACTTCTTGTCCCCTTAGGTGATTTCCGAGCCTTTGCCGCAGCGCATGAGTCACTGCTGGAGGCTGGTTTGCGGAGCCGTTTGGCGGCTGAAGGGCCAGCACGCGCGGCGCTTTTCAGCGTGGACGCAATGACCCAAGGCGTGGAACGGGTGTACCAACAGATCCTTACAGCCTAACTTGAACGACATGCTTCACATCTGCATTCCAACCTATAACGAAGGCCCGACCGTGGGAGTTCTGCTCTGGCGCATCCGCAAGGTGTTCCAGGAGTATTCCCGCGAGTACGAAGTCATCGTTTACGACGATGGAAGCACCGACGATACGGCGGCCACGCTGGAGCCGTACTGCAAGGTCCTTCCACTCACGGTTCTGCATGGCGCCAAGAGGGAGGGCTTCGGTCACGCCCTGGGCGCGCTGTGCGCCGACGTTTCGCGTCGGACCAAGTACCCGCGACGCGACGCGATGGTCGTGATGCAGGCGGATTTTACGGACCAGCCGGAGTCGCTCCCCGAACTGCTCAAGAGGTTCGAGGGCGGCGCCGACATCGTAGCCACCGAGCGCGCACAGCAGAGCATGCCGGTAGCGGTACGCAGGCTTGCGAAATTCGGCCCGTGGATGATGCGCCCGTTCGTAGCGGCCAGGGACGTAGCCGATCCGTTCGCGTCGTTCAAGATGTATCGCATCTCGCTGTTGCGCGATTACGCCAAGTCGTCGGGAGACATTCCACTCGTGACGAGTGATGGATGGGCGGCAAACCTGGAGCTCTTTCTCAAGCTCGCCCCTCTCGCGCGCAAGATCGAGAAAGTCGCGGTCGAGCCGCGTTACGATCTGCGGCCGCGTGAAACGCGCGTGCGCCCGTTCGCCGACGCGATGGCCTTGTATCGCGCCGGACGCGCGTCGGGTGGATGGCGGAAGGCAGCCACATGACGGCGTCGGCGTTCATCAAGCTCGCAATCGCAGCCAGCCTTTCCACAACCATCTCCGCCTCGGCGCAGGCACCGACGACCGCGGGGCCGGCACCGGCGGCGGCGACCAGTGTTGCGCAGGCTGACAGTACGATGTCCGTGCCATTCGCCGTCGGCGAGACCGCCGAATACGACGTCAAGTTCGGTGCGCTCAAGGTGGGCACTGCGAGCACCGTGGTGAAGGACATCGAGCAGGTGCGCGGCATACCTGCGTGGCACACCGTGTTCAGCCTGAAGGGCGGGACGTTCTTCTACCGCGTCGACGACGTCTTCGAGAGCTGGATAGATCGAACCACGTTCTCTTCCCTGCGTTTTTACCAGACGCAACAGGAAGGGTCGAACGACCGACAGAAGCGTTACGAGATCTATCCCGATCGCGGCACGTACATGGAGATGGACAAGAAGCCGCCGCGCGATCACGCGGGTGTGAAGGATCCGCTCGACGACGGATCGTTTCTGTTCTTCGTGCGGACGTTACCGCTCGAGGTGGGACATACCTACGAGTCCAATCGGTACTTCCGGCCCGAGCGCAACCCGATCCGCGTTCGCGTACTGCGCAAGGAAACGATTGACGTGCCTGCGGGGAGATTCGATTGCGTCGTGCTGCAGCCCGTCATCAAGACGCAGGGGATATTCTCGGAGAATGGAAGGGCCGAGGTGTGGCTGTCGGATGATAGCAGACACGTTCTGGTACAGCTCAAGTCGAAGCTGTCGTTCGGTTCGATCAATCTTTATTTGAGATCGTACAAAGCCGGGAGCTGAGCCCGACGTACTTCATCCCCGCCTTCGCGGGGATGAAGACTTCCACGTCGTCTAGAACCGATCGAGCGTCTTGCGCTGGCACTGGCTCCGGATCATCGCAGCGGTGTCGGGGCTGATGATGCGAATGATCAGATAGGCGATTCCGCCCACGACGGCGATCTTGATGGCGATCCCCAGAACGAACATCGCGATACCGAACACCATGCCGAGCAGGATGCCACCAACGATGAGTGCGATACCGAGGAAGAAGATGGTACGCAGCATTTCTCAGCTCTCCGTTTAGAATAGTACGGAGCATGCGAGCTCCGACCGAATTTCTGTTGAATTTCCTACGCCCATTTGACACCCTCCGGGCATCAAATGGTTGCTGACGTAACGGTTGTCGGTAGAGGAATAATAGCGCTGTCAGCGGCGCTTGAGCTGGCCGACCGCGGTCTGGCTGTCCGTCTGGTTGGTACCACGCATTCCGGAAATGCATCAGCCGCCGCGGGCGGGATGCTGGCGCCATCGATCGATAGCGAAACGGGGCCGGCGCACGATTTCGCTATGGCGTCCCGGGACTACTATCCCGGCTACGCCGCCGCCCTGGCCGAGCGGACAGGACGGCAGATCCCGACGAATGATGCGGGGACGATCGAACTAGCGTTCGACGAGCCAGAAGCAGACGCACTGAGGCATTCGAACGATCGTTCGGCGCGATGGATAGCCGCGGAAGAGCTTGCGGCCTTGGAGCCGGCGGTCGCCGAGTGTCTTGGCGGACTCTTGCATCCTTCCGACGGCGCCGTGGAGCCGTTGGCGCTGCTCGACGCGCTCGGGATCGCGATCGCGGGGCACGACGGGATCACCACGGTGCGCGAGGATTGCCTAGAGCTGCATGCGTCCGAGCTTGGCTGCAACGTGCTCACGGACATGGAGAGCCGCTTCGCTTCCGATTACGTGGTCCTGGCGGCGGGTGCGTGGACGCCGCTGATCGCTGGATCCGGCCATTGCGTTGCAGCAGTTCAACCCGTTCGGGGCCAGATGCTGGCCTTTGAGACCGACGCGGTGCGACACGTGGTCTGCGGCGCCGGTGGGTATCTGATTCCGCGGAGCGAAGGGATTACCGTTGCGGGCGGCACCATGGAGCACGCGGGCTTCGAGGTTGAGACGACGGCAGACGGCATCGAATCCATCCGCGCGCGAGCAGTGGCGCTATGTCCTGCGCTCGCCGGCGTGCCGATTCATTCGAGTTGGGCGGGGCTGCGGCCGATTACGCCGGACCTTGTCCCAATCATCGGCGCCGACCCGGAGAGGCCGCGCGTGATCTACGCGTGCGGTCATTCGCGCAACGGAATACTGCTCGCGCCACTCACCGCGCAGGTCGTAGCCGATCTCGTGACGGGCGCCGCATCACGCTACGACCTGAGTCGATTTCGGCCCGGGCGGCATTAGGCTAGATTTGACACTCTATGGCTGAACTGCTGTACCAGATCATGGGGCGCCATAGGGCTGAACCCCTTCCTGAGCGAAAGCCTTCCTGGCTCAAGGTCAGGGCGCCCGGCGGTCCCAACTATCTGCGCCTGACGCAGATGATGCGTGAGCTGAACCTGCACACGGTGTGCGAGGAGGCTCATTGCCCCAATATCGGTGAATGCTGGGAGCATGGCACCGCGACCTTCATGATCCTTGGCGACGTGTGTACCCGCAATTGCGCGTACTGCGCCGTCGCGCACGGTCGTCCTGCGTCATACGACATTGCGGAGCCCGAGCGGGTTGGCGACGCGGTTGCCGAACTCAGGCTGCGACACGCCGTGATCACTTCGGTGGACCGCGACGACCTGCCCGATTTTGGGGCCTTCATTTTTGCTGAAACCATTCGGCAGATCAAGCAGCGGCTCCCCGATTGCTCCGTGGAGGTTCTGGTTCCGGACTTTCAGGGAAACCGGGACAGCATTGCGACGGTGCTCGAGGCGAGGCCCGACATCTACAACCACAACACCGAGACGGTGCCGCGGCTGTACAAGAAGTGCCGGCCGGGGGGTCGTTATCCCCGCGTGATGGAGATCTTCCGCACGGCCAAGGAGCTGGCGCCCGACATTCCGACCAAATCGGGGCTGATTCTCGGAATGGGCGAGACGCTGAAAGAGGTCGAGCTCGTGATGCGCGACCTGCGCGAAGTGGATGTGGACATTCTCACGCTGGGCCAGTACCTGCGGCCGTCCGACAGTCACATTCCGCTGGATCGTTACGTAACACCGGCGGAATTCCGCGAGTTGTATGAAATCGGCATGTCGATGGGCTTCAGACATGTCGAGTCAGGTCCCCTTGTGCGCAGCAGTTACCACGCCTGGGAACAGGTTCAGGCGGCCGGAGTCAACTGAGCTGCGATCACATCCGCCCCGCGCTTCATACGCACAATCACGCGCGGCACGACAACTGAGAAGCTCAACGATCCCATATGCTACGATCACAGCTTCCAGTACCACCTGCACGTATAAATGTCATGGCTAAGAAAAACACATCCTCTCCGGCAGCCGCGAACGCTCGCGATACCGCCGTCGCCTATCTGCACTCGATGCTGATGCAGCGCCGCTTCGAGGAAAAAAGCGCGGAAGCGTACGCGATCGGAAAGATCGGCGGCTTCTGTCACCTTTACATCGGCCAGGAAGCAGTTTCCACCGGCACGATGGCCGCACTTCGACCAGACGACTACGTGATCACCGCGTACCGCGATCACGGACTGGCGCTGGCTCGCGGAATGACAGCCAACGAAATCATGGCGGAACTGTTCGGTCGCGCTACAGGTTGCTCCGGCGGCAAGGGCGGTTCGATGCACCTCTTCGACAAAAAGCTGAACTTTCTGGGCGGCCACGGCATCGTGGGCGGCCATATTCCAATCGCCGCGGGCGTGGCATTCGCGATCTCGTATCGCGGCGGCGACCAGGTTTGCGTCTGCTTTTTTGGTGAAGCTGCTGTCAACATCGGTGCTTTCCACGAGGCACTGAACATGGCATCGCTGTGGAATCTGCCGGTCGTGTTCATCATCGAGAACAATCGTTACGGAATGGGAACGGCGATCAGCCGCTCCACTGCGCAGCAGGATGTGGTGAAGCGCGCGGCATCGTACGCGATGATCGGCACGTCCGTCGACGGTCAGGACGTATTCGCGGTGCGCAAGGAGATGGACGAGGCGATCGAGCGTGCACGCAAGGAGCAGCGCCCGACGCTGGTCGAGGTCCGCACCACGCGCTTCATGGGACACTCCATGTCGGACGCGGCGAGCGGAACCTACCGCTCCAAGGAAGAGCTGGATCAGAGCATGCAGCGCGATCCGATCGTGTTGCTCAAGACGAAGATGCTGAGCGACGGAATGATCACGGAAGACGACTACAAAAAGATGGACGACGAGGCCAAGGCGGCGGCACAGGCCGCATGGGATTTCGCCGATGCATCACCGGAGCCGTCTCCTGAAGAGCTGTTCACGCACGTGCTGAGCGACGAATCGACGGTTGGTGCCGCGAACGATGCCGAGCTCGCGGGGGCCGGACGATGACCGTCATGACATATCGCGATGCGCTCAATCAGGCGTTGCGCGAAGAGTTGACCCGTGACGAGTCGGTGTTCCTGATGGGCGAGGAAGTCGCCGAGTACAATGGAGCGTACAAGGTGTCGCGCGGGTTGCTGGAAGAATTCGGCCCGAAGCGGATCGTGGACACACCGATCACCGAGCTCGGATTCGCAGGCGTAGGCGTAGGAGCGGCGATGGCAGGCTTGCGTCCGATCATCGAATTCATGACGTGGAACTTTGCGCTTCTTGCGCTGGACCAGGTCGTGAACGCGGCGGCCAAGATGCTGTACATGTCCAACGGACAGTACAAGATGCCGATGGTGTTCCGCGGACCGAATGGCGCGGCACTGCAGTTGTCGGCGCAACACTCGCAGGCCTGGGAGAGCTGGCTGGCACATATCCCCGGTCTCAAGGTTGTCGCTCCCGGCACGCCTGCCGATGCAAAGGGACTGCTCAAGGCCGCGATCCGCGACGACAACCCCGTCGTGGTGCTCGAAGGCGAGATGCTCTACAACACGAAGGGCGAGGTCGATGAGAATCCGGACATCGTCATTCCACTCGGCAAGGCGGAGCTCAAGCGCGAGGGCGACCATTGCTCGATCATCACCTCCGGGAAGATGGTTCTCGTTGCACTGCAGGCTGCGGATCAGCTCGCGAAGCAGGGTGTGAACGTGGATGTGGTGGATCTGCGCACGATACGACCGATGGACGTCGAGGCAATCGCAACGTCAGTCGCAAAGACCAACCGCGCGGTAGTCGTCGAGGAAGGCTGGGAGATTTGCGGCATCGGCGCGCAGGTTGTGGACTTCATCCAGCGCGAGTGTTTCGACGATCTCGATGCGCCGGTGGTCCGCGTGCATCAGGCTGACGTACCCATGCCGTACGCCAAGAATCTGGAAAAGCTCGCGAAGCCCGATGCTGCGAAGACCGTCGCGGCGGTGAAGCGCGTCATGTACCTGGAGGACTGACGATCATGGCGACAAAAGTTCTGATGGAAGCGCTGTCACCCACGATGGAAGAAGGCCGCCTCGTCAAGTGGCTCAAGCACGAGGGCGACCCGATCAAGAGCGGCGACGTTCTAGCGGAAGTCGAGACGGACAAGGCGGTGATGGAGCTGGTTGCACGTGGTGAGGGTGTGCTGCGAAAGCAACTCGCCAACGAGGGTGATTCTTCCGCAGTCGGAACTCTGCTCGGTGTTATCGCAGCGCCGGATGAAGACATCTCCGCGCTGGTCAAGGGCGCCCAGCCGACACCTGTGCCGTCCGACAACACGCAGCAGCCTCTGGGTAAGCCAGCCGATGCGGGCGATGTAATCGCGAAGGCCAAGGAGTTCGAGGGAGTTACATCGATTCCGACGGCCGCGCGTCAATCTCAGGGCGAGGCTTCGACGCCTCCGCAGGAACAGGAGCGACGCGGACATCAGCGCATCGATACCAGCGCGCACCACGCGGAGGGCAACGGCGCCGCTACGCCATCTGGCCGACCACGCTCGTCTCCACTCGCACGTCGTCTGGCGTCGGAGCGCGGCGTCGATCTCAACGCGCTGCGCGGATCCGGCCCCGGTGGCCGTATCGTGAAGCGTGACATCGAGCAGGCGCCCGCCGCTGCCGCGGTTACAACCGCCCCGCGCAACGCGCGTGTTGGTGATTACCAGGACATTCCGCTCACGCAGATGCGGAAGACGATCGCCAAGCGACTCGGCGAGTCGATCGGGCCCATTCCGACGTTCTATCTCACTGCCGAGTTCGATCTCACCCGCGTGGCCGAGCTGCGCGAGGCGATGATCGCACAGGGCGCCGAGTACAAGGTGTCATTCAACGACATCATCATCAAGGCAACTGCGACCGCACTCGCGCAGCACCCTGAAGTGAATGCGCACTGGACCGGGGACGCGATTCGGCAGTTCAATCGTGTACACATCGGAATGGCTGTCGCTGTTGAAGAAGGCCTCATCACCCCCGTCATTTTCGATGCAAACGAAAAGGGACTCTCGGACATTGCAGCGGAGGCACGAGAGCTGGCCGGACGCGCGCGCGAACGGAGACTCAAGCCTGAGGAATACACGGGCTCGACTTTTTCCGTCTCGAACTTGGGCATGTTCGGGATCGACCAGTTCACTGCGATAATCAATCCGCCCGAAGCAGGGATACTTGCGATCGGAGCAGTCGAAGAAAAGCCTGTTGTAATCGATGGCGATCTGGTGATACGTAAGCGCCTGCGGGTAACGATGAGCTGCGACCATCGCGTGATCGACGGAGCGACGGGAGCGAAGTTCCTGCAGACGTTGCGCAGATTGATCGAGAACCCGTTGATGTTGGTGTTCTGATGACCGGCATCCCCGCGAAAGCGGGGGATTCTGGTTCAATCGTCATTCCCGCGAAAGCGGGAATCCAGGCTATCGGTCTTTGGATGTGATGAGAGCGAGAAGCTGGTCGGCTTCAGATGGATTCCCGCTTTCGCGGGAATGACGAGGTGGGACGCTTGAATGACGACAGGCGCAGATGTATTCGCGCCTTACATGACCTTTTCTGGGAATATCCATGTCTTCTTATGATGTGATCTTCATCGGCGGCGGACCGGCCGGATATGTCGGCGCAATTCGCGCCGCACAGCTCGGG
>Ga0207657_10004549_pt1 | contig 14657 bp, 13 predicted proteins | sample KBSC33metaG_FD_184316 | JGI IMG/M metagenome (GOLD analysis project Ga0207657, IMG submission 184316) | Corn rhizosphere microbial communities from Kellogg Biological Station, Michigan, USA - KBS C3-3 metaG (SPAdes) (version 2) | ecosystem: Host-associated > Plants > Roots > Rhizosphere > Soil ... | reverse complement strand
ACAAGAGTCGTTGGCGGGGTTACGCCCGGCAAAGGGGGCAGCATTCACGAAGGGTGGCCCGTGTTCAACACGGTTGCTGACGCTGTTAAAGAAACCGGCGCCAACGCAACCATGATCTTCGTGCCGCCGCCTTTCGCGGCCGACGCCATTCTCGAAGCTGAAGACGCAGGGATTCCGCTGATCGTCTGCATCACTGAAGGAATTCCGACGCTCGATATGGTGAAGGTCTGGGCCAAGATCAAGAACTCGAGATCACGCCTCGTCGGCCCCAACTGCCCCGGCGTTATTTCACCAGGTAAGGCAAAGATCGGCATCATGCCCGGACGCATTCACAAAGAAGGCTCCGTCGGCATCGTCTCACGCTCTGGAACGCTCACCTACGAAGCCGTTCATCAGCTCACGCAACGCGGCATTGGCCAATCAACTGCCATTGGCATCGGTGGCGATCCTATTATCGGCACCACGCACATCGATGCGCTTCGCCTGCTGAACGACGATCCGGACACCGAAGCGATCATCATGATTGGCGAGATCGGCGGCAGCGCGGAGGAAGCCGCAGCCGAGTTCGTCAAGCAACACGTGAAGAAGCCAGTCGTCGGATTTATCGCCGGACAGACCGCACCTCCCGGCCGCCGCATGGGGCATGCCGGAGCCATCATTAGCGGCGGACAAGGCACCGCAAAAGACAAAATGAAAGCCATGACAGCCGCAGGCATTCACGTAGTAGTATCACCCGCAGAAATTGGCGAGACGCTGGCAAAAGTAATTGGCAAAGCATGAAAAGCAGTTCGTAGCTGCTAGCGTTCGCCCTCTACCTTCAAAGGCCCGCAGGGATGCGGGCCTTTGTCTCTGAACACCTGGGTGCCGGATGCCTCAGGTCCAGACGTTCGCACCTTGGGAAGCCGCCACCTCAACCCTCCATTGTCATCTTGAGCGCAGCGAAAGATCCGCGGTTGCTTGTTTTTCACTCCACCTAAAAGCCACCTAAATGATCAAGTCGGGTGTCCCGTTCATCGCACAGCTTCAACGTGAGATGAGTGGGAAACCGCGAACTTAAAACTCTACACCCAAAAACAATAACTAGCTTACAGAACACTTCCATGCCAGGCGCTGCCTCACCACACCCGGCAAGGATCCTTGCTCACCATCTTGTCCGTCTTTCTGCAACTGAAACTCTTGCCAAACTCAGGCAAATCCTGCAGCACCGAATTCGTGCGATATTCATCCGGCGCATGCGGATCAGTCTGCGCCTGGGTTCGCAGTTGCTCGGGCCGCGTTTGAGTACACCACTGCTGCGCATACGCGATCCAGAATCTCTGGTCAGGCGTATTGCCGTTCATCATTGATGCCATATCCACATGTGCGGCCTGCGCCTTCTCCTGCCAAGCCATCCATGCGAGCCACAACCCGCCCAAGTCGGCGAGATTCTCGCCAAGCGTGAGTTTTCCGTTCAGGTGAACGCCCGGAACCGCTTCGATTGCGTCGTACTGCTTCACCATGCACTCAGCGCGGTCATTGAATTTCTGCTCGTCCTCCTTGGTCCACCAGTCCTTCAAGTTGCCGGCCGAATCGAACTGCCGTCCCTCGTCATCGAATCCATGCGTGAGTTCGTGCCCGACGGTCGAGCCCATGTCGCCGTAGTTGGCCGCGTCGTCTTCTTTATCGCTGAAGAACGGCGGTTGAAAATATCCGGCTGGAAAATTCACGTTGTTCTGTTGCGGATCGTAATAAGCGTTCACCGTCGGAGGCGACATGTACCACTCGGATTTATCTACAGGCTTGCCAATCTTGGCCATTTCGCGAGCGAAGTTAAACTGACGAACGCGCTCTGAATTCCCTAGCGAGTCGCCGCGCACAATATTCAGTTTTGAGTAGTCGCGCCACTTGTCCGGATAGCCCACCTTATTCATCACTGTGTGAAGCTTTGCCTTTGCCTTCAGCTTGGTTTCCGCACTCATCCAGTCCAGCTGATCAATGTCGTTTCCCATTGCCTGCTCGATGGCCAACGTCATGTCCAAGGCTCGCTGCTTTTCTTCCGGGGGAAAATACTTGGCCACATAAACCTGGCCCAGCGCTTCGCCCATCTCACGATCCACTCGGGTCGTACAACGCTTCCAGCGTTCCTGCTGCTTCTCAGCTCCGTTCAATACGTGCGAGTAGAACCGCCACGACTCCGCTTCAAACGCCTCTGGCATGCTGGTGTTTGCGTACGCGTGAATCAGGTGCCACCGCAAATAGGTCTTGATCTGATCAATCGGAGTATCGGCCAGCAGCGAGTTGAACTCTGCCATGAACTTCGGCTCCGCATCGTTGATCTTTCCTGCTGCCGGGGCATGAGCTTCGGCCACGTAATCGGGCATCGAGAAATGGGTCAGTTCCTTGCCGAAGGTGGCCACGTCCGTCGGATGATTGAGATTTTTCGGTTCACGCTGCTCGGTAATGGTGAGCGAAGCCTTTGCTAGGCGCGTCTCAATGGCGAGCACAACTTCTGCATCGCGCGCGGCGTCCGACTCTGGCTCGCCGGCAAGCACAAACATATTATGGACGTGTTCTAAGTACTGCTTCCGCTGCTGCACGCTTTTCTCGTCGCTTCGCGTATAGTAGTCGCGTTCCGGCAGGCCCAGCCCGCCTGCATAGTAGTAGCTGATCACCGAGTTCGCATCGGCAAAATCCTGATTTGAGGTCATGCCGAAAAACGCATCGACCCCAACCGTGTGCAAGTGCCCGAGCAGTGCCGGCAATCCCGCCGTCGATTTCAACCCCGCGATCCTGTTGAGTTCCGGCTGCAGCGGCGCGACGCCCAGCTTGTTTACCGTTGCGGTATCCATGCAACTCGCATACTCGTCGCCAATCTTCTGCTCATTGGCACTGCGCGTCGGGTTTGGCGTGGCTGCGTTCTCAAGAATCTGCTTCAAGTGCAAGCGGTTCAATTCGAACAGCTCAGTAAAGCGGCCGTAGCTCACCTGGTCAGGAGGAACAGGATTTTTCTTGAACCAGCCGTTGCAACTGTAACGATAGAAGTTGTCGCACGGATCAACCGTTTTGTCCATCAGCGTAGGATCGAAGACGCGCAACTCCGAACTGCCCGCTGAAGCTACTGGATCGGTTTGGCATGGCGCGGGCACAGCCGCCAACAAGGACAACAATATATAGCCGGAACAAGCCCGGAAACCAAGCATGTTGAACATGGCGACACTTTATCAGAAATGGGGAAGTTTGCAGATAGGCTTTAGCCCGCCATTTAGCCCTTTACAATTGAAAAGAATAGAGAAAACCTTTCAAAGGAGTCAGTGCAGTGCCGCAACGCACCTTCAGCATCGTAAAGCCCGACGCAGTTCGCAAGGGCTACACAGGCGCCATTCTAGCCGCAATCGACAACGCAGGATTTCAGATCGTCGCCATCAAAAAGCAAACCATTTCGAAGGCCGAGGCCGAAGGCTTCTATGCCGTTCATAAGAGCAAGCCTTTTTTTGGCGAACTCACCGATTACATGTCTTCGGGTCCCCTGGTGCTCATGGTGCTTGAAAAAGAGAATGCAATTGCCGACCTGCGCAAGCTGATGGGCGCTACCAATCCGGCCAATGCCGAAGAGGGAACGATCCGCAAGCGCTTTGCCGCATCCATTCAGGAGAACGCCATTCACGGCTCCGACGCAGACGAAACTGCTGCATTCGAAATCGGCTATTGGTTCGCTGGTTACGAACTTATTTAAACCGAAGCGCCTGGCCTGCATTCCCCACAGGCACCAATGCGAGAGAACGTCATGAAAAAAGCAGTATTGCGTTCGGCCTGTCTGTGCTTACTCGCACTATCAGCCGCCGCGCCTTGGATGGCGGCGGCCACGGATACCATCAATCCCGGTGATCGCTGGCTCGATGACCGCGGCCAGCAGATCCAGGCTCACGGCGGTGGTATCACCCATTGGAAGGGCGTTTATTACTGGTTCGGTGAAGACCGTTCCCAGAGCAATGACCCTGACAAGCGTTACATTGCATGCTATTCCTCACGCGATCTCGTGCATTGGAAGTTTCGCCGGCAGGTCGTTGCGCTCTCTGATCCTGAGCATCTTGGAGCACGCTGGGTTCTGGAGCGTCCCAAGGTATTCGTCAATCCACGTACGCATAGATTTGTTTTGTACGCGCACCTTGATGATGCGCACTACAAGTTAGCCCGCGTAATGGTTGCGGTCAGCGATCGAATCGACGGCGACTATCGCTACGTAAAGAGCTATCGGCCTTTCGACCAGGAGAGCCGTGATATCGGCCAGTTTGTCGACGATGACGGAACGGCTTATCTCATTTTCGAGTCGCGTCCTACCGGCGGATTTTTTATTGCAAGGCTGACCGATGACTACATGGATGTGGAGAAGACCACTTTCATCAAGGCTCCGCTGGAAGGTGGAGCGGTTGTGCATTATGGCAACCGTTACTATGTAATTGGTTCGCACATGACCGGCTGGCGCCCAAATCCGGACGTCTTCGCAACAGCATCTTCACTTGCTGGGCCATGGACCGAGTTCAAGGACATTGCACCGCCTGAGGCCAACACCTATGATGCGCAATCCACCATGCTAATCAAAGTTATCGGTTCAAAAACGTCGACCGTCGTTTTTATGGGCGATATCTGGAAGCCAAAGGAACTTTGGGACTCACGCTATCTGTGGATGCCGCTCGACATGCATAACGGATCGATGCGGCTGCCGCCTCCGCAACCGTGGCAACTGAATATCAAGACCGGCGAGGCGACGATACTCAAATAGGAGGTAAGTCATGTCTACCCAGGACACCGATCTAGCCACTATCTTCCTCGCATTCTCGCGCAACAAGCTGCTCAACCAGTACTGGCCGCGCCTCAAGACCTGCGTTGAACCCATGGCGATCGAGCAAGTCTGGTGGCGTCCCAATCAGGCGTCTAACAGCATCGGCAATCTCATCCTCCATCTGAACGGCAACATGACCCAGTGGCTTGTCGCATCTTTTAATAAGGATGAAGACAAACGCAACCGACCTGAAGAATTTGCAGCACAAGGTGGTCTCACCGCAGGAGAACTTCTGAGCCACCTCGGCGCGACAGTTGCTGAAGGCGAAAAAGTTCTGAACCGCCTCACCGTTGATGAGCTGCTCGCGCCCTACGTCATTCAAGGCCATCACGTGCGCGGCCTCGACGCCGTCTTCCAGGTCATTGAGCACTTCGGCCTGCACTACGGGCAGATCGCCTACATAACCAAAACGCTCGAAGGCAAAGACCTCGGCTTTTATCGCGAACTGAACAACACAGGCCGCGTGTAGCGGCCTGTTGCTTGCATCCGATTTGCGGCTTTTACTTCAGCGAACTCATATCGATTACAAACCGATACTTCACATCTTGCTTAAGCATCCGCTCAAACGCCTCGTTGACTTTGTCTATGGGAATCACTTCCACGTCTGCAGTGATGTTGTTCTCGCCGCAGTAGTCAAGCATCTCCTGCGTCTCCGGCATACCGCCGATCATGGATCCGGCTACCGCAATGCGCTTCGAAATCAATTGGAAGATATCGATGGAAGGTGGCTTTTCCGGCAGGCCCACAATCGTCAACGTCCCATCCTGCTTCAGCAACGCAAGGTAGGGCGCCATGTCGTGCGGTGCTGAAACCGCGTCGATAATGAAGTTGAACGACCCCGCGTGCTTCTTCATCTGCTCTTTGTCTGTCGAAATCACCACTTCATCGGCGCCGAGCCGGAGCGCATCTTCTTTCTTCTTTGGAGAGGTGGTTAGCTGAACGGTGTGCGCACCAAACGAATGCGCAAACTTCAGCGCCATGTGGCCGAGCCCGCCCAGACCGATGATTCCGACCTTCATGCCTGGGCCCACCTTCCAGTGGCGCAGCGGCGAGTAGGTGGTAATACCGGCACAAAGCAGCGGCGCTACACCGGCCAAATCGAGATTCGCAGGCACGGTATGCGCGAACCGTCCGTCCACAACGTAGTTATTGGAGTAGCCGCCCATTGTCGTCGTCCCATCCACACGGTCGGTCGACGCATAGGTCAGCGTTGGACCTTCAAGGCAAAAGTGCTCTTCGCCCCGATCGCACGGAGCACAGTGTCGGCACGAATCCACGATGACGCCGACTGCTGCAACATCGCCAACCTTGAATTTCTTTACTGCTGAACCGGTCTTGGTTACGCGGCCCACAATCTCGTGGCCGGGTACCATGGGATACGCCGATTGTCCCCATTCGTTGCGCGCCATGTGAATGTCAGTGTGGCAGACACCGCAGAAAAGGACTTCGATAGCGATTTCCGTTGCACCGGGCTCGCGACGGCTGAACGTGAACGGAGCGAGCGGAGATTGAGCATTCTGCGCTGCATAACCTTTTGATGATGGCATTGGATTTCCTTCCAGAAAGGGATTGGATTAAGAATATTCGATTTGAGTTGCCGTACAAGCTTAGTGGCTGTGGACCTAAGGCTGGTCACGTCTTCTTGCGCCTAACCAGAAACAGCCTGAGTATTCAGTTCAACGTTTCCCGATGATCACGCGATCAATACCCTGCAGATCTTTCGTAACTTGGATGCTGCTGAAGCCGGCAGCTGAGAATAATAGTGCAATAGCGACTGCTTGCCCATGCCCCATTTCGAACAGTACATATCCGCCTGGGACAACTGCATCATACGCAAGCGGCGTGAGCCGCCTGTAGACATCCAGACCATGGGAACCGGCGAAAAGAGCGAGGTCTGGCTCGTACTCGCGAACTTCCACCGCCAGAGTTTCACGGTCGGCACCCGCAACATAAGGTGGATTCGAAACGACCATTTCGAATTGCTCTCTCGCAACTGGGGCCAGCAGATCGCCGTTGAGTAAACGGACGCGTTCCAACACTCCGTTGCGTTCTGCATTATCCCGCGCTACAGTCAACGCAGCATCTGAAAGATCCGTCGCCGTCAATTGCGCCCCTGGCAAGGTCTTTGCTAGTGCAATCGCAATTGCTCCTGAGCCGGTGCCTACATCCACAATACGCGGCCGCTCGAAATTGGTTGCCAACTCGAGCACTTTCTCGACCAGGTGTTCCGTCTCTGGCCGCGGAATCAGCACATCTTTGTTGACGCGAAAGGGCAGCCCATAGAACTCGCACTCGCCGATTATGTACTGAATCGGCTCTCCCGCGAGGCGCCTGTCGATCTGCTGAGAATACCCAATCGCCCTGCATCCGCCGAACTCGTCGTCAAGATGCGTAAGGAGCCACGCGCGATTTTTGCCGATCAGGTGCAGCAGAAGAATCTCCGCGTCGAGCCGCGCGCGTTCCGGATGCGGTCCCGCGCGCAGACGTTCCTCGCCTTGCTGCAACCGTTCGCGTAGCAACACAGCGCTAAGCCGCCTGCGTTGTGCTGGCCTTTAATAGCTCAGACTGGTAGTGCGTCACCAGCGCATCCACGATCGGCTGCAGCCGTCCTTCCATAACCAAGTCGAGTTGGTGCAGCGTTAGGCCGATGCGATGGTCAGTCAATCGATTCTGCGGGAAATTGTACGTGCGGATCTTCTCGCTGCGATCGCCGCTGCCCACCTGCTGCTTGCGTTCCTTGGCAAGCTCGGCATTCTGCCGCTCCATCTCTTGCTCGTAGAGCCGCGACCGCAAAACGCGCATTCCCTTTTCGCGATTCTTGATCTGCGATTTCTCGTCCTGGCAGCTTACGACAGTGTTGGTTGGGATGTGGGTAATGCGCACCGCGGAATAAGTAGTGTTTACGGATTGGCCGCCTGGGCCCGAGGAGCAGAAGGTATCGATGCGGAGGTCCTTGGCTTCAATCTTGATGTCTACATCTTCAGCTTCAGGCAAGACCGCAACCGTGATTGCCGATGTATGCACGCGCCCTTGCGTTTCAGTGGCGGGGACGCGCTGCACGCGGTGAACGCCGCTTTCCCACTTCAGCTGCGAGTACACTCGCTCGCCTTCAATAATGGCAATCACTTCCTTATAACCGCCCACGCCCGATTCCGACAGCGACATGACTTCGACTTTCCACCTGTGTTGCTCGGCAAAGCGCGTGTACATACGGAACACTTCAGCCGCAAACAGCGATGCTTCGTCACCACCCGTACCCGCGCGAATTTCCAAAATCACGTTCTTCTCGTCATTTGGATCCTTGGGAAGCAGCATCACCTTCAGCTCTTCATTGATTGCTTCCTCGCGCGGGGCCAGCGACGCTATCTCTTCTTCGGCCATTGCGCGAATATCGGGATCGATCTCTGTCAGCATCATGCGAGCGTCGGCAAGCCCTTGCCGAATATTTTTCAGCTCGCGGTATTTCTCCACGGGCGCTTCGATTTCGCGCAGCGCCTTGGCAGTCTTTTGATATTTCTCGTGATCATTGATCACTTCCGGCAGCGAAAACTGCGACTGCAGATCGTTGTAGCGCTGCTCCATCTGTTCCAGGCGGTCAATCATTTTTGCCCCCCTTCGGGGTCTTGAGTTTTGGTCAATTGATTTGAAAAGACAGGATGCGCAGAACAGGTATAGGCGGCAGGCGCCGCTAGAGTAAGGCCGAGATGGGCTTGTGCAGCATCATTTCACTCACTATTTTAGCGCGAAATTAGAAAAACGTGCTCGGCAACAACGTTGTGCCCACCCACCTCAGTTGCAATCAGGCTCTTTACAGCCGTTCATTACTGGCACCATCAACCGCGAGGCATGCGCGGGCCCCGAATACACCGTAATGGTCGCGGATTTGAAGTCCGCCGGCTTGGCTTTCATAATATTCGTGACAAAAGTCTGCGGATTGCGATCGTAGAGCGGAAACCATGAGCTCTGAATCTCGACCATGAGCCTGTGCCCCGTCTTGAATACATGATCCACATCGTGCAGTGAGAAGCGATACTCACGAATCTCTCCCGGTTTAAGCGCTGATGGTTTGTGAAAGCTGTCGAGATAGCGGCCGCGGAAGATCTCCGCATCGGTCATCAGTTGATACCCGCGCATCTTTGCATCGGGATCATCATCGGGGTACTGATCAATCAGTTTCACGACCAGGTCATTATCTGATCCTGTAGTCGCGGCAAAAATGTCCGCTACCACCTCTCCTGTCAGAGTCAGATCGCTGGTAAGCACCGGCAGTTTCCATACGGCCAGATCTTTGCGTGTGGTTACGAAGCGTTGATCTTCAGTCAGCCAGTTGTACCACTCCGATCCCGGGCTGTACGTCGGCTGGATCGGGCGGTGTCGGTACGGAATTGGATCCGCAGGATCGCTGGTGTACGCGGTAGTTGTTTCGCGAACCGGCTTCTCCCAGTCCGCCAGCCCTCCGCCTTCGAGGTATAGCGGGCGCACCTGCGACTGTCGCGGCGGAAAGTGGCTGTAATATTTCCATTGGTTCGATCCCGTCTGAAAACTCGCCGTATCCATCAGGCCAAACTGCGAGCTGTTCGTACCCGGTTCATCCTTCAGAAAATGTGCGAAAAACCCGGCCTCAATCCGCGAACGAAATTCTTTTCCGATCGGCTGGCCAAATTGCAGGCTGCCCAGGTTTCTCGTCGAGGCAGACCAATACCCGTGCCGCCAGGGACCAAGCACGAGGAAATTCTTGTGGTCAGAATCATGCGGCTCCAGCTTCGTGTACTCCTCCTGCGGTCCATACATATCTTCCTGATCATAGTAGCCGCCTACAGTGAGGGTCGGCACTGTGACAGCACTCAACCAATGCTCTACTGCACGCGACGACCAAGCCGAATCATAATCAGGATGTTGCATAAACAGTTTCCACGTGGGCAACATCTTGGTTCCTGATTGCTCCACGTCTTGTTCAAAGGATCCGCGCTTCAGGAAGTAGTCAAAGCCATCCACCGCGCTGCCGCCATTGCTATAGGTAACCTTGGTGCGGCCTTTGCTTTGTTCCATTCCATAGACGTAATCGTAGCCATAGCTTTGCCGAAAGGCACCATTATGGAAAAAGTCATCCCCGATCCACACGTCGATCATGGGCGCCTGAGGCGATATCGCTTTCACTGCCGGATGAGGATCGATGCCTGCCGCCATCGCCAGAAACCCTGGATAGCTGGTTCCCACCAGGCCCACACGACCGTTGTTTCCCGCAACATTCTTCAGTAGCCAGCCGATCGTGTCATAGGCGTCTGTACTTTCATCCACGGCATTCGGATTGTGATGGTCTGCCATTGGCCGGCTCATGACGAATTCGCCCTTGCTCTCAAAGCGGCCGCGAATATCTCCGCAAACATAGATGTATCCGTCGCGCGCAAGCTCCGGGCGCTGCGAGAAAAACGCAGCGCGACTCGTGCCCTCGCAGCCGTAAGGAGTGCGCTGCATCAGAAACGGCAACGGCGCTGCAATATCAGTCGGCTTCAGGATCACGACGTGCAGCTTCACTCCATCCCGCATCGGAATCATTGCTTCACTTCTCTGATAATCATGAAAAACGTGGTGCACGGGCAGCCCGACACGCGTATACACTATGTCCGCTGCGGTTGAGAATTTCACGCTTACTCCCCGCCCAGTATCGTCCGTCTTGAATTGCGCGGTCGCCTTTGATCCTGGAAGCCCGAAGTCAACGTCAGAGATGGTCGTCAGTTCCATTGGCACGGAGTTCTCTGCTTCGATCATGAGCTTTCCGTTCTCAGGGTAGACACTTACCGGAACGTCCGGCTCCTCGCTACTTGCATAAGCGCCGCTCAGCTTTTCCAGTTTCGAGGCATCCGGCGCTTGACCGACCGTCTGCGCCTGCGCAAGAGGAAAAATGGTGGCCAACAAAAGCAAAGCCGCGCTCAACCATGCTGGCGCGGCATAACGGCTCGATTCGGCCATCATCTTCTCCTGTTCAGCTTTAGTGCACATGTCCGTGCTGGTGTTCGCTGGATCCGGTCATTTCTTCAGGGGGAACAACGCACCCCTGGAGTTCTTCACATCCCACGTGTTCAAACTGAACGGTGGTATGGCTGATATGGAAGTGCTGCTTTAAAACATGGTTCAGCTTGACCAAAATGCACGCACTCTCAGAGGGAGGGATATCGGCGATCTGTACGTGACAAGCCAAGGCTCTCGAATGCGATCCCAGGCTCCAGACATGCAGGTCGTGTACGTTCACCACGCCCTCCACCGCTTCCATACCTGAACGAATAGCGGTCAGCGAAACGCCGCTCGGCGTGCCTTCCAGCAGAATGTTGAGTGTCTCGCGAACAATGCCGATGCTCGACCACAAAATGAATGCCGCAATCAGCAGCGAAAGCGCGGGGTCAATCCAGTTCTTTCCGGTCAGCAGAATTCCAGCGCCGCCAGCGATCACTGCAGCCGTCGAAAGCGTATCCCCCGCCATGTGCAAAAATGCGGAGCGGAGATTTACATCCCGCGCTACGCCCCAAAGCAGGGTCGCAATCACACCATTCATCACCACGCCGGCCGCGGCTACAACCATCATCAATTGCGGCAGCACTGTTACAGGACTCGACAACCTGTGAACAGCCTCCACTGCAATCCAAAGGGAGATAACGATCAGCGTGGCAGCATTGATAAACGCCGCCAGCACACCGGCTCGTTGATACCCGAAAGTCCGCGCATCATCAGCCGGGCGCGACTGGAAATGCACCGCTGCAAAGCTGAGTAGCAGGGCGAGAAAATCGGAAGCATTGTGGCCTGATTCTGACAGCAGCGCCAGCGAGTGGGCCCGTAAGCCCGCAATCAACGTCACCAGCACGTAAGCGAGCGTCGCCGCCAGCGAAAAGCGTAGTACCGAACTTGTCCGATTTGCGCCGGGGCCTGAAGGCGCCGCGTGGACATGCATAGATCTATAGTCTAATAGCGCTGTAGTGGGCCGCCAAATCGCTCCGTCAACTCTGATCCGGATGTAACTTGCTCATATCGTTCGGCTCGGGGTGCCGGAAGCTCGGCAGCACCGGCATACCAGCGCGCAAACCGGTCCAGTGCTCCGCCACCACAATGCTGTTCTGCGGGTTTCCCGGCTGGTACCTCACTGAGCACGGAAGGCCAAGCTGCACTTGGCTTGGATCAACGACGTCGGTGAGGCTCGTAACGTCCTGAGAACACTCGTAATCCACACCGCCGATGCGGTAACTAAACAGGATCATGCTCAGTTTGCAATCGTTCTCGCCGTCCACTTCGTACACATCCAGCAGCATTCCATCAACAATCCGCCCGGATTGGGCCAGAGATTCGCGCCTTTGCCGCTCAAGTTCCTCGGGTGTTGGACGCTTGCGCATCGCAAGCCAGAGGCCAGCTGCCCCGATTCCTGCAATTGCCACTGTTCCAGCCGCAATCTCCCACGCAATTCTGGTCATCTTTAGCGGGACTCCGCCTCAACTGTCCACCTCAAGGATAACGCAGGATCAATTTCCATATTCCAGCCGAACAGGCGCCCAACAATCCTGCCCTCAAGCCATTCGGCCAAGTGCCCCGCCACTGACAGCGATACCGCAACCGGCTGGGCGGATGACCTATACTCAAGGATGCAGACGCTGCGGCCGAGGCCTTCAGCACACCTGCTGAAGAGGCTTAATTCTTTGGCTTTGGACGAAAGCATGAACCGTTCCCCACGCACCCGAATCCGCTCCACAACCGTCATTTGCGTTCGCCGCAACGGAGCTGTCGTCATGGCTGCCGATGGCCAGGTCACTCTCGGCGACCATGTCCTCAAGCACTCTGCACGAAAGATCCGGCGCCTCTACCAGGACAGGATTTTGGCTGGGTTTGCCGGCTCGACTGCCGACGCTTTTAACCTGTTCACGCGCTTTGAATCCAAGCTCGAGCAATATGCCGGGAACCTCAACCGCGCCGCCGTTGAGTTGGCCAAAGATTGGCGTACCGATAAGATGTTGCGCAATTTAGAAGCCTTGCTGCTGGTGGCCGACACGAGCCAGACGTTTCTTATTTCCGGTTCCGGCGACGTGATCGACCCCGACGAGCCTCTAGCCGCCATTGGTTCCGGGGGCAGCTACGCCACCGCCGCAGCGCGTGCACTTATGGAGAACACAGATCTCAGCGCGCACGAAATCGCCGAAAAAGCTATGAAGATTGCTGGCCAAATCTGCATCTATACCAACGACCACGTCACCTACGAGGAGTTGAAAGGCTAGCCACTTAGCCCATTGCATTCATGGCCATTTACTTACCCGCATCCGCTGAAGAACAGGACGTTTCGCTCGACGAGCTAACCCCGCGCGAAATCGTGGCCGAGCTCGACAAGCATGTCGTAGGCCAACGCGGCGCCAAGCGCGCCGTTGCCATCGCCTTGCGTAATCGCCAACGCCGCCAGAAACTGCCGCCCGACCTCGCCGACGACATCATGCCCAAGAACATCATCATGATTGGGCCCACTGGCGTGGGTAAAACCGAAATCGCGCGCCGCCTCGCCAAGCTGACGAACTCGCCGTTCCTCAAGGTTGAAGCGTCGAAATTTACTGAAGTAGGCTACGTGGGCCGCGACGTCGAATCCATGATTCGCGATCTTGTTGAAATCGCCATCGACATGGTGCGCGAAGAGCGCCTTGAAGAGGTGGAAGACCGCGCCGAAATGAATGCCGAAGAACGGCTCCTCGATCTACTTCTGCCGCCACCTCCCCCCGCTCCGCATCAGCAGGACGGACAGCTTTCCTTGCCCGGGGCTGAAAGCCACCAGCGCTCCCGCGAGAAACTTCGCCAGCAGTTCCGCGAAGGCAAACTCGACGATCGCATGGTCGAGCTCGATGTTCGCGAACGCGGCACGCCGCAATTCGGCATCATCAGCAATCAAAACCTTGAGGACATGGAAATGAACCTCAAGGACATGCTGCCCAACATTTTTGGCGGCAGTTCAAAGAAGCGCAAGATGAAAGTGGGCGACGCATTCGATTACCTGGTGCAGGAAGAAGAAGGCCGCCTCATCGACATGGATGCCGTGAACCGCGCCGCAGTGGAGCGCGTTGAATCAAACGGGATCATCTTCCTCGATGAAATCGACAAGATTGCCGGCCGTGAGGGAGGGCATGGTCCCGACGTCTCCCGGGAGGGTGTACAGCGCGACATTCTGCCGATTGTCGAAGGCACCACGGTCAACACGCGTTATGGCATGATCCGAACTGACCATATCCTGTTCATTGCTGCCGGCGCCTTCCACGTTTCCAAACCAAGCGACCTTATCCCCGAACTTCAGGGCCGATTCCCTATTCGCGTTGAGCTGCAATCCCTTACCAGCGACGACTTCCTGCGCATCCTAACCGAGCCCAAGTCATCGCTCACCAAGCAGTATTCTGCACTGCTTGAGACCGAAGGAGTGCGCCTGGAGTTCGCACCCGAAGCGCTGCGCGAAATGGCCGAATTCGCATTCAAGGTAAATGAGCAGACTGAGAACATCGGTGCACGCCGCCTGCACACCATCATGGAGCGCGTGTTGGAAGACGTAAGCTTCCTTGCGCCCGACGTTGCACGTCGCCCCGCAAACGATGAAACCGCTGCGGCGCTCTCAGAGTCGATTAAGAAAGAATCCTCAACGCCGCTCCCTTACCTCGAGCGCACCACGACCACCGGCCCCGAGAAAGTTTTCCTGATTGACGACAATTACGTTAAGCAGATGGTGGCATCCATAGTGAAGGATCAGGATTTGAGCCGGTATATTTTGTAATTGCCTCAAACGATAGCCGGGCCGCCGCCCAACTCACCACAAATATGTGGGTGCCCCACTCCT
>Ga0207657_10004547_pt1 | contig 14659 bp, 11 predicted proteins | sample KBSC33metaG_FD_184316 | JGI IMG/M metagenome (GOLD analysis project Ga0207657, IMG submission 184316) | Corn rhizosphere microbial communities from Kellogg Biological Station, Michigan, USA - KBS C3-3 metaG (SPAdes) (version 2) | ecosystem: Host-associated > Plants > Roots > Rhizosphere > Soil ... | reverse complement strand
ACGCCCGCCTCACCCGCGATCGCGCGGGCGAGCAACGTCTTGCCGGTGCCCGGAGGGCCAACCAGCAAGGCGCCCTTGGGGATCTTGCCGCCGAGGCGTGCAAACTTGCCCGGGTCCTTGAGGTATTCGACGATCTCCTGAAGCTCCTCGCGTGCCTCGTCGATGCCGGCGACGTCCTGGAAGGTCACTCGGCCTTCCTTCTGCGTCAGCATGCGAGCACGGCTCTTGCCGAAGCCCATGGCGCCCGAGCCGGCGTTCTTCTGCATCTGGCGCATGACGAAGAAGCTGATGCCGAGGATGAGCAGGAACGGCAGCGAGTTGTAGAGCATGTAGAGCCAGATGCTCGACTGCTCCTCGGCCTTGACCTGAACCGCGACGCCCTTGGCGATGAGCTTGTCGGAAACGTTGGCGTCGCCCGGAGCGACGGTGTGGAAATCCTCGCCGCTCGACAACTTGCCGGCGATGGTGCTGTTGCCGCCGGCGCTTGCGCTGGCGATGGTAACGCTGCGGACATTGCCCTCGTTCACCTGCCGCACGAACTCGGAATAAGGGACCGCCTGCCCGGTCGGTGCGCGCGATCCGCCGTCGATCATCTGCACGAACAGCACCAGCGCGAACAACACGCCGGCCCAGATCAGCAGGCTCTTGGTCCAGGGATTGCCGGGCTTCTTCTCTTTGTCGTTCATCGCTCGTCTTTCGGGGCGGAAACGCCCAATCTGCTCTAAAATAGGCTCATTCCGACCAATAACAATGCGAGCTTAGGATCGCGTGAACGGACGTCCCGAAATCGGTCGGGCACTCGGCGTTCGATCAGACGACGCCGCCAAGAGCCGCCGCGGGTTCTGCCGGGGTGCGAGCGCGCGGCGCCTTCCACAGGAGCAAAAACAGTCCGGCCATGATCAAGCAGGCGGCGAGATCGAGGCCGCCGTCGGTTAGGTACAGTCTGGCCAGCCCGCCGGCGCCATAGGCCTGCCCGTCGACCCATTGCATGTAAGTGATGGGAGCGGACATCGCTGCGGCGAGCACCGCGAACTGCGTCGAGGCGAGCGGGTTGTTCTTGCCGATTCCGGATAGGATCAGCGCGTTGCCGGTGGCGAACGCCGCCGACTGCCACAGGTTCTGCGCAACGAAGGCGGCGGTGTAGACCGCGGGGGTATGCGGCAGCGCCACAAGCGACAGCGTTGACAGCCCGCCAACGATCCCAATGGCAAGATACAAGGCGAGCAATGGGACACGGCGGCCAAGGATCGGCACGCTGAGGCTGCCGACGACGCCGGCGATTGTAACTCCGACCCCGGCAATCAGCACGATTAGCTTCTCCGACGCGCCGTAATCGCGGCCGAGGCCGCCAAGCGTGTTGGTCAATGCGAAGGATGCACAGGGCAGCGACAGCAGAAGGAGGAGACGGCGAACGTCGCTGCGCCGGGCCAGCTGCCGGAGATCGCCCGCAAAGCCGCCGAAGCTGTCGATCATCCGGCGCCGGCCCTCGGTCGGCGGCTGCACGGCAATGATGATCACCAGCGGGATGAAGTTCAGCGACCCGAGCACGGTAGCGGCGAGCCACAAGGGCTGATGATTGACGAGCGGAATGCCGAGGATGGCGACAAAGCCAAAGCCACCGAAATTTGCGACCGTCATCCAGCCGCCGAGCGGGGCATCATCTTCGGCGGGCAGGACCGATCCGAACCAGCCGCCGATGGCCGAAATGTTGAGGTTGGCGACGAGCAGGCTCAGGAACAGCAGCGGGCCGAGCAGCGGCAGCGCCGAAAAGCTCATCACCGCGAGGAAGGTCAGGACCGCCGCGGCAACCGACAAAGCGATGGCATAGGTCTTGCGGCTGAACCCAACGTCCAGGACCGGCGCGACAAGGAAGAAAGCGAAGGTGCCAGCGAGGCCGAGGGCAGTGATGTTGGCGATGGTCGTTTCGGGCACATGCCGCGCCGCCAGCACCTGCGGCGTGATCAGCAGCGCGACGGCGCCGGTGATTCCGAGCGGAAGATTGGCGAAGCCGAGGAGCCACACGGGAAGTTTGCGTCCCACACGAACCCCCTGATCTGCGACGGAGCGCATGGAGCGCTCCGGCAGCGGGAGCCTAGCAGAAGTGGACGGGTCCGCAATGGGCGCGCATGACTAGCGCCGTGACGCCACCCACTCGTCCACGCGCCGTTCGAGCACCGGCAGCGGCTGCGACCCGTCGCTGATGATCAAATCGTCGAACGCCTTGATGTCGAACTTCGGACCGAGCGCCGCTTCGGCCTTGCGGCGCAGCTCGAAGATCTTGAGCTGGCCGATCTTGTAGCCGGTCGCCTGGCCGGGCAGCGTGATGTAGCGGCGCACTTCGGAACGGGCATGGTCCTCCGACATGCGCGCGGTCTTCTTCATGTAATCGACGGCCTGGTCCTCGGTCCAACCCTTGGCGTGAATGCCGGTGTCGACGACCAGCCGCGCCGCGCGGAACAGTTCGGCGTCGAGCCGCATGAAATCGGCCGCGACGTCAGGATAGGCGCCCATCTCCTTGCACAATTCCTCGGCATAGAGCGCCCAGCCCTCGTTGAAGGCGACATAGCCGCCGGCCCTGCGGAACTTGGGCGTCCCGGTCTGCCGGACCTGAATATCGCCGGCCATGACGTGTCCGGGAATGCCCTCGTGGCACATGAGGTCATAGACGGCGGCGGGGTCCTCCGTCTCGCCGAGGAGGTGGACGTAGACGCGGCCCGGGCGCGTGCCGTCGGGGCTCGGTCCCTGCGCGTGCGCCGCGCCGCCGGCAACTTCGCTGAACGACGGCTCGCGCACGACCTCGGCGCGGTACTTCGGCAGGTTGTTGAACCGCTCCGGCAGCAGCGAGCGGTTGTGCGCGACGGCGGCGTTGGCGCGGGCGAGATAGTCCGCGCGCAAAGCATCGGTCCAAGGCCGCGCCGGAAAGTGCCTGGCGCGATCGGCGTAGAAGGCGTCGCGATCCTTGAAGCCGGCCCTGCGCGCGAGCGTGTCCTGCTCGGCCTCGATCTCCTTGACCTGGGCAAGGCCGGTCTGGTGGATCTGCTCGGCAGTGAGCGGAAGGGTCGTATTGAGCCTGAGCGCGGCCGCGTACCAATCGGCGCCGCCGGGGAGCGAAATGGCGCCGACCCGGCCGCTCGGCGCCGTCGGAAGCTCGGACTGCGCCCACGCGATCACGCGATCGTAGGCGGGCTTGATCGACAGTAACGACGTGCGCGCATCGGCAAGGAGGGCGCTGGCCTCGGCTTCCGTGACCTTGCCCGAGGACTGGAGCTTGGCGATCTTCGCCCGGGCGTCCGCCCACAGCGGCGAATCCTTGCCACTATCGAAGGGCGCGCCGGCGACGATCGCCTTGCTGCCATCGATTACCCGCTCGATCTCGAACCTCGGGGCACGGATGCCGGCCGCGTCGGAGCGGCGGCTCTCGGCAATCGCGGTATCGAGAACGGCGGGTATCGCCCGCAGTCGCGCGTTGTAGGCGCGCATGTCCGCGGCATCGCTCACCGTGTGCGTGTTGATCATGAAGTTCGGCAGCTGCGAGTGGATCGAGTAGAGGAAGGAATAAAACGGCGGCTGGTAGCGCCGGTACTTGTACTGGAGCTCGGCGCGGTCGAGCTCATTGGCCCAGATGTCGTAGTTGGTCTGTCCTTTCGCCGACAGCTTGGCCCGATCGAACCGCGCTTTCATCCGCGCAACGCTCGAGCGCCTCCAGTCGAGCAGCTTCAATGCCGCCGAATCGCTGATGTCGTCGAGCTTGTCTTCGTTCTCCTTGAGGCCAAGGCGGGTCGCGAGCTGCGGGCGCATTTTCACTTCCTGCGCGAACTCGGCGTCGAGAAACGCGGTGAGGCGCGCGTCTTCGGCGTTGGCCGGCGCGGTGACAGGCGACGGCTGGGCGGCCACCCAAACCGGCGCCGAAAGCGCGAGAAGTGCCGCGGCGGCAAGAAACTTACGCGGGTGACGCATGCGGATCCTCCTGGACAAGCGGTGCAGCCTAGCCAGCAGCGCGCAGCGCGTGAAGTGGCGGGCTAGCCCGTATTGCCCGGGAATTGCTGGAGAGCGCGGGCGAGCGCATCCAGCTTTACGAGCTCCTCGGCAAATTCGACGGTCATCGCCGGCGAGCCGGCAAGCCGCTCGCAGATCGCATCCAGCTCGGCTCCGATCGCGCCGAGCGACGGCGACGGTTCCGGATCCGGCAGCGGACGGTCGCGGCGCAGCGCGGCGACGGCCTCGTCGACCCGCTGCTGGCCGGGATGGCCGAGCCGCCTGACCCATGCGCCGACATCGATCTCATCGGCGAAGCGAATGCCGGCGTGACCATGCGCGGTCCACGCCACCTTGCCGTCGGCGCTGAGCTCGCCCCGGAGCAACCGCACGCGCGCGCCGGCGGGCGGGAGCGATCCACCGTCGAGCAGCGCGCCATAGGCCGACAAGTTGCGCACGCGGACCGGAAGTGGAAGCGCGCCGGCGACCAGGGAAGCTGCAAGAAATACGTTCGAGCGAAGCTGCGAGCGGTTATCGATCTGTGGCTGCAAGTCGCGTCTCCGGAGGGCAAGCTGCAGCATCGGTCGGGATCGACCCGTCAACGATCGACCCAGCCGACAGTGCTCTTGCGCTTAGAGTCGCAGGCGGAGCGGCTGCCGCCAATCGGGAACGTGGCCGAAATGGAGTGGAATAACGCCGATCAGGACCGACGCGGCGGTGCCTGGGTGAAACGCCATTCGGTGCCGCCGGAGCAAAGGACGCCGCGCATCGTGATCTGGTCGCCTGACGAGAGCGCGCCAATCACCAGGTCGAGCTCGCGGCCGCGCAGTTCCGGGTCGCCTTCGGTGGCGAGCTTGCGCACGGCTCGGCTCGCGATGCGGCGGAGGATTTCATCCGGCGCGCCATTGGGGCGATAAAGGATTGCGCTGGCGCGCTCCCGCGCATTGTGCGTCCATTCCTGCCTCGCCGCCCATTCGAGCGCGGTTTGAGCGTCGGACAGGTGGGCGGCCGAACGCGCCAGCGCTGCGGGATCGAGCCAATCGCGTTCGAGCAGGGAGTGCCTGACGCGGACGCGTTCGAAGCGCTCGTCATTGTTGCTCGGGTCGAGCACCGGCGCGATGCCGGAATCGCGGCAGACCTCTACCAGCTCATGCCTGCGCCAGCCAAGCAGCGGCCGAACCAGCGTGATATCGGTCCCCGCAGCAATCGACCGGCGGCGCATCCCGGCGAGGCCACGAACCCCACTGCCGCGCGACAGGCGCATGAGCAGGGTTTCAGCCTGATCGTCGGCATGGTGCGCGGTGGCGAGCGCATCGAGCCGGCGCTCCTCGGCCCAGAAGCCGAGTAAACGGTAGCGTTCGCGGCGCGCCCGTTCTTGCAAAGCAGTCGCGGGGGCCGCCTTCCAGCCGGCAGTCAGGATGACGTGCGGCACGCCGAGCTCGGCGCAGGTTAGCGCAACGAATTCCGCCTCGGCGCGGCTGCCGTCGCGCAGTGCATGGTCGACCGTCGCAGCTTCGACCAATCCCGGACGGACGGCTGCTGCGAGGAGCAGCAAAGCCATGCTGTCCGGCCCACCGGACACGCCAAGTCCGATTCGCGCAGTGGGCGCGATCAGTGCGTCAAGATCGCTCGCGAAACGGTCGAGGAGGGCAAGATCGGGAGCCATCGCTCCCGCATTAGCACATCAGCTGCACTGCGCCTGGGCCTTGGCGTCGGTTTCGAGTTTCTTCAGGTCGGGTCGGACCTTCGCGCCGTAGACCGCGTCGAGCTCGCCATAGGCTTTGCACGCCTGGCTGGGCTGGCCGAGCTTCATCAGGGCCTGGCCGAGATAATAAAGGCTGTCGGGCGCACGCTCTCCGCCGGGATTGGAGCGATAGTTGGCGAGCAGGGTTGCGGCCGCAGTGCGCGCATCGCCCTTGTCGAGCTGGGCACGACCGATGAGGTTATTGGCGTAGCTCGTCCGGCGATGCTTGGGGTAAGCGGCGGTGAAGGCTTTCAGGGTTGAGATCGCCTGATCGTACTGGCCCGCTTCCCACTCGTGGAAGCCTTGGCTGTACGCCTCCTCTCCCGGGTCGCTCGCCGCTGCATCGCTCGGCGCTTCGCTAACCGCCGCGGCAGTTTCCGCCGTCTTGGGAGGCGCAGGGCTCTTGGTCGTCGTCGGCTTCTGCACGGAGGGGAGGATTGTTGTCGGCCCCGCCCGTTCAGGCGGTGGCGCGGGCGCGACTGAGACCGCTTCGCTCATTCGCTGCTCGAGCGCGGAAATACGCTGGTCCTGGTCGGCCTTGAGCTGCCCCATGCCGGTTTCGAGGGTGCGCAGGCGGTTTGCATTCTCTTCCGACTGGCGGACGAGGTCGGTCATTTGGCGCTCGACGGCATCGAGGCGCTGGGAAAGCGTGATGAACGACGACTGGGTTGCCGCGGGGTCGTCCGAGAAGCCTGCGGTGTCGGCCGGCCTGCCCTTCGGGAAAACCTGCCGCTGCACCTGCTGGACCTGGCGTTCGAGCCGGTCGATGCGCTGCTCGGGGCTAGGCGGCGCCTGGCGTTGAGCGAGCGCGAGCGACGGCACGAGCGCGATTGCGGCGCACGCCGCAAGAGCGGTGATGAGGCGAGATTTCACTTGGTTTTCCCCACGCTTCGATTTCGGTCGTCAATGTGCACGGCCGCGGCTTGCGCGGCGATGAATCCTATTGGGCGGTGTTGGTCGGCAGCGCCGTCTCGGGTGCCTGCGCCGGGGCCGATTGCGGCGCAGGAGCGGGCGGCGGCAGAGCTTGCCTGCTTCGCCTTGCGGCCGGCGCGGGACGGGGAGCCGGCACGATCGCCGGTGGGGCAGCAGCGGGTGCAGCCTGACCCATCTTCAGCAGGTCGGCGGGAAGCAGGCTCACGTTCGAGACGGTGGTTGCGGCCGGACCGACTGGACCGACGACCCGGTCGCCGACGCTGATCCTCAGCGCTTCCGGTTTGCCGGTCTTGAGCACGGGCGAAGCGGCTGTGGCGGGAACGGTATAGTTTTGTCCAGGCTGAAGCAGACCCGCGAAAAGGCTCGCCCCGGTTTTCTCGCGCACCTGCATCCATACCGGCGCTGTGGCCGCGATGACTACCGGCCCCTGCGCAGCAGCGGCTGCAGCAGGAGGCGCTGCCGCGCGCGTCGCCGGGGCCGTGGTCTCGGTGACGGGCGACGGATTTACCGTCCCCGGCTCCTCCAGCGAACGCTTGTTGAGCCAGCTCATGATGCCGACCAGAAGGATCACCGCGATGATCGCGCCGATCACCAGAGACTTGGGCATGGTGCGCGCCGGATCCGCGGGTTCGAACACGTCCGACGACGTATTGGCAAAACGCTGGCCGCCCATCTCCTCGCGCAGCTGGGTGCCGATGTCGGTGCGGTCGAGGTCGACTGCCGAGGCATAGCTCTTGGCGAAGCCGATCGTGTAGGTCGGCGCAGGCAGGCTGTCCCATTCGGCATTTTCGATGCTTGCGAGGTGCCGCTGCGGGATTCGGGTCTGCGCCGCGACATCCTCGAGGCTCAGCTTCTTTTGCTCGCGGGCGGCCCTCAGCCGCTGGCCGGCCGTCGGTGCGTCGGGCTCGACCAGCTCATCTTCGGGCGGTTCGATTTCAGCGTCGCGCTTGGCCATGGCCCTTGTTCAAGGCCTAGCGCTCTAGTGTCAACCGCACGCTAGCCGATTGTCACGCCATGCCGGCGCGCCCAGTCGGCAAGGGCCTTGCGCATGTCTCTGGGAGGTTTTGCGAGCAGTTGCTCCATGCGGCTGCGGATCGCGCTCGCATCGAGCGAGCGAGTCATGGCCTTCAACGGTCCGATGCCTGCCGGAGTAATCGAAAAATTCACCGCACCGATGCCGATCAACGCCATCGACTCCAGCGGCCGCCCGGCCATCTCGCCACACACTCGCACCGGGACATTGGCCGCCCGGGCCTGCTCCAGGATGCGTCTCAGGAAACGCAGGATCGCCGGGCTGAGCCAGTCGTAGCGCTGTGCGAGTCGCGGGTCGGAGCGGTCGGCAGCGAACAGGAATTGGGTGAGGTCGTTGGTCCCGATCGAGAGGAAGTCGATACGCGGCAGGAGCTGGTCGAGCATCTCGGCAAGGCTAGGCACTTCCAGCATGGCGCCGAACTCGACGCGCTTGGGAAGCTTGCGATGGCTCTTGCGCGCCCACTCGACCTGTTCCTCGAACAGGGTGCGCGCTTCCTCATATTCCCATGGTTCGGAAATCATCGGGAACATTACCCGGAGCACCTTGCCCGCCGATGCTTCGATCAATGCGCGCGCCTGCGCCTTCATCAGGGTCGACCGATCAAGCGACAGGCGCAGCGCGCGCCAGCCCATCGACGGGTTTTCGGCGTGCTCCTCGACCTCGTCGGTGAGATAGGGCAGCGCCTTGTCGCCGCCGATATCGACGGTTCGAAAAACTACAGGCCGGTCGCCCGCCGCTTCGAGCACCTTGGTGTAGAGGCGAAGCTGCCGGTCCCGGCCGGGGAGTGTTGCCGAAACCAGGAACTGGAACTCGGTGCGGAACAGGCCGATGCCGTCGGCGCCGGTCATCGGCAGCGCGGCCGCGTCCTCGGCGAGTCCCGCATTGACCATGACGCTGACCTGCAACCCGTCGACGGTCTTCGCGGGGAGGTTGCGGACGGCCGCGAACTCCGCGCGCCGCTTCTGGCTTAAAGTCATGCGATGCTCGAAGCCGGACAGGAGCTGGCGGTTCGGGCGCACGATCACGCTCCCGTTATCGCCGTCGACCAGCACGGTCTCTCCCTCGTCGACGCTGTGGCGGATGTCGTGCAGGCGGCCGATCACCGGCACCCCGATCGCCCGCGCGACGATCGTCATGTGCGAGGTCAAAGACCCCTCCTCGAGCAGCACAGCCTTCAGTCGGCGGCGGTCATATTCGAGCAGCTCCGCGGGGCCGAGGTTGCGCGCGATCAGGACCGCGTCGCGCGTAAGGCCGGTCTGGGCGGCCGTGCCCAGGCGGCCCGACACGATGCGCAGCAACCGGTTCGACAGATCCTCGAGGTCGTGCATTCGCTCCTGGAGCAAGGGATCATCGATCTCGCGCATCCGGGCGCGGGTGCGCTGCTGGACCCGCTCGATCGCCGCCTCGGCGGTGAGGCCGCTGTCGATCGCCGCATTGATGCGCCGCGACCAGCCCTCGTCATAGGCGAACATGCGGTAGGTCTCGAGAATCTCCTGGTGCTCGCCGGTGGTGCCGAACTCCGCCTCGCGCGCCATGTTGTCGATCTGCTCGCGCATCTTGCGGAACGCCGAGTAGACGCGCTCGCGCTCGGCCTCGATATCCTCGGCGACGGTATGCTCGACGACTACCCGCGGCTCGTGGAACACAGCTTGACCCTTGGCCATCCCGGCGACCAGCTTCAGACCGGAAAGGCGCAACGGTCCGGCGCTGCGCAGACGGCTGCGGCGCGCGCCGTCGACCAGCCGCGCGCCCGCGATCACCTCCGACAGCACCATGGCGACCGTCTGAAGCGCCTCGATCTCGACGTCCTCGTAACGGCGCGGTTCGGCATGCTGGACGGCGAGTACGCCAATCTGGCTTTCGAGGCGGACGATCGGAACGCCGGCGAAGCTGTGGAAATGCTCTTCGCCGGTCTCGGGCTTGTAGAGGAACGCCGCATGCTCGGCCGCCTCGGCGAGATTGAGGACGCGTCCTTCGGCGGCGATCGTGCCGACCAGGCCTTCGCCCATCCTGAGCTTGGTGACGTGAACGGCCTCCTTGCGCAGGCCATGGGTCGCGAACAGCTCGAGCACATTTTCGCGCAGCAGGTAGATAGAGCAGACGTCGCTATTCATCTTGTCCGCAATGAGATCGACGACCTGGTCGAGCTTCGACTGCGCCGAGCCGCGCTTGGCCATCACCGCGTGGAGACCGGTCAGGATTTCGCGGGCGGAGGTGGCGGCGGAGAGCGGCATGTCTCCAAGCGGCTAACAGATGCGGCGCGCGCGTGTCACGCTGCGATGCGGGATCGCGCGAGCATAATCTTAAGCTTGCTGGGTCAGGTTGCGCAGAATGCCGGCGCCGCGAAGCCCTTCATCAACAATGCCGCTTTCCCATCGGCCACGGCGTCCATATGTCACGTGCATGCGAACCCTTGATTCTGACGACTTGCCCGCCGTGATATCCAGCGGTTTGGCAGACGACGCGCCTGCCGCGCCCGCCAAGGGGTTTTACCTCAATCCCGTCATTGACGAGGACTTTCCCGACCCGGCAGTGATCCACGCGCCGGACGGCTATTATTATGCCTATGCGACGCAGACGCTGCGCGATGGGCAGTGGATCAACATCCAGGTCGCGCGATCGCGTGACCTGGTCCACTGGGACCAGCTCGGCGACGCGCTTCCCGAGAAGCCAGTATGGGCGCAGCTGACCCAGGATCTGTGGGCGCCGAGCGTCATCTACGATGGCTCGACCTATTTCATGTATTATTCGGCGACGCCCGACGCACATCAGGCAGGTCCCGACCATGCACTGGCGATCGCGACGTCGGATTCGCCGGCCGGCCCCTTCGTCGATATCGGCCGGCCCTTTCTCAATGGCGAAGGCTTCCACAATATCGATCCTATGGCCTACGACGATCCGGCCACCGGCAAGCATCTGCTATATTGGGGGTCGGGCTTCGAGCCGATCAAGGTTCAGGAGCTTGGCGCCGACCGCATGTCGTTCGCGCCGGGCAGTACCCCCACCGACCTTATCTGGCCCAACGGCAAGGACGGCGCCTTCCCGCGGCTGGTCGAAGCCTCATGGGTGATCCGGCGCGACGATTTCTATTATCTCTTCTACTCGGGCGACAATTGCTGCGGCCCCCACGCCGAATATGGAGTCATGGTCGCCCGGTCGAAAAGCGCGACGGGCCCGTTCGAAACCCTCGAGCAGGCAAAGGGCGTGCCGCACAGCCTGATGCTGTTCAAAAGCGAACGCTGGCTCGCGCCAGGCCATAATTCGATTGTAACCGACAATGAAGGCGACGTGTGGATCGTCTATCACGCTATCGACGTGATACGGCCGCGGCAGACCCAGGACGACGAAATCAACAGCCGCCGGATCCTGCTGATCGACAAGATCGAGTGGAAGGACGGCTGGCCACACGTCGGAACGCCGTCCGACGTACCGCAGCCAGCTCCAGTCACCTGAGCCTTAGCCGCGGATTGCGGCGACCTTGCGCTCTTCGGTCAGCATGCGATTGAATGCCTCGCGCTGTTCCTCGAACTCTTCCAGCAGTCGCTCGTCTACGTGGCGGCCGCCGTCGGCGACGATGGTCGAAAACAGCCCGGTCTCGGCGTGACGTGAATTGTCCCAGCCGGGATAGGCGGTGATCGGATACCAGCAGATCCCGCGGATGTCCGCGCCGCGCCGCATCGCGTCCCGCACCTCGCTGCAAACATAGTGGAGCCAGGACGGTTTGGCCGAGCCTTCGGCGCCGGTCTCCGAGAGAAAGATGGGTTTGTTATAACGCTCGCCCATTTCGACGAGCATGTCGGCCAGCGGCCGGTATTCGTGGTGGCCCATCGGGATGGTCGCCCCTTCGAAATACCATTGGTTGTGCGGGTAGTAATTGAGCCCGACGAGGTCGCAGAGCGATGGATCGCCGCCCAGCTCGGGTTGGGCGCGGCCCATGATCCAGTCGTAGGCCTGGAACATGCCGCCACGGTTCGCTTCGGCGAGGCGGATGCTCTGCCGCCGCCGGTCGTGCGGCGCGACGTGGATGAGCGGCTCGGCCCAGACCAACGTTAGGTCGGGATGGGCGGCACGCATGGACTTTGCCGCAGTTACCCCGGCGCGCACCAGCTGGCGCTTGAACCAGCCGGTTTCATCGGCGCCGGCACAGGGGAAATAGCCGACCTCTACCGCCCAGGACATGAAGTTGATCTCGTTCAGCGGGCAGACGATCGGCGGCCGCTTCGTGACCGACTTTCGCACCTCTAAAGCGGCAAGCGCGAAGTCGGTGAAACGCTCGGGAAAGTCGGCGCCCGCCTGGTCGATGTGATCGGGCGATCCGTAGTGGAACAGGTCCCAGATGACCTCGACCCCGGCCTCCTCGGCCGCCTCGAGCGCCGGAATCCAGCTCGACCAATCATATTTGCCGGGAGTCTTGCCGATGAGGTGCCAGCGCAGGCCGTCGCGCACTGTCGTGAAACCATGTTTCGCGCAAAGCTCATAGTCCCGAAGCACGTGCTTGTCGTGCCCGGTCGCCCGGATGAGGTCGAGCCGTACGCCGTCGCGGCGACGGTGGGACGAGCATTCGAAGCCCGCCTGAAAGAAGGATTGGAAGTTGGTCTCCATGATTCCCCGGCGCCTTCAATGGGCCAATATGGGCACCGGTTCCAATTTCGCGAGGGTCAGCCGCGGCTCTCCAGCGCTGCGGCGGCCTCGTCGACCAGTTCCTCGATGATCGCGGCAACCGGTTCCTCGCGGGTGACCATCCCGACCGACTGGCCCGCCATCACCGAGCCGCTTTCGACGTCCCCATCGATCACGGCGCGGCGCAGCGCGCCGGCCCAATAATGCTCGATCTGGAGCTGGGCCTCGGCCATTTCGATCGCGCCCTGGTCGAGGCTCTGGGCAACCTCGCGCTGCTTGGCCGCGAAGTTCTCCATCTCGCGGTTCTTGAGCGCGCGGACCGGAATGACCGGCAGGCGCGGGTCGATCTGCACCGAGGGAATCGCGTCGCGCGCGGAGGCACGGATGAACGCCTTCTTGAAGTTCGCGTGCGCGATGCTCTCGGTCGCGCAGACGAAGCGGGTGCCAAGCTGGACGCCGACAGCGCCCATTTCGAGGTAAGCGGCGATCGCTTCGCCGCGGCCAATGCCCCCGGCAACGAACACCGGGATGTCTTTCGCAACATTGGGCAGGATCTCCTGCGCGAGCACCGACGTCGAGACGGGCCCGATGTGCCCGCCGGCTTCCATGCCCTCGATCACCAGTGCATCGGCACCCGAGCGCATCAGCTTCTTCGCCAGCGCGAGAGCAGGGGCGAAGCAGACGAGCTTCGCGCCGCTCGCCTTGATTCGCTCGATCGCCCCTCCGGGCGGAAGGCCGCCCGCGAGGACGACATGACCGACGTTGTGCTTCGCGCAGATGTCGATCAGCTCACTCAATTGCGGGTGCATGGTGATGAGGTTGACGCCGAATGGCCGGCTGGTCCGAGCCCTGGTTTCGGCGATTTCGGTGTCGAGCAATTCGGGCGTCATCGCGCCGCAGGCAATCACGCCAAAGCCGCCGGCGTTGGAGATCGCCGAGACGAGATTGCGCTCGCTGACCCAGCTCATCGCCCCGCCGAGGATCGCGACGTCGCAGCCGAGGAACTCGGTGCCGCGGTGCATCAATTCCTTGAGGCGCGCGTGTCCAATATTCGCGTGGATTGCGCGCGGCTCGGCGATCAGGCCTTCACCGCTCACGCCGCCTGCTCCCGATCCGATGGCGCATCGAGGCCAAAGGCGCTGTGCAGAACCCGGACCGCAAGCTCGAGCTCGGCCTCCGCGATCAGGGCGCTCACCTTGATCTCGCTCGCGGATACCGCGAGCAGGTTGATCTGCCGCTCGGCCAGCACATCGAACATTCTGGCGGCAAGCTGCGGGTTGGAGCGGATGCCGACGCCGACGATGCTGACCTTGGCGACCGTGTCGTCGGAGATCAGCTCGCCATAGCCGATCTCGCCCCGCCGCTGCTCAATCACCGACACCGCCTGCGCGAGGCTCGCCCGGCCAACCGTAAAGGTCAGGTCGGACGCGGCGCTGTTCGGAGTCGCCGCGTGGACGATCATGTCGACCTGGATGCCTGCCTCGGCGATCGGGCCGATCACCTGCGCCACCGTGCCGGGCTTGTCCGGAACGCCGGTAAGGGTGATCCGGGCTTCGTTGCGGTCGGCCGCGATGCCGGCGATGAGGTTCCGTTCCATCTGGTCTCCTGAAAGCTCGGCGACGATGTCGGTGCCCGGCTTGTCCTCGAAAGCGGAAAGTACGCGAAGCGGCAAGTTCTGGCGCATCGCGAGACCGACCGATCGGACCTGAAGCACCTTCGCCCCGACACCCGCAAGCTCGAGCATCTCTTCGAAGGTGATCTGGCTGAGCTTGCGCGCCTTGGGAACGATCCGCGGGTCGGTCGTGTAGACGCCGTCGACGTCCGTGTAGATATCGCAGCGATCCGCCTTGACGGCGGCCGCGATAGCAACCGCCGATGTATCGGAGCCGCCGCGGCCGAGCGTTGCCAGCCGCCCGTCGGCGGCAATGCCCTGAAAGCCGGGGATAACCGCGACCGTCCCGCCGCTCAGGGACTCGTCGAGCAAAGCCACTTCGACCGCCTCGACGCGCGCATTGCCGTGGATTCCGGAAGCCCGGACCAGCTGCCAGCCCATGAAGCTGCGCGCTTTCACGCCCATGTTCTGCAGGGTCATCGCCAGCAGCCCCGCGGTCACCTGCTCGCCGCTCGCCACGACCACATCATATTCGGTCGGGTCGTGAAGCGCGGCTGCCTCCCGGCAAAGCTGCACCAGTCGGTCGGTCTCCCCAGCCATTGCGGAGACGACGACCAGCACCTCGTTGTTGCCCGCGGCCTCACGCTGGACGCGCTGCGCCACGCTGCGGATTCGCTCGATCCCCGCCATCGAGGTTCCGCCGAATTTCATGACGATGCGGGGCATTGATCTCCTTGGGCGC
>Ga0207657_10004545_pt1 | contig 14660 bp, 16 predicted proteins | sample KBSC33metaG_FD_184316 | JGI IMG/M metagenome (GOLD analysis project Ga0207657, IMG submission 184316) | Corn rhizosphere microbial communities from Kellogg Biological Station, Michigan, USA - KBS C3-3 metaG (SPAdes) (version 2) | ecosystem: Host-associated > Plants > Roots > Rhizosphere > Soil ... | reverse complement strand
GCCCCACCATGCGGCGCTCTTTGCTGGGCAGGGCGCGACGCACTTCAAAACGGTCCCCCAGGTCGCGCGTACGCGGCACCACGACTACTGACAGCGCAGTATCTGCATTGTCGATATTCATTGCTTCTCCGCAAACGCGACGAACCCTTGCAGGAACTGCTGCAACTGCCCCTTGATCTTCTCGTCCGCAAGTTCGCCCGCTGCATTGAATACCGAGGTGGCGCGCGATACCAATAAGCTTCCTTCGAACCAAGGCAGGGTCCCGAGCGTATGCAGGACAGGCAACCAGGCATTCTGGGCCAGAACGGTACCAAACCCGCCAGGCGAAGCGCCGATGACAGCAACGCGACGGTGATGGAAGACTCGTGGGATGTCCGCCGGCGGACGCGACAGCCAGTCAATGGCATTTTTGAAGACGCCGGGAATACCGTTGTTATATTCCGGAGTCGCCAGCAGCAAGCCATCGGCGGCCGCAATCTGGTCCTTCAAGGCCGCCACTGGCGGCGGGATTCCTTCCGTCGCCTCAATATCGCCGTTGTACAAGGGAATGTCTTTGATGGAGGCGATGTTGAGTTGCGAACCGGGCGGCATGAGCTGCGCGGCGGCACGCAGCAATGCGCCATTGAGTGAAGCGCTGCGCACGCTACCGGCAATGCCAATGATCGTGGTCATGACTGTTCCTTTTTTATCCCGGCATTGGTCAGTAAGCGTACGTATTGGCCAATGCCTTGGTCTGCGTTACATGCGGTCGTTTAATTCATGCAAATCTCTTCTGCCACATGCAAGCAAGGCGGATGCCCGGAGCCTGTCATTTACGAAAATCACCTAAGTTACATCCGCCGGTTATTTCCTTGCCAGCCGCCATAGAGACGTTACTTCGGCAGAGCGCGCCATATACAGCGGATCGGTGTTGTCAGTCGCCTTTCCATGCTTTGGTCGTGTATCGATCTTGCCTATCACACGCAAACCGCCGGCATCGATCCACGACAGCAATTCCTCATTGGAGCGCAGACCAAGGTGTTCAGCGAAATCGGAAAGAATCAGCCATCCTTCGCCGCGTGGGTTGAGATGTTCGGCAAGGTTGCTGAGAAATCCGCGCAGCATGCGACTGTCCGGGTCGTAAATGGCACCTTCAATCGGGGAACTCGGCCGTGCTGGTAACCATGGCGGATTGCAAACCACCAGATCGGCGCAACCGGCGGGAAACAAATCGGTTTGCAGAAGTTCGACCTGGCGATTGAAACCGAGCCGCTGGAGATTTTCCTCTGCACACGCCAGGGCGCGACTGTCCTGATCGGTGGCGATGACACGAGCAACGCCACGCTTGGCCAGCACGGCGGCAAGCACGCCGGTGCCGGTGCCGATATCGAATGCAAGCGCTTTTGACGGCAGCGGTGCTTGCGCCACCAGGTCGATATATTCGCCGCGTACCGGTGAAAAAACGCCGAAGTGCGGATGAATGCGCGCAGCCAGCGCGGGGATCTCGATCCCGGCTTTACGCCATTCATGCGCGCCGATCAGGCCAAGCAGTTCTCGCAGCGACACGACCGAGGCTTCATTGGCAAGGCCATAGGCCTCTTCACACGCCTGCCTGATATCGGGCGCACGGCGCAGCGGAATGCGATAGTCTGCATCGAGCGGAATCAGCAGCATCGCCAGAATGCGGGCACGCCGTGCTTGTGCTTGCCGATGGAGATGGAATGCCTCTTTCATGGATGGCGGAGGAGCGGGGGACTTGGCTTGTCTGGATGCTTTCTTCGGCTTTTGGTTTACGCGGCGCATCAATGCCTGCAGCAACTGTCGCGCATTCTGGAAATCGCCGCGCCATAACATGGCGGTGCCTTCGCAGGCGTAACGATAGGCCATGTCAGCAGGCAGACGATCGTCGGCAATGACCACGGATTTGGGCGGGGTTGCGTTCGCTTCAGAGCGCCAGCGGGCAGAGCAGGCTGCATTGTTTTCCGTCCAGTGCAACATCGTTGCAGCCATTCCATTTGCTTGCATAAACATTCAGCCTATAGTCCAAAATAAGTTCTTCGCATCATACGTGCTTTATGTGTTCAATTGAGATTGCATGACATCCGCATCCCCGCGCTTCAGATAGTCGTCAGCCAGTCGTCGGCAACAACCCGAAGCGCTTACAATGCACGCCTTTCCCAATTTTTACCGTTCAAACCTATGCCAGACTCCACTGCCGTTCAAGTTGCCATCATCGGCGGAGGACCAGCCGGGCTGATGGCTGCAGAAACATTGAGCCTTGCCGGAGTGCAGGTCGATGTCTACGATGCCATGCCTTCGTTTGGCCGCAAATTCCTGCAGGCCGGCATCGGCGGACTCAATATCACCCACAGCGAAGCCTACGAGCTTTTTTGCAGTCGATACGGCGATCGCCGGCCGCAGTTGCAAGCCGCGCTTGACCGGCTGCCACCAAATGCTCTGTGCGCATGGGTGCAGGGCTTGGGTATCAGCACCTTTGTCGGGAGTTCGGGCAGGATTTTTCCTGCGGAGATGAAGGCTGCGCCGCTCTTGCGGGCTTGGCTGCATCGTCTGCGCAGCGCCGGTGTGCGTCTTCATGTGCGACATCGCTGGCTGGGCTGGCATGTCGATGGCGCATTGCGGATGTCTACGCCGGGCGGTGAGCTCGCTATCAGGCCGCAGGCAACGGTGCTGGCGCTGGGTGGCGCCAGTTGGCCACGTTTGGGGGCGGACGGCGCCTGGGTGCCATTACTGCAGGCACGTGGCGTCGAGATAGCTCCTTTGCAAAGCGCCAACTGTGGTTTTGACGTGGCATGGAGCGCGCATATTCGGAACAAGTTTGCCGGTGCCCAGCTCAAGTCCGTGGCGTTGACGTTGACTGATGCGGATGGTCGTATCGAGCAACGGCAAGGCGAGATGGTGGTGAGCGAAAATGGCGTGGAAGGCAGCTTGATTTACGCGTTTTCGCGTCAGTTGCGTGAACACTTGAATGCCCACGGCACTGCTACTTTTACGCTTGATCTGGTGCCCGGAAAAAGTGCTGAGCAGGTACTGGCACAAGTCAGTCATCCCCGTGGGTCTCGCTCTTTATCGAGCCATCTGCAAAGCCGTGTCGGTATTTCCGGCATTAAAGTGGCGTTGCTGCATGAAGTGCTTCACAAGGCGCAATTGGCGGATACGGCCACACTGGCGGCAACGATCAAGGCCTTGCCCATCACTGTGAGTGCAGCGCGGCCTATTGCCGAAGCAATCAGCACTGCGGGCGGCGTCAGCTTCAACAGCCTTGATCGGCGTTTCATGCTGAATGCATTGCCCGGAGTTTTTGTCGCCGGCGAAATGCTGGATTGGGAAGCGCCTACCGGCGGGTATCTGCTCAACGCCTGCTTCGCCACAGGTTTATGCGCAGGACTGGGAGTTCAAGACTGGCTTGATTGCAATCTTCCCGCATAAGCAGGCGCCTATGTGTAATGACAGTTACATCAAAATAATGTCGTACTGCTCCTGGTGATACAGCGTCTCCACCTGCAATGAAATCGGCTTGCCGATGAAATCTCCCAGCATCGCCAAGTGCTGCGACTCTTCCTCCAGGAACATATCCACCACTACCTGCGAAGCGAGAATGCGGAACTCGCGCGGATTGAACTGCTTCGCTTCGCGCAGCAGTTCACGCAGGATCTCGTAGCATACGGTGCGCGCGGTCTTGACTTGCCCCTTGCCGCCACAAGCCGGGCAGACTTCGCACAGGATGTGGGCCAGCGATTCGCGCGTGCGCTTGCGCGTCATTTCGACCAGTCCCAGTTGGGAAAAACCGGATACCGACACCTTGGTGCGGTCGCGCGACAACGCCTTGTGCAGCTCGGCGAGCACCGCATTGCGATGCTCGTGGCTTTCCATGTCGATGAAGTCGAGGATGATGATGCCGCCGAGATTGCGCAGCCGCAGTTGGCGCGCGATGGCATGCGCGGCTTCGAGGTTGGTCTTGAAGATCGTGTCGTCGAAGTTGCGGCCGGTAACGTAACTGCCGGTGTTGACGTCGATCGTGGTCATCGCCTCGGTCTGGTCGATGATCAGATAGCCGCCGGATTTGAGATCGACGCGGCGGCCTAGCGCGCGTTCGATTTCCTCTTCCACGCCGTACAGGTCGAACAGCGGGCGCTCGCCGGTGTAGTGCGTCAGCTTGGAGAGTACCGAGGGCGTGTAGATAGTGCCGAATTGCTGCAATTTCAGGAAGTTCTCGCGCGAATCGACCTGGATGGTCAAGGTGTCGTCGTTGACGAAATCGCGCAGCACGCGCTGCGCCAGGTTCAGATCCTGGTAGAGCAGGGTGGGCGCCGGCGTGGTCTTGGTCTGCTGAATGATGGCCGCCCACGTCTTGCGCAGGTAGTCGATATCCATTTTCAGATCAGCCTCAGATGCATCTTCGGCCATGGTGCGGATGATGAAGCCGCCTTTCTCCTCGGGGGGCAGCAGCTTCTGCATCTTGCTGCGCAATTGATCGCGCTCCGCCTCGTTTTCGATGCGCTGGGAAATGCCGATGTGCGAATCCTGCGGCAGATAGACCAGCATGCGGCCGGCGATCGAAATCTGGGTTGAGAGGCGCGCGCCTTTGGTGCCGATCGGGTCCTTGATCACTTGCACCATGATCGGCTGGCCGTCGTGCAGCAGTTTTTCAATTGGCGCGGCACCGGTATTCGAATGGTCGTGCGGGCGTGCTTCCCAGATGTCGGCCACGTGCAGGAAGGCGGCGCGCTCCAGTCCGATGTCAATGAAGGCCGACTGCATGCCGGGCAGTACGCGCACCACCTTGCCGAGGTAAATGTTGCCGGCCAGGCCGCGTGACAGCGTGCGCTCGATATGGAGTTCCTGCACTGCGCCTTGAAGTATCAAGGCCACCCGCGTTTCCTGCGGGGTGATATTGATGAGGATGTCTTCGCTCATAGCACGCGTATGCCTGCTTCCTGGAGCAGTTTTGCGGTTTCGAAAAGAGGCAGGCCCATGATGCCGGTATAGCTGCCGGCGATGCGTTCGATGAAGGCCGCTGCCAAGCCTTGGATACCGTAGCCGCCGGCCTTGTCAAATGGTTCGGAGCTGGCGCAGTAGGCGTGCATCGCTTCTTCCGTCAGAGTCGACAGGGTGACGTCGGAGACTTGCAGGATCTGCCGGCTGTGCTCTTCGTGATACAGGGCAATGCTGGTCAGCACCTGGTGGGTACGACCAGACAAGGCGCGCAACATGTCCATGGCATCGTCTTTGTCGGCCGGTTTGCCGAGGATACAACCATCGACCACGACAGTGGTGTCGGCGGTCAGCACGGGGCGAATCGGCAGGCGGCGCATCCGCAGGACGCGACCGGCGAACTCCGCCTTTTCGAGCGTCACGCGCATGACATAGTCTTCTGCCTTTTCTCCCGGCAGCACCTCTTCGCTGACATCTGGGCCGCGCGGTTCCTTGTCACGCAGAAGCAGCAATTCGAAGTCGATGCCGATCTGACGCAGCAGTTCACGTCGACGAGGGCTCTTGGAGGCGAGGTAGATCTTTTGGTCTGCCGGTTTCATGAATTCCTACACCCGGTGATAGGGATGGTTTTGCGTAATCGACCAGGCACGGTAGAGCTGCTCGGCCAGCATCACACGCACCATTCCGTGCGGCAGGGTGAGGCTGGAAATCCGTAGCAGCATGTCAGCCGATGCCTTGAATCCGGCATCCAGCCCATCCGCGCCGCCTATGACGAATGTAACATCGCGCCCGTCTTGTTGCCACTGGGTCAGAAGCTGCGCGAGCTGGAGTGTTGTAATGTCCTTACCGCGTTCGTCCAGGGCGACGATGCGCGAGCCTTTCGGCAGGGCTGCCTCGATCTTCGTGCGCTCCTGCGCCATGACGGTCTCAGCGGTCCTGCTGCCGGAGCGTTCGACAGGTTTGATTTCCTTGAGCTGGATGCGGCATTCAGGCGGCATGCGCTTGGCATATTCGTTGAATCCCGCTTCGATCCAGGCGGGCATCTTGTGACCCACCGCGGCGATGATGAGTTGCATCGCCTCTTATTTTGCAGCGGACGTGCGCTTGGCGGCTGTTTTCTTCGGCGCGGCACGCTTGGGGGCTGCAACTTTGACGGTCTTGCCGGTCGGAACCTTGGGCGTCTTGGCGGCAGCCTTCTTCGCGGCCGTCTTACGCGCCGGTTTCTTCGGCTCGTCGTCTGCCGATGCCTGGGTCGCAAGGTTGACAGCTTTTCTGGCGGCGCGTTTCTTCGGTGTGTCGCCTTCTTCTTCCATGGCGGCGGTGCGCGTCGATTTGCGCTTGGCTGCGCCGAACTTTACTTCCTTTTCGCCCCAGATTTCTTCCAGCCGATAGTAGTCGCGGATGGCCGGTTGCATGATGTGCACCACCATGTCGCCCAAGTCGACCAGCACCCATTCGCCGGTTTCCTCGCCCTCGATGCTGACGATGGTGCCGCCTTTTTCCTTGACCTTGTCACGCACCGAGGCAGCCAACGCCTTGGTCTGGCGGTTGGAGGTGCCGGAAGCGATGGCAAGGCGGTCGAACATGGAGGTGAGATGGATGGTGTCGAAGACGCGAATATCCTGGGCTTTGACGTCCTCCAGTGCGTCAATGACGGTGGTTTGCAGTTTTTTGATGTCCATTAGTTTCCGTATAGATGATGTTGTTTTATATAGTCTAGCACCCCGGTCGGAACCAGGGCTTCCGGCAGCTCCCCGCGCTCGAATGAGGCGCGTATTTCTGTCGCGGAAATATCGATGGCAAGGTCGGTCACAAGGCAAGTCAGACCATGCGCGCTGTTACGTATCTGTTCGGCGCTGGCATCCCGCCGTTTGAATTCGCGTGCGACTTCAGGCGGCAAGCGGGCTGCATCGAGCGAAAAGCCGGGGCGCGAGGAGGCGCAGAGGTGCGCGTGATCGAACAGGCTTTGCCATTCCTTCCAGGTGTGCAATTGCTGCAATTGGTCGGCGCCGAGCAGGAAGGCAATGCTGACTTCTGACCCGAGTTCTGCCCGCAATGCGCGCAGCGTGTCGATGGAGTAGGTGGGCGAGGACCGGCGGATTTCCTGCTCGTCTATTGTGACCGGGACCGCCAGGCCGGAAAAGGCGAGCCTGGTCATGGCGACACGATGCTCTGAAGCGGCGGTCAATCCCTGTTTCTGCCAAGGATTGCCGGCCGGGATGACGCGCAGCTCGTCCGGTACCAGCAGCTTGGCAAAATAACTCCCAAGCGCGACATGGCCGTTGTGCACCGGGTCGAAGCTGCCGCCCAGCATAGCGATGCAGCGCCGCCTGTTTTCTTGCATCACACCCAGTCCTTCGGTACCAGGAAATCGGAATACAACCGGGCTTCAGGCGTACCGGCTTCCGGTTGCCAGTCGTAGCGCCACTTCACCATGGGCGGCATCGACATCAGGATGGACTCGGTGCGTCCTCCTGATTGCAGGCCGAACAGCGTGCCACGGTCGAGCACCAGATTGAATTCCACGTAGCGTCCTCGGCGATAGGCCTGGAAGTCGCGCTCGCGTTCACTGTAGGGCATGTCCTTGCGCTTTTCCAGGAGCGGCAGGTAGGCATCAATGAAACCGTCGCCGACGCTTTGCAGCATGGCGAAGCTGCGCTCGAAGCCCAGTTCATGGAAATCGTCGAAGAAGATGCCGCCCACGCCGCGCGGTTCTTTGCGGTGTTTGAGGTAGAAGTAGTCATCGCACCATTTCTTGAAGCGCGGGTGCAGTTCGGTGCCGAAAGGATCGAGCGCATTCTTGCATGTTTGGTGGAAATGCCGTGCGTCTTCCTCGAAGCCGTAATAAGGCGTCAGGTCCATGCCGCCGCCGAACCACCAGACCGGCTCTTGTCCTTCCGCAGTGGTGGTGAAGAAACGCACGTTCATATGTACGGTCGGTGCATAGGGATTGCGCGGATGCAGCACCAGCGACACGCCCATTGCTTCCCACGCACGGCCGGCAATCTCCGGTCGGTTGGCTGCGGCGGTCGGTGGCAGGCTCGTGCCACTGACATGCGAAAAACCGACACCGCCGCGCTCCAGCACATTGCCTTCTTCCAGGATGCGGGTAATGCCGCCACCCTTGATCGAGCTCACGCCTTCGGCGCGTTCCCACTGGTCGGCCAGGAAAGGTTTGCCATCGATTTTTGCAAGAGCGTCAATGATGCGCGTTTGCAAATCAAGCAAATAGGCCTTGACGGCTGCTGGCGATGTGGCGGTTGTGGTCACGGCTTCTCTGGCTGGAATAGTGATTGGCGGAGTATACGGTGCTGGGGCTTGATCGGGCGTAATGCGCCGGCAATGCGTAAGCCTTGTAAGCCTTTATTGCAGCTTCAATTCCGCCAGGTTATCCGCAACCATGGTCGGAATAAATTCCACAATTTGATATGTCGCTACGCCTGCAATGAAAAAAGGATCTTCTTCAAGGAGGCGCTGCAGGGTGGTTTTGCTGTCTGCCTTGGCGAGAATGACGCCCCCCGTCCTTGGCTCCTGTCGTCCGGAAAGCAGAAAGGTGCCATTGCCATAATGCCGGTCAAGGAAACGCCGGTGCTCTGGAATGAGACGGTCGATTTCTTCGATTGGCTTGATGTACTGCAGAAGGACGATAAACATCAGCCGGACGATTTTCAGCTATGTCGCTTGAGCGCTCGCCAGCCGATGTCCCGACGGAATTGCGCGCCGTTGAAGCGGATACGATCAACCGTGTCATAGGCATGTTTCTGCGCGATGCGTACGCTGTCACCCAAGCCGACTACACACAGCACGCGACCGCCGGAAGTGACGATTTGGTCGTTGACCTTCGTGGTGCCGGCGTGGAAAGTCACGCAATCCGATGTGCTTTCCGGGATGCCGGTGATGACGTCGCCCTTGCGCGGCGCATCAGGATAGCCGGCAGCAGCCATCACTACGCCCAACGCGGTGCGGCGGTCCCATTCCAGTTCCACCTGATCGAGCGTGCCGTTGACCGCGTGTTCCATCACGCTGACCAGATCGGTCTTCAGTCGCGTCATGATGGGCTGGGTTTCCGGATCGCCCATGCGGCAGTTGAATTCCAACGTCTTCGGGTTGCCCTTGGCGTCGATCATCAAGCCGGCGTACAGGAAGCCGGTGAAGGGATTGCCTTCCTTCATCATGCCCAGCACGGTCGGGTTGATGACTTCACGCATGATGCGCGCATGGATCGAAGGCGTGACGATGGGGGCGGGCGAATAGGCACCCATGCCGCCGGTGTTCGGGCCTTCGTCGTTGTCTTTCAAGCGCTTGTGGTCCTGGCTGGTGGCCAGCGGCAGCACATGCTTGCCGTCGACCATCACGATGAAGCTGGCTTCCTCGCCTTGCAGGAACTCCTCGATCACCACGCGCGCGCCGGCGTCGCCAAGTTTGTTGTCAGACAACATCATGTCCACTGCGGCATGCGCTTCTTCCAGCGTCATCGCCACCACCACGCCCTTGCCGGCGGCCAGGCCGTCGGCTTTGATCACGATTGGCGCGCCTTTTTGGCGGAGGTACCTGTGCGCGGCTTCGGCATTGGCAAAAGTCTGGTAGTCGGCGGTCGGAATGCGATGCCGCTTCATGAAGGCCTTGGCGAAATCCTTCGAGCTTTCCAGTTGCGCTGCTTCCTTGGTCGGTCCGAAAATCTTCAAGCCCTGCTCGCGGAAAATGTTGACGATGCCAGCCGCCAAAGGGGCTTCCGGGCCAACCACGGTCAGCGCGATGTTTTCCTTGATGGCGAACTGCGCCAACCAGACGGGATCGGTGATATCGATGTTCTGCAGGCGAGAATCGTTTGCGGTGCCGCCGTTCCCCGGCGCCACGTAAACCATCTGAATACGATCGCATTGAGCGAGTTTCCAAGCCAGGGCATGTTCGCGGCCGCCTGAACCGACTACGAGAATTTTCATGGGATAAAGCTGTGTAATTCGTGCAAACCTGAAAAGCTTGCACCGTTGTGCTTACTTAATGTACTGCGAATCCGGTAAAGCGGAAGTTTAGAAGCTTATTCCTCGATCACGGCGTTGGTATAGACCTCTTGTACGTCGTCCAGGTTTTCCAAGGCGTCGAGCAATTTCTGCATTTTCACTGCGTCGTCGCCGGTAAACACCGTTTCGGTCGAAGGTTTCATCGTGATTTCCGCCATCTCGGCCTTGAAACCGGCTTTTTCCAGTGCTTCCTTGATTGTGGAGAAGTCGTGCGGCGGGGTGATGACTTCAATGCCGCCTTCTTCGTCGGTAACCACGTCTTCCGCGCCGGCCTCCAACGCGGCTTCCATCAGGGCATCTTCATTCGTGCCCGGCGCGTAGAGCAATTGTCCGCAATGCTTGAACAGGAATGCCACCGAACCTTCGGTGCCCATGTTGCCGCCGAACTTGGAAAAGGCATGGCGTACTTCGGCCACCGTGCGCACCCGATTGTCGGTCATGCAATCCACGATGATCGCGGCACCGTTGATGCCATAGCCTTCGTAGCGGATTTCCTCATAGTTGGCGCCTTCCAGTCCGCCGGTGCCGCGCTGGATCGCGCGCTGCACGTTGTCTTTCGGCATGTTGGCGTCGGCCGCCTTTTCCACTGCGAGTCGCAGGCGAGGGTTGCTGTCGACATCGCCGCCGCCCAGTCGGGCCGCGACCGTGATTTCCTTGATCAGGCGCGTCCAGACCTTGCCGCGCTTGGCGTCCGCTGCGGCTTTTTTATGCTTGATATTGGCCCATTTACTGTGTCCAGCCATGGCAAATCATCTTTCCCGGAATTTGAATGAGGAAGGAGCGGGAGCGCCGGTTTCAGGCATCCTGCTGCTAAGCTCGCGGATTTGGTCCAAAATACACTGATCCGCAGCCGAAAATCAATCTGCAATTTTACCATAGTGCCCCCCTTCAAAACCTCCCTGACAACTCATTCAGACATGCCGACACCTTTGCTGATAGGAAAAAAACAAGACAAGGAATTGGTTCTTTTGCCAAGTCTCGCCAACCGTCATGGTTGCATTACCGGCGCTACCGGCACCGGCAAGACCGTGACGCTGCAAGCGATGGCGCAAGCCTTGTCGAATATCGGCGTGCCGGTATTCATGGCCGACGTCAAGGGCGACTTGTCGGGGCTGGCCAAGGCCGGCAGCGCGGTGCCGCGCGTGCAGGAGCGACTGACACAGCTTGGGTTCGATACGCTGCTCTGGTCGGGTTGTCCGGTCACCTTCTGGGACGTGTTCGGCGAGCAAGGTCATCCGATGCGCGCCACTGTGTCCGACCTCGGCCCGCTGCTGCTGGCACGCATGCTGAATCTGAACGAGGTGCAGCAGGGTGTGTTGCAGTTGGTGTTCAAGGTGGCCGACGACCATGGCTTGCTGCTGCTCGATATGAAGGACTTGCGCGCGATGCTGCAACACGTGGGCGAGCATGCGGCCGAGTTGCAGATGGAGTACGGCAATATTTCCGCAGCCAGCATCGGCGCCATTCAACGCAGCTTGCTGGCGGTCGAGGAACAAGGCGGCGATCTCTTCTTCGGCGAGCCCATGCTCAACATCGATGACTTCATGCAGACCGACGGCAACGGCAAAGGCGTGGTCAATATTCTCGCCGCCGACCGTTTGCTGCATTCGCCGCGTCTGTACGCGGTATTTCTGTTGTGGATGCTGGCGGAACTGTTCGAGCGCCTGCCGGAAGTCGGAGATCTGGACAAGCCGAAACTGGTGTTTTTCTTTGATGAGGCGCATCTGCTGTTCGACGAAGCGCCCAAGGCGCTGCTACAGAAAATCGAGCAGGTGGTGAGACTGATTCGTTCCAAAGGCGTGGGCGTGTACTTCGTCACACAGAATCCGCTCGATATCCCCGACACCGTGCTGGGCCAGCTCGGCAACCGCGTGCAGCATGCCTTGCGCGCCTATACGCCGCGCGACCAGAAAGCGGTGCAGGCAGCGGCGCAGACCTTCCGTCCCAATCCGCAGCTCGACACGGTGCAGGCGATCACGGAGCTGGGGGTAGGCGAGGCGTTGATTTCCTTCCTTGACGAACAAGGCCGGCCCAACGTGGTCGAACGCGCCTTCATCGTGCCTCCGGCGTCACAGATCGGGCCGATCAACGCTGCCGAGCGCGGCGAGATCATCGCCAATTCGATCGTGGCCGGCGTGTATGAAAAAGCAGTTGACCGTGAATCGGCCTACGAGAAGCTGACAAGGCGGATGGATTCCAGGATGTCTTCGAAGCAGGAGAGCCGTGTTGCTGTGCGGCCCGCCGCTCCCCAACAGACCGAGAAGCCGGAAACCTCACCGCCGTCGGCTGGTTCCTCCTTCGGCGATACGGTGCGCGACATGATGGGCGGACTCTTCGGCGGCAGCGGCATCGGGCGGCGCAAGGATACGGTGGTGGAAGCCATGGTGAAATCTGCGGCGCGTTCCATCGGTTCGCAAGTGGGGCGGGAAATCATCCGTGGTGTGCTAGGCTCGATTTTGAAGAAATAAGTAATAGGACTTACGCAAAACCGTCCCAGCGGCGTTGCGCCGCCTTGCCGTACAACTCGTACTGTCTGCGTTGGCGCGCCTTGCTGGAACAATTTTGCGTAAGTCCTAAGTAACAGGAATCTCAAAGTTTTTCAAAGAAGACAAGGAAACCATGCCGGTACGTCATAATCTTGTCTTTTATTTAATCGCCGGATCAACGGAGCAGCAGTGAAAAAACGTATTGCACTGATTGCGCATGACAGGATGAAGGACGATATGGTCGAACTCGCGTCCAGGCACGCCGACCTGTTACGCCAATGCACGCTGGTTGCCACCGGCACTACCGGCAAGCGCTTGTCGGATGAGGTCGGCCTGACGGTGGAGCGCAAGTTGTCGGGCCCCTATGGCGGCGACTTGCAGATCGGCGCCGAGCTGGCGGAGGGCAAGATCGATTGCGTGATCTTCCTGCGCGACCCGATGACTCCGCAGCCGCACGAGCCCGATATCAATGCCTTGGTGCGCGCCTGTGACGTGCACAACATCCCCTGCGCCACCAATGTCGTCTCGGCTACGATGTTGCTGGCACAACTTGCTCCTCACCACCATCGCCAAAACTGACATGACCAAGGCAATACGCATTAACCAGGTCGGCGGACCGGACGTAATGGAGTACGTCGACGTCGAGGTCGGCGATCCCGGACCGGGGGAAGCGCGGGTGCGCCAGGCGGCTTGCGGTCTGAACTACATCGACATCTACTTCCGTACCGGCCTCTATCCGCAGCCACTGCCCGGCGGGCTTGGCATGGAAGGCGCAGGCATGGTGGTCCCGGTCGGCGAAGGCGTCACGCATGTCAAGCCGGGCGACCGCGTCGCTTATACGGGACGTCCGCCCGGCGCTTATGCTGAAGAGCGCGTGGTGTCGGCCGCTATTTTGGTCAAGCTGCCCGATGCCATTGATTTCGAGACGGCTGCCGCCATGATGCTGCGAGGTTTGACGGTGCAGTACTTGTTCCGCCGTACCTTCCCGTTGAAGGGCGGCGAAACCATCCTGTTTCATGCCGCCGCCGGCGGTGTCGGTCTGATCGCCTGCCAGTGGGCGCGTGCGCTTGGCGTGACGATGATTGGCACCGTGGGCTCGGATGAAAAGGCGGCCGTGGCGAAGGCGAATGGTTGCGCTCATACGATCAACTACAACAAGGAAAACTTCGTCGAGCGGGTGAGAGAGATCACTGGCGGCAAGGGCGTGCCGGTGGTGTACGACTCGATCGGCAAGGATACCTTCATCGGTTCGCTCGATTGCCTGTCACCGCTGGGCACGATGGTCAGTTTCGGCAATGCCTCCGGCCCGGTACCGCCGTTTTCACTGACTGAACTGGCATCGCGCGGCTCGCTGTTCATCACCAGGCCGTCCCTGTTCAGTTATGCCGCCACCCGCGAGGATCTCGACGCAATGGCAGCCGATTTGTTCGGCATGGTCGTCAGTGGCAAAGTGAAGATCGATATCAACCAGCGCTATGCGCTCAAGGACGTGGCGCAGGCGCATCGCGACCTTGAGGCGCGCAAGACCACTGGTTCCACCATCCTGCTGCCGTAAGAGCATAAAGACCCATAAGGGGAGACAAAGGGCGTCATGAACGAACCGAACGACAACCCGATGCGCCACCCGGCGGAACAGCCGGCCGGCAGCGACGACAACCCCAGGTTTGGCCGGCTGTTGATCGTGCTCGCAATGGCGGTGCTGGTCATTGTGGCAGTCACTTTCGCCTCCGAGGCATTTTATTCCTGAGCGTCGGCTCGTTCGTTCCGGTTGCAATCATGACTGATCTTCCTCAGCAGAACTCTGCCGCAGCGCTCGACACGCTGGTGACGCTCGCCGTCAGGGTGAGTATGGCGCAGGCCGAAGCCTTTGCCGGACGGCTCGCCGGTGCACTGGACAAGACTGCCCGCGAGGCCGTGGACAGCGGATTGGCCGAAGCGGCGCGGCAGGCAATCGGGATATTGCGCAAGAGGCACTCGGAATTTCGCTTGTTGCTACTGTCATCACTGCAGGAGACGCTGCAGCAAGCGGTGCGCGGGCTTGTCGATCCGGCACTGTCGCGGCTGGAACGCAACGCGATGGACTTGTCCGTTTCCACCTTTGAAGCAATGCAGGAAAAGGTGCTGCAGGAAAACTTGGCCGATGCGATCGACAAGCGCAATGCAGCGGCGCTCGAGGAACTCGGTGTGCGTATCGAGTATGCATTGGGCCGCCGTGTCGGGG
>Ga0207657_10004543_pt1 | contig 14660 bp, 17 predicted proteins | sample KBSC33metaG_FD_184316 | JGI IMG/M metagenome (GOLD analysis project Ga0207657, IMG submission 184316) | Corn rhizosphere microbial communities from Kellogg Biological Station, Michigan, USA - KBS C3-3 metaG (SPAdes) (version 2) | ecosystem: Host-associated > Plants > Roots > Rhizosphere > Soil ... | reverse complement strand
AGCACCGGATCCTGAGCCAGGTCGCCGCGCACAAGCTCGCGGTGATCAAGATCCTGCCGCCGCTCGTCGTCACCGACGACGACGTCGACTACTTCGTCGACGCGCTGACCGTCACGATCAAGCGCGCGCAGCGCATGCCGAGCTCGCTCACGCGCTTCGCGCTGACGGCGGCGGGCGTTCGCTAGATCTCGGAGCCGAGCTCGCCGAGGTCGGAGCGCGAGCGGATCGAGTCCGACGCCCACTGCTCGGCGCGCGCAACGATGCGCTCGCACAGCATCTCGGCGTCTTCGCCGACATAGTCCCTGCCGACCTCGATCACGACCTGCCGGATCGACGTCTCGACGGAGCTTCCGAACTCGTGCCGCTCCTCGGCGACGATCGCGAACGACTCGACGACGTCGTTCAGCAAGCGCGCGAGATCGTCGATCTCCGCCTGGGTCGCGTTGCGCCCGGCGAAGACGCCGAAGTTCACGCGCACTTCGAGCGCGGGCTGCTCGTGCTCTTCCACACGAAATGCGATCACCGGCTCTGTCATCCCTCTCGTGGCTCCCATCTGAACTTCAACGCGGAAACGACCAATCCGGATGCGCCCCATGCCGCAAGCACGCCGATTGCCGCGGGTTGCGTCCAGATGCCGTGTCCGCGCAAGTAGACGGCGTTCATGATCTCGATGAAGTACTTGAGCGGCAGTACGTCGCCGATCGCGCGCAAGAACCCCGGATAGTGACGCGTCGGGCCGAACGAGCCCGTGAGGAACGCCATCGGCAGCAGGATGAAGTTGACGACAGCGGATGAGCCCTCCGCCGAGCGAATGAGGGACGCCGTTGCGACGCCGAGCGCCGCAAACGCTGCGGCGCCGAGGAAGACCGCGAGAATCAGCGAGCCGATCGCGCTCGGAAGCGGCGTGCCGTAGAAGATGCGGCCGATCACGAAGAGCGAAACCGCCTGCGCGACGAAGACGACGAGCGTCGACGTGAGCATGGCGGCGATGTACGTCGTCGCCGGCAGAGGCGTCGCACGCAGCCGCTTGAGGATCCCGAGCTCCCGGCGCACGACGAGTTGGATCGCAAGCCCCGCGAACGCGGTGTTGGCGCAGCCGTAGCCGATGAGGCCCGCGAGCAGCGCCTGCGGCGCAGGCACGCCGTAGATCTTCCCGCTGTACACGGAGCCGAGCAGCACGAAGAGAAGCAACGGGAAGAGGAAGATGAAGAGCGCGGCCTCCTTGCTGCGCCAGAACGCGAGCTGCTGCGCGCGGAGCTCGTGCACGAAGACCCTCATCCGGCATCCGCCTCGCCGTCGAGCAAGGAGAGGTACACCTCTTCGAGCGTCGGCCGCCGCACCTCGAGCCGCTCGAGCTCCTCGCCGCGCGCGAGCGCCTCCGACGTCAGCTCGTTGAGCACGCGCGTCGGCTCGCTCGTGCGGACGACGACCTCCTAGCCGGCGCGCCGATAGCGGATCTCGACCTCGAGCTCGGCGGTCGTCAGCTCGCGCGGGCGCCCGATCTTGACGATGCGGCCCTCGCGCATGACCGCGACACGGTCGGCGAGCTGCTCCGCCTCGTCGAGGTAGTGCGTCGTCAGCAGCACGGTCTTGCCGAGCGAGCGCAGCGAGCGGATCATCTCCCACGCCGCGCGTCGCGCAGCGGGGTCGAAGCCCGTCGTCGGCTCGTCGAGGAACACGAGGTCGGGATCGCCGACGAGCGCGACGCCGAGATCGAGCCGCCGCTTCTGCCCTCCAGACAGCGTCTTCACGCGCGCGTCGCGCTTCTCGTTCAACCCGACGAGGTCGATCACCTCGTCGACGCCGCGCGGCTCTTGGTAGTAGCCGGCGAAGATCTTGTGCGTCTCGCGAACGGTGAGGTTCGGCCAGAGCTCCGACTGCTGCAGGACGACACCGATGCGCTGCCGGAACTCGGGCCCCGGGCTCTGCGGATCGTGGCCGAGCACGGTCACCTCGCCCGCGTCGCGCGTGCGGTACCCCTCGAGGATCTCGACAGTCGTCGTCTTCCCCGCGCCGTTCGGGCCGAGCAGGCCGAAGACCTCGCCCTGCTCGATCTCGAAGTCGACACCCTGAACCGCCGCGAGCGCGCCGTACGACTTCCGCAGGCCGCGGACCGAGATCGCCTTCACGCAGGTCCCAGCTCGACGATCGCGTACGCGCACGTCGGGAATGGCGGCTCCGGCCCGTTCGTGAACGCCGCCACGGCCTGGCCGCAATCCGGCTGGTGGCCGACGACGAGCACCGTCTCGCCGCGGCCGAGCACCGCGTCGCGGATGTCCTCCGGCGACGCGCCCGGCGCCAGGCGCTCGTCGACCTCCGGCGTGCCGAGCGCCAGCACGACCGCGGTCTCGCGCGCGCGCAGCAGCGGGCTCGAGATGACCGCGTCCGGCGCGAGGCCCTCCTCACGCAGTCGCCGACCGAGCTCGCGGGCCTGCTCGCGCCCTGCGGGCGTCAGGGTGCGAAGCTCGTCCGGGGTGCCGGGCCCGGCCTCGGCATGACGGACGATCACAAGGCGCATCGGACGCCCAGGATAGTCCGCTTGGTGAGGCGCCCTCCCGGGTGAGAGGATCGGAGCGACAGTCTTCTCACGAGGGGAGAAAACGCATGCATGGTCACCGCAGGGGCCTGTCGACTCGCGGCAGCCTCGCCCTTTTCGCTTTCGCCGCGCTCGTCCTCATTCCGGGCGCAGGCGCAATGACCAGCAGCAACGGCTCGAACGGGGGCCTGCCGGAGCTGAACGTCCTGTCCAACCGCGCGGATCTCATCTCGGGCGGCGACGCACTCGTGCAGGTGGTGCTGCCCGGGCGCGTCGACCCGTCGAGCGTGCGCGTCAGCGTCGACGGCACGGACGTCACCTCGGCCTTCGCCGTTCGGCCGGGTGGCTCTTACGAAGGCGTCGTCAGCGGTCTTGCGAACGGCGCCAACGACCTGATGGCGACGATGCGCAACGGCCCCACCCTCCATCTCACCGTCACGAACCATCCGAGCGGCGGCCCGATCTTCGCCGGTGCGCAGGTGCAGCCGTGGATCTGCAAGACGGTCACGGGCTTCCCGGTGCCGACGAACGCGCAGTGCGACGGCGCTCCGCTCTTCACGTTCCAGTACATGGACGCCGCCACGCACACGTTCAAGCCGTACACCGCCGCAGTGCCGGCGGCGTCGATTGCGACGACGACGACGGACCAGGGCGTGTCGGTGCCGTACATCGTCCGCCTCGAGCGCGGTGCGATGGATCGCGGGCTCTACGACGTCGCAGTGCTCGCGAACCCGACCGGCAGTTGGGCGCCATGGGCATCGCAGCCCGGCTGGAACCACAAGGTGCTCTACCAGTTCGGCGGCGGTACCGCCCCGTGGCACACGAACGGCGCGCCGCAGAACGACCTCGTCGACCTCGCGCTCTCGCGCGGGTTCATGGTCGCGAACAACAACCTCAACATTCGCGGCGACAACGCGAACGACGTCGTCTCTGCGGAAGCGTTGATGATGCTGAAGGAGCACATCGCCGAGACATACGGTTCGATCCGCTACACGATCGGCGCCGGGTGCTCGGGCGGCTCGATCCAGCAGTACGTGATCGCGGCCGACTATCCGGGGCTGCTCGACGGCATCCAGCCGAACTGCAGCTTCCAGGACAGCTGGACGACCGCGAACGAGGTGAACGACTGTCACCTGCTCCTGCACTACTTCGGCACGCACAGCGGGTACAGCTCGGCGCAGCAGGCTGCCGTCATGGGGACGCACACCACCGGCATCTGCGCCGCCTGGGATGCGAGCTTCTCGCCCGTGGGCATTCCGTCCCGCGCCGCGAACTGCAACCTCTCGGGAGCCGACGCGGCGGTCGTGTACAACGCCTCGACGAACCCGACGGGCGTTCGCTGCACGGTGCAGGACTACCAGGTTGCGATCTGGGGGACTCGTCCCTCGGACGGCTTCGCTCGCAGCCCATACGCGAACGTCGGTCTCCAGTACGGCCTCGCCGCGCTGAATGCGGGAACGATCACACCGGAGCAGTTCGTCGCCCTGAACGAGGGCGTCGGTGGCACCGACATCGACCTCAACTTCACCGCAGCGCGGACGGCGCCGGACCTCGTCGCTCAGGCGATCGCGCATCGCACGGGTCAGGTGACGCAAGGCACGCAGCTTGCGAACGTGCCGATCATCGACCTGCGGGGGTCAGAGCACCTGTTCAACGACATCCACACCGACTACCACTCCTACGTGATGCGGGCGCGCCTCGACGCCGCGAACGGCGGCCACGGCAACCAGCTGATCTGGACGTGGGAAGGTGCGCTGTTCAACATCGTCCCGCCGGCGCCGGTGGCGTTGAAGTCGTTCCTGACGATGGACGCGTGGCTCGCGACGATCGAGGCGGATCAGCGTGACGTGCCTCTTGCCCAGAAGGTGCTCGACGACAAGCCGGCGGCCGCCGTCGACGAGTGCTTCGTCGGCGCGACGCTGACGGAGACAACTGACGCGGCGGCATGCGCCGCAGCGTTCCCGTACTTCGCCGACGCGCGACTCGTCGCGGGCTCGCCGTGGACGGACAACGCGACGCAATGCTCGCTCCAGCCGCTCGACCGGGCGAGCTACAGCGCCGCCTTCACCGACGCACAGTGGGCGCGTCTGCAGGCGGCGTTCCCGGACGGCGTCTGCGACTGGGGCGCCCCGCCGGTGGGCTTCCAGCCGTCGGTTCCGTGGCTCACCTTCACCGGCGGTCCCGGCGGGGTGCCGGTCGGGCCGGCGCCCGCGGCTCACGCGGGCTCGGCGAACCACTGAGAGCGCGGGGCCACGGAGCGGCGCGACGCCGCTCCGTGGCCCCGATAATCCCCGCGTGAAGCGGCTCGGGGGGCCTGCGGGCGGTGCGGCCGCGTTTGCGCTGACGGCTGCGCTCGCCGTCGACGAGGGCGGCTACAACGCCGTCTCGTACGATCGCGCGCTGCTCGCGCTCTGCGCGGTCGCGCTCGTCGCCGCGGTGGTCTGGCGCTGGGAGCGTCCGGGCGTGCCCGCGGCCGCGACGCTCGTCTCGCTCGGCCTCCTCACCGCGTGGACTGCGGCGTCATGGCTCTGGTCGGAGTCGCCGCCGCGCGCGCTCGTCGAGGCACCGCGCGTTGCGCTCTATGCCGTCGCGGCCGCCGTCGTCGTGCTCGCCGGACGCCGCGTCGCGCCGGTGTGGATCGCAGGCGGGGTTGTCGCCGCGGTGACGCTCGTCGCGATCTGGAACCTCGTCGTCATTGCGAGCGGTGCCTCGAGCGACACGGGTGCGGCCTCGGAGCCCGTCGGCTATGCGAACGGCGTCGCGATTCTCTGCGTCGTCGGTCTCGTGCTCTTGCCGCGGCTGCCGCGCCCCGCGCTCGTCGTCGCGCTTCCGCTCGCGGCCGATCTTGCGAAGCAGGCGAGCACCGGCGCGCTCGCTGCGCTCTCCGCGGCGCTGCTCGCGTATCTGGCTCTCACGCATCCGCGGCTGCGGCCCTTTGTTGCGGTGGCGGTCGTCGTCGGGCTCGCGCTCTCGCCATTCGCGTTCCGGGGTCACGTCAGGAGCCAGTACTGGCGCGTCGCGGTGCACGAGGCGAACGCGCATCCCGTCGCGGGCTCCGGTGCCGGTACGTTCTCCAACTGGTGGCTCGAGGAGCGCCGCGTCCCGTTCTCGACGCAGGAGGCGCACTCGCTCTACCTCGAGACGCTCGCCGAGCTCGGCCCGCTCGGCCTCGCCCTTCTGCTCGCCGCGCTTGCGGTGCCGCTCGCTGCTGCAGTGCGCATCAGGGAGCCGGCGCTTGCGGCCGCACTCGTCGCGTACGACGTCGGAGCCGCCGTCGACTTCCACTGGGAGCTCGCCGGCGTCACGCTTCCCGTCGTTCTGCTCGGTGCGACCGCCGTCGTCCACGCGTCGAAGCGCGGACGCGATGTGCCGCGCACGGTCGCGGTGCCGGTCTTCACAGCTCTGACTGCGGCGGCGCTTCTCGCATACGCGGGAGCTGCACGGCTCGCGTCCGCACAGGATGCTCTGCGTCGCGGCGATCGAATCAGCGCCGTCGCGGAAGCGCGAAGCGCGCTCCGCCTCGCACCGTTCTCATCGGACGCGTGGGGCGTGATCGGGGACACGGAGTCGAGCCCCGCCGCGTACCGGCACGCGCTCGCGCTCGACCCGAACGACTGGAGCCTCTGGGTGCGGCTCGCGAACGTCTCGAAAGGGGAGCCGCGCCGCCTCGCATTGCGCGAAGCGGCGCGGCTGAATCCGCTCGCTAGCGGATCGTGACCTGCACGAGCCGGCGGGAGGAGCTGCCGGCGAGCAGGGACTGGCCTTCGACCCGCGCACGGACGAACATGACGAGCGCCGCGCGCTTGCCGAGCGGCATGTTGACCGTCGGGGTGATCGTCACCGACGCCCAGCCGTCCTGGCCGGTGCGCACCTCGGTGCGGCTCTGCGCCCACGAGTAGGGCAGGCCGGTGACCTTCACGAGCACGTCGCGCACGACGTAGCCGCGCGTGTCGGACACGTGGAACTGGCCGGTGATCGGGGCACGGCTCGTGACCCGGCTCGGCGAGAACTTCACGCCGTCGATGATCAGCCGCTCAGGGAGAGCGACGCTCGTGGCGGGAATGGACGTCTGACCGTTCGCGAGCTTGATCGCGCCCTGGGGGCCCGGCTGCGTGACGACCGCAGTCTGCGCGGAGCTCGCCGACGCAGAGCCGGAGGGGTTCGTCGCGGTGACCGTTGCGCGGAGCGTCTTGTCGACGTCCGCCGCGGCGACCGTGTACGTCTGTGCGGTTGCGCCGGTGATCGACGCGCAGTTGTTGCCGGCGCTGTCGCAGCGGTTCCACTGGTACGTGTACGAGGGCGTCGTGTCGCTCGTCCACGTGCCGTTGCTCGCCGTCAGTGTCTGGCCGACCTGCGGCGTGCCGGTGATCGTCGGCGCCGCGGTGTTCACCGGGGCGTAGTTCGCCTGCGCGGCCGTCTCGGCCGCGAAGCCCGTGCCGGCGACGGCGGTGAGTGCCGCGACGATCGCGGCGACTGTCGCCGCACCGGCGAGCAGTCTCGGGAGGGTCCTCCGTGTCATTGGCGTCTCCTATCCTTGTCGGTTTCAACTCAGGAGCTGCCCGCCTCGAAGTCATACGGAACCCGATTAACCGAACCCTTACAGCTCTCTTGACCGGAGCTTCATTGCTGCTTTAGGGTCGCTTCAGTCTTCTTCGATGGGGTCAGGGAGAGAGGGCCGGATGCCGTCGAGCGCTGCGGATGTGACGAACGACGTCGACGTCGGCGAGCGCCTGCGCGTGATCCGCAGCCGTAGGCGGCAGACGCTGCGCGAGGTCGCGGAGCGCGCCGGGCTGAGCGAGAGCTTCTTGAGCCAGGTCGAGCGCGGCCGCGCCAGCGCGAGTGTCGCCTCGCTCCGCCGGATCGCCGACGCACTCGGCATTGCGGTCTCCGACCTCTTTCAGCCCGCCGAGGCCTCGCGACCGCGGGTGCTGCGGCGCGACGACCGCCCGAGTCTCGCGTTCGGGGTTCTCGGGCGGAAGCTGCTTCTGACCCCGAACCCGCTCCATCACCTCGAGGTCTTCGTCGGCGAGCTCGACCCCGAGGGCTCGACCGGAGCGGAGCAGTACGCGCACGGCGACTCCGAGGAGCTCTTCGTCGTCATTCGCGGCACGGTCCAGCTCGAGCTCGGCGACGAGCAATTCGAGCTCGAGGCCGGCGACAGCATCGACTACCGCAGCGCGGTCCCACACCGCATCTCGAATCTCGGCGACGACGTCGCCGAAGTGATGTGGATCATCAGTCCTCCGAGCTACTAGGGAAGGAACGGTCGGCATGGAGAACGAGCGCGACCTCACCGAACGGCGGCTCAGCCGTCACGACCTGTTGAAACTCGCGGCTGCCGCAGGCGGGGCCGGGCTCGTCGCCGGCCGCGCGGGCGCGGGCCGTGCCGCACTCGCGCGCTTCACGGCCGAGAGCGGAACGCTGCAGGTCCTCGACTGGGCCGGGTACGAGGTGAAGCAGCTCTGGCAGCCCTATCTGAAGAAGTATCCGGGGCAGGCACCGAAGTTCACGTTCATGACGAACGAGGCGAACGCGCTCGCGAAGCTGCAGGCGGGGCTGCGGCCCGACGTCGTCCGTCCGTATGTCGGCTACATCCAGGACTTCGCACAGAGCGGGTTCTTCCAGCCCTGGACCCCGGCCCTGATCTCGAACTTCAAGCACCTGAACCGGGGCATGGTCAAGGCGGGCCAGTTCGGCGGGAAGCAATGGGGTATCCCTGCCGACTGGGGCTTCGACGCAATCCTCTATCGCACCGACAAGGTGAAGCCGAAGGCGCGTTCGTGGGGGCTCCTGTTCGACGAGCGCTACAAGGGGAAGATCGCGTGGTTCGACGACCTGAACGCGCTCGTGGTGGCCGGCTACTACCTCGGCTTCAAGAAGCCGTACGACCAGAGCGACGCGGAGCTGAAGCGCTCGCAGGACTTCCTCAAGTCGAAGAAGCATCTCGTGCGTATGTTCTGGGCGTCCGAGACCGACCTCGACAACGCGTTCGCATCCGGTGAGCTCTGGATCGCGTACGCGTGGCCGAACGACTGGGTGCTCATGAAGGGCAAGGGCCTGAAGGTCGAGTACATGTACCCGAAGGAAGGCCCGATCTCGTGGATCGGCATGTTCATGCTCGGCAAGAACACCCCGCGCCCGCAGCATGCGCACGCGTTCGTCGATGCCTGGAGCTCCGTGCAGTCGGCCAAATGGCTCGAGGACAACTACGGCTACGGCGAGGCGAACACGCTCGCGCGGCCGACGTCGAGCGACCTGCTGAAGGTGCTGAAGCTGACGAATCCGCGGGCGGTGCAGGAGCCGAACGCCCACATCGACCGCCACATCCCGCGGCGCTCGCTCTACGCGAGGATGTGGGAAGAGGTGAAGGCCAGCTGAAGAGGCCGCGTCTCGACCTCGCGACGCCGGGGCTGCTCGGCCTGCCGCTCGCGTGGCTTGCTGCGTTCTTCATCGTCCCCATCGCGATCGTGGGCGCGTACAGCGTCGACGCGCTCTCGATCGTGCCGGGGAAGCATCCGCTGACCCTCGACGGCTGGCGCGACCTGCTGCACGGCAGCGTCTACCTCGGGCTCTTCTGGAAGTCGATGAAGATGTCGCTCGTCGTCTCGGGCGTCGTCGTCGTGCTCGCGTACCCGCTCGCGTACTTCCTCGCGTTCAGCGGCACGAAGCGGAAGTACGTCCTGCTCCTCATCCTGATCGCCCCGTTTCTCACGAGCTACCTGCTGCGTGTGCTCGCATGGAAGGTGATTCTCGGCAGTCAGGGAGTCGTGAACACGTTTCTCGTCTGGATCGGGCTGCGCTCCCCCGACGATCCGATCTCGGCGCTGCTCTACAGCCGTTTCGCGGTCATGCTCGTGCTCGCGTACATCTGGCTGCCGTTCGTGGCGTTGCCGATCTTCGTCTCGCTCGAGAGCCTCGACACTCGCCTGCTCGAGGCGGCGAGCGACCTCGGTGCCACCCGGTGGCAGGCGTTCCTTCGCATCACGCTGCCGCTGAGCCTGCCCGGCATCGTCGCCGCGTTTCTCTTCATCTTCATCCCGACCGTAGGCGAGTTCGTGACACCGTCGCTCGTCGGCGGCACGTCGGGCTACATGTACGGCAACCAGATCAGCGACCTGTTCGGGACCGGGTTCCCAGACTGGCGAACCGGCTCCGTGCTTGCGCTCTTCCTGCTCGCCGTTGTCGTGCCGTTGACCGTCGTATTCGCGCGCGTCAGCCGCACCGAGCGGGTCGCACACTGATGGACGCCGCGCTTTCTCCGAACGGAAGACGTCTGTTGCGCGTGCTGTTCTTCGCTGTGGTCGTCTTCCTCTACGCCCCGATTGCGATCCTGTTGCTCTTCTCGTTCAACGACTCGGTGCTGCCGACGTTCCCGCTCAGCGGCTTCACGCTCACCTGGTACCGGCAGTTCGTGCACGACTCGGAGTTGCGCGGCGCGCTCGAGACGAGTGCCCTCGTCGCAGTGCTCTCGAGCGTCGGCGCCGTCCTGCTCGGCACACTCGCCTCGGTTGCCCTGGCGCGGCGCCGCTTCCGCGGGCGGGCCGCGGTGTCGGCTGTCCTCCTCAGCCCCCTCGTCATCCCGTACGTCGTGTTCGGCATCGCCCTTCTGCTGCTCTTTCACACGTTCGGGGTCCAACGGTCGGTCGCGACCGTGGTGATCGGGCACATCGTCATCAGCCTCCCGTACACGATCCTCGTGCTGGTGCCGCGGCTTCAGCAGATCGACGTCGAGCTCGAGGAGGCGGCCTACGATCTCGGCGCCGGGCCGTTCAGCACGTTCCGCCTCGTCGTGCTGCCGCTCATCCTGCCGGCGATCTTCTCGGCCTTCCTGATCGCACTCACCACGTCGTTCGACGAGTACGCGGTCGCGTCATTCGTAGTCGGAACCCGAATTACCTTTCCGATCTATCTCTACGGCGCTCTTCGCTTCCCGAGCCGCCTGCCCGAGGTGATCGCCGTGGCTGTCGTCGTGATCACGGTGTCGCTGCTCGTTGTCATCGGCGCCGAGGTCGGTCGGCGACGCGTCGAGCGCCGACTCGGCGTGATCGACCCTGTCTAGAGTCTCGACATGACTGCCTTTCGATACGTCGTGTGCGACGTCTTCACGGATCGCCCGTTCACCGGCAACCAGCTTGCGGTCTTCACGGACGCGCGCGGGATCGCGGAGGAGCAGCTGCAGCCGCTCGCGCGTGAGCTCAACCTGAGCGAAACGGTCTATGTCTATCCACCGGAGGCCGACGGCCACGTGAAGATGCGGATCTTCACGCCCTCGCTCGAGCTGCCGTTCGCGGGCCATCCGACGCTCGGCACCGCGTTCGTCCTTGCGGGGCCGCTGCAGCTCGTCGAGATCAAGCTCGAGACGCGGCGCGGAACGGTTCCTGTGCGGCTCGAGCGCGAGGGGGCGCGGATCAGCTTCGGCTGGATGGAGCAGCCGATCCCGACGGTGACGCCGTTCGACCAGGCGGACGAGTTGCTCGCGGTGCTCGGCGTCGAGTCCGAGCTGCCGGTCGAGCTCTACGACAACGGGGTGCCGCACGTTTTCGTCGTGCTCGCCTCGCGCGAGCAGGTCGTCGCGCTCGCGCCCGACCAGCAGCGGCTCCTCGCGCTCGGCACCTACGGCATCAACTGCATTGCCGGCGACGGCACGTCGTGGAAGAGCCGGATGTTCGGCCCCGGGCTCGGCATGGCGGAAGACCCCGCGACAGGATCGGCGGCAGGCCCGCTCGCGCTGCACCTCGCGCGCCACGGCCGGATCGCGTTCGGCGACGAGATCGAGATCGAGCAGGGCGTCGAGATCGGTCGCGCGTCGAAGCTGCACGCGCGCGTGGACGGCACGGCGGACGCAGTCGAGCGGATCGAGGTCGGCGGTAGCGCCGTCATCGTGGCGCGCGGCGAATTCCGTTTCTGATGCGCCTCGCGATCATCGGCCCGAGCGGTAGCGGCAAGACAACGCTCGCCGCGGAGCTCGCACGCACCGCCGGGCTTCGACACGTCGAGCTCGATGCGCTCTACCACGGCCCGAACTGGGAGCCGTGCAGCATCGAGGTGCTGCGTGAGCGCATCGCCGCCGCGACCGACGGCGACGGCTGGGTCACCGACTCGACGTACCACACGCTCCTCGGCGACTTCGTCGTCGAGCGCGCCGACGTGCTCGTCTGGCTCGACCTGCCGGCTCATCTCGTCATGTGGCGATTGCTGCGCCGCACGCACGTGCGCAACCGCGACAAGGTGGAGCTCTGGAACGGCAACGTCGAGCCCGGCTGGCGCGAGTCTCTGCCCACCCTGATCTGGCCGGCGTTCAAGCGCGTGTTCGAGAACCGGCGGGCGCTCCCGGCGCGGTACGCGGACGTGAACATGCGGCGCCTGCGGTCGGACGCCGCGGTGAGGGCCTTCGTTGCGGAGGTCGGGCGGCGCGAACGACTGCAACCTGACTGAAGTCAGTTTGCGGAAGGGCTAGTCGATCCAGCCGACGGCGAGGATGTCGGGCAGTTCGTACAGGAGCGCGCGCCAGAAGACGCCGCCGTTCACCGAGAGGTAGAGGCGGTTGCGCGACGCGTAGAGGATGCGGTCGGGATCGTCGTCGGCGATCGAAACGGCGAAGCCGGGGAGCAGGCCGCCGCCGTACTCCGTCCACGTTGCGCCGCCGTCGCGCGAGATCGCGAGCGGCGGACGCCGGTCGACGATCGCGACGATCGTCGCGCCGTTCTGCGCCGCCGCAACGACACGCGGAAGCGCGACGTCCGGCTGCTCCGCTTCCGGCACGCTCTCGCCCGGGCCGAGGATCGTCTCCTCCTCTATGTCGAGGAGGAGGACGCCGTCGACCGTCTTGACGGCCGCAATCATCGCGCGCCTCGCGACATGAGCGCCGCGACGAGGGCGGTCGCACGCCGCGCACTCGAGAGCGGGCTGTGGCCGTCGGCGCGCGCGCCGAGGTACCCGACTGCGAACGCGTCGCCCGCGCCGGTCGGATCCGCAGCGACGAAGCGCGCCGGCACGTGCACATCGCCGTCGCGGGTGATCACGCGCGACCCGTGTGCACCGGCGGTGACGATGATCTCCGGGACTCCGAGCTCGGCGAGATCGCCGACCGCCTCTGCCTCCTCCTCCGCAAGCTTGAGAACGGTGATGTGGCGCAGCACGGCCGGGTCGAAGTCGCCGTCGAGGATGAGCGGGCCGGTTGTGCGCCGTCGCACGAGGCCCTGCGCGTCGAGCAGGATGCGCCGTCCGCGTGCGAGCCATGCGAGCAGGTCGTCGTCGAAGTCGCCACGGAGCAGCGGTGCGACCTGCAGCCACTCGACGCGGCGCAGCAGCGCCGCCGGCACGTCTTCGACACGCCAGGGGTCGCCGATCGCGTCGACCTGCATCGAGCGCGTCCCGTCGTCGTCATAGAAGAAGGAGAATGCCGTCGTCTCGCCGCCGGCGGCAACCGCGGTCGGCAGCCCGAGCGCCGCGAGCTTCGTCCGGAAGCGCCGGCGATCGGCGTCGCCGCACTTCGCGATGAGGACAGCCTCCTGTCTCAGTGCGCGGAGCGCGCGCGCTGCATGCCACGGCCCGCCGCCGATCTGCGCGGGCGAGCCCGCGACGACGTCACGCGAGAGATGTCCGATTACGCCGAGCGGCCGCATCGACGCCGGAGCCTATGCGCGCGACCGCGAACGCGAGCGTGAACGAGACCGCGAAGCCCGGCAGCGATGCGCCGATGCCGCCGCTCGGCGGGTGCAGGCTGCCGAGCCAGTGCGTCCAGAAGCCGAGGCCCTGGGTCTGGGCCAGCCACTCGTAGAGCGCGAAGCCGACGAGCCATGAGACGATCATGCCCGGCCGCCAGAGCGGCCCGCCGAAGACGTGCTCTGCCGTGTAGTGGCGTCCGGCAACGAGCCAGTCGGCGAGCAGCACGCCGAAAAGCGGCACGAAGAACGCGCCGAGGAGCAGCAGGAACTGCTGGTACCGCGTGAGGTTGATGCCGAGCGAGATGCCCGTCGCAAGCACCGAGACGATGACGATCAGCGCCCGCTGCGATGCGCGCGGCACGACGTTCTGGAGCGACACCGCGGTCGAGTAGATGTTCGCGAAGGCCTCGTCGGTCTCGTCGACCGTGAGCGCCAGCAGTGCGAGGAGCGAGCCGACACCGCCCGCCGCGACGGTCGTGAGCACATCGGTCGGACCGCTGATCGACGGATGCGAGAGCACGAGGATCGCACCGAAGCCGAACTGGAAGAGCGTCGGCAGGAGATAGCCGAGGCCCGCGCCGATGAACGCGGAGCGGCGGTCGCGCGAGAAGCGCGTGTAGTCGGCGACGAGCGGCACCCACGAGACGGTCAGCGCGATCACCAGATCGACGCCGAGCCAGAACGAGCCGCCGTGGCCGCCCTCGTGCCAGAGCCTGCCGACGTGGCCGTTGCGCAGGATCCAAACCGCGAGATAGACGATCGACGCTGCGACCGCCCAGATCCCGATCTTGCGCACGAAGCGTCGGACGAAGCCGACCGGCCCGAGCAGTGCGAGCACGAGCCCCAGCGCGCCGAACACGAGCTTCCACATCCAGACGAGGTGCACGCCGAAGAGGCGATCGGAGAGCGAGCCGGCGGCGACGGCGATCACCGTGATCTCGAACACCGACCAGCCGAGGCACTGCAGCACGTTGAGGCCTGTCGCGATCAGCGAGCCGCGCTGGCCGAGCGGCGCGCGCTGGAGCGCCATCGACGGCACGCGCGCGTCGGCGCCGATCGTCGCCGCAACGCCGAGCATCAGGTTGCCGAGCAGCCCGCCGATCAGCGTCGCGAGGAGCGCCTGCTTGAGCGACAGCCCGAAGTACGCACTCGAGACGAGCACGAGCAGCGAGATGCCGAGATTCGTCCAGAGGAGAAACGAGTCGAGCGTGCCCAGCACTCGGAGCCGGTCCGGCACCGGCTCGATTCCCCACGACGGCGACTCGTTCATCTCCCTCCCTTCGCCGGCATGACCCGGAGCAGGTTCGACGGGTGTGATCTCAGCCGCGCCTATGCGGCACCCCGGTGACCGGGAGAGTACCGCCCGAGAGGGTTAGGCTCCGAAGCGTGGCCGTTGACGCCGATCGTGGTGGCGTTCGCCTGGCGGAGCTCGTCGCCGCCCTCTCGCTTGGAATCGA
>Ga0207657_10004538_pt1 | contig 14672 bp, 16 predicted proteins | sample KBSC33metaG_FD_184316 | JGI IMG/M metagenome (GOLD analysis project Ga0207657, IMG submission 184316) | Corn rhizosphere microbial communities from Kellogg Biological Station, Michigan, USA - KBS C3-3 metaG (SPAdes) (version 2) | ecosystem: Host-associated > Plants > Roots > Rhizosphere > Soil ... | reverse complement strand
GTGCTGGCGCTGTCGGCGAACTCACCATGGTTCGCAGGCGAGCTGACCGGCATGGCGTCGAACCGCGCGCCGATCCTGGCGGAGCTCCCGCGCGGCGGTGCCCCGCCGGAGTTCGCGTCGTACGCGGAGTGGGAAGCGTGGGTCGAGCGCCTCGTTGCGATCGGCGTGATGGAGGACTACACGCGCATCTGGTGGGACGTGAGGCCGCATCCGCAGCTCGGCACGCTCGAGGTGCGTGTGCCCGACCAGCCGACGGACGTCCAGCTCTCGTCGTCGTTCGCCGCGCTCGTGCAGGCGATGTGCGCCACGGCGCTCGCGGACGGGCTGCCCGGGGGTTCGCCGCGCGCGGACTACATCCAGAACCGGTGGGCGGCGGCACGGTTTGGGCCGCGCGCGAACCTGATCCACCCGGACGGGCTCTCGTTCCCGACCGCGACGGAGCTCGCGGTCGAGCTGCTCGAGCGCGTGCGGCCCGCGGCCGAGCGCCTTGACGGCGCGGACGTGCTCGCGCGGATCGACCCGGCGCGCTGCGAGGCCGACCTGCAGCTCGAGCCGCCTGTGCCGCGCGACGTTGCCGCCGCACTCGTCCACCGCTCGCTAGCCTGAGCGCATGGCAGTCGTCTCCGAGACGATCCAGGTCAGCGGCATCCGCTGCGAGAAGTGCGTCATGCGCCTCGCGAAGACGCTCGAGGACGCCCCTGGGCTCGAGTTCGCGAACGCCAATCTGATGGGCCAGGTGCTGCTCAGCTACGACGACGAGCGCACCACACGGGATGCGCTCGTCGAGCAGATGGCCCGCGGGGGTTTCCGCGAGCAAGCGTTCGTCTAGCGGCGCTCGCCGGCTTCGGTCAGATCCGGCTCGGCGTCGACGACGTTCGCGTCGATCAATCCGTAGTGCATCTTCACGGCGTACTCGTCGAAGGTGTCGCCATCGACCTTCGGCGAGTCGTGAACCACGTCCTTGCCGACGGTTGCACGGACGACATCCTCGTGCTCGTGCAGGAAGTCGGTCGGGATCGCGTGGCGAGACTTGAACATGTGCCCGGACTCGACGACGACGAAGCCGTCCGGCTCCGCAATCACGGTCCCGAGCTTGTGATCGTCGCTCGTGACGACGGTCCTGCCTTCCATGGTGACCTCCGGGGTTGGCTGGCTCTCTCCGTACCCAACGGTCGACAACGGGAATCCGGTGCGGGGTTTCGTCGTTTAGGGCGTTGCTAGGGTGGTTGGCCGGATGAGCGACAGCGCACCGACGACCGCCGACGCCCGGAGGCTCGCCCGCGACGCGAGGGATCGCGTTCGCTTCGAAGAGGAGGCGCTGGAGTTGAGCGACCAGGTCTATCGCGTGGCCCGCAGGCTCGTCGGATCTCGCGAGGAGGCAGAAGACCTCGTCCAGCAGACCTACGAGCGCGCATTCCGCTCGTGGCGCCAGTACACGCCGGGCACGAACCTCCGCGCGTGGCTCCTCCGGATCCTCACGAACCTGAACATCGATCGCGGTCGGCGGCAACAGCGGGCGCCGCAGACGACGTCGATCGACAGCGAGGCGGGGGACTACTTCCTCTACGACAAGCTGGCGTCGCAGATGCCGGACGAGAACCCGGACGAGGAGCGCGTGCTCGAGCGGTTGTCGCAGGACTCGATCGTCGATGCGCTCGCCGACGTCCCGCACGACTTCCGCGACGTGATCGTTCTGGTCGACATCGGTGAGTTCTCCTACGCCGACGCGGCCCAGATCCTCGACATCCCGATAGGAACCGTCATGTCGCGTTTGCATCGTGGCAGGCGTATCCTCAAGAAGAACCTCGCGGACAAGGCCGTGGCATGACTCCAATCGACGACCCATGTGAGGAATGCGAGGAGATGATGCAGCCGTACCTCGACGGCTCGCTCTCCGAGGAAGAAGTCGCGCGGGCACAGAAGCACCTCGAGACGTGCAGCTGGTGCGCGAAGCGGTACAAGTTCGAAGAGCAGCTGCGGCACTACGTGCGCGTTGCGGTCAGTGAGCCGATGTCGCCCGAGCTGAAGGCGAAGCTCGCAGCGCTCAGGACGCCGCTGTGAGCATGTCGCCCAGAGGTCGGGCGCGGCAGAACCTGCAGCGTCGGGCGGGCATCGTCACCGCGATCGTCGTCGTGCTCGCGCTCTTCCTGCTGATGACCGGGCACTGGATCTTCGGGATCATCTTCGGCGTCGCAGCCGTTGCAGCCGTCGCCGCGTTCTTGCAGCTGCGCAAAGTCCGGTAGCGCGCCGTACGATCTCGGGGTGGGTCGTGCGCTCGCCGTCGTTGCGGTCGTGGTCGCTGCGCTGTCAGTCGTGGCGTCGGTTCCCGCGAAGCGCGCTCCGACGCTGAAGGAGCGGGCTGCGATCACGAAGGCGCTGCCGGCATCGCTTCGCAACGTGCCGGTCGGCTGCGTCTGGCTCCACATCACGGTGTCGCGGAGCGGGGCGTACTCGCTCGTGTCACCGGTCTTCCTGAATGCGCTCCACCTGCCGTGCCTGCGCTACGCGGGGAACGGTGACTTCATCCTGCGGAAGCGGCAGGGCGCCTGGCGCGTCATCTTCCACGGTTCCGATCCACCGAGCTGTTCGCTCAAGGTGCCGCGCGACCTCACGGCCTGTCGGCGCTAGCGCGGACGTCGACGTCGCCGGGTGGGCGAAGGTCGGAGCAGTCGACGAGCACCGGGTCGAGGACACGCAGACCTTCGTCCGGGACATCGTCGAAGCGGCTCCGCGCGAGCGCGACCGGGTGATCTCGGGTGCCGTCGTAGCTCGCAGCCGCGAACGGCGCCGAGTGGGCGGCGAGCCGGTCGACGGCCCGCCGATCGAGCTCCGGGCCGTCGGCGAGGACGATCACGGCTCGGTGCACCTCCTTGCCGAGCGCGGCAAGTCCGCAGCGAAGCGATGCGCCGGGGCCGCGCTCCCAGTCCGGGCACGCGACCACGCGTGCATCATCGACCTCGAGCCGGTGTGCTCCGGTGACGACCACGATCTCGCCGACCGATGTCTCGCGCAGCGCGGTCAATACGGCCGGCAAAAGCTCGCGCTGCTTGACGCCGCCGTACCGCGTCGACGCGCCTGCGGCGAGCACGACCGCGGCCACCAGATCACTTGACGTCGACGGTCGCCTTCTCGATCTCGATGAGCCGGGAGATCGACCCCGTGTTCGGGTCGCCGAAGTTCCCGATTTGCTTCGCGACGTCGAGCCCCTTCGTCACAGTCCCGAGCAGTGCGTAGTCGGGCGTCAGCGTGGCGGCGTCCGGGCCGATGACGATGAAGAACTGACTGCCGGCCGTGCCCGCCGCCTCGTCCTGTGTCTTTGCCATCGCGACGACGCCTTCCGTGTACTTGGTCGACTTCGGCGGCGCCTCGACGGTCTCGTAGCCAGGCCCTTCGGTGCCGGAGCCCGTCGGGTCACCGCCCTGGATCACGAAGCCCGGGATGATCCGGTGGAAGATCGTGCCGACGAAGAATCGGCGACGGACGAGGCTGACGAATGACGCCGTCGTCTTCGGCGAGTCCTTCACATCGAGCTGGATTATGATGCTGCCGCAGTTCGTCTCGAGCGTGACGTCGTAGGTCTTCTTCGGATCGAGCGTGAGCGTCGGCTTCGGCGCGTGACGCTTCTCGGGGTCCGGCGTCTTGATCGAGTGGCAGCCGTTGGCGTCGACGGTCGTCGTTGCGTTCGTGGTGCCGAGCGACCCCGCTTCCTTCTTGCCGCCGCAGGCGGCGAGCGCCGTCACGGCGGCGAGGAGGAGAACAAGACGCTTCATGCGCCGATCGTCGCACGCGCGCGCTTCACGAGTGCCCGGGCAACGTCGACCTTGTACGCGTTCCGCGGTAGCGGGCTCGCGCTGTCGAGGTCGCCTTCCAGAAGCCAGGGGATCGGCGCGACGCCGGCGAGCGCCACGCGCGTCTCGCCCTCTCGGCGGATCGCCGCGACGCCGACGAGCGGGAATGCCCACCGCTTCCGCTCCATCGCCTTCAGGTAGACGCTCCGCTCGCAGTCGTCGAATGTGACCTCGAGGATCACCTCGCCGGCCTCGAGCGTCGTCGTCCGCCGGTCGTCCTCTGTCGGGACGCGGTAGAGGTCGGCGAGCGCCAGCTCGCGTGTCGTCGTACGCAGCGTGGCGTCGAGCGCGAGCAGCGCGGCCGCGACGTCCGACGGATGCGCGGACGCGCAGAAGTCGTTCGCGAAGATCGCATGCTCGCGGTGCTCTCCGTCACGCGCGAAGCACTCATCACCACCGTGGAGGCGGCACGGCCAGTTGAGGCGCCAGTACCAGCAGCGTGTCGACTGGAGCAGGTTGCCTGCCAGCGAGCCCATGTTGCGAAGCTGCGGGCTCGCGGCGAGACGGCATGCCTCGCGCAGCACGTCGGGGATGCCGGGATCGCACTCGAGTTGTGCGAGGGTCGCTCCGGCACCGATCCGGCCTGACCCGATCTCGCGCGGCACGACGCCGCGGATGTCGACGAGTGTGTCTGCCTGGAGCAGCCCGGCCCGCAGCAGCGGCACCACTTCGGTGCCGCCGTGGACGGGAAGGCCGTCGATCGTCGTGTCAAACGCCCGCCGGAGCTCCAACCTTCTCCTTCTGCCTCGCCTCGGCTTCGCGCAGCGCGCGCAGCATCTCTTCGCGTGAGATCGGCAACTGCCGCACGTTCGCGCCGGTCGCATCGCGGATCGCGTTCGCGATCGCCGCGGCGGTTGGAATGATCGGCGGCTCGCCGAGCCCCTTCGCGCCGAGGTTCGTGAGGTGCAGGTCGGGCTCGTCGATCAGCTCGCTGACGATCTCCGGGACGTCGGCGATCGTCGGCAGCTTGTACGCGTCGAGGGTCGTCGTCAGCAGCCGGCCGGTCGCGGGGTCGTGCAGCCGCTCCTCCGACAGCGTGTGCCCGATGCCCTGGATGATCCCGCCCTCGATCTGGCTCGACGCGCCGAGCGGGTTGATCACGCGGCCGACGTCGTGCACTGCTGCGATCCGATCGACCCACACCTCGCCGGTCTCGATGTCGACGGCGACCTCGGCGACCTGCACGCCGAACGTGAGCACCTGCATGCCGGTCGGGTTCGGGCCGCGGGCGCCCTTGCCGAGGATCTGTGCGTCCTCGAGCACGTCGACGATCTCGGCGACCGATGCGCCCTTCAGCCCACGCTGTTCCGCGATCTCCTCGATCTGCTCGCGCGCGTCGGCCGCTGCGGCCCGGACTGCGGGGCCGACCGACGGCGTCGTCGACGACCCTGCGCTCAACGTCGCGTACGGCCCGCGGTCCGAGTCGCCGAGCGTGACGGTGACGTGCTCGAGCGGAATGCCGAGCTCCTCGGCTGCGATCTGCGCCATCGCCGTGCGCGTGCCGGTGCCGATGTCCTGCATCGCGGTCACGACCGTGGCGCGTCCGTCGGAGCCGACGCGGATCCACGCGTAGCTCGGTGGGCCACCGCCTCCGTACCAGATCTGCGAGGCCATCCCGACGCCGCGCTTCACCGTCTCGGTCGACCGCGCACGAACCTCATGCCGCCGCTCCCAGTGCGGCTCGGCACGCCGGTAGCACTCGAGCAGGTTCTTGCCGCTGTAGGCGTTCCCCTCGGGCGCGTCGTCAGTGTGGTTGCGTCGTCGCAGCTCGAGGGGGTCGAGGTCGAGCTTCGCCGCGAGCTCGTCGAGCAGCGCCTCGAGGCCGAACGTCCCTTCGACGAATCCCGGCGCGCGGAACGCCTTCATCGGCGGCAGGTTCAGCTTCGCGCCGTACGTGGTCGTCTTCACATTTGGGCACGCGTAGAGCATCTGCATCGGTCCCTCGGTGCCGGACGACCAGCCGTCCCAGCCGACGGCGTTCACGAACTCGCCGCCGAGCGCCGTCAAGGTGCCGTCGCTGCGCGCGCCGACGGTCAGCCGCTGAATCGTCGCGTTGCGGTTCCCCGCAACGATGTTCTCCTCACGCCGCGTGAGTGCGCACTTCACCGGCCGGTGCGTGCGCCTCGCGAGCTCGGCGGCGATGAACGTGTAGTCGTCCGGGCCGTTCTTCGAGCCGAAGCCGCCGCCCATGTAGTGGCAGACCACGCGCACCTTGTCTGCCGGCAGCCCGAGCCTCTCGGCGACCGCGTCGCGAATGCCCCAGATGTACTGCGTCGAGATGTGCACCTCGACGCCCTCGCCGATCCACTCGACGACCGCCTGGTGCGTCTCCATCGAGTTGTGGAGGACGACCTGCGTGCGGAACTCTGCTTCGACGACAACGTCGGCCTCGGCAAGCCCGCGCTCGTAGTCGCCGCGCGAACGCTCGCGCGGCTCGCCGAGCAGTGATCCCCGTCGTACTGCTTCGTCGGGGTCGAGCAACGGCTCCAGTACCTCGAACTCGCACGCGATTGCGCGCAACGCCGCACGTGCGTGCGCGGGCGTGTCCGCGCACACAGCCGCAACCGCCTCGCCCTGAAACGAGCAGTCCGCCGTCAGCTGCTCGATGTCGCCCGGGCCGATCGCCGCGTGGACGCCGGGCATCGCGAGAGCGGGGGCGAGGTCGATGCTCGCGACCCGCGCCCGTGGATGCGGCGACCGCAGCACAGCTGTGTGGAGCATTCCCGGCTTGGCGAGATCCGCCGTGTAGACCGCCTGCCCGGTGGCGCGCTCGCGCCCGTCGGCGCGCACGGCGTCGCGGCCGACGACCTCGAGCGGTCCCGCGGGCCACTGGTCGAGGGAGTCCTCTTCGACGACGAGCCAGACCTCCTCGTACCGGCCCTCGACCTCTTTCTCGGTGCGGATCAGCCTTGCCACGTGCGAATCGCCTCCTCGATCTTCGGGTACGCGCCACAGCGGCACAGGTTCCCCGCCATGGCGTGTCGAATCTCCTCGGTCGTCGGCGCCGGCTTCGACTCCACCAGCGCGACCGCGCTCACGATCTGGCCCGGCGTGCAGAACCCGCATTGCAGCGCGTCGCTGCGCACGAACGCGTCGATCATGGGGTGGTCGCGAAGGCCCTCGATCGTCGTCACGCGCGCGCCGTCGACCGCATGGACGAGCGTGATGCACGAGAGCACCGGTTCACCGTCCACCAGCACCGTGCAGGCGCCGCAGTGCCCCTCGCCGCACGCGATCTTCGTGCCGGTGAGCGAGAGCTCCTCACGGAGCGCCTCGGCGAGCGTCGTGCCGACCTCGCCGTGCACGTCGTACCGATGTCCGTTCACCGTCAGTTGCATGTGATTGCCTCGATCTGCGCCATGTGGACGAGTCGGTGGGTGAGCCGCATGGTATTGCGCGCCTCGACCTCTTCCTCGATCTCCGGCACGGTCGCCCACAGGTCGCGCGCCGCTTCGAGCAGCTCGCGGATCTTGTCCACCTCGTCGCCGTGACCGTTGCGCTCGGCGCAGGTGTTGATCGCAAGCCCGAGCACGCCGACCTGGTCGGCCTGTCGCGACCAGAGCAGCGGAGTCGCCATCGACAGGTACTGCGCGATGCGCGCGAACTGCAGCGGCATCGCGATCGTGTCGGTCCCCATCGGCTCGGTCGGCTCCGGCAGTTCGGCGCCGTCGGCGAGCGCGTTCGCGTTGCCGGCGAGCATCAAACGCAGCTGGTCATCGTTGTAGCCGGCCTGGATCGCGGTCTTCACCGAGAGGAGCAGCGACGACGGCTGCTGCCCGTAGGGGTAGTCGCTCGCGTACACGACCTGCTCGGGTGGGATCTGCCGGTAGAAGTCGAGCAGGTCGACCGGGCTCCAGGTCGAGGTGTCGAAGAAGACGCCTTTGCGCCCGCGCATGCACGCTGCGAGCGCCTGCATGTCTGCGATCCCGGCGTGGGCGAGGATGAGCTTCGCGCCCGGGTTGCGGTCGACGAGGCTGCGCAACCCGTCGGCGATCGGCGGTAGCCCGCGCCCGGCGTGGATGAGGATGGGCACCCGCCGCTCGGCGGCGAGCTCGAACACCGGCCCTAGCCGCTCGTCGGTCGCCGTGAACTTCTGGGCGCGCGGGTGGAGCTTGATCCCCTGCGCGCCGGCGTCCAGGCAGCGCCGCGCCTCGTCGATGGGCGACTCGTTGAGGTCGAGGCGCACGAACGGGATCAGCCGGCCGTTCGACCGGGCGGCGAACGCGAGCGTGCGGTCGTTCGCGGCGGTGAACGACGGGTGGCGATCAGGCTCGTCGAGGCAGAACATGAACGCCCGCGAGACCCCGTAGGAGTCCATCAGCTCGAGCAGCTGGTCGTAGTCGCCGACCATGCCGTCGATGTCGTGCCCGAGGTGGAGGTGGGCGTCGAAGATGTCGGCATCGACAGGCAAGAGCTGCTGGAGCTCCCGGTGCCACTGTTCGACCAGTTCGAGCGCCCTGGCGCGCGCGTCCATCCATCGCACTCTAGATAAGGTCAGGCCTATGCCCGACGCTCTGATCTACGCCGACACGTTCCGCTCGCCGGAGCTGCGCCACGAGGTGCCGCTCGGCGTTCCCGATCCGATCCTCTATGCCGAGAAGGACGGGACGAAGCACATCGTCACTTACTCGATGGAGGCCGTCCGCCTCGCCGAGCTGAACCTGTTCGAGCTCCACCTGATGGACGACCTCGGGATCGACGAGCTTCGCAAGGCCGGCCTCGGCATGACCGAGATCCGCGCCGAGCTCGCGCTCCGCGGCGCGAACACGATCGGGATCAAGGACGCGGTCGTCCCCGAGACGTTCCCGCTCTGGCTCGCCGACCACCTCCGTGCAAACGGGATCGAGCTGACCGTCGACAAGGACTTCTTCGACGACCGCCGTCGCGCCAAGAACGAGGCCGAGCTGGCAGGCATGCGCCGCGCGCAGCGCTCGGCCGAGGCGGCGATGGACGCCGCCCGCGAGCTGCTGCGCACGCGAGTCGCGAACGGGGGGCTGACGGTCGAGGAAGTGAAGGCTGCGATGAGCGTCGTCTTCGCGGAGCACAACACGAGCTGCGACGACTTCATCGTCGCACCGGGCCTCCAGGGCGCGGTCGGACACGACATGGGCTCGGGACCGATCGCCGCAGGCGTCCCGGTCGTGATCGACATCTGGCCCCGCGACAACGCGTCGTACGTCTTCTGCGACATGACGCGCACGTTCGTCGTCGGCGACGTGCCGGACAACGTGGCCACCTGGCACCGCCTTTGCAAGGAGGCGCTCGACCGTGCGATCTCGGAGATCAAGGACGGCGCGAGCGGCCGCGAGATCTTCGACGGCACCTGCGAGATCTTCGAGGCGGCCGGCGAGCAGACTCCGCGCACGAAGGAGGACGGCGTGCCGCTTTCGGACGGGTTCTTCCACGGGCTTGGCCACGGCGTCGGGCTCGAGGTGCACGAAGAGCCGGGGCTCGGGCTGGTCGTCGAGTCGCCGCTCCGCGCCGGCGACGTCGTCACGGTGGAGCCCGGGCTCTACCGGGCAGGCTACGGCGGCGTCCGGCTCGAAGACCTCGTGCTCGTGACGAAGGATGGGGCCGAGAACCTCACGGATTACCCGTACGACCTCGCGCCGTAAAGGACGTAGTCTCCGGTCATGACGACCGAGCAGACCATCGACACGCTCTTTCTCGAGGAGCGGCGCTATCCGCCGCCGGCGGATTTCGCGGCGCGGGCGAATGCCAAGCCTGACATCTACGACGAGGACTTCGAGTCGTTCTGGAAGCGGAACGCGACCGAACGCGTCTCGTGGTTCGAGCCGTTCTCGACGCTGTACGAGTGGGAGGCGCCGTACGCGAAGTGGTATCTCGGCGGCAAGCTGAACGTCTCGTACAACTGCGTCGACCGTCACGTCGAGCAGGGGCGCGGCTCGAAGGTCGCATTCCACTGGGAAGGTGAGCCCGACGGCGACCGGCGCGAGATCACCTACCAGGACCTGCAGCGTGAGGTCGTCGCGTTCGCGAACGCGCTGAAGGAGCTCGGCGTGAAGAAGGGGACGCCGGTTGCGATCTACATGGGGATGGTTCCCGAGCTTCCGGTCGCGATGCTCGCGTGCACGCGGCTCGGCGCTCCGCACACGGTCGTGTTCGGCGGCTTCTCGGCCGACTCGCTCTCCGACCGCATGAACGACATGGGCTGCGAGCTGCTCGTCACGCAGGACGAGGCGTGGCGGCGCGGGGCCACCGTCCCGCTGAAGTACATCGCCGACGACGCGATGTCGGACGCGCCCGGTGTCAAGACGTGCGTCGTGGTGCGCCGGACGGGCAACGACGTGCCGATGAGGCAGGGTCGCGACCACTGGTACCACGAGGTGCGCGGGTCGGATGATCCGGCGTCGTGCCCGCCCGAGCCGATGGACGCGGAAGACCTGCTGTTCCTCATGTACACGAGCGGCACGACTGCGAAGCCGAAGGGAATCGCGCACACGACAGGCGGCTATCTCGTCGGGGCCACGACGACGCACTACTACGTTTTCGACTTGAAGCCGGAGACGGATGTGTACTGGTGCGCCGCCGACGTCGGCTGGATCACCGGCCACAGCTACATCGTCTACGGGCCGCTCTGCAACGGCGCGACCTCGGTGATGTACGAGGGCACACCCGACTACCCCGACAAGGAGCGGTGGTGGTCGATCATCGAGCGCTACGGCGTGACGATCCTCTACACGGCGCCGACCGCGATCCGGTCGCACATGAAGTGGGGGCCGGAGCACGCGGCGAAGCACGACCTCTCGACGCTGCGGCTGCTCGGCTCGGTCGGCGAGCCCATCAACCCGGAGGCGTGGGTCTGGTATCACGAGAACATCGGCGGCGCGCGCTGCCCGATCGTCGACACGTGGTGGCAGACGGAGACGGGGATGATCCTGATCACGCCACTGCCCGGCGTCACGACGACGAAGCCCGGCTCGGCGACCCGGCCCTTCCCCGGCGTTGAGGCCGCGGTCTACAGCGAGTCCGGCGACGAGGTCGGCCCGGGTGGCGGCGGCTACCTCGTGCTCGAGCGACCCTGGCCGTCGATGCTGCGCGGGATCTACGGCGACGACGCGCGGTACCGCGAGACGTACTGGTCGAAGTACGACGGCGTGTACTTCGCGGGCGACGGCGCGCGCGTCGACGAGGACGGCGACTTCTGGTTGCTCGGCCGCGTCGATGACGTGATGAACGTGTCGGGTCACCGCATCTCGACGATCGAGGTCGAGTCGGCGCTCGTCGACCACTCCGACGTCGCGGAAGCGGCGGTCGCGGCGCGCAACGACGCGATGACCGGCCAGGCGATCGTCGCCTTCGTGACCCTGAAGGGCGGGAAGGAAGGATCCGTCGAGAAGCTCGAGGAGCTGCGGAACCACGTCGCGCAGAAGATTGGTCCGATCTGCAAGCCCGCGAACATCGTGTTCACGCCGGAACTGCCGAAGACGCGCAGCGGCAAGATCATGCGCCGCCTGCTTCGCGACGTCGCCGAGAATCGTCCGCTGGGCGACACGACAACACTCGCCGACCCGACGGTCGTCGAGGAGATCCGCTCGCGCGGCCAGGACGAAGCGACGAAAGAAGAGTGACGGTCGCCCCGGCGTCCTCCTGAGGGACGACGCGGGGTCATCGCCGCGGCGGACGCAAATCGCCCGCGCGGCCGATTCGCGTGCTGTTCCCCGGGCGCATCCTCTCCTTCGACATTGGCGACGAAGGAGAGGGTCTGCGATGACACAGCTCTACGCGGAGGCACGCACACCGAACAGCGTGCTCTTCCCCTGGGACGAAGGCTGGGATGACGCGCGCCTCGCTTGGAACCTCGCGGTCGACCAGCAGCCCGAGGCAGTTGCGGTTCCACGGAGCGCAGAGGACGTGGTCGGAGTCGTCCGGTGGGCGGCCGCAGAGGGCTATCGGGTCGCGGCTCAGGGAACCGGCCACAACGCCGGAGCGCTCGGCGACCTCGCCGGCACCGTGCTCGTCAAGCTGCATGAGCTGCGCGGCGTCACGATCGATCCGGAGCGGCGCGTTGCCCGTGTCGCCGCCGGCACGATCTGGATCGAGCTCGTCGAGGCGGCTGCCGAGCACGGCCTCGCAGGCCTCTCCGGCTCCTCGCCCGACGTGGGCGTCGTCGGCTACACGCTCGGCGGCGGCCTGTCCTTCCTCGGGCGCAAGCACGGGTTGATGACGAACCACGTCACCGCGATCGAGGTCGTCACCGCGGACGGCGAGCTTCGCCGCGTCGACGCCGAGAACGATCCCGATCTGTTCTGGGCGCTGCGCGGCGGCGGCGGGTCGTTCGGAGTCGTGACCGCGGTCGAGGTCGGGCTGCTCCCGGTCGAGGCGGTCTATGCCGGCCACCTGTGGTTCCCCGTCGATCGTGCAGCCGAAGTGTTGCGCGCATGGCGCGACTGGACCGAGACCGTTCCCGAAGAGGTCACGAGCATCGGCCGCATCCTGCAGTTCCCGCCGATCCCGGAGATCCCCGAGCCGATGCGCGGAAACTCGTTCGCGGTCGTGCAGGCGATCTACTGCGGCGACGACCCGGCGGAGATGGATGCGCTGCTCACGCCGCTGCGCGCGCTCGGTCCGGCGATGGACACGTTCAGGGTGATGACGATGCCGGAGCTCAGCCGCCTGCACATGGATCCGGAGCATCCGGTTCCAGGCACCGGCGACGGCGGCACGCTCGACTTGCTGACCGACGAGACGATCGACGTGATCGTCGAGGAGGTCGTCGGCAAGCCGATCCTCAACACCGAGATCCGTCACTACGGCGGGGCGGTCGCCCGGCCGCGGCCCGAGCACGGCGCGGTCTCCGCCTTCGCGGCGCCGTACATCTTGTTCGCGGTCGGCATCGCACCGACTCCGCAGATCAAGGCGGCGGTGCACGCGACGGTGCAGAGCCTGATGACCGCCCTCGAGCCGTGGCAGGCGGTGCACACCTACCTCAACTTCGCGGAAAGCCGCCGCGACGCGGGGACGCTGTGGCCCGAGGCCGTGCGCGCCCGCCTGAAGCGGATCAAGAAGACGGTCGATCCGAACAACGTCATTCGGTCGAATCACCCCCTGTAGTCCGGCGATACGCTGCGGCGAGTGGTAGGGGCCCTCGCCGCAGCTCTCGTCCTTGCCGCGCCGATGCAGACGGCGACGGTGCGTGTGCCGGTTGCGAACGTCTGGGAGGCGCCGGATGCAGGGCACCTGCCGCTCGACCCGCATCTCTGGCCGACGAGCGCGGTCACGCTCACGCAGCGACTGTCGCTCGTGGGGCACATGCCGACGCAGGTGCTCTACGGCGAGCGCGTCCGCGTCCTCGCGCATCAGGGGGGCTGGACGAAGATCGCCGTGCCTGACCAGCCGTCGCCGCTCGACAAGCGCGGCTATCCAGGCTGGGTCCGGTCGTGGCAGCTCGGCCCGGCGTTCGCGGCGCCGCTCGTCGTCACTGTGAAGGTCGCGAAGCTCCCGAACGGGATGCAAATCGGCTTCGGCTCGCAGGTGCCGGCCGGTGTGCTGCCCGCGTCGGCCACGCGACGTCTCGCCGCGACGCGCACGGGGATCGTGCAGACGGCGAAGCAGTTCCTCGGCCTCCACTACCTCTGGGGCGGGCTTTCACGCTGGGGCTACGACTGCTCGGGGCTCACGTGGACGGCGTACCGCGCCCACGGCATCACGATCCCGCGCGACGCGGACGCGCAGTTCGCCGCCGGCAAGCCGGTCTCGCTCGCGGCGATGCGTCCCGGCGACCTCCTCTTCTACGAGCATCCGATCGTCGGGCACGTGGCGATGTACGTCGGCGCCGGCAAGATGATCGAGGCGCCGAACTCGCGCAGCGAGGTGCGCATCGTCCCGGTGCGGACGTCCGACTTCCGCGGCGTTCGGCGGTATTTGGGTGTCTGACACCCGAAGGTGTCAGACACCTCTTCGTCCCTACAGCAACGCCGCGAACGCCTCTTCGTCGTCGAACGGCCCAATCACCGCGCAGCGCAGGCCCGAGCCGCCGATCACGTCCTGCGCGACGCGCTGGACGTCCTCGGCCGTGACGGCGTCGAGGCCGGCGAGGATCTCTGTCGGCTCCGCCGCCTCACCTTCGAGCACCTCGCGGCGAAGACCGGAGACGAGCAGCCCGTTCGGGCTCTCCGTCGACAGCACGAAGCGGCCCTTCGCGAGGGCGCGCGCCTTCTCGAGCTCGTCCGCAGGCACCTGCTCGTCGGCGAGCTTCTTGAACTCGTCCGCGATCACCTTGACCGCTTCCTCGGTGCGCTTGAGGTCGACGCCGGCCTGTGCGTAGAGCGTGCCCGCGTCCGTGAACGAGTTGTTGAACGCGAACACGTAGTACGCCAGGCCGCGACGCTCACGCACCTCGAGGAAGAGCCGCGACGACATGCCGGTGCCGAGCACGGTGCCGAGCAGCTGCAACGCGTACCGGTCCGGGTGGCCGACCGGGTACGACGGGACGCCGAGCGCCACGTTCGCCTGGTCGGAGTCCTTGCGGTGGATGCGCACGCGCGGCTCGGTCGTCTGCTCGATCGTCGCGGCAACCGGTGCGCCGGTCGCGCCGTCGGGGATGTCGCCGACGAGCCCTTCGAGCATCGCCAGGAGGTCGTCGCCGACCGCGCCGGCGCACCCGACCACCATGCGCGAGGGCCGGTACCACTCGCCGAGGTAGTCGAGGAACGTCTGCCGCGAGGCGCCTTCGATCGTCTCCTTCGTCCCGAGCGTCTCCCAACCGAGCGGGTTCGACCCGAACAGGAGCTCCTCGTACACCGAGCCGATGTAGTCGCGCGGCGTGTCGACGTACATGTTCATCTCTTCGATGATCACGCC
>Ga0207657_10004535_pt1 | contig 14676 bp, 15 predicted proteins | sample KBSC33metaG_FD_184316 | JGI IMG/M metagenome (GOLD analysis project Ga0207657, IMG submission 184316) | Corn rhizosphere microbial communities from Kellogg Biological Station, Michigan, USA - KBS C3-3 metaG (SPAdes) (version 2) | ecosystem: Host-associated > Plants > Roots > Rhizosphere > Soil ... | reverse complement strand
TGTCCACCTGGTAGTCCTTGAGGATCGAGGCGTGCGCCTTGCCGGTGCCGTCGATCTCGACGTCGAGGATCGAGTGCAGCCCGGCGGCGCCGGTGAGCGCGCGACGGAGCTCGCGCTCCTCGATGCAGATCGAGACCGGCTCGCCCGCGCCGTAGAGCACGCCGGGAACGAGGCCCCGGCGCCGCAGGCGGCGCGTCTCGCTCGACCCGAGGTGCTCGCGGGTCTTCACGATCAGCTTTGTGCGCTCTCCGGCCATTTCGGCGGCGGAGTGTAGCGGAGACGCGGTCGCGACCTGCAGACTCCAGGGGTGTTCGAGGACCTCCTGCGGGCGTGGGACGGCGAAGAGGCCGTGATCCGCTACGACGAGCCGAGCGGCGCGTGGATCTTCGTCTGCATCCACTCGACGGCCCTCGGGCCGGCCGGCGGCGGCACGCGCATGCGCGTCTACGACCGGCCCGGCGACGGCCTCGCCGACGCGATGCGGCTGTCGCAGGCGATGACGGCGAAGATGGCCGTGGCCGGCACGGAGCGCGGCGGCGGCAAGGCCGTGCTCGCAGTGCCGGAGCTGCCGGAGGGCGACGCGCGGCGCGCGCTCCTTCGCCGGTACGGGCAACTCGTCGCGTCGCTCGGCGGCACGTATCGCACCGCCGGCGACATGAACATCACGCCCGCCGACCTGGACGTCGTGCACGAGGTCTGCCCGTGGGTCTACGGCACGACCGGCGCCGGCGGCAACAGCGGCCGGGGCACCGCGCGCGGCGTGCTGCACGGCATCCGCGCGAGCGTCGAGCATCTCTTCGGCTCGGCCGACCTCGCCGGTCGCAGCGTGCTCGTCCAGGGCGCGGGCGCGGTCGGTCACGAGCTCGCCCGGGACCTGCTCGCCGAGGGCGCGGACGTGCTCGTGTCCGACGTCGACGAGCGGCGCGCCGCCGAGACGAGCGCCGAGACGGGCGCTCGCGTCGTCGCGGTCGAGGACGCGCTCTCGACCGAGTGCGACGTCTATGCACCGTGCGCGGTCGGCGGCACGCTGAACGCAGACACGATCCCCGGCCTGCGCTGCCGCATCGTCGCCGGCTCCGCGAACAACCAGCTCGCGACACCCGACGACGCGGAGCGCCTGCACGCCGCAGGCATCCTCTACGCGCCCGACTACGTCGTGAACGCCGGCGGTGTGATCCAGCTGATCGGGCTCGAGGACCGCGGCTGGTCGGAGGCGGAGCTCGAGGAGCACCTCACCGGCATCGGCGACACGCTGCGACGCATCCTCGCGGACGCCGACGCCGCCGGCGTCACGCCCGCCGTCGCGGCGGAGCGGCTGGCGCAGGAGCGCGTGGCGCGCGCCTCGGCCGACGCTCAGAAGAGCTGATTCTCGCCGCCGAAGATCGCCGAGACGGAGTCGTCGGCGAAGACGTTCATGATCGTCTCGGCGAGCAGCTGCGCGACCGGCAGCACGGTCATGTTCGCAGGCATCTCGAGCGGGTTGATCGGCACGGTGTCGGTGACGACGATGCCGTCGATCGGAGCGTCGTGGAACTTCTCGAGCGCGCCGCCGCAGAAGACGCCGTGCGTCGCGAAGACGTAGACGCCCTTAACGTTCTTCTCGCGCAGCGCCTCGACGTTCGCGATCAGCGTCCCGCCGGTCATGATCACGTCGTCGCCGACGATCGCGACCTTGTCCTTCACACGGCCCGTGATCTCGGTCACCTCGACCTGGTCGCGCGACGGACGCGTCTTGTGCATGATCGCGAACTCGGCCTCGATCATCTCGGCGAAGCGGACCGCCATCTTCGCGCGGCCCTCGTCGGGCGCGACGGACACCATGTCGGGGCCGGTGAGGCCGAGATCGCGGAAATGACGCGCGAAGAGCGGCAGCGCCGTCATGTGGTCGACGGGGATCGTGAAGAAGCCCTGGATCTGGCCGGCGTGCAGGTCCATCGTCAGGACGCGGTCGGCGCCCGCGAGCTGGAGCATGTCGGCGACGAGGCGCGCCGAGATCGGCTCGCGGGGCTTCGCCTTGCGGTCCTGGCGCGCGTAGGGGAAGAGCGGCATGACGGCGGTGATGCGCTTGGCCGAGGCGAGCTTCGCCGCCTGGATCATCAGCATCAGCTCCATCAGGTGCTCGTCGACCGGGATGCAGCCGGTCTGCACGAGGAAGACGTCGGCACCGCGGATCGACTCGATGTAGCGCGTGTACGTCTCGCCGTTCTTGAAGGTCTCGAGCTCGATGTCGCCGAGCTCGAGGCCGAGCTGCCGCGCGATCGCCTTCGCGAGGTCGGGGTGCGAGCGGCCGCTGAAGACCATGAGCCGCTTCTGCGGCCCCCGCTCGATCCAGTGCCCCTGGCTCGACTCGGTCATCGTCGCCCCCTCGAGGCCCGGCAGGGTGAGCTCAACTGTCCCGGTCAGGCTTTCCATGCTTCTCGTGGACCCACCCTTCCTTTGTCTCCTGGCGCGGCGCGAACCCGGCGAGCGAGCCCGTGGGGACATCATCGGTGATGACCGAACCCGGCGCAATCCACGCATCGTCGCCGATCTCCACGGGAGCCACGAAAGTATTGTCGACGCCGGTCCTGACGTTGCTGCCGATGCGCGTCACCGACTTCGGCTTGCCCGGCGAGAGGTTGGCGGTGACGTTGGCGGCCGCGATGTTCGTACCCTCGCCGATCAGGGCGTCGCCGACGTACGAGAGGTGCGGGATCTTCGTCCGGGCGCCGACCGTGCTCTTCTTGACCTCGACGAACGTGCCGATCTTCACGTCCTCGCCGATCCGGGTCTCCGGCCGGATGTAGGCGAACGGGCCGATCTCTGCACCGGTGGCGATCGTCGCCGGCCCGCGGAGAACGCTGTGCGGGTGAATCGTCACGTCCGCGTCGATCTCGACGCCGACCTCGATCCACGTCGAAGCCGGGTCGACGATCGTGACGCCGGCGAGCATGTGCGCCTCGTTGATCCGGTCGCGGAGCTTCGCCGCGACGAAGGCGAGCTCGACGCGCGTGTTGATCCCCTCGACCTCCCACGCGACGTCGGCGGCGTGCACGGAAACGGTGTCGCCGGCGCCCACGAGAAGACCGAGGGTGTCCGTGACGTAGAGCTCGCCCTGCGCGTTGTGCGGCTCGAGCCGGTCGAGCGCGGGCCAGAGCTTCTCGGCGCGGAAGACGTAGATGCCGGAGTTCACCTCGCGAAGCGCGAGCTCCTCGGGTGACGCGTCGGCGGCCTCGACGATGCGGGCGAGCCGGCCGCCGGCGTCGCGCACGATGCGGCCGTACGAGCGAAGATCGTCCGGCTCGAAGGTGAGGACCGTGGCGGCGGCGCCCTCCCGGCGGTGCGTCTCCACGAGTGCGCGCAGCCCGTCGGCGCTCAGGCCGGGGACGTCGCCGTTCAGCACGAGCACGTCCGCCGCCGCACCGGCGAGCGTGTCGCGCGCCGCGCGCACCGCGTCGCCGGTGCCGCGCGCCTCGTCCTGCACTGCGACCTCGACACCCTCGAAGGCGCCGGCGTGGTCCGGCGAGGCGACGACGACGACGCGGGCGATGCCCGCGTCGCGCGCGGCCTCGACGACCCAGTCGACCATGCGCCGCCCGAGCAGCGGGTGCAGGTGCTTGGGCGTCGCGCTGTGCATGCGCGTACCGAGGCCACCGGCCATCACGACTGCTGCGAGCTCGTCCGCCATACGATCAGTGAGGGTTGGCTGGGGCGCCAGGATTCGAACCTGGGATCACGGGACCAAAACCCGTTGCCTTACCACTTGGCCACGCCCCAGGGCCTGGTGAATGCTACCGCCGATCGAGAAAGAGATAGACGAGGCCGAGGACGGCGAAGGCGACGACCGCGAGGATCAGCGCCCACTTGACGATCCAGGCGAGGATCACCGCGATCACGGCGAGAAGCTGCGAGGCGGCGAAGATCCAGAGCACCTGCCGCACGACCTGCGACCTGCTCTCGCGGCCGCCGAGCCAGGCCAGCACGGAGACGACCGCGAGGGCCACGACCGTCCATTTCGTGACGTCGTGCGAGAAGAGGACGACGATCGCCTCGCCGGCGGCGATCCAGGCGGCCAGCCGGATGCGCCTGGCCTCGAGCCACCGCCCGGGCCGGCTCGAGCCGTGCTCGACGGCGTGCGGAGAGTCGCTCAGCACCGGATCAACCGTACCACGCTGGTGCCGTGAGCCACGTTTGCGCGCGGCGCTTCAGCGCGCGTCTCGCCGACTCCGCGGCGTCCCGGTGGTGGAACAGCCCGTACACGGTCGGACCCGCCCCGCTCACGTCCGCGCGGAAGGCTCCGAGCGCGAGAAGCTCGTCCGCGAGCGGTGAGCGTGCCAGGTCGTTCGGCGGCAGCGCGGCGAGGTCGCGCGGCCTGCGCACCGCTTCGAGCGCGGCGCGGAGGGTTGCGCGGCGCTCCTCCCAGCCGTCGGCGCCGCCGCGGTCGTCGAACGCGGCGTAGACCCGCGCGGTCGACGGCTTCTGCGTGCCGTGTGGCAGCGCGAGCACGATCCAGAAGTCCTGCGGCAGGTCGAGCGGCGCGAGGGTCGTGCCGTCCCCGGAGCCGAGGCAGGGGCCGTCGCGGAGGAAGTAGGGGACGTCGGCGCCGAGGCTCGCCGCGAGCTCGTGCAGCGCTTCGGCCGGCAGGGGGTCGCCGAGCGAGCCGTTCGCGAGCCGGAGCGCGGTCGCGGCGTCGGAGCTGCCGCCCGCGAGGCCCGCCGCGACCGGAATGCGCTTGTCGATCGTCGCGTGCCAGCGTTGCGGGGTCGCGGCGTGCGCGGCGAGGCGCTCGAGTGCGTCCCGCACGAGCGTGTCGGCCGGGAAGCCGGTGACGCGCGTGCGGTCGGCGGGCTCGACGTCGATGCGGTCGGAGAGCCCGATGCGCTGGTAGACGGTCAGAACCTCGTGCTTGCCGTCGGCGCGGAGCGGTCCGACGACGAGCGCGAGGTTGACCTTCCCCGGAGCCGGTCCCCTCACGCGAGCGCCTCCGTGAGCGCGACGAACTCGGGCGGTGCGAGCTCCTCTGCGCGCGCCGTCGCCGGTCTCCCGATCGCCTCGAGCGCCGCGGCTGCCCGTGCACGAGTTGCGAGACCGGCGAGCTCGACGGAGTTCGGCAGGGTCTTGCGCCGGTGGGCGAACGCGGCGCCGACGACCCTCTTCACGCGCGTGTAGTCGTCGGGCGTGCGGACGCGCCGGAACGCGACGAGCGCGGAGTCGACGTTCGGCGGCGGCCGGAAGACGGTGCGTGCCACCGGGTGGAAGCCCGTGCGGTCGCACACGAGCTGCACGAGCACGGACACCGAGCCGTATGCCTTCGTGCGCGGCGCGGCGAACAGGCGGTCGGCCACCTCGCGCTGCACCATCACGCACCAGAGCCCGATGCCCGGTAGGCCGTCGAGGCTCTCGACGATGAGAGGCGTCGCGACGTTGTACGGCAGGTTGGAGACGAGCTTCGTCGCGTCGGTGCGGAGGTCGGCCTTGAGCGCGTCGCCGAACTCGAGCTCGACGTTGTCGCCGAGGTCGCGGAGCTGCGGCTCGAGCGTGCGGTCGATCTCGACGGCGTGCACGCGGGCGACGCGCTCCGCGAGGTAGCGGGTCAGCACGCCGAGCCCCGGGCCGATCTCGAGGACGACGTCCTCTGCCGCGAGCTCGGCGAGGCGTCCGATCACGCCGAGGATGTTCTCGTCGACGAGGAAGTGCTGGCCGAGCTCCTTCCTGGGCCGCACGCTCACGGGAGGGCGAAGCAGGCAGTCGCGTTGCGGTCGATCTGCCGCTCGAGCTCGTCCGGGTCCTCGTCACGGGCCTGCGCGAGCGCAGCCAGCGTGTGCATGACGAAGGCGGGCTCGTTCCGCCTGCCGCGGACCGGCTGAGGCGCGAGATACGGCGCGTCGGTCTCGGCGAGGATCCGGTCGGCGGGCACCTCGCGCGCGGCGAGGCGGAGGTCGACCGCCTTCGGGAACGTCGCGTTGCCGGCGAAGGAGACGAACCAGCCGCGCTCGAGCGCCGCCGGCAGCAGGTGCGGCGAGGAGAAGCAGTGGAGCACCACCGTCCCCTCGAAGCCCGCCAGGGCGGCGAGCGTGTCCTCGTCGGCGGCGCGAGTGTGGATGACGACGGGAGCCTCGATGTCCGCCGCCAGCGCGAGTTGCGCGTCGAACAGGCGACGCTGAGCGTCGTGCGGCGCGTAGTCGCGGTAGTAGTCGAGGCCGATCTCGCCGATCGCGACCGCCTTTGGATGGTCGTGCAGACGGCACACTTCGCCCACCATCCCGTCTCCGGCCGATGCCGCCTCGTGCGGGTGGATGCCGATCACGGCATAGACCTCGTCGTGCGCGTCCGCGAGCTCGAGCGCGCGGCGGCTGCCCGCGACGTCGGTTCCGACCGTGAGGATCCGCGTGACGCCCGCGGCCCGCGCACGATCGACCACCGCGGCCGGATCGTCGTCGAGCGCGTCGAGGTGCGTATGCGTGTCGATCACGCAGCGGCTGACGGCAATTCGATGCGCGGGAACAGGGGCTCCGAGGCGGCGATGCCGTCGACGCCCTCCGCGACGCCGTTGCGGACGCGGGCCCACGACGGCTCCTCGGCCTGGCCGAGCGCAGCGAGGATCTTCGGCGACGCCTCGGGAAGGAACGCCTGCAGCACGACGCCGAGGGCGGTGAGACCGTCGGCAAGCGTGTACAGAACGGCGTCGAGACGGTCCGCGTTCGCGTCGTCCTTCGCGAGCTGCCACGGCGCTTCGGCGGTGACGTACTGGTTGAGCCGTCGGACGGCGTCCCAGATCGCGTCGAGCGCGCCCGTGACGTCGAAGGCGTCCATCCGCGCCGCGACGTTCTCGCGGAGCGCGTCGAAGTCGACCGGAGCATCGGCGGCGTCGACCGCGAGGAGGGTGCCGTCGCGGTAGCGCGCGATCATCGCGGTGGTGCGCGAGAGCAGGTTGCCGAGGTCGTTCGCGAGCTCACTGTCATAGCGCTCGCGGATGCCGTCGATCGAGGCGCTGCCGTCCTGACCGAACGAGACCGCGCGGGCGCACCAGTACCGGACGGCGTCGGCACCGTAGACGTCGATCAGCTCGAGCGGCTCGATCACGTTGCCGCTCGACTTCGAGATCTTCTTGTCGTCGAGCAGCAGGTAGCCGTGCACGAAGAGCTGCTTCGGCGGCTCGTAGCCCGCGGAGAGGAGCATCGCCGGCCAGTAGACGCAGTGGAAGCGGAGGATGTCCTTCGCGAGCAGGTGGTGCGCGACCGGCCAGAACTCGGCTCGGAGGTCCTCGCCCTCCCGCGCGTAGCTCAGCGCGCTCAGGTAGTTCACGAGCGCATCGGCCCAGACGTACGTGACCTGACTCTCGTCCCACGGGAGCGGAATGCCCCACGGCTGGCCGGCGCGGGAGATGCTGAAGTCCTGCAGGCCGCCCGCGATGAACGCGCGGGCCTCGTTGAAGCGGAACCCCGGCAGCACGAAGTCGGGCCGCTCGTCGTAGAGCGCGAGCAGCTTGTCCTGGTAGGCCGAGAGCCGGAAGAAGTAGTTCGTCTCCTCGATCCACTCGGGCTTCGTCAGATGATCCCGGCAGAGCCCGTCCTCGGTCAGCTCGTCGTCCGCCTTGAAGGCCTCGCAACCGACGCAGTAGAGGCCCGCGTAGACGTCCTGGTAGATGTCCCCGTTGTCGTGCATCCGCTGCAGGAAGTCGCGGACGAACGCCTTGTGGCCCTCGTCGCTCGTCCGGATGAAGTAGTCGGTGGAGGCGTTCAGCCGCTCGGGCAGCTCCCGCCAGGGCACGGCGATGCGGTCCGCGTACTCCTGCGGCTCGAGGCCCTGCTCCCGGGCGACGCGGTAGACCTTCGTCGCGTGCTCGTCGACCCCGGTGAGGAAGAAGGTGTCGTCGCCCCGCTGCCGGTGGTGCCGGACGAGCATGTCCGCGATCGCCGTGGTGTAGGCGTGCCCGATGTGCGGCAGCGCGTTGACGTAGTAGATGGGCGTCGTGAGATAGAAGCGCACACGACAATGATAGGAACCGTGTCATGCGAGAAGCCGTGCCCGAAGCCGGGGTAGCCGCGACCGGAGGAGCGCGAGGGCGAGCCCGAGCGCGGCGAGCACCGCGCAGGCGCCGAGGACGAGGCGGAGAGCGCGCGGCACGGCCGCGTGCGCAGGGACGGAAGCCTGTGCGCCGGCCTCGGGCAAGCCGAGGGCGGTCGCCGGCACGGGCAGGCGCTCGACCCGGCCGCCGGCCGGCGCCGGAAGCACGCGCAAGAGCGCAGCGGCCGGACCGCCCGCCGGCGCCTCGACCGAGACCCCATCGAGCGCACCCTCGCGAGCACCGTCGCTAGCACGGTCGAGAGCACCGTCGAGAGGAACGGCAAGCCGGCCGGCACGGGCGCCGGATGCGACGGCCGCCCGACCGGGCGCCGGGGCGAGCCCGAGCGACGCCCCGCGGTCGCGCGTGGCCTCCGCCGCGACTCCACGGCCGCGGAGCGGCGCGGCGGCGGGCGGCGCCGCCAGCACGGCCAGCGGTGGCACCGGGGCCGCGACCCGCCCGGGTGCGGACGCTGCTGGCGCGGCTGCAGAAGGGGCTCCAGACGGGGCTGCAGACGGGGCTGCAGACGGGGCTGCAGATGACGCCGCCGCGATCGGGGACGGCGCCTGCGCGGGTGCCGCAACAGGCGCCGCAGGCGCGGGAGCAGGTGCAGGCGCGGGCGCAGGCAACGGCATGGGTGCCGCGACCGGCGCTGCGACCGGCGCTGCGACCGGCCTTGGGGCCGGAGTCGGGACGGCCGGCGTGACCGGAGCCGGCGCGGGACTCGGAGCCGGCGCGGGACTCGGCGCCGGAGTCGGTGCGGGAGCGGCCGGCGTGCTGGATGGGCCTGCGACCGGCAGGAAGCGAAGCGGATCGAGGTAGCCCTGGTCGTCGCTCGCGACGCGGATGCCGAGATGGACGTACGGGACGGCGAACTCGGCCGTGCCGCTCGACCCGACCGCGCCGACGGCGTCTCCTTCGCCCACGGTCGCGTCGCGTGCGACGGCGAGCGAGCCGAGGTGCGTGAGGGTGACGGCAAGGCCGCCGGCGGTCTGGATCGTCAGCGTCTTGCCGCTCGTCGGCACCGTGCCCGCGAAGGTCACCGTGCCGGCAGCCGGAGCGAGCACCGGCGCACCGGTGTCGGCCGCGATCGCGATGCCGCGGCTCTGGCCGGCTGCATAGGGATGTGCCTCGTCGAACGAGAAGCGCTCGAGCAGCGTCCCGGACACCGGCCAGGTCCACGCCTCCGCCGGCGATGCGACCCCGAGCAGGCCGCAGAGAAGAAGGAGCACGATCGGAACGAGACGCCGCACGCCGCATCACCCGCCTTTGTTGTCCGTACAGTAAACAGCGAGAGCACGGTAGCGACTGCGTCGGCTGTTGTCAACTCTGCCTACAGTGAGCCGCGGTAGAGCCGGTTGCGGGAGCTGCCTGTCAGGCGTGCGACGAGCTCGGCCGCCTGCTTGCGGGACACGCCTGCAGCGACGAGCTCCGCCACCGCCGCGAGCGCCGGAGCCTCGTCCGGGACGGACGAGCCCGGCCCGAGCACGAGCGTGATCTCGCCCTTCGGGGGCTCGGCGTACCGCGCTGCGAGCTCGGCTGCGGTGCCGCGCGCGACCTCCTCGAACCGCTTCGTCAGCTCGCGGCACACCGCCGCCTCCCGTTCCGGGTCGGCGGTCGCGAGCGAGCGAAGCGTCGCCGGCAGGCGCTGCGCCGACTCGAACGCGACGACGAGCCAATGCCGGCCGCCGAGCTCCGACCAGAGCTCGGCGAGCGCCTTCGCGCCCCGCGGCAGAAAGCCGACGAACTCGTACCGTGCCGCCCCGCCGAGACCCGATCCGACGAGCCCCGATGCGACGAGTGCGGTCTCGACCGCCGACGCCCCCGGAAGGACCGTCACCGCGACGCCCGCGTCGAGCGCGGCCCGCACGATCCGGGCGCCCGGGTCGCTCACGCCCGGGAGGCCCGCGTCGGACACGAGCGCCATGCGCTCCCCCGCCTCGAGGCGCGGCAGGAGCTCCGCGGTGCGCGCGGCCTCGTTGTGCTCGTGGTAGGAGACGAGTCGCGCGTCGATGCCGTGCCGCGCGAGCAACGTCCGCGTGCGACGCGTGTCCTCGCAGAGCACAACTTCCGCGTCGCGCAGCTCAGCGAGCACGCGCAGCGTCACGTCGTCCAGGTTGCCGATCGGCGTCGCGCAGACCGCGAGCGTCACGACGACCGGTCGAGCGCCTCGAAGGCGACGAACGCCGCCCCGATCAGCCCGGCTGCGGTGCCGAGCTCCGCCGGCACGACCTTCACGACGTCGCGCATCGGCCGCAGCGCCTCGCGCCGCAGCACCTCCTCCGCGGCGGGCAGCAGGTGCTCCCATCCCGCGACGCCGAAGCCGCCGCCGATCACGATCAGCTCGGGCGCGAAGATGTTCGCGAAGGAGCCCATGCCAGAGCCGAGATAGCGGCCGATCTCCGCGAGGAGCTCGCGCGCGCGTGCGTCGCCCTCGTCCGCGAGGCGAATGAGACGGTGCGCGTCGGCCGACGGGCCGAAGGCGTCCCGTGCAGCGGCGGTCGCGGCAAGTCCGGTGACGTAGGGCTCGAGATGCCCGCGTCCCTGGCACGCGCCCTGGCACGGGCGGCCGTCGTGGACGATGACGACGTGGCCGAGCTCGACGCCGGTGCCGCGATAGCCGCGGAACGGCCTGCCGCCCGCGATGACGCCGCCGCCGAGCCCCGTGCCGAGCGTGAGCATGACGAGGTCGTCGACGCCCCGTCCCGCGCCTGCGCGCCACTCCCCGATCGCGGCGGCGTTCGCGTCGTTGTCGAGGCCGACCGGGAGCCGGAATCGAGCCGCCATGTGCTCGCGGAGCGCGAAGTCCCGCAGCGGGAGGTTGACGCATTCGACGACGAGCCCATCCAGCTGGTCGATCGGGGACGGCGCGCCGAAGCCGATCGCCGCAACCTCGTCGTCGAGGAGCTCGGAAACGGCTGCTTCGAGCTCGCTGACGACCGCTGCCTGCGAATCGTGCGGGGTCGCCCGCTCGTGCCGCCGGACGATCGCGCCGTCCCGCGCGACGACGCCGGCGAGGATCTTCGTGCCGCCGAGGTCGACCCCGATCGCGTGACTGCCGTCCACCCTCAGTGGGTACCGTAACCCGCCGAATGGCCGCCTCCGGGGAAAAGCCGTACCGCGTCTATCGCGGCGGTCGCACGAAGGGCAAGGTGCCGGTCGGGACACGCGGCCGCGAGGCCGGCACGAAGGGACGGACGACGTACCGGGCGGGCGGCGGCCGGGGCGGCGGCGACGGCTCGGACCGGCAGGTCGCGCGGCGCCCGCGCAGGGGCTGGACGTGGAAGCGGTGGACGTGGGTGACGCTCGTCGGGCTCCTCGTGCTGCTCGCCGTCTGGAGCGTCGCCGGCTACTTCTCCGTGCGGAGCGGCGTGAAGGACGCGAACGCGCGGCTCGCGGTCGGAACCGACTCGGCGCTCGCGCACCAGAACTCGCTGCTCCTCTCCTCCGGCACGAACATCCTCCTCCTCGGCACCGACCATTCGACGAACGGACAGGCCGGTCGCAGCTCCGACCAGCACGCCGATTCGATGATGCTGATGCGCACCGACCCGAGCCGCCACCGCCTCGTCTATCTCTCGATCCCCCGCGACCTGCGCGCGGACATCCCGGGCTACGGCACGCAGAAGGTGAACGCCGCCATGCAGCTCGGCGGCCCGAAGCTCGCGATCCGCACGGCCGACGCGCTCTTCGGGCCCGACCTGCCGGTGAACCACGTCGTCGTCGTCGACATGGCGGCGTTCATGCAGCTGATCGACGCGGTCGGCGGCATCGACATCGACGTGCCGCAGAACATCCTCTCGAACCGGTTCGACTGCCCGTATGCCTCGAGCACGCGCTGCTCGCAGTGGGAGGGGTGGCGCTTCCAAAAGGGCGTGCAGCACATGGACGGTCATCGCGCGCTGATCTACTCGCGCATCCGCGAGAACCGGCTCAACCCGGCCGACACCGACATCAGCCGAGGCCAGCGCCAGCAGGACGTGATGCAGGCCGCGCTGCGCAAGCTCGCGAGCCCGTCGACGTTCTTCCGGCTGCCCTTCAGCGGCGGCGACCTGATGAAGCCGCTCGCGACCGACATGTCGACGTGGCAGTTCCTCCAGCTCGGCTGGGTCAAGTTCCGCGCCGGCTCGACGCTCCGCTGCCGGCTCGGCGGCCGCGATCTCGGCGACGGCTTCATCACGGGCGACCAGGAGAACATCGCGGTCGTTCAGATGGTGCTCGGTCGCTCCGCGCCGCAGCCGCCGCCTCCCGGCTCCGGCCTCTACGGCGCGGGCTGCACGACCGTGGGGTAGCGGCCTAGGTCTCGGTCTTCTTCGCTGCGGGCTTCGTGTCGGTCGCGGGCTTCGCGTCGCCCTTCGAGGAGTCGCCCGAAGAGCCCGAGTCGCCCGAGGAGCCCGAGCCCGAGTCCGCCGAGGAGCCGGAGTCGCCCGACGACGACTCGGCGCTGCCGGCCTTCTTGCGCTTGCCGTAGTCGGTCGAGTAGAAGCCCGAGCCCTTGTAGTGGATCGCGACCGGATAGAGGACGACCTCGACAGGAGACGAGTCGCAGACGTCGCAGCGCTCGGGCGCCGGCGCGGTCATCGACTGGAATCGCTCGAAGGTGTGCCCTTCGGGGCAGCGGTACTCGTAGATCGGCATCGGGTTGCGGACGGTATCAGCGAGGCGGAGAGTCGCTCGTTCTCTCCGAGCGCTCTTCCTCGTCGAGCATCTCGCGGTAGCACGGCGCACCTTCGAAGGCGGAGAGGCCTGCCGGATGAAGCGTCCGGTCGCGCCGCCGCCGCGCGAGCTCGCGCCGGCGACGCGCGGTCGCGAGGGCTGCCGAAGCGCCGACGAGGCCGCCGATCACGAAGGAGCGGGCACGGCCGAGCTTGTCGTCGCCGTCCATGGGACGATTGTGCCCGATGTCGGACCGGCCCTTGCGAATCGCGACCCTCGGCGACGTGATGCTCGACGTGATCGTGCGGCTCGAGCAGCCGCTTGCGCAAGGGGACGACGTGCGCGCGCGGACGAGCACCGGGGCCGGCGGCCAGGCGGCCAACGTCGCCGCGTGGGCGGCGTCCTTCGCTGCGAGCGCGCGGTGCATCGCCAAGCGCGGCGACGACGCCGCGGGTGCGCTCGTCGCGGCCGCGCTCGAGGCACGCGCCGTTGAGCTCGTCGGTCCCGTCGTGTCCGGCGCGACCGGAGTCGTCGTCTCGCTCGTCGACGCGGACGGCGATCGCTCGATGGCGTCGGATCGAGGTGTTGCGCCGTCACTCGACCCGCAAGAGCTCGACGCGGCGTGGCTCGACTGCGACGTGCTGCACGTGAGCGGCTACGCCCTGCTGCGCGAGCCGATCTCGCATGCCGCGCTCCTCGCGGGCCGCCTAGCACGCGAGCGAGGCGCCCGTGTCTCGGTCGACGTGGCCGCGTGGACGGAGATCCGTGCGTACGGCCCCGTCCGGTTCCGGGAGCTGCTCGACGCGATCGCGCCCGACGTCCTCTTCGCGACCGAAGCGGAGTGGGAGATGCTCGGCGGCGCATATCTGACCGCGCCGGTCGGCGTGATCAAGCGCGGCGCCCGCGGCGCGACCGTCGTCACGGCGGAAGCGCGCCTCGACCTCGCGCCCGTCGAGGCGCTCGTCGTCGACACGACCGGGGCCGGCGACGCGTTCGCCGCCGGGTTCCTGCTCGGCGGCTCACTCGAGGAGGCAGCGCGGCGCGGGCTCGACGCGGCCGCGCGCTGCGTCGCGCACGTAGGCTCGCTGCCGTGAAGGTCGAGCCGCTGACGCAGGAGCAGGCCGCGGAGATCGGCGAGTGGCGTTACGAGTTTCCGTACGAGTGGTACGACACCGCCGCGGACCCGCGGCGCATCGAGCTCTTCGCGAGCCCGTTGCGACGCGAGGGGCTGCGCGCGGTCGTCGACGACGCCGGCGAGCTGATCGGCTTCTTCAACTTCGTCGTCGAAGAGGACGAGGTGCGGATCGGGCTCGGCATCCGGCCGGACTTGACGGGACACGGGCTCGCGCAGCCGTTCATCCGCGCCGGGCTCGCGTACGCGAACGAGCAGTGGGAGCCGAAGCGCTTTCGGCTCTGGGTGGCGTGGTGGAACGAGCGGGCGCTCCGCGCGTACCGGCGCGCGGGTTTCCGCGCCGTCGCCGAGCACGAAGGAAGGAGCCGGTTCATCGAGATGGAGCGTCCGGCGTGATGCGGATCGCCGACGAGGTGCGCGAGTCGCACGCGGTCGTCGCGCTCGAGACGACGCTCGTCGCACACGGCTTCCCGCCCGGCGAGGGTGTCGCGGTCGGGCTGGAGTCCGAGCGGCAGGTGCGCGAGGCCGGTGCCGTGCCCGCGACGATCGGCGTGCTGGACGGGGAGATCGTCGTGGGCCTGACCGCGGCAGAGCTCGAGCGTTTCGGCGCCGACGCGCGGAAGATCGGGCCGCGCGACCTCGCGGCGGCGGTCGCGCAGCGCGTCGTCGGCGCGACGACGGTCGGCGGCACCCTCGCGGTCGCGCGGGCCGCGGGCATTTCCTGGCTCGCGACCGGCGGGCTCGGCGGCGTCCACCGCGGCTTCCCCGATCCGCCCGACGTGTCGGCCGACCTCGCGCAGCTCGCGCGTACGCCGGCGCTCGTCGTCTCCGCCGGCGTGAAGTC
>Ga0207657_10004532_pt1 | contig 14679 bp, 8 predicted proteins | sample KBSC33metaG_FD_184316 | JGI IMG/M metagenome (GOLD analysis project Ga0207657, IMG submission 184316) | Corn rhizosphere microbial communities from Kellogg Biological Station, Michigan, USA - KBS C3-3 metaG (SPAdes) (version 2) | ecosystem: Host-associated > Plants > Roots > Rhizosphere > Soil ... | reverse complement strand
CGGGTGATGCTCGAGCGGCAGAAGGACATCGATGCCGTGGTCGTGGCGACGCCCGATCACCTGCACGCCGTGATCGCCCTCGCCGCGATGAAGGCGGGCAAACATGTGTACGTGCAGAAGCCGCTGACGTTCTCCGTGCACGAGGCACGCGCGCTCGCGCAGGCGGCGCGCGACACGAAGGTCGTGACGCAGATGGGCAACCAGGGCCACTCGCGGGAGGGCACGCGGCGCATCAACGAGATCATCGGCGCCGGCGTGATCGGGCCGGTGCGCGAGGTGCACGTGTGGACGGACCGACCGCAGCGCTACTGGGCGCAGGGGATCCCGCGTCCCACCGCGAACACCCCCGCGACGGCGCCAGCCGCAGCCGCCGCGCCGCCGGCGCCAGGCGCGACAGCAGTGTCGCCGGTGCCGCCGCGATGGAGCATGCGCACGGTGGACAACGCGATCCTCCGCGCGATGGCGGAGAACCCGCACACGCCGCCAGCCGGCCTGCACTGGGACCTCTTCCTCGGTCCCGCTGGCGACGTACCGTATCACCCGGTCTATCACCCGTTCAGTTGGCGAGGCTGGCCGGAGTTCGGCGTGAGCGCGATCGGCGACATGGGCGCGCACCTGATCGACCAGCCCTTCTGGGCGCTCGGGCTCGACTACCCGACGAGCATCGTGTCCTCATCCACGCCGTGGGGCGGCACGACGAGCGAGCCGGGCGCATATCCGCTGGCGATGACGACGCGCTACGAGTTCGCCGCGCGTGGGCAGCAACCCCCGGTTTCACTCACCTGGTACGATGGTGGCCTCATGCCCACGCTGATGAACGACGTCCCTCTCCCGAGGGGCGATGGTGGCGGCGGGATCTTCGTCGGGGAGCGTGGCTTCCTCACCTATCAGACGTACGGCGAGAACCCGCTCGTCTATCCCGAGTCGGTAGCGCGAGTGGCCGCATCCGTGCCGGTGACGTACCCGCGCATCACGGTGCCGCACGAGGTGAACTGGGCGCAGGCGTGCAAGGGGGAGGCGCAGGCGAGCTCACCGTTCGACTACGCGGCCAAGCTCACCGAGACGATGCTGCTCGGCATCGTGGCACTGCGCGCCGGCCAGGGAAAGCGCATCGAGTACGATGGCGCGAAGATGCTCGTGACGAACGCCCCGGAAGCGAACGCGTTCCTGACGCGGGAGTACAGGAAGGGGTGGGAGATTGCATGACGACAACTGACGTACGTGGTACCCTGTACTCCGTATCCTGACCCATGGGCTGGCTTGGTCCGATGCGTCGCTCGTCCCGAGCGAGGGACGAGCGATGCCATAGAAGCCGGATGAACGGAAAAGGCCGGATCTTGAACGGCGAAACGGCCGGATTCTCTCCTCGTTCAAGATGCCTCCATGCGCTGCGGAGGATCCCGAGGGCGTTCTTAATTCAGAAAGTTGGGGGTGTAGGGCAGAGCCTCGGCGCGCGGACCGACGTCCAGGCACGGGACAGATCCTGCCGTTTCCGGCCCTTTATCCGGCCCTGTCCGCTCCGCCCGCTTTTCTGAACCGTCGAGATCTCAGACGAAGAGGGCCAGCCACTCCTTGGAGTGGCCAGCCCCCTGGGCCCCGCTACGAAGTACAGCGTACCTGCTACTGCCGTTGCAGCCTATTCCCTCCCAGCCCTCAGCCCCACTCGAACCGTCCTCGGCAACCCCAGCGATACGATCCCGCCGGAGACGTTCACCTGGTATTTCACGTCGCCCACATTTTCCATCGACGCGAACACCGACATGCCGCGGGTGAGGTCACGCGTGTAGTTCGCATCCACGACCGTGAAGGGATCGAGCTGGGTGCCGTTGAAGGTGGAGTTCTTTCCCTCGTGACGCCACAGAGCGGTGAGGGAGCCCAGCACCGGAGTGGAATAGGTCGCGCGGATCACCTGGCGCTGCTGCGGGACGCGGCCGATGTAGCTGCCGACGCTCGACGGATTCGCGTCGTTGGCCACGACGACGGCGTGGTCGTAGTTCACGCTGGCGCTGAGAAGCAGCTCGTCGACCGGACGGAGAGCGAGATACGCCTCACCGCCGGTGCTGCGCGAGCGTTGAACGTTCTGGCGCTGCCGCGTGCCCGGCGAAATGGTGACGAACGAGTTGAAGTCGGAGTAGATGGCACTGTAGTACGTCCCGCGAAGCTGCATCCAGGCCGCCGGCTGCAGGTCGAAGCCGACCTCCTGGCCGCGCGCCGATTCCGGGCGCAGTGCGGGATTGGGGAGGTTCGTGTTCGCGCCGGACACGAACTTCCGGTACATCTCGGCGAGGTTCGGCGCGCGGAAGGCATCGTAGACGGCGCCGCGCAGGGTGAGCAGAGAGCTCAGGCGATACGTCGCGCCGAGCCGGGGCGAGAAGTGATCGTACGTCGCATCGGGGTAGGGCGTCCGGCCGCCGGCATCGATCGCGAAGCCGTCGTTGTTTCCCCACCGATCGTAGCGTCCGCCGATCTCGATCCGCAGCGGCTCGATGGGCGCGAGGATGCCCTGCACGAACGCGCCGGTGAGCAGCTGGCTGCCACCCGACTGGATGTTCGCGCTCACCGAACCGTTCGCGGCGTAATCTTCCTCCGCTACGTTGCCGGTCATCTTCCGCACGTCGGCGCCGGCGAGGAGGGTGTGGAGGCCGAGGATGTCGCTGCGCGCCCACTGCAGCGACGCGCCCCAATCGTGCGTCGGGATGTGCTGCCAGGACGTCTGGCGCTCGGCGGTGCGGCCGACGGTCGGCGTCACCGCTGACGCCCATTGATCCTCGACGAGCACGCCGTTCCATCCACGCAGGTTGAACGCGCCATACGAGGCACCATCGAGGTCGGCGCCAAAGGTCAAGCGCCGATCGTCACGGTTGGTGTGGGCGAGCGCGGTACCGAGATCGCGATTGTCGTTGTAGAAGTTGCCGGAGACGAAGGTGGACAGGTGGCGCGACGGCGCGTACTCGAGGCGGCCCGTCCCGTTGCGGGACGAGATCTGCGAGCGGTGGTCCACCGGTCCCGCGTTCCCCGGTGCGATCATGACGTAGCCACCGCCGTCGAGGTAGTCCCCGCTCAGCATGGCGTTGAGCGAGCGCGCGAGGGGCACGCCGACCGACGCCGAAGCGTGCTTTGCGTCGCGGCTTCCACCGTCGAGCTGCAGCTGATATGAACCAGGGGCGATGGGCTTGGCGAAGAAGGAGATCACGCCGCCCATCGCGCCGTTTCCGTACAGGTTGGAGCCACCCCCCTCGAGCACCTCGACGCGCTCGACGAGCGACTTCGGAACGCGGCCCCAATCGATCCACTCGCCCCAGGCGTCGTTCACCGGGATACCATCAAACAGCACGGCAGTCCGACCTTCGTCGACTCCGCGAATGGAGACGATCTGCGCGGAGCCGCCGACGAGGCTGCTCGTGCGCGCGAGCTCCACGCCGGGAATTTCGCGCAGCAGGTCCTGCGACTCGCGCGCCGGGCTGGTGCGAACCTGCTCCGACGATAGCACGTTCACGGTCGCCGCCACTCGGCTCGCTTCCGCGGGTGTGCGCGTCGCGCTGGTGACGATGCCCGAGAGCATGAGCGGTCCGTTCTCGAGGCGGACGTCGAGGGTGGTGATCTGGCCGGCCCTCACCTCCACGTCGCGCTGGGCGAGCCGCTGCCCGATGGCGGAGACGGCGACGCGATAGCGGCCGGCGGGAAGGCTGCGCAGTGCGTAGCGGCCGGTCTGGTCGCTGGTGGCGCTGCGCGCCGGCAACTCCACCGAGATGCGGGCGCCGTCGATCGGCGACCCATCGGCGCGGCTGATGGTGCCGGCCACGCTGCCAGCCTGCGCGGCAGCGAGCGCCGGCAGGAGGACCAGTGAGAGCAGAGGGAGTGTTCGGGCGCAGAAGGTCATGACCTCGGGGGCACGGGTGGGCGGGATTCTCGAATCTTCGTGCCGTCTCGGCGGACGGCGCAAGGGATCGGCACTAGGGAGTCGCCATCGCCGCCTCGCGCACGAGCGCCGGCACGCCGCGCCCGACGAGCGCCGGTGGATCAAGCGCGTCCACATTCGCGCCGCGGAGGATTCGCCGCCCCGACGGCGAGAGCAGGAAGGCGACGAAGTTGCGGCCGGCGCGGCCATGGGGCGCATCGGCCGGCACGGAGACGCCGAACAATATGGGCTGTCCATGCACGGTGATACTGTCGGCCATCTTCGCTCCCGGCACCCGGATGCTCGCGGTGGCATACTCCGCGGAGTCCGCGGGATCGCCGAGGTCCACCTCGTCGGGCAGGCGAAGGAAGCGAAGGCCCATCAGGCGCGCGAGGCTTTCGTAGGTCCAGATGTAGTCGAGCTCTCCGGCTTCGAGGAGCGCGACCTGATCGGCCTCGCGCGGGCGGACGTTGCGCTCCGGAGCGGCGCGGAGCATGCGCGCCGGCAGATCGGGGATTCCGTAGTGCCGGGCGGCGAGCTGCCACACGAGCAGCGTGCGATAGCCGGAGGGATCCACCGCGGGGTCGGAGCGGCCAACCTGGACGTCGGGGCGCTCGAGCACGGCCCACCAGTTGTCGGCGCTGATCCCTGCCGCGCCACGTGAGCGGGGCGTGAAGGCGAGCACGATCCGGTTCCGCGCGAAGAGCGCGTGCCAGGTGACCACCTTCGGTGTGAGGAGGGTGGTGAAGAGCGCGGGATCAGCCAGGACGATCACGTCCGGGTCGGCCTGCAGCGCGGTGACTCGACGCACGAGCTCCAGGCTCGACGCGGCCTCCAGCTCGTAGCGCGCCCCGCTGCGCCGCGCGAAGGAATCGAGTGCGACTCGCATCGGCTGCGTCATCGACGCAGCCGTGTAGACCAGAAAGGGTCGCGCCGGCGCCGGCGGTGGCTTGTCACGCCCGCAGGCGAGAACAACTAACAGGAGCGGCGCGACGCGGAACGGGTGGGGCATCTGAAGAGATGATACGCGATGAACGGCCTCAGCGTTGCCGGCGAGTGGTGCGTATCCAGTGGTGCGAGGCATCGCGCCGACATTGTCGGCGCAGACGCGGCTCCGCCGCCTCAATCCCACCCTTCGCTCTCGAGGCACCTTCCGCATGACCCTCAACAGACTCGCGACCGTGACGACGGTCGTGGCCGCACTCGTCGTACTCCACGCGCCGTCGTCCGCGGCGCAGGACTCGGCGCGCGCTCAACGACGCCCACCGCGCCAGGTCGTCCCGATGGACTCCGCGCGCGCCCGGTTGCTGTACGTGAGCAACCGTCCCGCTGACCTGCCGCAGGGCAACTACGAGCAGCAACTCGTCCAGAAACGGCGCACCGACAGCATCTTCGCCGCACGCAGCGCTGGCGTGATGGAGTTCCGAAAGGTGACGTACCGCAGCCGCGTGGATGGAAAGACGATTCCCGCGTACCTGTTCGCCCCGCTGCAGAAGCGAGGCACCGGCGGGCACGCGGCGATGGTCTGGGTCCACGGCGGCGTGCACAGCGACATGCAGGAGACCTATCTCCCGTTCATCCGCGAGGCGGTGCAGCGCGGGTACGTGATCGTCACGCCCGACTACCGCGGCAGCACGGGCCACGGCAAGGAGCTCTACGAGGCGATCGACTACGGCGGCAAGGAGATCGACGACGTCATCTCCGCGGTGGACTACCTGAAGACGCTGCCGTACGTGGACATGAACCGGCTCGGCATCATGGGCTGGAGCCACGGCGGCTTCATCACGGCGCACTCACTGTTCCGCGACGATAATCCGTTCAAGGCCGGTGCGGCGATCGTGCCCGTGACGAACCTCGTCTTCCGGCTCTCGTACAAGGGGCCCGGCTATCAGCGGTCGTACTCCACCGAGGAAGGAATCCAGGGCCTGCCGTTCGAGAAGCCCGACGAGTACATCCGCCGCTCCCCCGTGTTTCACGCCTCGAACCTGAAGGTGCCGATCCTCGTCCACGTGGCGACGAACGACGAGGACGTGAACTTCGTGGAAGACCAGCAGATGGTCTATACGCTGCGTGCCCTCAAACCGGATCTCGCCGAGACGAAGATCTACGAGAACCCGGCGCCGTGGGGCTCGTCAGTGGGCCACGCGTTCAGCCGGCGTGTGGATCCGGTGACTCTCGAGCGCGTCGACTCACCGGCACAGATCGACTCGTGGAACCGCACGTGGACGTTCTTCGAGTGGAACCTGCGGCCGTACGAGGATCGGTCCAAGCCGGCACCGCCGGTGCGGACGGGGCCGTGATCAGCGGCAACTGAAGTAGCAGGTAGCTGGCAGTCGGTACGAGGACCCAGGGGGCTGGCCATTCCAACGAGTGGCTGGCCCTCTCTGTCTCAGGTCAGCTAGAGTATCCCCTTCCACTTGAGCCCAACGAGGAACAGCAGGCCCAGCACGACCTGGATTCCGACCATGATCTCGAAGCCGTACGGGTGGTGCTGCAGCGGGATGCGCTCGAAGTTCATGCCGTAGACACCTGCAACCACGACGAAGGGGACGCTCAGTGCGCCGACGAGGGCGAGGCTCTTGGAGACGTTGCCGAGCCGGTTGGAGACCTGGGTGAGGTAGCCGTCGAGGGTGCTGCTGAGGAGGTCGCGATAGCTGTCGAGGCTGTCCGTGATGCGCAGCATGTGATCGTACACGTCGCGGAAGTAGAGCTGCGCCTCCGGCGGCAGGAGCGGCGACGGACGGTTGGCGAGCTGGCCCAGCACTTCACGCTGCGGGGAGAGGTAGCGGCGGAGCGAGATGACGAGCCGCTTCACCTGGAAGATCTCGTGCAGCAGGCGTTCGTCGAAGTGGCCGAACACGCGCTGCTCCAGCTCGTCCACGAACTCGTCGATGCCGTCGAGCACGGGGAAGTAGGCATCCACCGCCGCATCGAGGGCGAGGTAGGCGATGCGCGCCGGCCCTCGGTCGAGCAGGTCGTGGTTCGCGCGCAGGCGCTTCATGAGGTCGTCGATCACCGGCAACGGCTCGGTGTGCGCGGTGACCACCACGTGCTTGCCGATGAAGATGTTGAGGTTCGCCGTATCGAGGTCGTACGGATCGGGCGTGCTCTCGCGGAAGCCGACCACGCGGGCCACGACGAGAACGAACTCGGGATACTCGTCCACCTTCACTCGGCTCGCCGGATTGAGCGCATCCTCGATGGCGAGCGGGTGGAAGTGGAAGACGTCGCTCAGCAACGCGATCTGCGCTGGTTGCGAGAGGTCGAGGTCTACCCAGAGCGTGCCCTCGCCGGCGCGCAGCGCTTCGCTCAGCTGCTCGGGCGAGAGGCCCACCTCCGCCGCGCCCGATTCGTGACGCAGGATGCAGGATGGCACGGCGGTGGTGGAGACGGCGCCCGCAGGAGCGGGCGCTGACGTGCGAGATGATGGCATGTCGCGGGAATCAGGAGGAGATGCCGCGTGGGCACCGAAAAGATGCCTCCGTCACCGGCGACGAGCCAGCAGCGTTACCTCGTAGCGACAGACTTGTCGAGCAGGTTCTGCGCCGCCGCCATGTGCGCCTCGAAGGCGGGCGCCACCTTCTTCACGAGATCCTTCACTTCCTGGTTCTGCAGCGAGGGAAGCAGCGTCGTGTTGATGGCGTCGATCACCGCCTTGTGGAACGCCACTTCGTGCTGCAGGAACGCGCGGTCGAACGCCTTGCCATTGGTCGCCTGGAGCTTGCTCACCGCGGCCGCATGATCCTTCGCCATGGCGAAATTCTTCGGCGGCGTGGGCGTCACGCCGAGCTTGGTGGCGAGGTCGCGCCCCAGTTGACGCACGGCCTTGTGATCGCGGGCGATCATCTCGCCGTAGTCACGCACTTCCTTCGTCGTGCCCTTCTTTTCTGCCATCGTGCCGGTCTCGATGTCCCAGGTGTTGGCGGCGTCGAAGATGGCGACGATGGTCGGGTCGTCGAGCTTGGCGCTCTGGGCAGCGGCCTGCGCGTGCGCAGGCGAAGCGAGCGCGAGGGGAGCGACGACGAGGGCAGCAGCGGTGGCAATGCGAACGAGGTTCCGACGGGACGACATGGAATGCCTCCGGAAGAAAATGGGCCGGTCCGGGCGGCAGTCACCGCCGGACCGGCCCATAGTGCATCCGGGTCCGGCATTTGTCAAGAAATACTTTGACTTTTTGCTAATTCTTTTGTTTACTAGAACTTGCCTTGCCGCCCTTGTCCTCGAAAACCATCGTCTGGCCCTGATAGCCGAAGGTGAGCCCGGTACTCTGCTCCACGCCGCGAATGGCCTGCCGCGACGAGTCGAGCGAGGCGCGCAGGGTGACGCGACGGGCCAGGAGCGCGCTGTCCGGCACTTTCACGTCGAGGTTGTACCACCGCTTCAGCTGCGGGAGCACATCACGCAGGGTGCGATTGGTGACGGTGAGGTTCCCGCCGCGCCAGCCATCCGCCTCCTCCCGCTCGTCGGGCGATGCAACTCGCGGCGCCTGACCGTGCGCGATGTACAGCGCACCCCCTGCGTCGAGCGGGCGCACGATCTTGCCCTCGCGTACCTCGACGTTGCCCTCCGTCACCACGACCGTGGTCGCGCTGTCCTCGGGATACGCCCGCACGCTGAACGCGGTGCCATGGGCGACGACGATTGCGTCGCCGGCATAGACGCGGAACTCGCCCTTCCCGCCCTTGGCGACATCGAAGCCGGCCGCGCCAGCCAGCTTCACGGCGCGCAGCGACGGACCGAAGCCGGTGGGGATGCTGAGCTTCGAATCGGGAGCGAGGCGCACCTTGCTTCCGTCGTCGAGCGTGACGATGCCCATTTGCGCCGGTGCTGCGTTCACGACGCGGGCGTCGGCCGCATTCACCGCCGTGTTGGCGCTGGCGTCGGCGCCCGCTTTCTCCACCCAGAAGCCGGCGGCGATCACGACGGCGAGCGCCGCCACGCCGATGCCGATGATCTTCCACGGCGGCCCTTCGCGCGTCGCCTCGACGATGTGCCCCGCCGTCCCGTGGCGCGCGATGGCAGCCGTCTCGTCGAGCGCGCGCTGGCTGTGTCCCTCGTGACGGATCGCGTGCAACACGTGCGGCCACGACTCGTCGGGGTCGATCACGACATCAGCGTGAGCATGCGCCGACGACGCGTCAGGCGCGTGGGCGACGGTGTGCCCCTCGTGATCGCCCATCCGATGCGCCGCGGCTCGCCGGCTCAGCGCGCGCACGGCAGCGTGATGCACGTCGTCGTGGAGAAACGCGTCGAGCTGCCCGGGCGACGTCAATCGCGCCCTCGCATCCCACGCGCGCACGAATGCTCCCTCGACGACTTTCGGAGTGAGCCCTGCCGCTTCGTCACCGAGCGCGGTGCGCGCCTCGGCGGCCAGGGTGGAATAGCGCGCGAAGAAGGCGAGGCGCAGCGCTTCTTCGTTGGGGAGCGCGGACCCGGCTGACTTCGGCAGCGAAGCGCCGTCGTCGCGGGGAGGAACACTGGTCGACATGGGGCAGCCTCTCAGTCGTGCGTTGGTGCGACTGGATCGCGTACCTGTTAGACACGATGATACCTCCGGGCGGATGGAAGGCAAGCACAGCGGGTCGGTACCCGGAGGCGCGGATGCAGGGAGGCGAGGAAGCGTGAATGCCGGATCCTCGCCTCCTTGCCTCCCTGCCGACTCAGTGTCCAGTCATCGCCGCCAGCAGATACGTCAGATTCGCCGTCCCGTCCATGATCGGCTCGTTCGTGGAGTAATCGCCGATGTCATCATGGTAGACCATCCGGCCGGTGTTGAAGCGAGCGTACTCGTCGGTCTCGTGGAGGGCGATGCCCTTGAGATTGCTGAAGATCGAATGGTACACGGGGCCGTCGAGCAGTCCGCCGCGAAGCACTTCGACTCCGAGGCGCGGCGCGATGGCGGAGTGCGGGTCGTGCGCCCACACGCCGCCATTGGGGTAGCCGATCACCATCGACACGCCCCACGGATTGGTGCCGAACAGCCAGTCCAGTGCGGCCTGCTCATACGCGCGGTATGACGCGTCACCCGTCATCCGCCGATAGAGCAGCGCCTGGGTGGCGAACGACGTCATGAGATTGTTCGAGCACCAGATGAACGGCACGCCGATGAGGAATCCATTGTCGGCGCGTCCCTTCACCGCCTCGAGGCCGCGGCGATAGTAGTCGGCCATCGTGCGCTGCGCCGAACGGTCCTTCACGTCGCCGGCCACCCGCCACGCGGCGTAGTGCCCGTTGTTGTGCCACGGATACCACTGATAGTGGTTCGCGGTGTCGGCGCCCATCCATGGCGTCACCGGTTCCTTCGCCGCGAACTGCAGCGCGTCGGTCAGCAGCTTCCGGTCGCCCGTCAGTGCCGAAAGTTCCGCGGCGCCGAGCTCCATGTCATCGACCCAGTTGTCTTCCTCGTAGAAGTAGGGCGAGACGCCGGGCGCCGTCTGGCACACGCCGGGATGCGCGAGCCCGACGCGATACGCGGCTTCCGCGCGCTCGCGCAGCCGCTGCGCGAACGCGGGATCGCTCTTTGCGAAGACCTTCGCGCCGAGCGCGAACGCCGACGCGTACTTGCCGGCGGTGGAGGCCCAGCCGGCGGAGCGGTTCTTGTTCTTGAACAACCCTTGCGGCTTGCCGGTGCAGGGATACACGGGCCGCTCCCTGCCCTTCCCCCAGCCGTAGTCGGACGAATCGTTCGTCGGCAGGTCGAAGTACATGTGGTCGCGATCGTCGGCCAGCTGGTTGTACATCTCGCTGTCGCTCGGGAACATCCGCAGCAGCCACTCGAGCCCGTGGCGCGCCTCGTCGAGCACGTCGGCCTGGCCGTTCGCGCCGGGCAGGCCATTGGCCGCGAAGTCGTCGGCGAAGGCGCGCGGATGGTCGCGATAGGCCATCAGCATCACGTACGTCGCGTTCGCCGACGTCGTGACGTATTGCAGGTAGTCCGATGCGTCGGCCCAGCCGCCGCTGACCGGAATGAACTGCCCTGCGCGCGGCGAGTCCACGATGATGCCATCGTGGGTGTGCACGGAGTCGCGGAACAGCGGGTTCCACCCGGAACGCTGCTCGCGCATATAGTAGAGCAGCGTGTCCGCCGCGCCGGCGTACACGTCGCGGCCGATGCGCACCGCTGGCGACCGCGCACCACCGGCGACGATGCGATACCGGCCGGCCTTCCTGAGCGCGGTGAAGTCCAGCCGGTGCGTCACGACGCACGGCCCGAAACCGTTCGCGCGCACCGCCGGTCGCGGACCCAGCACCGTGCGTCCCTTCTCATCCTGCACGAAGAAGGTCGCGATGCGGACGCTGTCGAGCGAGCAGGCCACCGCCACCTTTGGCGCGTCGGGCAGGTACCCGACCTGGTTGATGCGGACGTAGGTAACGGTGTCCGACGCCGGACGCTGGAGGTGCGCTGCGGGCGGGCGAGTGTGCGGCTCCCCGGCGCTCGTCAGGGCAGCGAGGATCAGCGTCGTCAGCATGTCAGCGCTCTCCGCCAGCCTGCGCGGTGTTTCCCGTCTTGAGGTACTTGTCGTACCACGCCGCATATCGCTTCCAGCGGTCCACGCGATAGCTCGGCATGGTGATGCCGTGGTACTGATTGGGATAGATCACGAGTTCCGTCGGCACACCGAGCGTGCGGAGTGCCTGGTACATCTGCTCGCCGCCGATGATCGGTACGTTGAAGTCACTCGCGCCGCCCATGAACAGCGTCGGCGTGCTGATGCGGTCGGCGTGGAAGAAGGGATATGAGATCTGGATCCACTTGTCCTGCGCCTTCCATGGCGCGCCGATTTCCATGTTGTACTGCGTCACGTACTGGTCGGTGCCGTACATCGCGAGCTGCAGCGCACTGCCCGCGCCGCTCACAGCCGCCTTGAAGCGCGGCGTGGTGGCAATGGTGTAATCGGTGAGAATGCCGCCGTAGCTCCAGCCGCCGATCCCGAGCCTGTCCGGGTCGACCGCGCCCATGCGCACCACCTCGTCCACCGCGCCGAGCAGGTCCTGCACCTCCTTGTTGCCCCAGTCGGAGTAGATGGCCTTCTGGAAGGCCGAGCCTCGGCCGTTGGAGCCGCGATAGTTGACCGCAAGCACGGCGTAGCCATTGGCGGCAAGGAACTGCCGATCCATGTCGAAGCGGTAGCCGTCGTGGCCGTTGGGGCCACCATGGATGTAGAGCACCATCGGCAGCTTCGCGCCGCTCGGCGCATTGGCGGGGCGGAAGAATGCCGAATGCACTTCAGTGCCGTCCTTGCTGCGCGACACGACCCGCTCCACGCTGGCCAGCGCGAGCTGGGTCATGAGCGAATCATTTTGGTGCGACAGCTGGCGCGTGCTCCCGCCATCGGCCAGCGCGTACACCTCGGGCGCCCGGTCAGGCATGGACATCAGCACTGCCACCTTTCCATCGGGGAGGGCGCTGTAACCGGAGACCGAGAGCTTGCCGTCGAGCAACCGTTGCACCGAGCCGTCGGAGACGCGAATGCGAATCAACGGATCGGCGAGATCGTCGGCCATCGTGGCGAGCACGGACTGACCGTCGGCGGTGAAGCGCACGCTCGACACGGGGCGATCGAGCGCCGCGGTCACGACACGCGCCGGGGCGCTGCCATCGCTCGGCACGACGGTGAGCTTGTTGAGGTTGTACGCCGAGAAGCGCGGCTCGTCACCGCGGTAGAAGGCGATCCACTTTCCGTCCGGCGACCACGACGGGCGTCCGCCATCGGGCCCGTCGAAGTCCGTGAGCTGCTTCGCCATCGCGCCGGGGCGCGCATCGATGACGTAGATGTCGTTGTCGCGCTCCTTGCCGGGCTCCGGCGGTGCGTCGCGCACGAAGGCGATCCGACGTCCGTCAGGCGACCAGCTCGGCGAGTCGTCGTCGGCGAGGGTGCTGGTGAGCGTGTCGAGCTTGCGTGCCTCGACGTCGAACAGCGCGAGATGCGTGCGCTTGCTGCCGAGGTATCCGGTGATGTCCTGCTTGAAGTTGTAGCGGTTGATGACGATCGGCTTGGGCGTCTTGTGCTCCGCCGTATCGCGTCGCGCCACGCTGTCGGTCTCCACGTCGAGCACGAGCGCCAGGCGCTTCGAGTCGGGGGACCAGACGTAGTCGTCCACGCCGCCCTTGATGGTGGTGATGCGTTGCGCCTCGCCACCACGACGGTCGAGCAGCCACACCTGCCCGCCCTTTCCTTCCTGCCGCCCGGAGACGAAGGCGAGGTACCGGCCGTCCTGACTCCAGCGTGGCGAGCTCTCGCTCTCCGGCGACGAGGTGACACGAATCGTCTGCGTGCCATCCCAGCTCGTCATCCAGACATCGGTGTCGGACTTGTCCTTCGCCGAATCCACCGCGCTCACGGTGTACGCGACCCACTTGCCGTCGGGCGAGATCTGCGGGTCGTTGACGTTGCGGAACCGGTAGATGTCCTCCGCGCGCATGGGGCGGCGCGTCTGCGCATTCGAGATGGTCGGCGCGATCAGAAGGAGCGCGAGTGCGAGAGAGCGACGAAACATGGGTGAGCCCTGCATGCGAGGTGATTGAGGGAGGCGGTGACCGGCGAACGCAAAGCGGAGGAAGGAGAGGTCGAGAATATACGGCCTCGGTACTAGGCCGCGAGCTTCATCGTGCGTCCGCGGCCGCGCCGGTCACGAGGGCCTGCGCGACGGCGTCCTGGAGCGGGGCGATGTTCGGGAAGTAGCCGCGCGCATCCGTGCCCATGTTCTGGCGGTTCGTGAGAAGGACCACCGACAGCCCGTACTTCGGCACGCCGAGCACGTAGGTGCCGGTGAAACCGGTGTGGTAGAAGCTGCCTTCCGGAAGCGAAGGGGACCGCATCCAGCCGAGGTAGTTGTCGTACCGGTCGCGGACGAGGAAACGGCGGATGACATCGGCGCTGAGCATGCGTCGGTCCGTCGCGATGCCTCCTGCAGCCAGCATGTCGAGCAGCACGCGCAGCTGCCCCGCAGTGGAGAACAGCCCCGCGTGGCCGGCGATACCACCGTGAGCGTAGAAGGAGTTGCCGTCATCCACCTCGCCATTCAGCACATGGTGCCGCCAGCCGTCCCACGCCGTGGGATCGCCGAGGTAGCGGTAGCCGAAGGTGGAGTCGTAGACCATGTGCCGCTCGTACACGTTGCCCTGCTCCGTCGCGGCGAACCGCGTGAAGCCGTGCGCTCGCGGCACGAAGGTCGTGGAGTCGAGGCCGAGCGGACGGTAGAGCGCGCTGTCGAGGAACGCGTCGAGCCGCTGGCCACTCACGCGCTCGACGATGTAGCCGAGCAGCATGAAGCCGAGGTCGCTGTAGTGGCGACCTTCGCCGACGCCCCATTGCAGCGGCATGTCGCGGATCACGGCGTACGCCTCGCGTTCATTCGAGGCGTGGTAGTAGATCGGCTGCCACTGCACGAGTCCCGCCGAGTGGCTGAGCAGGTGCCGCACCGTGATGCTGTCCTTGTGCGCGTCGCGGAAGTCCGGCAGGTAGCGAGATACCGGCGCGTCGAGATCCACCCGGCCATGATCCACCAGCAGCATGATGCCCATCGTCGTACCCATCACCTTCGTCACCGAGGCGAGGTCGAACATCGTGCTCGTGGTCATCGGCGGCGGCGACGCGAGACGATGGCCCTCGTAGTCGTTGATCTGCGCGGAGCCGAAGGCGGTGTCGTGGACGATCACGCCGTCGTGCGACACGAGAAATACCGCGCCTGGCGTCAGCTTGCCGACGGCGCTGGCGATCAGCGAGTCGGCCCGCTCGATGCCTCTCGCCAGTCCGGGTGGGGGCCGCAGCGCGGAAGGC
>Ga0207657_10004531_pt1 | contig 14681 bp, 9 predicted proteins | sample KBSC33metaG_FD_184316 | JGI IMG/M metagenome (GOLD analysis project Ga0207657, IMG submission 184316) | Corn rhizosphere microbial communities from Kellogg Biological Station, Michigan, USA - KBS C3-3 metaG (SPAdes) (version 2) | ecosystem: Host-associated > Plants > Roots > Rhizosphere > Soil ... | reverse complement strand
AAGGAACTTTACCCGAAAAAAAAGCTGCGGTGCTTGCATGTTTTGACACAGATTACTCACCCGCAAAGACTCTTTTAGATAAGGCTTCGGGTTTGCATAATGCTATTCTGCAAAAAACACTTACATGGAAGAGTTTAGCAAAAGAGATAAAAAATTTTTCTTCAAATTAATAAATGAATTTTATGAGTCACGATCCATTGCAACGACAAAAAGAAGTTGCTGAAACATTTAATCCGGTTGATCTTCAAAATATAAAAGGCATGCAGTTCTTCGATCCGCATGTGCACATGACTTCAAGAACTACAGATGACTACCAGGCTATGGCTGACGCTGGTATCGTTGGTCTGATTGAACCAGCCTTCTGGCTTGGTCAGCCGAGAACAGGTTTGGATACTTTTCGTGATTATTACAGCAGCCTTATCGGTTGGGAACGTTTTCGTTCATCGCAATTTGGTATCAAACATTATTGCACGATAGGTTTGAATTCACGTGAAGCAAATAATGAAAAGCTTGCTGAACAAGTGATGGAAATTTTACCACTCTTTATTTATAAAGAAGGTGTGGTTGGTGTTGGAGAAATTGGTTTTGATGATCAAACTCCTGCTGAAGAAAAATATTATCGTCTGCAGTTAGAATTGGCAAAAGAAGCTGGATTGCCGGTGCAAATACATACTCCGCATCGCGATAAAAAAAGAGGTACGCAGCGAAGTATGGATATTGCAATTGAACATAAACTTGATCCATACATGGTGATTGTTGATCACAACAATGAAGAGACAGTTAAGGAAGTTTTAGACAGAGGATTCTGGGCAGCATTTACTATATATCCTTTCACAAAAATGGGCAACGAGCGAATGGTTGAAGTAGTTAAGCAATATGGTTCGGAAAGGATCATGATAAATTCAGCCGCAGACTGGGGAATCAGCGATCCGCTTGCTGTTCCGAAAACAGCTTCTCTTATGAAATTGCGTGGCATTAGCGATGAAGATATTTATATGACAACTTACCGAAATGCTATTACAGCATTTGGGCAAAGCGGTCAAATTGATGAAGCTGATTTTGCATCGGTGAAAGAAGTAGATCAAAGCAAAAAATTTGCAGGCAATACAATCCTTCGCGGCGGGCAACAACCAAAAATTGATAAGTCATCTATTATCATCAGCTAAAGAGTAATGTGAAAAAAGCAAAAGCATTCCTGCAATTAATGCGACCTGCAAATATTATAACGGCAATATCGGATGTGTTGGCAGGTATTGCTATTTCAGGGATTTTATTTAGTCAATCATTTGATACAAATGAATGGCGATGCATCGTTTTATTATGTATTTCCACGATGGGTTTATATGGTGGCGGCGTTGTTTTAAATGATGTGTTTGATGCGGAGCTTGATAAAATAGAACGCCCTGAACGCGCTATTCCGAGAGGAGATATAAGGATCAATGAAGCGGCTGCATTAGGAATTGTTTTATTATTGATAGGAGTTGCAGCTTCTTTTTTATGCAACACTTATTCAGGGATCGTTGCAGGTGTTATTTCCTTCGCTGCAGTTGTTTATGACAAATGGGGTAAGCATCATTTGATATTAGGTCCGGTTAACATGGGATTATGCAGAGGGCTTAATCTTTTGTTGGGAATAAGCATCTTAACCACTCAATTATCGCAGTGGTGGGCGCTGGCTTTTATACCGATAATATATATTGCTTCAATAACAATGATCAGTCGCGGCGAAGTATATGGTGGAAGTAAAAATTTATTATATGCTGCTTCTTTTTTTTATATACTGGTGATCGCTTCTATTCTTTATTTCGCGATCATTAACAAAAACGGGATTTATTTTGCGGTGGTTTTCCTGTTATTGTTTGCATGGATGATTTTTAATCCTTTGATTAAAGCAATTCAGCAACCTACCGGAAAAAATATCGGTAAAGCAGTTAAAGCCGGAGTTATAGGATTGATACTGATGAATGCATCATGGGCTTCTGCGTTTAATGCTATTTACTTCGCGATAATTATTGTGCTTCTGCTGCCGATTTCTATTGGTTTGGGTAAAATGTTTGCGGTGACATGATCGCTAAATTTTTTCATGATAAAAAATTGGTAAATAAATATTTTGTTTCTGTCAGATCATGTTAAATATTTGATTTTTGAACTAATAAAGCAGATGAGTAATATTCATGGAAAAATTTAAAGTCAATTATATCAAACAATCATTCAGTGTAACTTTTGAGTATAAAGTATTTTTTACATCATCGCTGTTTTCATCTTCCAATAATTTATTCAGTGAATTTGTAAAAGAGAATATCGAAGATTCATCACAAAAAATTCTTTTTGTGATTGATGATGGTGTTGTTAAAAATCATCCAGAATTATTGAATCAGATCAACAACTATTTTCAAAAGCAAGCTACAATTGAATTGATAAAAGATATTTTGATTATTCCGGGTGGAGAGCAATCAAAAAATGATAAACGATCTTTTAATCGTATCGTTGAAGCAGTACATGTGCATGGAATAGATCGTCATTCTTATCTTACTGCGATTGGTGGTGGCGCTGTACTTGATGTTGCAGGTTATGCTGCTGCCGTTTCTCATCGTGGCGTAAGACACATTCGTATTCCAACAACGGTTTTGTCACAAAATGATTCCGGCATAGGCGTAAAAAATGGTATCAACTATTTCGGCAAGAAAAATTTTCTCGGAACATTTTCTCCACCCGTTGCTGTTTTTAATGATGACATTTTTTTGACCACTTTATCTGATCGTGATTGCCGTTCGGGAATCGCGGAAGCAATTAAAGTTGCATTGATAAAAGATGCCGATTTTTTTAGTTGGCTTGAAAAAAACAGTAGTCAACTTGTTGAGAGAAACATGGCAGCGATGAATTATCTTATTAAGCGCTGTGCTGAACTTCATTTGAAACATATTGCAAGTGGTGATCCTTTTGAAAAAGGTTCTTCGCGTCCGCTTGATTTTGGACATTGGAGTGCGCATAAAGTAGAACAGCTATCCGACTTCAATATATTGCACGGAGAAGCTGTTGCAATGGGCATTGCACTCGACACGATGTATTCTGCGTTATCTGGTCGTCTTGCATTGAATAAAGCACATCGCATCATTGAACTTTTACTCAATTTAGGTTTTGAGATTACACATCCGTTGATGGAGATAAAGGAAAATAATAGCCCTGTTCTGCAAGGACTGAATGAATTTCGTGAACATCTTGGAGGACAATTAACTATCATGCTTTTGAAAGATATCGGAACAGGAGAAGAAGTTCATGAGATAGATACGAACTTGCTAATAAAAGCTGCAGAAGAATTGAAAATGTTTAAGAGTAAAGTGTTCGCACGATAAAGAATTCATGAGAGAATAGGCTCTCTTTTTATTTTAAAGGCTTTTATTTTTTGCTGAAGAAAAATCAAACAGTAAAAGTGTGCGACGCAAGAGAAGTTTAATAGTGGCAATTCAGTCGAGCTCATAATTTTTACATAAGATATATGGAAACATCATTTGGTCATTTAACTTATTGTACCAATATTCATGCAGGCGAAAGTTGGAAAGACCATTTTGAAGCACTAAAGAAAAACTTTCCTGCGATAAAAGAAAAAATTTCTCCCAACAATGCAATGGGTATCGGGCTTCGGTTATCAAACGAAGCGAGCATTGATTTATCGAACGAAGAAAATCTCGATGATTTTAAAAAATGGTTGCGCGAGCAAGACGCATATGTGTTTACGATGAACGGATTTCCTTATGGCGGTTTTCATCATACAAGAGTTAAGGAGAATGTGCACACGCCTGACTGGACAACGAAAGAGCGTGTTGAATATACTTTGCGACTGTTTAATATTTTAAAAAAATTGTTGCCAGAAGGAATGGATGGAGGCATCTCAACTTCACCAATGAGTTACCGGCATTGGTTTTCGCCGGAACAATTGAAAGATGCAAAAGAGAAAGCAACAAATAATATTTTGGATGTTGTTGAATATTTGATTGAGCAATCATCGCAAGGAAAACGAATGCATCTTGATATAGAACCTGAACCGGATGGCATTTTAGAAACCGGAGATGAATTTATTGAATGGCTTGAGAATGATGTTATGCGGCTTGGAATAAAAAGGCTTGCGAAAAAATTTAATATTGATGATGATAAAGCGAGAGATTTATTGAAAGAACATCTTTGTTTGTGTTATGATGTTTGCCATTTTGCAATTGGATTTGAAGAGCATGAGAAAGTTATTGATCAATTAGAACAAAAAGGAATAAAAGTTGGTAAGATACAGATCAGCGCGGCTTTAAAGAAAGAGATGAACAGTGAACGAAAAAATATAAAAGAAGCTTTTGAAAAATTTGATGAACCTGTTTATTTACACCAGGTAGTTGCGAAGAAAGATAATGGTGAATTGCTGCGTTATCCTGATCTGCCCGAAGCACTTCAAGATTACAATAATACTGCGGTTATAGAGTGGCGTGCACATTTTCACGTTCCTATTTTTGCAGATAATTTTGGTTTGCTGCAATCAACGCAAAATGATATTGTAAAAGTGTTGAAGAAACAAAAGCAAAAACGATTCACCAATCATCTTGAAATAGAAACGTACACATGGGAAGCACTTCCGCAAGAATTGAAATTGCCTTTACAGGAATCAATCATTCGTGAACTTGATTGGGTAAAAAAAGTGTTGTCATAAGTTATAAGAAAAGCATGAATAAAACTGTTGTTATTGATATAGTTGGTCTTTCTTCTAATCTGATCGGAGATCATACACCATTTCTTAAAACATACGTTTCAAAAAAAAATTTGTCACTCATTGAACCTGTTCTTCCTGCGGTGACAACTTCTGTGCAATCGACTTATCTCACAGGAAAATTTCCTTCAGAACATGGCATCGTAGGAAATGGTTGGTACGACAGGGAAGAATGTGAAGTAAAGTTTTGGAAACAATCCAACAAATTAGTTCATGCAGAAAAAATTTGGGAAAGAGCAAAAAAAGCAGATGCAAATTTTACATGCTCGCAAATGTTTTGGTGGTACAATATGTATTCATCTGCTGATTATTCAGTAACACCAAGACCGAATTATTTAGCTGATGGAAGAAAGATGCCTGATTGTTATGCTCATCCTGCAGAATTGCGTGATGAATTGCAAAATAAGTTCGGACAATTTCCGCTTTTTCAGTTTTGGGGACCGGGAGCAAATATAAAATCTACGCAATGGATAGCAGATGCATCTATGTACACAGATGATCGTTACAATCCTACACTTACTTTAATTTATTTACCGCATCTTGACTATTGTCTTCAAAAATTCGGACCTGACTTTACTAATATTTCAAAAGACCTGAACGAGATAGATGGAGTAGTGAAGCAGCTTGTTGAATTTTACGAAAAGAAAAATGCATCCATAATATTACTTTCTGAATATGGTATTTCACCGGTTAATAATCCTGTTCACATAAATCGTGTATTGCGTAAAAATGGTTTATTAAATCTGCGCGTGGAAAGAGGATTAGAGTTATTTGATGCAGGTGCATCGAAAGCCTTTGCTGTAGCGGATCACCAGGTGGCACATGTTTATATCAATGATCCTTCTGTTACAAACAAAGTGAAAAGTATTTTAGGAAAGACAGATGGCATTGAATTGATTTTAGATAAAGAAGAACAAGCGAAATATCATATCAATCATGAACGGTCAGGCGATCTCGTGCTGATGGCAAATAAAGAAAGTTGGTTCACTTATTATTTTTGGTTAGATGATAGCAAAGCACCCGATTATGCCCGCACTGTTGATATACATAAGAAGCCGGGATATGATCCTGTTGAAATGTTTATGAGCTCGAAAGCTCGTGCGGCATATAAACTTCTCAGAAAAAAAGCTGCTCTTCGTTATGTGATGGACGTTATTCCGCTCGATGCAACTTTGATCAAAGGCTCTCATGGAAGAATAAATATAGCTGAAGAATATTATCCTGTAATCATAACGAATAAAAGTTTAGGCAAAGAAAAAATTCAGGCTACAGAAGTGTATGATGCAATATTGACTAGTGTTATGTTGGAATAAGTTATTCTGATTTATAACAACAATCTAAAAATCTGCCAAACATTTTCCGTGATCTTTGACTATTCTTTTTTGTGTTTCAATCAAATCTGAGGTAGTAATCTTCCGCTCATTCAAATTACCTGTAAAGATTCAGATAAAATATCCATTCACTTTTGCACCTTCATGTTTAGTTTTTAAAAAATATCTACAGGACCACATAAAAAAGTTCTGAAAGCTTTTACAATTGGAGTCTTATTGAAGTCGTATAAAATTCTTTACATCGTTGTGAGATCACAATGCGCGTTGAAATCATTCCACATTAGACAAACAGTTATTATGATGCTAGATGTTTAAGAATCCATAGTTAATGGTTTTTGTTTTTAATGTAACTAACAATTGTAAGAAGTAAACCACATGTTTATGTAGTTGTTTTTAGCCGTCTTTCAAACTAAGTTTACAAGTCCTTTCGATTAGGACTTAAAATAGGTTGAGCACCATAAGAGACTAAATATAATATCAAAATGTTTGAATCTATTTTTATAAATCGATCTTTTCAAAATCTACCTAATTTATGGGATTGACTTTAAGTATCTGAACAAATACTTTTGTTGTAGTAGACAGCCCGAATAAAGAGAATAATTGCTTGGAAAAGCTCCCTCAAATTTTTTAGGAAAAATTTCTAATCCTTATTGCAGAAACTCTCACAGTTACCTTTTGCAGAATAGTTGATATACCAAATACACGTAAGAAAATCGTGATGATGAAAATGTAAACAGATCGTATAATGCAGATGGATGGATTGCTTTTTAGTAATAAAAAATGAAGTAAAAACTTACTTCTCTATGAATACAAATACTCATCTTATCATTCAAAATTTATTGCCATGAAAAAGTTTTATATGCTGTTGTTTACTCTTCTTCCTTTCATTTCTGTTTATTCCCAACCTGCTTCTGCTGAAACAGACACACTCATTAACGTAGTCAATAAAGCCTTTAATGAACATAATGTAAAAGAGTATGTCTCTTACTTTTCAGATGATGCTGTTTTTTATAACACTCCGGATTACAAAGATTCAGTAAAAAATAAACAGGCATTTGAGCAATTGGTTATGGGCTGGTTTACACTTGTTCCTGATATGAAAACAAAAGTGAATCACACTTATATAAGCGGTAATACAGTTATTGAAGAGTTTGATTTAAGTGGCACCGTTAAAGCATTACTTCCCGGTTATCCTGCCAACTTAAAAGATAAAAGCTTCAATGTAAAAGCTTGTTCAGTAGCCACAATTGAAAACGGAAAAATAAAAACTTTAAACATGTATTGGGATTATTTGTCGATGCTTAACCAATTAGGTTGGACGAATATAGTACCGGGGCATTAAGTTTGATTAATTGGCATATGAAATACTGATATTTTTTGAAAAAAATAAAAATTAAACTTCCATTGTTTTCATATCCTTTATCCAGTAAAACGGTTTTTTAAATAAGTTATGTCAAATCCAACCACTACCGATTTCAATATTATAATTCAAAGCAACAGTGATCTCTTTTCAATTATTGTAACTGACATTTATGGAAGAAAAGCTTTTGAGAAAAGGAGAATGTTACACAGAAATATTCCTTTGGTAAAGATTTCGTTTCGGGTCCGTACCTAGTCCAAGTAATACAGGGAAAGAATATTCAAACGCTAAAAGTTATAAAAGGAAGATAAAGTAAGGATTTTCACCGGGGCATGTCCTAAAAGGCTATTCACAATGGGTAGCCTTTTGGCTGTTCGATAATTAACCAAACTATTTCTCTTGCGCCAATCTAAACTTGTTGGTAACTTAAACGTATGAAACTGCTGTGCCCGTCTTTGATAATTTTTCTCAGCATAATATGTTTTTGTATTTATGCACAGCAACCTGACATAAGGTTCCAACGACTTTCTTCAAAAGACGGTTTGTCAGGAGATATTGTTTACTGCATTTTGCAGGACAAAAAAGGTTTTTTGTGGATAGGAACACATCGTGGTTTGAACCGTTACGATGGTTATCATTTCACTCACTATAATTATGATCCTTACGATACAAACAGCCTTTCGGGAAATCATGTAGAATGTATCAAAGAAGATAATGATGGTATTTTATGGCTCACAACAAATAAAGGTTTAAACAGTTTAAACACGCTAACCGGCAAAATAAAAAGATATGAATTACCCGATGCAAGAATGCCTTCTGACATGGAAGATTTGTGCTCAGTAAATGATTCTATACTGCTGATCAATACAAGGAGAGCAATTTATAAATTCAATAAAAAGACAGAAAGTTTTTATCCAATAAAAACTCCCAAAAGCATTTATGAATTTGGTACCGTTAATCGGGCAAGATTTACAAAGGACAATAGTGGCAGAATTTTTATTGCGACCAGTTCTAAAGAATGCCTGATGATAAACTGGAAAAATGCAACATCAGCGTGGCTGCCTTTAAGAGATTCATTGCAATTAATGCCTTATAACGAAGAGATTGGAACAGAAATTTCTCAAATGTATTTCGACTCATACAACAATGCATGGGCATTTAATTCAAAACATGGTTCCCTCTCAACAAAAATAAATTATCCTTACACCGTTAAAAATGAAGTAGCCGACGATAATCTGATCAATAGCTTTTATGAGGAGCAGGGTAAAAGATTATGGATATGCACCAATGCAGGATTAGTAATGTATGATTATATACAAAATGTTTTTTGCAGATATACTCAACAGCCGGGAAATGAAGAATCATTAAGCAGTAACATGATAACCTATTTAACAAAAGATAGAAACGGAACTTATTGGATAGGCACATTCGGGGGTGGAGTTTCTTATTTCACCATCAACCCAAAATTTAAACACATCATTATTGATACCTCTGCAAATGTGGACAAGAAAGCCGTATATGGTTTAAGAACATTGCATTCGGGAAGAATATTGGTCGGAACTTTTTCACCGGAAAAATTCTTGATAGATAAAGAAAAAAATTTGATGGCACTTGATAATCCAAAAGATTCTATTACACTTGATTCAATGATATTTGAAATTACAGGCAAAAGCAGGCAGTCATTTTCAAACAATAACTATGGCATTTTACATGGGATTTGTCAAACTCAATCGTTTTTGGATCCAAAAAACATTCATGCAGCGGTGAAAGATATTCCTTTAACAGGAATAGTGGTGGACGAAAAAAATAACGTGTGGGCTCCAACCAATGGCAGCATATTATTAAGTGCAAATACGAGTGTTGACCTTTATCACTCAATGGCTCACATCGTACCCGCAGACAGTGATCATTTACTTATTGCCACTAACAGAGGTCTTCTCCTATTTAATAAAAGATCATATTTAACAGAAGCTACTTATTTGCCGCAAAGAAATGATCCTTACAGTATCAGCAGCAGTTTTGTAGGTGGTATTTTTCCTGATGGAAAAGGGAATTATTGGATAACCACCTTAGATGCCGGATTTAATTTTTGGAATAGAAAAGAAAACCGTTTTTATCATTATACTACTAAAGATGGCTTAGTTGATAATACCATTTATGGAGCACTTTTCGACAAGCATGGCAGAATTTGGTTTAGCACGAATAATGGCTTGTCGTGTTTTGATACTGCGACAAAAACATTTACGAATTATGACAGAAGCGACGGATTAATTAATTCGGAATTTAACAGCGGTTCGGCTTGTACGGATAATGATGGATACTTGTATTTCGGCGGCATGAATGGTATTGATTATTTTCACCCTGATTCATTCATGCAAATAAAACAAACTCCTGCCGTATATGTTTCCGCATTTAAAGTGTATAATAAACCGCAGCCTTTTTTAAGTTTCTATAAGCTCGCCACAGACGATAATAATATCTCCGTAGAATTTACAACGAATGATCTTTCAAAAGCTGCAAAAATTTTTTACCGCTATAAGTTAAGAGGGGTTGATAAAACATGGGTGGCATACCAGGGTAACAACGCTGCACTTTATAATAAACTGCCTCCGGGAAAATATCATTTTATGGTTCAAGCCTCTTACAACAATAAAATCTGGAGCAAACCGCTGTTGCTTGATTTTACGATTGCAACACCATGGTTTAAAATGTGGTGGTTTTATTCTTTATTAACAATGTTAATAGGAATACTTGTTTATTTAATATTCCAATATCGTTTACGGCAGCAATTAAAAGTATTACAGATACGCAATAGAATTCATCGCGATTTACACGATGATGTTGGCGCAACACTTAGCAGCGTAAAAGCATATTCAGAAATACTCAGAGAAAATCCTAATAATTCCGTCATTGCCGAATTGATAACGGAAAATGCATCAGAAATGATAGAGCATTTGGAAGTAATAGCGTGGGCTACAAATCCTCGTCACGACAGTTTTGGAAGTTTGATTGAAAAAATTAATCATTATGCTGTGCCTATTTGTTTTGCAAAAAGCATTCAATATGATATTTCACCTGACGGCATTTCAAAAGATTTAATAGTACCGGGAGAAATAAGACAAAATGTTTTCCTTGTAGCAAAAGAAGCAATAAACAATACAGCGAAATACGCTAATGCCAATAACTGTATAGTAAAGTCATTCATTGTACATGGAAAATTTATTATGGAGATATCTGATGATGGAAATGGGTTTGATGGTGTAAACAAAAGCGGCAATGGTTTGCAAAACATGTACACAAGAATAAAAGAAATAGGAGGTGAAATATTTATTATCAGTGAGGAAGGTAAAGGGACAAAAATAAAAATTGAACTGCCTTTCCCTTTCAACCGTCACTGAGAAAAATCGTTTGATCGTACCTGATAATTAACCTTGAGTTCGTTAATATACCTAATTCATGGGATAGGAAAAGCCTCAATATCTGATTACATTTATAATCTAATGACGAGAGTATCGATCATAGAAGATAATTCGCAATACAGGCAAACGCTTTCTATTATTTTGCAGTTGGATGAATCGTTGAAACTTATTCATAAGCTGAGTAACTGTAATGATATGATACAACTATTTGCGGAAGAAAAACCTGACATTGTTATTATGGATATTGATCTGCCGGGCATTAGCGGTATACAGGGAGTATGGGAATTAAAAACGAAATGGCCTGATATAAAAGTGTTGATGCTTACGGTATTTGAAGATGAAGACAAAATTTTTGGCGCCATTAAAGCAGGTGCCAATGGTTATCTTTTAAAGAAAGATTCACCTCACAAAATAATAGAATCAATACAGGCGGTTATGAAAGGAGAATCTGCAATGAACGGATTGATTGCAGCAAAAGTGCTTGAATATTTTTACGATAATCAAAGAAAAACATCTGCATCCCTCGACAAAACAAATCTTACGCACAGAGAAAAAGAAATATTACAACTATTGGTAAAAGGTTTTTCATACAAAGAGATCGCAGCAAGTTGTTTTATCAGCATTCAAACACTCAATACGCACATCAAAAATATTTATCAGAAACTGAATGTTCACTCACGAACAGAGCTGGCAATAAAATACGGAAACGTACATTAATATATTTCAGGAAGGAGCACAATAACTTTTGTATGTGCTATTTATCCCACCACATTCTTCCATATGGTGAATCTTTATCGCCGCCGATAGTATATTGTTCTGCCGCTTTATTTACATTGTCAGAGTTCGTACTATATTCATTATTGCCGTAAGGAAATCTTCGTGGTATCACATGTGAGCTGCTTCCGGAGGCAGGCTGCAAATTTGGGTAACCTGTTCTTCGCCAGATATTCCATCCTCTCGGTCCATTCGGATAAATTGCTGCCCATTCTTGTTCGCAAATTTTTTGAAAAGGGTTGCTGCTTAAATTAATCGCAGGTTGAGACATATAAGCCGCGAATGAACTATCTGTATATACATTCCAGTATGTCCAGCTTTCTTTTACTCCATTCTCATACATTGTATTTACATCTTCATTTGTCCATCCCTGTTGTGCTGCTTCTGCACGTGCAAGAAAAATTTCTGCTGAAGTTAATATAGGGATCGCCGCGGTTGTAGAAGTGTTTTCACCTTGTAAAATTCGTGCCCAGTTAGGGTTTGCGTTATTGAAGGCAAGGGCGCTGTCTCTTGTTAAACCATAAGGAAAACCAATGGAAGAATTTGCATAAGCATTGATCCTGTTGTCGTGATTATTCAGCAACCAGTCAATCATTGTTGAAGAAACACCGATGCGAAATTGCTGCGCTACTGCGTAGTATGTATAAACAGGATTGGAATAAACACCACCGGGATAATTTAATTGAGCATTTTCATTAAAACCAAACACGCCGTCTTTTGAAGAAAGTGCTTTATTAAATTCAGCGCTTCCTAAGCTTGCATCTATTTTTGATAAACGTAACGCGAGCACGGCGTGAAGTGAGTTAGCAAATTTGCGCCACATAGTGAGATCACCATTGAACAATATATCGCCTGAAGGAGCAAGTCCATCATCAAACTGGTCCACTGCCTCCGACAACTCTGAAAAGAAGTTTTTGTAAATATTTTCCTGTGCATCAAAGGCAACAATACCGTTGTCAGCTTTCAGGGAATTGAAATAAGGAAGATCGCCATAGCAATCCGTCAATAAACTAAAGAGATAAACTTTTAAAATTCTTGCAACGGCAATTTGATTTTTGTTAGAGCCGTAAGCCGCAGCAGCCGAAGATGTTGCAGCATCAGAGTTAAAGTTAATAATCGTTTGCAGATCGTATAATTTTCCCGCATAATAATTATCCCAATTAATATTTGGCCTTCCATAGGTTGAGTTTTCTGTATATAACGTTTCAGAAAAATACTGGCAATAAAAACCGCAAACAGTTGTGAGACCTATTGAGTTTGTGTATGGAGCATCCCACGTTTCGTTACCAAGAGCAGAAAGAACATTTGTCAGCAATGCAGACGGAACAGGCGTTGTAGTGGTGCCGGGATTTTGATTGATGTTCCCAAATTCATCTATTTTGCTGCATGAAACTGTAGCAAACAAGATCGCGGAAAATAATAAAGCTCGTTTATCAAACATACCGTAACATTTCAGCGGTTAAAAAATCAAAACGTCAAACTCAAATTCACACCATACGAACGTACAGGAGGTAACTGTCCTTCCTCTCCAAATACAAGAGATATCTCGGAAGGATCAAAATTTTTTGCTGCACTATAAATCAACCATGGATTGCGTGCAATAAAAGCAACGCCTGCAGCCTGCATATAATTTTTTGTAAAGCTCCATTTCTTAACGGGTAAACTGTAACCAATACTTACCTCTCTTAATTTCACGTAAGACAGTTTATGAATATAAGGCTCAGCAATTCTTGTAGAACGAAACTGGTGAAAATAGGTAAAGGCATCAACATAAACATCAACGGGTGTTTTATTATCAACAGAGCTAACACCAACAACATGAATGCCTCCACCTTCATCAACAGCATCGCGGACATTTGCACCACGATCATTAATAACAGCAGTCGATGCTAACACACCTGAATAATTTCCCCAGTATTCACTGCATGAATAAAATTTTCCGCCGTGCTGATAATCCAAACTAAAGTTGAGTGAGAAATTTTTATAAGAAAGAAAACTTTGAAAACCTCCCGTTAGTCTTGGAACAACGCTGCCGTAATTGTAATCAGGATCGCCTGTGACATACAAACCTGTTGATGGATCGATCAGAGGAATGCCTTGCTCATTTCTTGCAAAACCGCCGCCAATCAATTGTCCCCAATTCAAGCCGAGCACATTATATGCACCGGCAAAACTGTTTCGGTCTAAACCGCTTTTCCATCCGTAAGGTAGAATTCTATTTTGCCCTTCAATAATTTTTGTAACGGTATTGTTCATCGCCCATCCTGCAACACCGGAAAGCGACCATATTATATTTTTTGATTTTATCACAGTTGCGCTCAAGGTAAATTCTAAACCATTCCTTTTTACAGAAGCAGCATTGATCACCTTTCCTGTTACACCGCTCACTGCATCTATATTTATTTGTATCGGCTGATCGCTTGATGTTTCGTTGTAGTAATTAATATTAATAGCCAATCTTTCCTTGAAAATTCTCACATCAATACCTGCTTCATAACTTGTAATTAATCCTCCTTTCAGATGTTCATCAGGAATTACATCGCCCGCTGTCATTAAAAAATTACCATTCCATTGATAAGGATTTACATAGAAAGAAGTATTGGTTTGATAAATACCTAATGCAAGAGGAGTTTTCCCCCAGCTTCCATAAAGTTTTATATAGTTCAACCATGAAGGGAAAATTTCTATTATCTGAGTTGGAACAAATGAGATTCCGGCAGAAGGGCAAAATAAGCTGTTATTACTTTCGGGTAAAGTTGAATTCCATATTTGTCTTGCTGTAAAACTCGCTGTAACGGATTTTTTATAATCAATGTCCGCTGCACCAAAAAGATGATTTGATTTTTGTTCCAATCTCCCATTGCCAATATAAGGCTGGTAAACTGAGTTGGAAATATCATATAAATCAGGAACAATCAAGCCGGCTCCTGTGTTAGCACTTAAACTTTTTACGATATACGTATAAGTAGTCCCACCGAACAGAGTGTTCAATCGTACATTTTTGAGTAAAGTTTTATTATACGTAATGAGTATTTCGTAATTGATGAGAT
>Ga0207657_10004530_pt1 | contig 14683 bp, 19 predicted proteins | sample KBSC33metaG_FD_184316 | JGI IMG/M metagenome (GOLD analysis project Ga0207657, IMG submission 184316) | Corn rhizosphere microbial communities from Kellogg Biological Station, Michigan, USA - KBS C3-3 metaG (SPAdes) (version 2) | ecosystem: Host-associated > Plants > Roots > Rhizosphere > Soil ... | reverse complement strand
CCGCGCACAAATCGAAGTCGCGATATCGTTTTTCACCCAATCTTTATCGCTTCTTCGATGCGACCCCGCATGCCGAATTCCTTTATGACTGCGTCGGCAGGACGATCGAGACCGATCTTCCAAGCGAAGCGGACTTCCTGAGGCGCTTCGACGGTTTCCGATCAGGTGTCGATCGGATCGCGGAGATGCCGAAATCGACCCTCGACCTGCTGTTCCGCTGCCTTCGCCAAAACGATGGCAGGCTTTCACGGCGGGCGAAGGAGGCGGAATTCGAGGTCCTAAGCGAGGACGAGGTCAGGCTCGTCGAGGACGCCTATCGCCGATCCTTCCTTGAACGTTGACCTGTGAGGAAGGCAGCGCATGTTCGAGTCGGAACGACGCGCAAGGGAGCCGGCCATGGGCCCGCCCTATTTTCCCTCCACCAGGCGCAAAGGCTCGATCGCATCGGCCGCCTCGACCGGGAGGTCCAGTGCAAGGAGTGAATCGCCGGCCCGGGACCGAGCCTGCCGTCGCATCTTCTCCAGGTCGGAGAGTCGCGCCACCCGGGCCCGGCTCCAGGGGATCATCTGGCAGAGCGGCCCGGGCAGCGCTTGGGATCAGGGATCGCCCTTGTACGCTTTCCCCTCGCCGACCGAAACATCCGATCGAAAGAATCAACACCCGCCGGTCCAGCCTCGGCGGTCACGCCGCCGAGCTCCTCGCCGCCCGCTTCGGGTTGGATCCAAGCGGACCGCGCCGGTCGACGACATGGACGCCTTTTGCCTTGGCCTGGATGACCAGCCGCTCGAGGACCCCATTGCCCGGGAAAGCGACCAAGTAGCGGGGGTTCAAGGACAGCATCTGCTCGTTGCGACGGAACCCGGCACGCGAGCCCAGCCGCCGGTCGAGCCCGAACGCGACCTGGGGTATCTTGCGCCGCTCCGCCCAGGCGGCGGCGAGCCGGTCGGCGCCCTTGCCGTCGCCGCCATGGACGAGGACCATGTCGGCGACCCGGTCGAGCACCTTGTCGAGAGTCGCCCAGACATTGCCGGCAAAGGCCTTCGCCTCGTCATTCGAGGCAAAGGACGAGCGGCCCCCGGCAAAGACGACCGGCACCCCCTCGGGCATCGCCGCCCGCCGCCGCGCCTCGGACCGGGCTTTGAGGAAAGCGCGCCCGTCGACCACCGCCGAGGTCAGGCCCTGCGAATGGTTGAGCCGGGAGCCTCCGGCCGGGCGCCAGGAGGAACCGGTCTCGTTGGTGTAGAGCAAGGCCGCTTCCTCGCGCATCGCCTCGAGCGCAAGCATGGCCGACTCGGCGGCCCGGGCCCGTTCGACCTGCTGCTCGAGCTCGCCGGTGTGAACCTCCGAACCGTCGGCGCAGGCGAGAAGGCAGCGGACCTCGTCGGTCGCCCGGTCGAGCTGCGCGCTTCGCTTCATCGCGGCACGGTGGAACAGGTTGACCAGTCCCCAGGCGATCTCCTCGGCATCGTCCTCGATCGAGGTTCCGGGGAACAGAGCGAGAAGGTCCGACCAGACCGCTGCAAGGGTGTGGGCGACCGCCTCGGGTTCCGGGGCTTCCGAAACCGATGGGCTCCCGCTGCGCTCGATCGCGAGATGCCCGAGCTCGAGCTGGGCAAGCTGGGCGGAAAGGCTGGTGTGCATGGCATGTCTCCGTAAAGGCTCGGGCACCGGCCGATCCGGCGCCCGGGGCCCCCTCGAGACACGGCAAGGCCGCGTCCCCGCACCGCGCCCGAAAGGCGCGGGCAACCCCCGGCCAAGGCCGGCGCGGGCAGCCCGCGGACACGCGGGCAACACGGGGCCGAAGGCCGAGCGGGTTGCGGGAAGGCGGCGCCGGGTCAGGGCGCCCTCCGGCGCCGGTGCGGGTGCTGCGAGCCCGGGGACGGTCGGTCCACCAGGACAGCGCCGCCAGAACCGGGGCGATCGGGGGAAAGCGAATGAGCGAGACCTTTCGTCACCAGAAGCGCCACCGGCGCCGCTCCTTGCGATCGAGGGCCCGGCCGAACCTGCACAGCGCCCGGGCAAGCAGCTCCACGACCTGTTCGCGCGAGAGGCCGAGACGGGCACCGATCTCCTCGTTCGACAGGCCGTCGGCGGCGGCCAGGCGGAGGACCTCGCGCTCGTCGGGCCGAAGCGCCGACGCCGCTTGCCGGACCTTTCGGGTGTCGGGCCTGACGCGGTTGATGGTCATCGCGCACCTCCATTCAAGCGGGATTGGGTCGAGCGCGCGGGATCGCGCCTGGGAGGCCCGGCACGGGTTGGGGACGGCGGGAAACCGGGCGGCGACCTGTTGCGACGGGCATGCGCCGGTCTCCCGGCCCAGGGACCCGGCCCGTCCGGACGGGCGATGGATCGCAAAGGCCGGGCGCCCCGGCGGGGCCCATGTGTCGCGGGCGATCGCGGCGGATGGTGGGGCGCGCCTGCATTTCCCGTTGGACGCGCCCTGCGGCCGCTTTTGACCAGGTCCGGAATGCCGTCCCCGGCCGGTGCCGGGATGGGCGGCCCTCCCCGCAAGGGAGAGCCGCCCGGGGAGCAGCCAGGGAGACGTCAGGCTGCTTCCCCGACCTCCTCGCCGCCCGGATCGCCGGAGGGACCGGCCTCGTCGGTTCCGGCCGCCGGCTGCCCGCCGGCGCCTTCGCCCGGCATCACGTCGGCCGGAGTCGTGAACCGCATCGGCTCGGGGACCCAGGCGAGCGCCGCCTGCCGTGCGGCTTCATCGGTGACGAGACCGCCTGCGAAGATCCGCTCGCAAGCCTCGGCAATCTCGGCTTTCTTCGCCCTCGAATAAGAAGCGGCAAGCGCCGGCCCGGCGGCTTCGGCGAGGGCGGCCAGCGCCATGGCCTTGGACACCCTGTCGAAATAATTGGCGCCGGTCGGCCGCCACCAGGCGGCAACATCGATCCCGAGAAGGGTGCCGAGATGGTCGTGGAACGTGCAGGCCCGTTCGCCCGGAAGCGCGCTGCTCGCCTCGAGGGTCCCGGCCACGGCATGACCGAGCCAGGCCGCGCGACCAGCATCGGGAAGCGCCCGGAACGCGTCGAACCGCTCGGCTCGCGTCGATCCCTCCGCCCAGCCGCGGTCGAGCGCGTCGCAAGCCTGAGCCGCTTCAAGGGTCGCGCGCGCATCGGGAGTCGCGAACCCGGCCACCGGGTCGGATGGGCGGGCGGCGCTGAGGGTCGAGCCGCTCCGTCCGCATGCCCAGGCCGGGCCCCGGTCGATCATCAGGAAGATCGCAAGGTCGAGGGCGAACAGCGGATCGGCTGCGACATGCACCGCGAGAAGGTCGCGGCGCTGCATCGCGAGCTCGTCGACGAGGCGGCGCGCAAGGCCCGGCCGCCGCTGGCCCTCGCCTGGCCGGGCCTCCGGTTCGGGTTGCTCTTCCCGCTCGGCCTTGTCCTCCTCGCCGTTCGCGATTGGGGCGAAGAAGGCGCTGTCGAGCCTGGGCCTCCCGTCCCCGTCGATGAGGAGGAAGGTGCCGAGCGTGCCGCGAAGCTCGTCGCCGATCACCGGCCTCTTGTCGCTGATCGAAACGATCTCCCGGTCGAGGGCGCGAATCTTCGCTTGCGTCTCGGCCCGTGCCGCATCGCCGGTGACCTCGGTCTCCAGCGAAGCGAGGAGCTCGCCGATCTCGCGCTCGAGCGCCTCGATCCGGGCCGATTCCTCGTCGCTGAGCCGCGGCACCTCGACCGGGACGCGCCTCAAGTCCCGGGCGGCGTCGAACCCGACCCATCGCTCGAGGGTCGGCCGGACGAAGGCCAATTCGTGTTCGGCGGCGGCCGAGCGCGCGAGCTCCTCCATCTTCTCGAGGGCGAGCCGCTCGAGCAGGGCGACGTCGAGCAAGCGCGCCTCGCCGGCTTCGGCGAACAGGTCGCGCTCGATCCGCCCGCCGGCCGCCGAATAAGCCTCCTCGCCCACGAACAGGGCCCGGCGATCGCTCGCGCCGACCGTCGCCTCGGTCATCATCCGGCGGATGCTGTCGGGATGATCGGCCATGTAGGAGCGGGCAGCTTTCTCGAAGACCTGCGCCTGCCGCTCGACATCGGCGCTCGCCGCATAGGCCTTGGCGACCTCGAGGCTGATCTCGCCTGCGCCGAGCGCCTCGAAGATCATGGGTGCGAGGTTCGCGAGCCGGAGCCGGCCCTCGACGAAGCGCGAGGTCAGGCCGAACCGGCGGGCGATCCCCTCGACCTCGATCCCCTGGTCGAGCAGCTGGCGGAAGGCGAGGCATTCGTCGGCCGGGTTCATGGCGAGGCGCTGGAAATTCTCGGCGAGGCTCGCTTCCTGTGCCTCCGCCGCACCGCCCTCGACCAGGAGGCAGCAGACCTCATGATCCTTGGCGATGCTTCCCTCCCTGGCCAGCGCCTGGAGCGCCCGGAGCCGCCGGCCGCCGGCTTCGACTGCAAAGCTGCCCCTGGGCTTGCGGGCACTGGTGACGACGAGATTCTGGAGAAGGCCGTGGGCCGCGATGTCGGCCTTGAGCTCGAGGTCGGCCCGCTCGTCGGCCGAGCGCCGGACATTGCGCGTCGAGGGCACGAGCTTGTTCAAGGGGATGGTCCTGATCATCTGGAGTTCTCCGGTTAGGAGCCGATGCGGCCTTTCCGCACCCGTCGCTCAACCGGCCCAGGCCCCCTCTCCTCTCGACGCCAGCCATGGCCACCTGGCGACGGGATTATCGGTCCTGCGGCACCGCCCGCACCGGTCCCGACAACAGATCGGCAGCGCCGTGGACGATCGTTCCGGCGGCCGTGGAAATATTGCTCCAGGGCCAGGTGACCGCGCAGCAGTGCGCGGTCTCGCCAGTGTCCGTTTCCGACCGATACTGTTGAAAAGTCCGCTTCTGACAGAAGCTGACATCGGTCCGCGGTCAGCGCGAGTGCGGGCACCCTCGCTTAAGCGGGGACCGGGCGTGGCCCACCGATCGACATGGCCATCCTGCGGAGGTTCTGGGCGGCTGCGGCGAGGTGGAACTCATCGCGAGCACCGCAGGGACCACGTAATCGCAGCCGGTCCAGCTTTAGGATCCGCTTCAGATGCGCGAACAGCATCTCGACCTTCTTGCGCTGGCGCCTGGAGATCAGCCACGCGTCGGTTCTGGAGAGGTCGCGCGCGAGGTCGCGAGCGCCCTCGTGGATGGAACGGGTGACCTTGCGCGCAGGCTCCTTGGGGCAACAGCGGGGTTTGAGAGCGCAGGTGCTGCAGTCGCGCTTGCTGGCGCGATAGATCAGCGTGGCACCGTCATTCACCAACGTGCCGGTGGTGTGCATCGGCGTGCCGCCGGGGCAGCGGTAGATGTCGCTCTTGGCATCGTAGCGGAACTCATCGCGGCTGAAGGTGCTCGACAGATCGACAAACTGATCGATCGACCTCAGCAGATGGTCCACCGGAACATGACGCTCGACGCTGAACTCGTAAAAAGAGCGCCTCCTGGGCCATCGTCCGCTCACCCATCATCAGCATCTTTCCCGCTCAAACGCAGGGAAACTGAATGAGACGGAGTCACCACCGCACGCGAAGAGTTTTCAACACAATCGAACCAAGGAAGACATCAAACGTCGAACCGTCCACGAGCCATTCATCCAGACACGCTACGACAGCTTATCACCTGAGATCGCAACCGAGCGTCCTGTGACAGAGAGACCTAGCGTGCTCCCGCTCGCAGGAGATGCATCATGGAAAAGGCATATTGGCTCGGCCGGAAGAGGGCTTCCCTCAAGGCGGCGCAAAACGCAGTCAGCGCGGAGGCTCGCCTGATCCATTATGATCTTGCCGGTCGCTACAGTTTGAACGCCCTTTCAGCTGAGACCCAGGCGATCGACCTGGCTGACGCAGTCCGGCCTGCGATCTGCGCAAGCAATGCCTCCAGCCCCGGCAAGGCGCGCTCCAATGTCTGAGGTTGCACGCATTCTCGCTTTCGCCTCGGTGGTTCTGATGGCGATCTCATTCGCTATTTGGTCCCACTGGCTCCGAGGTCCGTTGCTGGAGCGGCTCGATGGGCAGCGGGCATCAAACGCGGCGGCGGCGGCGCTTGCCATAGCATTGCTCATGGTTGCGTTCGGCGTCAGCGTGATAGCGGCGGTGCTGGCGATCGGCGGCTGGATCGCTCCTTAGGGGGGCGCGACCCCTCCGCTAGTTTACTCGCTCATCACTTCCCGCACTGCCGCCTCCACGTCGCTGATGCGGAACGGTTTGCTCAGGACAGGGTGCTGGGGCATTCGGGACCACGCGTCGTCGGCTCGTCCTGTGATGAAGATTACCGGGATAGGCTTTTCAGAGCAGATGGTCTGGACCGCATCGATACCGGAACCGGGCTTCAGCTCGACGTCGGCCGTGATCAAATCCGGGCAACGGTTCCGAGCCGCCGTTACTGCTTCCTTCAAGGAGGCCGCCACGTCAAAGGACGAGAAGCCGCAGTCGCTCAGGGCGTCCTCAATCATGATCGCGATGAGGCCGTCGTCTTCGATGATCAATGCGTGCATTGCGGCGCTCCGCTGGAGGACGGAGCGCGGGAGGCACTCCAGAGACTGGACCTCGAAGCGTCCAGCAGCGACTACTCAACGCTCCGCGGGAACTAAGGGGGCCGAGGTGTTTTGAGTTACCGTTCGGCTTTGGACAGTGTATTGTTGCCAAACCACCGGCCATGATTGGCGAGCCGGTGGCCGAGAGATGTACGAAGCTCCCGCCCAAGGAGCGCTTCAATGAATCAGCCTCACGATCTGGCCCAAGCGCAGGCGCTCGCGCTGGCGATCGTTGACACTTTGCCAGAACCATTCCTGGTGCTCGATGACGAGCTCCAACTCCTAGCCGGCAGCCGTTGCTTCTACGAGGTCTATGGCGAGGATCCCGCCAGTGCGCATGGCCGTTCCATGTTCGAACTGTCGGGCGGACAATGGGACATCCCTGGGCTCAGGCAGCTTCTTGCGGCCGTCATCGACGATCGCACCACCATCGATGGCTTCGAGTTTGAGCGTGACTTCGCGAAGCTCGGCAAGCTCACGCTCCATCTGAACGCCTTGCCCATCCGCGATGAAAGCGGTGCCGGCCGGATGGTGCTGGTCGCGATCAAGGACATCACCGAGCGACGTGTGGCCGAACAGGAGAAGCAACAACTCCTTGAGCACACCGAGGAACTGCTCGAACAGCAGAAGACGCTCCTGCGCGAGATGCGGCACCGCATCGCGAATAGCCTGCAGATCATCGCCAGCATCCTGCTATTGAAGGCGGGGGCTGTACGTTCCGAAGAGACCAAGAACGAGCTCCGTGCAGCTCACCAGAGGGTCATGTCGGTGGCCGCGGTGCAAGGTTACTTGCAAGCCTCCCACGGTATCGAGCAGATCGAGATGGGCCCTTATCTTACAAAGCTCAGCTCGGGCCTCGCTTCGTCGATGGTCGACCCACGGCAACACATCGACATTACCGTTATAGCGGATGCAGGCGTGCTCCCGACGAGCCATGCAGTCAGCATCGGTTTGATCGTGACTGAGCTGATCATAAACGCCGTGAAATACGCATTCCCCGAAGGGCATTCGACCGCGCGTATTCGAGTGACCTTCGAGATGGCAAAATCAGACTGGAAACTCACCGTCGCGGACAATGGCACGGGACGACGCCAAGAGACGGAGCCAGGCGCATCGACGGGATTGGGCACCGCTCTCGTTGCGGCATTGGCTAAACAGTTGAAGGCTCAAGTCTCCGAAACATCGTCCAGTGAGGGGCTCGTCGTGGCAGTAACCAAGGCGACGTTTGAATCGCGGTTGCCGCGGGCGGCGTGAAGAACGCGTAGCGGAGACATCGAGTGCGTGACTGGCGGGAGACCCGGCTCGTAGATGCCGGGGACGCTTGGCAGACGTGGTTTGCAAAGAGACGCCCAGCCGAAGCCGGGCGCCTTTCGCGTGATGAACTGACTTCGATCAGCGCGCTAGATCGAGCAGTGCCAGGATCATCTGAGACTGACGGTCAATCTGGTAGACGCGCCCATTGTCGTAACCGTAATAAACGCGAGCATCATCGACATACTGGCCGCGATACTCGGCCGGGAGGTTGACGATACGAGCGGTGGCGTGCTGGCCGATCCTTGCGTCACCGTTGAACCGATCGCCGGGGTGTAATCCGGCAAACCTGGCGTCAGGCACCCACTGCCCATTGATAGTGCCACTTTTCCAGCTCGCCGTATCGCCGTGGCGGCCGTAATGATCGCGACTGGCGATACGGATATCCTCGGCAAGTGCAGTGCTGCGTTGCAGCAGCTGGGCGTGTTCGCGGCCGCTGATGCCATTCGGGCTGAATCTGCGTTCAAGGCGGACCAGGCGGTTGAGTTCTTCGCGCAAGGCGAAGCTTTCACGCCGTGAGATCGTGCCCTGGCTGACACCCGCGTCGATCTGCATTCGGAGCTGCTGGCTGTAAGTGCGGCTATGGCCCCACTCGGTCGGTGCAGGCCTGTTCGGTGTCTGGCTGTAATTCGGCTCATGGACCCACTGGGCGGAGGCGGGCGTCGCGAGCGAAAGCGCGGCAACACCGGCCATCAGGGTATACATCATTTTCATCGGATGTTCCTTTGGCTCCCCGGTCCGGGGGAGGCGGTCGCACCGCCAATCGCCCGAACCCCTTGAGGCTCGAACGATCGGCGTCGATGAGCAGGAACGGAGACGATCTTCGCCGCCGTTCGCGCAAGTTGGTTAGATGGTCTGAAGGTTCAGCGCGCAGGGCTGGCGCTGGGGGTTCGTGCCCACCTCATAGGAAAGACGCTGCCCAACGGTCGGGACGGTATTCTTTTCCCAGGAGAAGGCGCTGCGCTCAAAGCGGAGCATGTCGCCGCCGGTTTCCGGCTTGATCTCGCCGTGGCCCTTGGCGGTGTCGAACGAGCTGACGGTTCCGAAATATTTCATGGTGAGTTCCTTTGATGGCAGGCGCGGAATGGCGCGCTGCCGCTAGGAGACGTCAAAGATGGAGGAAGGTGCGGCTTAGCGCCCAAAACCGTCGATTGCGACTGGTAGCAATGAAGATATGGCTGTTGGAGATAGGTTAAACAAGCCCACTCCCAAAATATAAATCCTCATGATGTTAAATCACCAATAATAATCATTTGTCGACCATCTAGTAAAAACCATCGCTAATCACCACCTTGTATTTCGATTGAATATTATCGAGGAGAAGGACGATGTTCGGATTTACTGGCGCTGATAGCGCAGAGACCGTCGTCCGCAAGCGGGAATATATGGCCGACGCGCAGGCCCACTGGCCCTTCCTTACTCACTTCGATGCATCCACCATCAAGAACGAGCGCCAGCTGATTACGCTGGTGAAGGATCGCTCCTCCAAGTCGCAGGATCAAGCTGAAGCCGACGTCCACGAATGGATGCAGAACAAGTCGTTTTGAAAATATGACCATCGAACCAAACACCAGCGGCCCCTGGAAGGAATCGCGATGAGCGCACATCCCAATGCTGAACCAAGCAATGCCGAGCTCGATCACTACGGCATCAAACGAGTTCCGGCCGACACCTTCGTCTGGCAGGATTATCGTTATACCCAGGCGCGCGATTCTGTGGCGGCTGCGAAGCGAGCAGAGAAGCGATGAGTCGCGTCGTCCTGCTTGCATTGAGCGAAGCGGACGTGAGGGCGCATTGCGCTCGCTCTTCCGTCGAGATCTCGATAATCGAAGCTCTCTTGGGGGGCGGCGTGCGACTAGTGTGTCAAAGTGGCCGCGGCGCCGACATTATCAGGCAGAAATTGCAGATGGATGTGATCCACGGTGACGTTGTTCGCGAAAGGCTTCGCCCGGCCAAACCGCGCTTGTGAACGGACCGACATCAGCTGGTTAGATGGTGGGCAGGGCTAGCAATTGGCCGCACGCCGCCCATATAACCAAAGCTGCCAGTCGGGATCGACAGGGCCAAGCGCCACGCACAGTGCTTCTTCCCATCAATAGCGACTCTTAGCCGAGTGACGGCCAATTCTTGGCCGCCTTCGCAAAGGGAGACCACGGCAATGAAGCATTTCGGAATAGTTCAGTCCTTCAATGAAGCGACCGGCCACGGATTCATCCGCCCCGAAGAAGGCGGCGATCACCTGGGCTTCGCGCGCAACGAGATTCTTTGGGACCCTATTGTATCCCCGAGACCCGGTGCGCGGCTGTCCTATCGTCTCAGCGGCGCGGATGGTCACGCCGGCGCCATTGATCTTGAGACCGTGTCATCCCCCGAGCGGCAGAAGGGAACGCGACGCAAGTCTTTCAGCGCATTCCGCACTGCGGCTGAGGAAGTGGCGACAAGGGCCGAGCTGGACGAATGGGACAACGAGGGCGGACACATGGGTTCAAAGCCAAACCTCAATCTCAGCACTCCTGATGCGAACGAGCGACACTATCCGCAAAGGACAACCGAGATGATTGAAGATACATTCGCAGGAGACTGGCGCCGTATCGCCTTGCCGCTCGCGTTGACGGCGACAGTCGCAGTTGTTGTTGCTGCAATGGCGTTCATGCCGCAAAGCTAAACGGCCTGATTCGCACAATCGGCGGTTCGAGTGCGTCGATCAGCCTCGTGTTCCGGGCGAGCGGTCGAGGCCTCGCATGCGGGCGTTGTCATGAGCGGGGTCATTCCAGGTCTCGTGCGCCAGCGCAGGCCCGGCACTGTCGGTCATGATATGCTGTAAGTCTGAAGAACCGCTCGCGATCACGCATCGATAGGATCGTGGCTCGACATTGCCGACTTGACGCTTATTCCACCCATTCATGCGCCTTACATGCGATGTGGCGCGTTCTGCTGTTGAACTCCGCGGCATTTTCCGGCGGAGACCAAAGGAACTCTTCATGAAGACCCTTCACCTTCTGGCCGCCACCGTGGCGGTCGGCGCCGTTGCCGCTCCGGCAGCCGCCCAGCAACCCTATCCGCAGACCTACCCGGTGCAGAGCTATCCGCAGCAAACCTATCCGGCTCAGCCCTATGGCTACCCCGGCCAGACCACTGGCACCAACGTCGTCGAGCAGATTATCAACCAGCTGCTCGGTAATAACAGCAGCTACACCTTCAGCGACCGCACGCAGGTCAGTCGCTGCGCGACGGCGGCCCTCGCGCAAGCCGGACGCCAGTTCGGGCGCTACGGCTACGGCAGCCCTTATGGGCAGGCCTACGGTGGGCAGCAATACAGCCAGCCCTACGGATCCCAATATGACTACGCCAACGGCTATGGGCAGATGCGGGTGACGGCCATCACCGATGTCCAGCGCCGCTCGCGAGGCGGGTTGCGGATCCAGGGACTGATCTCCTCTGGCGCCTACGCGCAGCCTTACGGCTACGGCTACGGCTACGGCTACGGCGGCGAATACCAGGGCTATCAGGGCCAGGAGTATCAGGATCGGCGCTACGCCGACCCGCGCTACGCGCACGCCGCCGACCTCTCGTTCCGCTGCAATGTTGATTATCGCGGGGCCGTCAGCGGCATTCGGGTAAGTCGCTACACGACGGCCAATCGTCGATAGCAAACGGAAAGCGGGCCGGCAGGAGGTGGCGAAGCCTGCCGGCCAAATGTCCCCAAGGGTCGGAAAGAAACCTTTGGGCCAACAGCATTGTGGTCTCGCACAAGTAATGAATCTGCGCATCACGCCCGTATCGCTAGCGTATCGCAAATCGCTCGGCTTTCGAGTTTAAAGCCGGCTTATGCCGACGCAAAATGACGCAAAACTGCGAACAACTAACCACATTCATGCAAGCGCACCGCCAGTCGCGCGCCGACGCCCGCGCGCGGGCGTTCGTGTCGGATTGCGATACCCAGCCGTCCGAACGTCGCCTTGAGTGCGTCGTCGATGGGTGAAGCCCACGGATATTCGCACGGCTCCATTCAAATAGCCGCAATCGCTGTCGCGAGCACACCGTAGAGCAGCGCGAGCCTTCGGGTGGAAGTCGGACGCGGGCGGATGTCGCGGTCACTGATGAAAGACCGGCCCGCAGATCATTGATATGACCGTGGGTTTGGTCATTTCTTGTGCTGATGGTTGGCTACAATAGCTTCGTGCTGTGGAGGGCTTGGAACCATAAGTATTTCAAATACGGTCCCATTGGGTCTCACGCTACCAGTCCCTAGTGGCTAGAATGGATCGAAGTTGGTGCGGCAGGTTTGGGTGGAAAGATATGGTAATGGGCCGCGCCTCCAAATCGACTGGAGGAGTGCCTGTCCCCCGGTCATGATGGAACGGGATTTCAGGTTTGGGGCCTCGAGCCCCGCTAGCCTGATGGAGGACAGCCGTGGAGCATTATGCCGGATTGGACGTCTCACCGGAACTGACCAGTGTGTGCATTGTCGATGAGCTGGGTGGCATCGTCTGTGAGATGAAGGTGCCGAGCTATCCCGAGGACCTCGTTCACTATTTCCGATCGCTGGAGCATTCGATCACGCGGGGTCGGGCTTGAGGCCGGTCCACCGTCGCAGTGGATCCACGCCGGCCTCATCGCTGCCGGCTTCGAGGCGGTGCTCATGGAGACGCGGCACGTGAAGGCAGCCTTGTCCGCCGCGGCCGTGAAGACCGATCGACGCGATGCTCGCGCCATCGTCCAGCTGCTGCGGCTGGGCTGGTGCCGCCCGGTGGACGCGAAGTCGGTAAGCGCGCAGGAGGTGCGAGCGCCGCTGACCGCCCGCAAGCTGGTCCGGGCCAAGCTGCTCGACGTCGAGAGCGGTATCCGTGGGGCGCTGCGTGGCTTCGGGCTCGAGGCCGCTTGAACCTTCGCCCCCGGCACCCCACTTCAGATGCCTATTGCCCGACCACCGATCAACCACGCCGAAGCACTCCGCGCGAGGCGAGACCTCCCATGACCGCGAGAGCCGCGAAGCCTGGGAGGACGAAGGCGGACGCCTCGACCAAACGGTGCCCCGCAAGGGCCGATATGCGGACCGGGTCGTTTCCGGCCGGATCGTCCAGAAAGGTGGGCCGGGCCAGCCTTATGCCGCGGTCCTCACCTATGAGGACGGCCACACCTCCGAACATCCCTGCGCGACGATGCGTGAGGGCGAGGCTTTCATCAGGAGGGCAGCTCCAACTCCGCCCAAGCGCGATACCTCCCGCGACCGTCCCCCCCACCTGTCTTAATTGTGCGCCTTCTTTGAAATTTCCTATAAAAAACGCCGCGCAGAAAAATAATCTATAAATAATAACCGTTCTCCTGCCTTGATATCGGCTTGTAAAGAACGATGAACGCGCCTATCTGTCTAATCGCTACCAGTCGCAAATCGACGGTCTCTGGCGCTAAGTCGCTCCTTTTTCCATCCTTATACGTCTCCTAGCGGCAAGGACACACATTCCTGTGTCCTTGAACCAAAGGAAATCACCATGAAATATTTCGGAATCGTCAAGTCATTCGACAATGACAAGGGCCAAGGAACGATCAAGCCGGAAACGTCCGGCGAAGAGCTGCAGTTCGAGCGCAGCGCCATTACTTGGGGCAAGGAAAACCCACCGAAGGCCGGTCAGCGCCTGTCCTATGACGTCGAGACGAAGGACCGCCAGGCTCGCGCAGTGAACCTGCAGACGATCTGATCGTACGAAAGTCGGACCGTCGGCAACGACGCTCCGAAGGTTTAGTCATGAGGGAAAACGCCCAGTCCCGGGGACTGGGCGTTTCCTTTTGCGCTTACCAGTAAGCCACCGCGATCGCTCCGCCGATTACAATGCCGGTCATCAATGCCGGCCACGATGCCCACTCTGCGTTCCACAATCTCGAAATCATCTCATGATCCTTCGGGTTCTGGCGCGCCGGTGCGGTTAGAGTCTGAGTAGCTCCGCGCCCGGTTCGTCGCCGAAGACTTGTTGTTTTGCCGCTACTGCGGCTGTTCCTTGAGCTAGCGCATCCTCGAAACGCTGGAGCACGTCCGCGCGCTCCGCCCACATCGCGGCGCTCGTTTCCATGCGCTGGCGTTGGTTGGCGTTCAGCATCGAAAGCGATGCCAGCAGATCGGCCGCAGAGCGTTCGCGGCAAATCGCCGCTGACTCGCGCTTGGAGCGAACGGATTCGGCCTGGTGGCGGACGGCAGGGAGGGGGACGTCGAGCCTGGAATCGAGGTTCATTGAAGTGCTCCTTGCATCAAGCGGGAGCACGTACCGGTCTCTCTGTCGCGCTTGTGCTCGATGAACGGTTCGGCGCGATGCCCCTTTATAGCATCCGGCGGCTAGGTTCCCTAATGGCTCCAAGTGCGGAGAAGCCTGTCCTACAGCACCCCGATTGTGATGCCGACCGACGCCCGCCAATATTTCTACGACTGCCGCCATTTCGGAGCGGTGCTGAAGCCCCTCGCTGGCGACTGCTGCGTGTCTTGTTCCTGCGGCGATGTCCCTTGCCTGCCCCATCCAAAACGCGAGAGCCAGCGGCAACTCTCGGTGCCCTGTTGTTCACCGCGCTCGTGTCCTGTCTGGATGGCTCCCGCATTGCAGGCGACGATATGGTGGTTTGGCGTGGGTCGGAAGCAGTCTTGTCTTCGGCCTGTTGGTGCAGCCGGTTAGAGGACTGCTGGCCCTGATGGAGTCCGCGAGCCGGGTCCAATCTGCAATGCAGGCTATGGTGCCTTGGACATGAGGTGGGGTGTCCCAGCTCCGGTCTGACCCGTTTGCCATCACTTCACATCGCTCTTGCAACCTCGTGGAAGACTTTATGCGGCGAGAAGCCGCGGTGCCGGCGCGCGGTACGTGCCGCCGCGGACCATG
>Ga0207657_10004529_pt1 | contig 14685 bp, 15 predicted proteins | sample KBSC33metaG_FD_184316 | JGI IMG/M metagenome (GOLD analysis project Ga0207657, IMG submission 184316) | Corn rhizosphere microbial communities from Kellogg Biological Station, Michigan, USA - KBS C3-3 metaG (SPAdes) (version 2) | ecosystem: Host-associated > Plants > Roots > Rhizosphere > Soil ... | reverse complement strand
TTCGCCATGGCGATCCCGACGTGCAGGGCGACGTGTCGGTCAGCGGCTACTACGAGGTCGGGATCCAGGACCAGGCGTTCCTCGGCCCGGAGTCGGGGCTCGCGGTACCGGACGGCGAAGGCGGTGTCGACATCTACGTCGCGACGCAATGGCTGCACGTCGACCGCTCGCAGGTCGCACCGTGCCTCGGGCTGCCGCTCGAGCAGGTGCGCATCCACCTTGCCGGCGTCGGCGGCGCGTTCGGCGGGCGCGAGGACTTGTCGATGCAGGTGCACGGTGCGCTGCTCGCGCTGCACACGAACCGGCCCGTGAAGATCGTCTACAACCGCGAGGAGTCGTTCACGGGCCACGTCCACCGGCACCCGGCGCGCATGTGGTGCGAGCACCACGCCACCCGTGAGGGAAAGCTCGTGAACGTCCGCTTCAAGATCCTGCTCGACGGCGGCGCGTACGCATCGTCGTCGACCGCGGTGACGTCGAACGCAGCGTCGTTCTCGATCGGCCCGTATGAGTCGCCGAATGCGCTGATCGACTCGACGTCCGTCTACACGAACAATCCACCCTGCGGCGCTATGCGCGGCTTCGGCGCCGTGCAGACGTGCTTCGCCGGTGAGGCGCAGATGGACAAGCTCGCGGCCGAGCTGGGGATCGATCCGGTCGAGCTGCGGTTGCTGAACGCGCTCGAGCCCGGCGACGTTCTGCCGACCGGCCAGACGATCACGGGGTCGATGCCCGTCGCCGAGTGCATCCGCGCTGCCGCCGCGCTCGAGCCGCCCTCGCCGGAGCCGCTGCCGCGCGACGTGATCCGCCTGCCGGGTGGCGCGGGCAACACGACGAACGGCGACGGTGTCCGCCGGGGCGTCGGGTTCGCGGTCGGCTTCAAGAACATCGCGTACTCCGAGGGCTTCGACGACTATTGCGCTGCGCGCGTGCGCCTGTTGCCGGACGGCTGGGCCGAGGTGCATTGCGCGGCGGCGGAGGTCGGTCAGGGCGTGACAGGTGTGATCCTCCAGGTCGCGCGCACCGAGCTCGGGCTCGATGACGTGCGCCTCGCGCCCGGACAGACCGCGACCGTCGAGTCGGCCGGCTCTGCGTCCGCGTCCCGGATGACGTGGATGGCGGCCGGTGCGGTCCGCGACGCGTGCCGGGCTGCGCTCGACGAGCAGGCGCAACAGCCCGGCGAGGAGATCGACGTCGAGCGCATCTACCGGCATCCGCGCACGACCCCGCTCGACCCCGAGACAGGTCAGATCACCGGCGAGCGGTCGCACGTTGCGTTCGCGACGTGCGCGATGAAGGTGGTCGCGGAGGTGGACGTCGACCTCGGGCTCACGCGGATCGTCTGGATCGGCGCGGCGCAGGACGTCGGCAAGGCGGTCAATCCGCAGCAGGTCGAAGGGCAGATCGAGGGTGGCACGGCGCAGGGCCTCGGGCTCGCGCTGATGGAGGAGATCCAGACACGCGACGGCCTGATCACGAACGCGAGCTTCACCGACTACCTCATCCCGACCGCGCTCGACATGCCGCCGGTCGAGTCGGTGCTCATCGAGGACCCGGAGCCTGACGCGCCCTACGGCGTGAAGGGCGTCGGCGAGCCGCCGACCGTCGTCTCGACCGCTGCGATCGTGGCCGCGCTGCGCGACGCGACCGGGCGTGAGCTGGTGCGCGTGCCGGTGCGGCCCGACGACATCTGCCTCTAGGCCGCGTGCCGAGTAACGAGCGGAGCGTCTTCCTCGTCACATGGGACGCCCTCGTCGGGCGGCGGCGCAGTCGCAGGCTCCTTGCTCACGACGGCAGCGACCGCGGCGACGACGATCACCGCGCCTACGAGCAGCCGCCACGTCAGGTGCTCGCCGCGGAAGAGCACGCCGAGCGAGATCGCAACGATCGGGTTCACGTAGGCGTACGTCGACACCATCCCCAGCGAAGCGTTCGCAAGAAGCCACACGTAGGCCGTGTAGCCGACGACCGAGCCGAAGAGCACGAGATAGATCCAGCCGGCGATCGAGCCGGCCGAGGGCGAGAAGCCGTGAACGGTGAGCGCGCCTACCGGCAGCATCACGAAGCCGCCGGCGAGCATCTCGAGTGACGTCGCCGCGAACGGGTCCTTGGGCATTTCGAGCCGTGCGGAGAGGAACGATCCGGTCGCCCACATCACCGCCGAGAGAAAGCAGAGCGCCACGCCCCACCACTTCGCGCCGCCAGAGGGCTGCGCGAGCACGCCGACGCCGGCGAAGCCGATGCCGACTCCCGCGAGCACCTGCCACGGCAGTCGCTCGCGGGTCAGTCGCAGCGCCGCCACCCAGAGCGGGACGGAGGCGATGATCAGCGAGGCGAGCCCGGTCGGCACATTGCGCTCGGCGAAGAAGAGGATCGCGTTGGCGCCCGGCAGGAGACAGCCGATCACGACGCAGGAGAGCAGCGCTCGCCGGGAGACGCGCAGCGTTCCGCCGCGCGCGAACACGACGAGCGCCATGATCGTCCCCGAGGCGATGAACCGCGTCGACGCCGCGAACAACGGCGGGATCGTTCGACCTGCGTAGTAGATGCCGAGATACGTCGATCCCCAGATGACGTAGACCGTGCCGAGGGCGACGTAGACCTTCGTCCGTTTGCTCACTGAGCTACCGAACGAGCGAGAGCGCCGCGCCGATTCCCAGGAGCACGACGCCGACCGCCCGGTACGGCGAGATCCCGATCTGCTCGACGCCGAACCAGCCGAACCGGTCGATCACGGCGCCCATCACGAGTTGTCCCGCGATCAGGATCCCGATCACCGCCGTCGCACCGATCCGCGGTTGCGCGAAGGTGATCGAGCTGACAACGGTGAAGCCCATCAAGCCGCCGATCCACATCCACGCCGGCGTGTTCCCGACGTGCCGCAGCCCGCCGATCCCCCCGGCCCGAACCGCCAACACGACGAACGCCGAGAGCACGAGCTGGATCGCGGTCGAGAAAGCGAGCGCCTCGAACACGCCGACGCGCTCGCCGAACCTGCCCATCACCGCGACCTGCACCGATCCCGCCAGCCCACCGAGGACGGCGAGCGCGATCGCGAGCCCGCTCATGTTCCGCTCCGGCGCCGCGCATGTCGGCGCCTACGCTCTTTGGTGAGCTCCGTCGAGCCTACGCTCACGCTGCGTTCTCGTCGCCCTGCCAGAGGCTGAAGGCGTTGCCCTCCGTGTCCTTGCAGCCGGCGAACCAGCCGTGGGTCGGCACGGGCTGCTTGTCGTCTGCCGTGCCGCCGAGCTCGCGCACCTTCGCGATCGACGCCTCGATGTCTTCTGTGTCGAAGTAGATGATCGCCGCGCCCGGGGACTGCCCCTCCTGCGCCGGATAGATGGCGCCGCCCTGGCCTTCACCAAGGTCGAACATGCGGTAGTCGAACCCTTCCATGACGCTCGCGCCGATGTTCCAGCCGAAGAGCCCGTTCCAGAATCCGGTTGCGCGATCCGCGTCGCCTGCGACGAGCTCGAAGTGGACGATCCTTCCGGGCACGCTACGCTCCTTTCGTGATCAGGGCGCTCGTACTCTACGACGAAGAGCCGGACAGGCAGCGCTACGCCGAGCACGTCGAGCTGTGCCTCCGGGTGCCGGGGGCGACGTTCAGGCACGGCCGCGTCTTCGCGGCGCCGATGGGCGAGCCGAAGCACCGGTACTACGCCGAGTTCGAGTGGCCCGACATGGACGCGTTCAAGGCCGGCGCCCGCAGCGACGAGTTCATGGCGACGGGCAAAGACGCGATGGAGCTGGGCGTCCGGTTCTCCGTCGAGTTCGCGGACGTCGGCTAGCGACCCTCGCGTAATCCGCGGACGAACCCTGCGAGGTCCGAGCTGAAGCGCGCCGGATCCTCCCAGCGCGGCGTGTGCCCTGCGTCTCGGTAGACGAGGAGCTCGGCAGCGGGCATGGCTTGCAGTAGCTCGTCCTGCGTGTCCCGCGAAACGAGCGAATCGGCATCGCCCCAGATCAGGAGCGTTCGCGCCCGGATCCGGGTGAGCTCCGCTGTGTCGTCGTACTGAAGGAGGCCTGAGAACGTCCGGTGCCAGACGTGCGCTGGAACCTTGAGAACGTCCTCGACGAGAAGATCGACCAAGTCGGATTGGGCTCCTGCCGACGACGTATCGGTGATGAAGGACCGTGCGAACTCGAGGCTGATCGGGTCGTGCAGATCGCGACCGATTTCGTCGATGAACTCGATCAGTCGGGCGTTTCCTCGCAGGGTGCGCGGAGACGCCTCGAGTACCAGCCCGATGATCCGCTCTGGATGATCGAGGGCGACCCTCCGCGCGACCAGGCATGAGCCCGAGTGACCGACCAGGATCGCCCGTTCGATCTTGCAAGCGTCGAGCAGCGGCACAACGTCGGCGGCGAAGTCTTCGACGCGGTACCCATCGTCCGGCTTGTCGGAGTCGCCGTGTCCACGCTGAGACACTGCGATGGCGTGCATCTTCCCCGGGAGCCGATCGAGGACGGGCTGATACGAACGCCAGGAATCCGTCGGTCCCGGAAGCAAGACCACGGTCGGCTCGGCGGCTCCACCTTGATCGGCGTAGGACAACGTCAGCCCAGACGAAAGGGTGACGGACGGCACGAGCCGCGTCAGCGGAACTTCGGCGGGCGCTTCTCGCGCACCGCCGCGACGCCCTCGTGGACTTCCGGCCCCGTCATGTCGAGGAACTCGAGCGCGAGTGAGGCGTCGAACGCCGGTCCCGCGAGGCGCAGCCAGTTGTTGAGGGCGAGCTTCGTGTGCCGGATCGCCGGCTGTGCCGCCTCGGCGAAGCGCACCGCGATTGCGAGTGCGCGCTCTTCGAGCTCGTCGACCGGCACGCAGAGCGACACGAGCCCGATCCGCTCTGCCTCCACACCGTCGAGGGGCTCGCAGAGCAGCAGGTGGTATTTCGCCTTCGCAAGGCCGCACAGGAGCGGCCACACGATCACCGCGTGGTCGCCCGCGGCGACGCCGAGCTTCGTGTGGCCGTCGACGATCCGCGCCTCCGGCGTTGCGATCGAGACGTCTGCCAGTAGACCGACCGCCAGGCCTGCGCCGACGGCGGGGCCGGTCATCGCCGACACGATGGGTTTCGGGCAGTTGATGACGTTGTAGACGAGGTCGCGCGCCTCGTGGAACACCCGCAGCCTCGTCGCCGGATCGGAGGCGATGTCGACGACGAGATCGAGGTCGCCGCCCGAGCTGAACGCACCGTCAGCACCGCGCACGACGACAGCGCGCGTCTCGTCGTCGGCACCGATTGCGTTCCAGACCTCCGCCAACTCCCGGTGCATCGTTCCGTTGACCGCGTTGAGGCGGCCTTCCGCCCGCAGCGTCAGCCGGAGAACGTGTTGCGCCGGGCGGTCGAGCTCGAGTGACGGGAAAGCGGCGTAGCGGTCCACCGGGCTGATTATGGTTGGCGCCGTGGCCGTCGTAGAAGTGACCCAGTCAGCGGGCGTGCTGACGATCACGCTCAACCGCCCCGATGTGCTCAACGCGCTCAACCGCGAAGTGCACCAGGGGATCTTCGACGCCCTCGACCGGGCGAAGGCCGACGACGCTGTCCGTGCGGTCGTGATCACCGGCGAGGGGCGTGGCTTCTGCGTCGGCCAGGACCTGCAGGAGTTCGCCGCTGGCGCGGGCGACGTCGCGCAGAACCTTCGCGACAACTACCACCGCAACGTACTGGCGATCCGCGCGCTCGAGAAGCCCGTGATCGCGGCCGTCAACGGTGCGGCCGCCGGCGCCGGGATGTCGCTCGCGCTCGCCTGCGATGTGCGCATCGCGGCACGGTCGGCGAGCTTCGTGCCGGCCTTCATCAAAATCGGGCTCATCCCCGACTCGGGCGGCACGTGGCTCGTACGCCGCCTGCTCGGCGCCGCGCGTGCATTCGAGTGGTTGACGACTGGCCGGCGGCTCACCGCCGACGAGGCGCGCGACTGGGGCCTCGTCTCCGAGGTGGTGGAGGACGAGGAGCTGCCCGAGCGGATGCACGAGGTGGCGGCGCTCTACGCCGCGATGCCGACCCGCGCCGTGTGGCAGACGAAGCGCCTGCTCGACGACTCCGAGTCGGCGACGTTCCCCGAGCAGCTCGAGCTCGAGGCAGCGACGCAGGCGGAGATGACCCGCACACCGGACTTCAGCGAAGGCGTGAACGCGTTCCTCGAGAAGCGGGAGGCGACGTTCACCGGCGCGGGGGCCGTGTGGCCGCACCCCATCCGCCTCACGGTCGCCGACGACCTGAAGCGCTGGCGGCTCACCGTCGCGCTGCGCTGGGTCCTCGCGCTGCCGCACCTGTTCGTTCTCGGGTTGTGGACCTATGTCCTTGCCCCTGTCGCACTCGTCAACTGGGTGATTGCGCTGGTCCGCGGGCGTCCGGCTGCGGGATTGTCGGCGTGGGTCTCGCGGTTCGTTCGGTTCCAGACCCACGTGTATGCCTACGTGTACCTCGTCGCAGACCGGTACCCGCCCTTCCGCGGCTGGGCCGGCACGTATCCGGTCGACCTGGCGATCGATCCGCCGGGACCGCAGCCACGCTGGAAGACGTTCTTCCGCATCGTGCTCGTGATCCCGGCGTACGTGCTCACCACGGTGCTCGGGTACGTGCTGCTCGTGGTCGCGTTCCTCGGTGCGATCTTCGCGCTGTTCATGGGCCGGTACCCGCGCGGCTTCCGCGACCTCAGTGCGTACGCCCTCCGCTACACGGCGCAGACGTGGAGCTACCTGCTCCTCCTGACCGACCGCTACCCGACGCTCGCGAGCGGGGTCCAACTCGAACAGGGGAAGAAACCCGAATGACCGAGACGCGCATGACCGACCATCCGATCGGCCTCGTCGTCGACGACGATCTGAAGCGCAACCGCCTCACCGTGTTCTTCCGGCTGCTGCTCGCGATCCCGCTCGCCGTCTGGCTGGCTGTGTGGGGAATCCTGGCGTACGTCGCTTGGATCGTTGCCTGGTTTGCTGCACTGATCCTCGGCCGCGTCCCGGACGGCCTGCATGCGTTCCTCACTCGCTACGCACGCGCGACCACGCACCTCTACGCGTACGTGTTGCTGCTTGCGGACCCGTGGCCGCCCTTCGACGGCGGCGCAGGGTCGTATCCCGTCGATCTTCGGGTCGATGCGGCCGCACCGCAGAACCGCCTCGCCGTTTTCTTCCGCCTGATCCTCGCGATCCCGGCGCTCGTCCTCAGCTACGTGTTCAGGATCGTGAACCAGCTCGTCGCATTCCTCGGGTGGTTCTACTGCCTGGCGACCGGACGGATGCATCGCGGCATGCGCGACCTGAGTGCCTGGATGCTCCTCTACGAGACCCAGACGTATTGCTACGTCGGACTGTTGACCGACCGTTACCCGAGCTTCGCCGGGGGGCCGAGCGCGTAGCGCCTAGAGGCGCCCAGGGGCCGCAAGCCACAACGCCCCGAGTGCTGCGCCGAGCGACAACGGCACGAGCACGGCGCCGACGACCGAATAGGTGCGCACGGACGGGCGCGCACCGAGGCTTCGCGCGACCCGCAGCCACAGGTACGCGGAGAGCGATCCGGTGACCGCGAGGTTCGGGCCGAGGTTCAGGCCGATCAGGAGCGCGCGCGGATGCGCCGGCGCGTGCGGTGTCAGCAGCACGGCCGCCGGCAGGTTGTTGAGGCAGACGGCCGCGACCGCGCCGCCGACCGCCGTCCCGACCCGGCCGAGGTGCCCGAGCAACGTGGCCGGTCCGTTCCACCAGCGCCCGACTGCGCCGAGCGCCACCGCGACGACGAAGAGGCCGGCGAGCACCCGCGCATCGACGACGGCATGGATGCGCGCCCACCCGACGCGGTCGGCGAGCACCGCCGCGATCCCGACGGCGAGCACAGGTAGAGCCGGTGCCGAGAGTGTGAGCACCAGAACCGTCGAGAGCGCGACCGCGGCAATCCCGACGCCGAATCTCACGCCCGCGCGTTCGTCGGCATGCGTTGCGACACGACCGAGCTCACGCCGGAAGGCGGCGACGAGCACGACGACGGTGACGACGACCGCGACGATCGCTGCCGCCCACATCCGTGAGAGAAACGCAGCGCCCGACGCATGCTCGCCGTGCAGCGTGATCAGGTTCGTCAGGTTCGAGCCGGGCAGGAACAGCGACGCCGCGTTCGACATGAAGACCGCTCCGTAGAGGAACGGTGTGTCATCGACGCCGCGCACGCGCGCGAGGTGCAGCAGCACCGGCGTGAGGAAGACGACCGAGGTGTCGAGGTTGAGGATGGCCGTCACGAGTGCGACGAGCGCAAGCGACAGCACGTAGGCGACACGCGTGCCGCCCGGCGCGCGTGCGAGTGCAGCCCCGGCCGCGGCGAACAACCCGTCCTGCTCCGCAACCACGCCCACGAGGAGCAGCCCCGTGACCAGAACGAACGCCGGCCACACCTGGCCGGCCGCCCCCCAGATGCCGGCCATCGCGGGAGGGTAACGACCTACGCCGCGCGGAAGGTCCGTCGATACGCGCGCGGCGACGTGTGCAGCCGGCGCGCGAACTGCGCGCGCATGGCGACCGGTGTGTCGTACCCGGCGTGGTGTGCGACGCGCTCGATCGAGTTGTCCGACGTCTCGAGCAGCCGCCGAGCCAAGCGGAGCCGCTCGCCTTGGAGCCACTCACCCGGGGCGAGCCCCGTCGCCTGCCGGAAGCGGCGGGTCAACGTGCGCGGGCTCACTGCCGCGCGGCGGGCGAGGTCGTCGACTGACAATCCCGTCGGGATCCGCGTCACCGCCCACGCGAGCAGCTCGGTCATCTCGTCGCCGAGCGCCTGCGGCACCGGCGTGTCGACGTACTGCGCCTGCCCGCCCGAGCGATGCAGCGGCATCAGCATCCGCCGGGAGACCGTCGCCGCGACGTCGGCGCCGTAGTCGGCCGTGACGATGTGGAGGCACAGATCGATTCCCGCCGCGGTGCCGGCCGACGTCATGATCGTCCCGTCGACGACGTACAGCACGCTCGGATCGATCTCGACCTGCGGGTAGCGCGCGCGCAGTTCGTCGACGTACATCCAGTGCGTCGTCGCGCGACGGCCGTCGAGCAGCCCGGCCGCCGCAAGCACGAACGCACCGGTGCAGATCGAGACGATCCGCGCATTTCGGCGGTCCGCACGACGGAGCGCCGCGATCAGCTCGTCGGAAGGCTCGACCTCGGGTGAGACCCAGCCGGGCACCACGATCGTGTCCGCACGGTCGAGGGCGTCGAGGCCGAGCGGCGCCTCGATCACGAAGCCGGTCTGCGTCAGCACGCGGCGGTCACCCGCGGCGACGACGAGGAACTCGTACCAGGGAGACGCGATGTCGCTCCGGTCGAGCCCGAACACTTCGCACGGGATCGCGAAGTCGAACGTGAGTGCCCCCTGGTCGACGACCGCGGCGACCGTGCGCATGACCCGAAAGTAGCGGAAGGTGTCCCAGCGTCACCGGGCTTCGCAGGCACGCTTTTTGCATGGATCGATTCAGGATCGGAATCTGGGTCTGGAACGGGGTCGAGGAGCTCGATTTCGCCGGGCCGTACGAGGTCTTGACGGCCTGGGCGCGCTTCGCGAGCGACGAGCGGGAGATCACGGTGCAGCTCGTCGCCGAGAGCACCGAGCCGATCACGTGCTCGCACGGTTTGCGTGTGATCCCCGACGTGGCGCTCGCCGACCTCGGACCGGTCGATCTCTTCCTCCACCCGGGCGGACAGGTCGGCTCGCTCATGGAGGACGAGACGTTTCAGCAGCACTTGCGCGAGCGTGCGGGAACCACGCTGATGACGAGCGTGTGCAACGGCGCGCTCGTCTACGGCAAGGCCGGCTTGCTCGCAGGCCGCCCGGCGGCGACGCATTGGAGCGCGGTCGAGCCGCTTGCGGAGCTCGGCGTGAACGTCGATCCCGACGCACGGTTCGTCGACGACGGCACCGTCGTGACCTCGGCCGGCGTCTCGGCGGGGATCGACATGTCGCTGCACCTCGTCAAGCGCCTACACAGCGAAGAGGCGGCGAAGCTCGTGCGGCGCTACATCCAGTACGAGCCCGCTCCCCCTGTTTGAGGTTCGGCTTCTATACCTCGAACTCGGGCTCGAGCGGCGATCCGAACCTCGTCATCGAGCTTGCCGAGCGGGCCGAGGCTTCCGGCTGGGACGGCTTCTTCCTCTGGGATCACCTGACCGCCTCGCGGCAGCCCGTGTCCGACCCGTGGGTGATGCTCGGCGCCGTCGCCGTGCGGACGGAGCGCATGACGATCGGGCCGTTGATCGTCCCGCTCGCGCGCCGGCGGCCGCAGAAGGTCGCGCTCGAGGCGGCTACGCTCGAACGGCTTGCGCCGCATCGCACCGTGCTCGGCGTCGGTCTCGGCGCGCCCGACGACTTCACGAGGTTCGGCGAGGACGCCGACTGGCGCGTGCGCGCGCGCAAGGTCGAGGAGTCGCTCGCCACGATCCGTGAGTCGCTTGCGGACCTGCCGGTGTGGGTCAGCGGCGAGTGGCCGCGCAGGCAGCCGTTCCACGGGGTCGATGCCGCAGACGGCGTGTTCCCGATCCATCGCGACGGCGAGCGGTTCAAGCCGCTGACCCCCGATGAAGCGGCCGCCGCAGTGGCGTCGCTCCCCGAGCGGGCGCGCCGCGACTTCGCGATCTGGAGCTTCAACGACGACGGAAGCGGTGAGCTCGCCGACTACGAAGCAGCGGGCGTCACATGGTGGATGGTCGAGGGCTTCTTGCTCCCGCCCGACGAGTTGCGGCGCATCGCGGACGCCGGTCCGTACCGGTACGTCAGGCCCGAGACGCTGTAGCGTCGCGCGCATGAGCGCGACCGAGCTCGCCGAGCTGGCGGCGGCACTCGTCCGGGCGGAGTCGGTGAACCCGTCGCTCGATCCCGCCGGTTCCGGTGAGGCGCCGGCCGTCCGCGTCGCTGCGGTCTGGGCGGAGTCGCAGGGCCTGCGCGTCGAGGTCGACGAGCTCGGTCCGAGCCGCGTGAACCTCCTCGTCCACGGCGGCCGAGGTGGCGGCCGCACGGTCATGCTCCTCGGCCACCTCGACACCGTCGGCGGTGTGGCGATGGCCGATCCGTTCGCCGGTGCAGTGCGTGATGGCTGCGTGCACGGCCGCGGCGCCTACGACATGAAAGGCGGCGTCGCAGCAGCGCTCGTCGCCGCCCGTGACCTCGAGCACGCCGGTCTCGACGGATCGGTCGTCGTCGCGTGCGCGGCCGACGAGGAGTACGCGTCCCTCGGCGCCGAGCAGCTCGTCGCGCGCGGCCCGCGGCCCGATCACGTCATCGTCTGCGAGCCAACCGACGAGCGTCTCTGTATCGCGCACCGCGGGTTCGCCGGCTTCGAGATCTCGGTGCGGGGCCGCGCTGCGCACGGCTCGCGGCCGGATCTCGGCGTCGATGCGATAGCTGCAACCGGAGTCATTCTCACGCGTCTCGGAGCGCTCGCGGACGAGCTGCTCGCACTCGGCCCGCATCCACTGCTCGGCACCCCGTCGGTGCACGCGTCGCTGATCAGCGGCGGCCAGGAGTTCTCGAGCTACCCGGAGCGCTGCGTCCTGCAGGGCGAGCGGCGCACGCTGCCCGGTGAGACCGACGAGGTGATCGGCGCCGAGGTCGCGGCGCTCGCGGCAGGCGTCGATGCGACCACGAGGCTCGTGTTCAGCCGCCCACCGCTCGAGACCGACCCGGAGCACGAGCTCGTGCAGGCGGTCGCCCGTGCTTCTGGTGCCTCGTCGTTCGAGGGCGTGCCGTTCTGGACGGACGGGGCGCTCTTCGCCGAGGCCGGGATACCGACCGTGATCTTCGGGCCGCGCGGCGCCGGTGCGCACGCGGCTCGAGAGTGGGTTGAGATCGAGAGCCTCGCGCGCTGCGCCGACGTCTACGCCGAAGCCGTGCGGTTGCTCGCCTAGGTCGGGCTGAGCACGTTCTCGCGCGCCGCGCGCACGCCGGTCGCGAGCGCACCGGTCAGCACCGCCGCTTCGCCGAGCGCCGACACCTCGACGCGCGGTGGGTACGGGAGCGCGTCGGCGAGGTGCCTCCTGATCCGCTCGAGTAGCAGGTCGCCATTCGCGCCGATCCCGCCGCCGAGGACGACGAGATCGACATCCGCGACCGCCGCCACCGGAAGGACATGCAGCGCGATGCGGCGTGCCTCTTCGGCCACGATCTCGCGTGCAAGCGGATCGCCCGCGCGGGCGGCGGCGAAAATCGGGCGCGGCTCGAACGGTGGCAGCAGTGAGGTGACGCCCGTGTGCGTCGCAGCCATCTGTTGCGCGAACACCGCGACCGCGGCAGCGCACGGATCGGCGTCGGGCCCGACGCCGACGAATGCGTAGTCGAGCTCGCCGGCGGCGCCGTTGCGACCGCGATGCAGTTCGCCGCGCAGGACGAGCCCGGCTCCCATGCCGGTACCGATCGAGAGGAAGAGGAAATCGGCCACGCCGCGTGCCACGCCGCGCCACTGCTCGCCGAGGGCTGCGAGGTTGATGTCGTTCTCGAGCTGCACGGTCAGACCGAGTGCGTCCGCCAGCCGTCCGGCGAGCCGCGCTCCTTCGATGCCGAGGGCGTTGGAGGCGAGCGACACCGACCCGTCGACGGGATCCACGACACCGGGGACGCCGACGACGGCACCGTCGAGGCGCGCGCGCACCGTTGCGTCGATGAGGTCCTCACAAAGCGATGCGACTGTCGCGATCGTCGATTCGAGGTCGTAGCCGGTGAACGGAACGTCACGGCGAGTGAGTACGTTCCCTCCGAGGTCGCCGAGCGCCGCTCGGATGAACCGCGTGCCGATGTCGACGGCAAGCACGAGCGCTGCCTCTGGCACGGATTCGAAGAAGAGGGCGCCGTAGTGCGGCCGGTTCGGATCGGGCGCGGTCTCGCGAACCAGCCCCTGCGCGTGCAGTGCGCGGAGCGCGAGCGACACGGTCGGCTTCGAGATCCCCGTGCGCCTTGCGATCTCCGCGCGGGAGATCGGCGCCCCACCGCGAATGGCTTCGAGCACGGCTCGCTCGTTCAGATGCTTGAGCAGCGGCGGGGTGGCGCGTGTGGCCATCCAGTAAATGATACTGACGAGGAAACGCGGATCCTAGGCCATTGACACCAAAATGTTCTGCGTTGTAGGCTCCCCTCGTTAGGTTCCCTAACTAAACGGGTGGAGGCACAAGGATGAGCCGTACCAGAGGTGTTCTCGCTCTGCTCGTGCTCTGCGCGCTCGGGGTCGCGGCGGTCGGCGCGACCGCTGCGACCGCGAAGAAGAGCGCGCCGACCAAGCTGACGGTCTGGGTCGGTTGGAGCGCGCGTGAGCTGAGCGTCTTCAAGAAGGTCGCTGCGGAGTACGACAAGTCGCATCCGAACGTCACCGTCGACGTCCTCGGGTCGATCAACGACGACAAGATCGTCGCTGCGATCCGCGCCGGCAACGCGCCGGACGTCGCCAGCTCGTTCAACTCCTACGACGTCGGCATCTATTGCGGGACCGGCGGCTGGATCGACCTCTCGCCGCTGATGAAGCAGTCCGGGATCAAGACGAGCGACTTCCCGGCAGCGACGAACTACTACACGCAGTTCGGCGGCAAGAAATGCGCGCTGCCGCTGCTGGCCGACACCTACGGCCTCTACTACAACAAGGATCAGTTCAAGGCGGCAGGGCTCACCGGACCGCCGAAGACGATCGCCCAGCTCACGGCGTACGCGAAGAAGCTGACCAAGTTCAACCCGGATGGGTCGATCAAGGTCCTCGGCTTTGACCCGTTCGTCGGCTTCTACGAGAACACCCCCGACCGTTGGGTGACGGCTTGGGGAGCCCAGTGGCTCGACTCGTCGAAGCACTCGATCCTGTCCAAGCAGGCGGGCTGGTCGAGCTGGATGAAGTGGCTGAAGAGCTACATCGACTGGGTTGGCTACAACAAGCTCGTCAAGTTCCAGGCGGGGCTCGGCGACGAGTTCTCGGCTTCGAATGCATTCGAGGTCGGCAAGCTCGCGATGAACTACGACGGTGAATGGCGTGTCGCGTTCATCCAGGCCGAGCATCCGAAGCTGAACTACGGCACGGCGCCGCTTCCCGCGGCGAATCCGAAGCTGTACGGCTCGGGCTACATCAACGGCACGATCATCGGCATCCCGAAGAACGGGAAGCACGAGGCCGAGGCGTGGGATCTCGTCAAGTACCTGACGACGAACACGCATGCGCTCGCCGAGCTGTCGAACGGGCTCCGCAACGTGCCGTCCACGTCGGCATCGCTGACGTCGAAGGAGCTGATCCCGGACGCGCACTTCGCGACGTTCCTGAAGATCTTCGCGAACAAGTACTCGTCGACGTCGCCGATCACGGCGGCGGGGACTGCGTACACGAACGCGGTGCAGAGCTTCGCGACGAAGTGGCAGGCGGGCAAGGTGTCGAACCTCGCCTCCGCGCTCACGAAGCTGGACAGCCAGCTCGACGCGATGGTGAAGCAGGCCGGCGGCGGCGGGGTGCCGTGATTTGACCGCCGTGCTCGGAGATCGCCGGCGGGCCAGGCGGCGCGCAGAGTGGCGGCGGCGCCGATTGGTGCTGCTGCTCATGAGCCCCTGGCTCGTCGGCTTCTCCGTGTTCTTCGGGTACCCGCTCGTGATGAGCGCGTACCTGTCCTTCAACCACTACGACCTGCTGTCGTCACCGCGCTGGGTCGGGCTCGCGAACTACCGCTACCTGTTCACCGTCGACCCG
>Ga0207657_10004527_pt1 | contig 14685 bp, 12 predicted proteins | sample KBSC33metaG_FD_184316 | JGI IMG/M metagenome (GOLD analysis project Ga0207657, IMG submission 184316) | Corn rhizosphere microbial communities from Kellogg Biological Station, Michigan, USA - KBS C3-3 metaG (SPAdes) (version 2) | ecosystem: Host-associated > Plants > Roots > Rhizosphere > Soil ... | reverse complement strand
CGGTGACGAAGTCTCAAACAGTCGGGGTGTAGCTTAGCCCGGTAGAGCGCTACGTTCGGGACGTAGAGGCCGGAGGTTCGAATCCTCTCACCCCGACCATCTGTTTTTCTTCCTTGTTTGCAGCATCCAGACGCTCCACTCTCCCGGGTATAGCCGCTGCTTCAAAGACTACCTACCGTCGGGGTGTAGCTTAGCCCGGTAGAGCGCTACGTTCGGGACGTAGAGGCCGGAGGTTCGAATCCTCTCACCCCGACCACGAATTCCAGGAGCCAGGTCAGGCATAGCCGACCTGGCTTTTTCGTTTCAGTTGGCCGCTGCGGCGCTGGCGATGCTGGTACCGATGAGCTTGCTGCCGCATTCGGTCTCGCATCCCTCGACCGCCACCGCGACGCCATTTACCGACAGCGTCGAATGCGCGGTCACGATCCTGTTTTCGCCATGCCGCGGACAATCGACCTTGTCGCCGAGCCGCGCGATGGGCTTGCCGCAAACGTCGTGCGCCGCCGAACCGCCGAGCACCGCGCCGCCATGATCGGTCTTGTCGCCGACCACGATGATTTTCAGGGACATGATCACTTCCTGAGCAACACTGTGCCGCGCGCGCTCGAAGCGCACGTTGCGGGCAACGTTTTCTTCATGCGCGGGTCGTCGAACGACACCCAGAACCGTGCCCCCTTTCCTCGCACAGGCATGCCGAACACTACGCCGTTGGGCTCATCGTAGAAAGCGGCGATCGGCGCGCCTTCCTTCCCGTCGGCGCCCTGCGGGTGATGGACCTCCAGTTCGACGCTGTCGCCGTTGTCGTCGAAGCCGGCGACGGCATGGCCTTCCCGCCGGTACGCGCAACCAGGACCATCCTGGCGGTAGCGGTAATCGAAGGACGGGACGCCGCGCTTGTCGACACGCCACTGGCTGATCGTCAAATGACGGGTCACGCCTCCGTCCCTGGCATCCAGGTCGACCGTTCCGGCGAAGCCTTGCGCGGCCGCCGCAACGGGCAGCGCGAGGAGAATGCATAGATGATTACGGATGAGATGTGCCATGCGGTTTCAGTGTGTGGTTGCCGCCGTCAGCGGCGCGCCGTCCGTCTTGACGTCGTGGAGGATGTAATCGTCGTCGTACTCGGGGTAATTGGCCGGAAAGCGATAGGTGACGACCCATTCGGTCGGTACGTGGCTGTGCGTGACGGCGCTGTTCTTGCCCTGGTTGCCGCCCAGCGTCGCGAGGCGGACGCCCGACCTGTCCAGTCCCGCGACGAAAGTCACGTGGTGGCGCCCGTCCGGGAAGCAGATCAGGGCCACGGCGCCGAGAGCGGGTTGGTTGCCGCGAGTCGCGCGCCCCCAGTTGCGGAACGACGCGGCCATCGCATTGTTGGTTCCTTTGTAGCCGGCCTTGACGAGGCACCAGTTGCAGAACGCCGCGCACCATGCGGTTTCATCCGTACTGGCGTCCTTCTTGTTCAGGCTCGTTTCCTTGAAATACTCGATGATGTGCGGATTGGCCTCCTTGCCGGGAATGCGCTTCACCCTGGCCTTGAATTCCTCCTCCGCCACCTTCATCCATGGCGCCTTCGCCGACGTCATCACATCGGTCCTGGGCTTGTCGGCATGATCGCGGTAGTACGCGACGTGCAGGGCAGACAGGAAATCGTCGAAGCCGCCTCCGGAAGCCGGTGCAGACGCAGGTGCGGAAGCGGCATGCGGCGCGTCCGTTCCGCCCACGACCGGGACACGCAAGACCTGGCCCGGCCGGATGATGTAGGGCGAACGGATACCGTTCATGTCGGCAATCGTCTTGTAGCGTACCTTGTACCTGGCCGCGATCGATGTCAGGGTTTCGCCCTTCTCGATGGTGTGGGTGGTTGTCTTCGCCGTGGCGGAAGGCGCCGCCGCCTGTGCGGGCGCATGGCCCCCGGCCGGGCCGGACGCGGGCGGTTTGTCGTGCACCCGCGTGCTCGTCGGCACCTGGACGGTCGGCCCCAGCAGCGTGACGGTCAGCGACTTGAGCGGATCGGAAATGACGACCGGCTCGAGTGCGGCCCACTCCTTCCTGATGGCGTCGAACACCTTGAGCACGATGTTGTCCGTCGTCCCCGGCGCAATGCGTACGGCAATGGCACCTTGCGCGTCGGTCACCGTCTCGGTGCTGCGCGCGCCCACCGCCACGCTGACCTTCGTGTTGGCCAGTGGGGTTTTGGTGCCATCCTTCAACAGGATCTCGGCAACGGGGAGTTGCGCACCGCAGCCCTGCTTCTGCGCCGCAGCCACCGCGCGCCGCATCGTGCGGCCATTCCACACCTTCTTCAACGCCTGCACATAGTTCTCGTCGGTCGCGTACCCGGCCTCCTTGAGGGCCGCGGCCTCCTTGGCGAAGTCACCCACGGTGTCCTTGTCGAACAGGCCGGCCTTCGTATAGATCGGGTTGCTCTTCAAGAATTGCGCGCGATCCTTGAGACTGGCGAGCACGTTCGGGTACACGCGGAACGGCGCATCGACCCAGACCTTTTTCCCGCCGACTTTTTCCCACACGTGGAACACCTTCGATTCGCCATCCCAGCCGGCGCTGGCCTTGATATTGAAGATGTTATTCGTCCCCGGCAAAACCTTCTCGCCCCAGCCGGTCTCCTGCGCCGCCTGCGCCAGGATCAGCTCCCAGGAACAGCCCGTTTCCGCAGCCATCGCGCGCGCCGGGCAATACAGTTGCTTGATGAACGCGATCTTCTGCTCTTCGGTGTATGTTGCGCCGGTCATGCTACTGTCCTTTCGCGACGGCCTGCACCAGCAGGCTGTCGTCGCCGTTGCGGGAAATCACGATCAGCCTGTCTTCCAGCGTCAGTACGTAGGCGGGCTCGCCGGCGACGCCCTTGACGAGCGCTTCCGCGCCTGTCCTGCGATTCACAGCCACCAGCCGGGACGGATCCTGCGACCGGCCGCAGGCCGACCGGACGGCGTACACGGTGATCGCGTCGGCGCTGGCCGAGCCGGTCTGGCAATAGGCGCTGGCAGCCTGCACGTCCTCCCTGACCTTGCCGTCCTGGCTGACCACCGTCAGGTGCGTCGTCTTGCCGGCATAGCCCAGGGAAACGATCTCGCCCGCCGGCGTGATGGCGGTGGCGATGTCCTTCGCCTTGCCCTTCTGTGGCCTCACGCTGAACTGGTATTTGCCGGACACGATCTTCGATACGGCGTAGTCGTCGGCCAGGTCGTCCGCTGCCGCGTGGGCCGGTGCGAAATTCCCGCCCAGATAGGCCATGTTGCCGCTCAGCCTGACCGCCGAACCGCCCAGGTACGCGCCCGTGGCCAGTTTGCTGAACGAAGCCGTGCGCAGGTCCGGGTCGAGCTTCGCGAAGAAGATCCCGTTGGCCTGCGCATTCGCCGTCACATCGCTCGTCCGCCCCGCCACCGTGACGCCGCCGGCGTCCACGTCGATGTCGTACGCGAAGGCGTTGCGCGCACCGGTGACGAGTTCCTTGCGTGCCAGGAGCTTGCCGTCGGCGCCGAACCGATAGACCCACGCCAGCCCCTGGTTCAGCGACTGCTCGGAATGGGTGTCGACGTTGGCGGCGACATACACGTCCTTTCCCGCCACGCGGCAGGCGACGAAGCGGAGCGATGCGTTGTCGTCCGGCGCATCGACCGTCTGCTGCCACACGATCTGGTTGGTATTGGGGCTGTACACCGTCACGACGCCGCGCTGACGCAGGTCGCCGTCCGGATCCATGGTCTGGCCGACGATGCAGAGATTGCCGTCGGCGCCCTGGCGCGCCTGGGCGACGTAAGTGGACATATGCGGCTTGCCCAGCACGGCCGGTGCGACCGGTGCGGCCGCCGCCCGGGAACAGGCGCCCAGCGCGAGCATGGTAAAGAACAGGAAATACGGTTTCATGATTCGGTTCCGGAAAGCGGCGGTGCCGCGTGGGTTCAGGCGGTGATGTCGTATCGGCTCAGGTCGGGATCGTCGGGGTCGTCGTCGCTCGGGACGATCGGCGCCTCCGCATGGTCGGCATAATCGAACACGAGTTCCGGGCCGCTGGCCGGGCTGCTGATCTCGTCGGCGCGCTCGGTGACGATCTGCTCCCACTTGCCCTCATTGACGTCGAGTTCGACGACCGTCGCTTGGGACGCCTCGGTGAACAGGCGTGCCGACTGACCCTGGCCGTCCAGCGTGCCCGCACCGAGCACGGTATTGGCTTCGGACAGGAATTTGTAGCGCACGGTACGCACCCCGTCCGGCAGTTTCCACAACGCCGCGTCGACCACCAACTGCTGGCTGTACTTGCGCGGGATGGCCTGCTCGAATGCCGCCTGCTGGACGGCATCCATGCCCCGTGCCCCCACGAACGAATGCGCGGCGGCGTGCGCCGTAAAACTGCCGTCGGTGCCGTGTTCGATGCCGGCCTTGCTGAATTTGACGTAGCTGCCGCCGCCGCAGATCTGCACCTCGTCGCGCGCACTGATGATGATCTTGTCGGCCGTCTGCGTGATCTGCAGCTTGGCCAGCACGTTGATGCTGTCGCTCAGCGCCTTGATGTCGATGTCGCCGGCGGCCGCGATCAGGCGCATGCCGGCGCGCTGCACGAACAGACGCAGCGATTCCCGGATATTGGCGAACAGCTTGCCGCCGGCGGCGACCGCGATATCCTTGCCGGTCGTGAGCGCAGTGTGCTCCGCGCTCGCCACGTGCGTGGACCTGGCGCTCGTCATGGCAATGCCGGCCGCACCGGCCAGCACCAGACTGGGCTCGGACAGCTCGGGAAAGTTGCCGGCGGTTGCCGCGCCGGCACCCTTGACGCCGTCATTCTGCGCTTTCAACGCCGCCGCGACGTCGGCCTGGCGGCGGTCTTGTCCTGCGCGCCGGATTGCTCGGCCATCCCGGCCAGGTCAACCTGGGCCTCGCGCGCGGCGTCCAGCCGGGCCGTCGTTTCCGTCATGTCCTTGGCGGCACCCGCAGCGTTGACACGCGCCTCGGTCGTGATCAGCATGCCCTTGCCGGCGCGTGCGACGCCCCAGGCGTCCGTCGCCAGTTCCCAGCCTTCGCCGCGCGCGTCCTGGCGCCCGCGCACGTCCTCGATGCGCGTGATGCGACCCAGCGACAACTGGCTGCACGCATGATCGCTCTTGAGCTGTGCCTGGATGGCGGCATGCGTGTCGTCGAGTACCAGGTGATTCCCGCGCCCGCCAGGCACGTTGCCGCCGTTCGGTGCCAGCTCGCGGCTGCGCAGGCCCGTCAAGGCCTGTTGCGTCGCCAGTTCCCACGGCGGCATATGGCGTGCGTTATGGACGCTGCCCGTGATGATGGGCCGGTCCGGGTTCCCATCCAGCCACTGGACCACGACTTCCGACCCCACGCGCGGAATTGCCGCACTGCCCAGCTCGGCGCCAGCCCATGGGCAGGCCACGCGAATCCAGGCGGAACTGCGCTCATCACGGTGGCCCGCACGATCCCAGTGAAACTGGACGCGCACGCGGCCAAATTGGTCGGTGTGGATGCTGTCCGGTCCGGATGGGCCGACCACGGTAGCCGTCTGCGGCGCCAGGATGCGCGTCGCGGTACTGTTGAAGCTCCGGCCCGGCCGCCACGGCACGTCGCGGCGCGTACACGTGAGACGGTTGCGGTAATGGGCCGGCTCGTCGGCCTTCAGGTAATTGTTCGTCGCCGCATGGTGGACGGAAAGGATCAGGAACCGGTTTTCCTCCTGGCCACCCGGTTGCAGTCCCGCATGGCGGAAGTGGTCGACGAGCCGCAGGCTGCGGCCCGGCATGCAGAAGCGGCTGTTGCCATCCGCCTCATAATATTTGCCGCTCCCCTCGAATTCCTCCAGGCGCAGGCGCACCATACGGTCGCCGTCCTGGGAATTGTCGAAGCCGTAGGCACCCGCATACTCATAGGATTCGATCTGCGGCACGGCGCCCTGGCGAGCCAGCGTCGGCAACGTGACTTCGGCACCCTTCGGATCCTTGAAATCGAAACTGGTCAGCGCGACAGCCCCGGGCGCCACGCGACGCGCGGCGGACCACTGATGAATCGCGTCCTCTTCCTCGACGCCGCCATGGCGCTGGAACCGGACGTCGCCACCGCCGTCGATAGGAGGCGCCAATGTCGAATCGTCGGACACCACCAGTTGGTGGCCGGTCGCCGTGTGCTCGTACCAGTACAGGTAGCCGGCCTCTTCCCAGCGCCGGCTCAGGTAGTTGTAGTCGGTCTCGTCGAACTGGCAGGCATCCGTCCACGGCGGATCGTCCCCGGTGACGCGCCAGTCCCACTTGGCCTGGTGTGCATAGTCGCCCAGGATGGACGCGGTCTGCTCGCGCAGGTTCAGGCCATGGAACAGGTAATTGTCTTTTCTGAGCGCAAGGAAGCGGAACCAGGGTCCCAGCCGCGCCTCGTAGAAACTGATACCGCCATCAGAACGTTGATGGCGGAAGCCGAACACATGGCCGCTGAAATAACGCAGGCTGCCGTCGGCGCGCACCAACTCGATCGTCAACAGCTTCCCTTGCATTGCCTTCAGCGGGACGCACGGATCGTCGGCGAGGAGTTCGACCGTCAACTCGAAATCGCGCGACACGTGTTCGGTCGCATCGAGCGCGTTCACCAGGAACTGTGTTTCAGGTCCATCATTGTTGGGAAACGACAGACGCAGGATCCTGCTGTGTTGTCTGTTATCGAGGAGCCGGAACAATTGACTGACCATACAAATCCGTACAAATAACCAAAAATCGGCTGGGCGAGAACCTCTCGCTCAACCTCGCCCGATAAAACATTGCGCAAGGAAACATTTTATCGATAATGCAAGAACAGATTGTTACTTTTGGCAACTGTGCGACGTCATGCGTCACGCATGAAATACCGGTCCATTGCAGAGATACCAAGGCTGACAGCGCGTCATGATAATAGAAATATGAAACATTTTTCTCACGCATTGTTTCATAGACTTTACTTTCCCCCCTTGCCGGGAGCGCCCGGCATGGCGCCATGGCCGGCTTGACAGGCGTGCTCTCCCTACCCTACGCTGCGCGGCACCAGTTCCGGCCGCTACCGACGAAGGAAGATTCATGCGCACAGCAACCTGTAAAGCTCGGCTGCAGACCGTCGCTTTGGCCGCCCTGCTGACGGCGGCACTGGCCCCGGCGCAGGCCGGCCACCTGGACGACATCGCCGCGCGCGGCGTGCTGCGCGTGGGCAGTACCGGCGACTACAAGCCCTTCAGCTACCTGCCGGCAGGTGGCGAGTTCATCGGCATGGATGTGGAGCTGGCGGAGGAACTGGCGCGCTCGCTCGGCGTGCGGCTGCAACTGGTGCCGACCAGCTGGCCGACGCTGATGGCCGACCTGGATGCGGACAGGTTCGATCTCGCACTGGGCGGCGTGTCGGTGACGGCCGAGCGGCAACGGCAGGCACTGTTTTCGGTGCCCTATCTGCACGATGGCAAGACCCCGATCACACGCTGCGAAACCATCGCCCGCTTCCAGACGCTGGCGCAGATCGACCGGCCGGAGGTGCGGCTGATCGTCAATCCGGGCGGCACCAACGAACGCTTCGCCCGCGCCCATGCGCCGCACGCGCAGCTGACCGTGTACCCGGACAATGTGACCATCTTCGGCCAGATCGTCAGCGGTGCCGCCGACCTGATGATCACCGACGCCATCGAAACCCGCCTGCAGCAGCACTTGCATCCGCAGCTGTGCGCGGTGCATCCGGAGGCGCCGTTCGACAGGACGGACAAGGCCATCCTGCTGCCGCGCGATACGGCGCTGAAGGCCTATGTCGACCACTGGCTGCAGCAGCGCCTGGACAACGGCGCCGTGCAAAAGAACCTGGATCGCTGGCTGGCGTTCCCCTGGGGGCTGGAGCCATTACGCCAGGCCATCGACCAACGCCTGCTGCTGGCGCAGGATGTGGCACGCGCCAAGTGGAATGCGCAGGCGCCCATCGAAGACCTGCCGCGCGAAGAACAGGTCATCGCCGCGGCAGTGCGCCAGGGGGCCGCGCTGGGCCTGCCGGAGGCATGGATACGCACTGTGTTCCGCGCGCAGATCGAAGCCTCGAAGACGGTGCAGCGCGAGTTGTACCGCCGCTGGCAGGCGGAGGGCGTCGGCCGCCTCGATGACGCGCCCGACCTCGCCAAGACCATCCGCCCACAGCTGGACCGCCTCACCACCCAACTGCTGCGCGCCATGGCCGACAACCAGGCCGTGCTGCACGACAGCGACCGCAAGGCCGACGTCGCCGTCGCCATGCATGCGCTGCAGGCACGCGCCCTCAACGCGGCCGCGGCCGGGCAGGCACTGGCGCCGTTCGCGACCAAATGATTTCGTTCGAAAGTACTAGACGACCGGTCTAGTCGGTGCTACAGTACTCCCATGAACACTTCGACTACCGCCGAATCCAACGATGTCCGCAAGAACATCCTTGCCAACGGTCAGCGCATCATGGCCGGCAAGGGCTTTTCGGCTGTCGGCATCAACGAGATCCTGATTGCCGCCGGCGTGCCGAAGGGGTCGTTCTACCATTACTTCGGCTCGAAGGATGCCTTTGGCGAGGAACTGCTCAAAAGCTATTTCGACGACTATCTGGCGGATCTCGATGCGACGCTGGGCGCACCCGGCCTGACCATGGCGCAGCGCCTGATGAATTACTGGAAAAACTGGCAGGACACGCAGTCGTTCTTCGATTGCCAGGGCAAGTGCCTCGCGGTGAAACTGGGCGCGGAAGTCGCCGATTTGTCGGAAGCGATGCGTCTGGCGCTCAAGCGCGGCACGGCCGGCATTGTCGACCGCCTGGCCCGTGCCATCGAAGCCGGCATGGCGGAAGGCTCGTTGTCCGTGGAAGGCGCACCCGACGACGCCGCGCAAAGCCTGTACCAACTGTGGCTGGGTGCCAGCGTGATGGTGAAGATCGTCCGCACCACCCAGCCTTTCGAGACGGCCATGATGGCCACTCACAAGATACTGCGCCCTTCCCTCTGACCGGTGGAAGGAGCAGCCGCACTTCGCTGAAAGTGCGTTTTTTTCGCCTCTTTGCTAGACGACCGGTCTAATATTTTTTACTTCAACCTGGAGAAACAACATGAAAGTTCTGATGGTTCTGACTTCGCACGACCAGCTCGGCAACACCGGCCGCAAGACCGGCTTCTGGCTCGAAGAGCTGGCCGCCCCCTACTACGCCTTCCGGGACGCCGGTGCCCAGGTCGTGCTGGCCTCGCCCAAGGGCGGCATGCCGCCGCTGGACCCCAAGAGCAATGAGCCGGCGTTCCAGACCGACGCCACGCGCCGCTTCGAGGCCGATGCCACGGCGACCACGCAACTGGCTGCGACCGTGCGCCTGGACAGCGTGAACCAGGCCGATTTCGACACGGTGTTTTACCCGGGCGGCCACGGCCCGCTGTGGGACCTGGCCGAGGACAGGCACTCGATCGCGCTGATCGAATCGTTCCTCGCCGCGCGCAAGCCGGTCGCGCTGGTCTGCCATGCACCGGGTGCGCTGCGTCACGTGAAGACGCCCGAAGGCCGCCCGGTGGTCGAAGGCAGGAGCGTCACCGGCTTTACGAACACCGAAGAAGCCGCGGTGGAACTCACGGACGTGGTGCCGTTCCTGGTCGAAGACGAACTCAAGGCCAAGGGCGGCAACTTCTCGCGTCGCGACGACTGGGCGCCGTATGTGGTCGGCGATGGGCTGCTGATTACCGGCCAGAACCCGGCATCCTCGGCACCCGCCGCCGAACTGCTGCTCAAGCAACTCCGCATGAGCAAGTAACCATGAGCGCCTACGTGGTGATGATCCGCGAGCACGTAACCGACCAGGCGGCAATGGACACCTATGCCCGGTTGGCCCCGCGCGCGCGTGAAGGGCACGACATCGAACGCCTCGCCTTCTACGGCGCGCTGGACACGCTGGAAGGCGCGCCGCCTGATGGCGTGGTCATCCACCGCTTCCCGACCATGGAGGACGCGCGCCGCTGGTATGACAGCCCGGCCTACGAGGCTGCGCGTGTCCACCGCCAGCGCGGCGCGGCGTACCGCGTCTTCATCGTCGAAGGCGTCGATGCAAAGCCGGCGGCCTGATTGCCGCAGCATGAAAGAAGAAGTCCCGCCGGCGCGGTTGTCCCGATACGACCGCGCCCTGCGGGGCCGAACGATAAACCACTGACAATACAAAGGTGATGCAGATGCTGGAACGTATCAAGTCCGCCGGTTGGCTGCGTGAAGCCAACTTCATCAACGGGCGATGGGTCGCCGCCGACGATGGCCGCACGATCGCCGTGGAAGACCCCGCCACGGGCACGCAGATCGGCACCATTGCCCGATCGGGCGCTGCGGAAACGCGCCGTGCCATCGACGCCGCCCAGGCCGCATTCACGAGCTGGGCCATGACCACGGCGCATGAGCGCGCGGACATGCTGCACGCGATGGCGCGCCTCGTACGCGAGAACCTGGACGAGCTGGCCGCAATGCTCACGCTGGAACAGGGCAAGCCGCTGGCCGAAGCGCGCGCGGAAATGAAACTCGGCGCCGACTATATCCAGTGGTTCGCCGAAGAAGCCCGGCGCATCAACGGCGAGATCATTCCGTCTCCCTGGAAAGATCGGCAAATCCTCGTGACACGCGAGCCGGTCGGTGTGGTGGCGGCGATTTCGCCATGGAATTTCCCGTTTTCGATGTTGGCACGCAAGCTTGCGCCGGCGCTGGCGGCGGGCTGCACGATCGTGGTCAAGCCGGCCGAGTTCACGCCGTACTGCGGCCTCGTGTGGGGCGTACTGGCCGAACGGGCGGGCATCCCGGCCGGCGTCGTCAATGTGGTGACCGGCGATGCGGTGGCGATCGGTGGCGAACTGACCTTTGACGCACGCGTGCGCAAGCTGACCTTTACCGGCTCCACACGGGTCGGCAAGCTGCTCTACGAACAGTCGGCCGGGACGATGAAGAAACTCTCGCTGGAACTGGGCGGCAACGCGCCGTTCATCGTGTTCGACGATGCCGACGTCGACGCGGCCATCGAAGGCGCGCTCGCGTCCAAGTACCGCAACAGCGGACAGACCTGCATCTGCACCAATCGCTTCTACGTCCAGGACGGCATCTACGACGAGTTCGCCTGGCGCTTTGCCGAGCGCGTGCGTGCGCTCAAGGTCGGCAACGGCTTCGAGCCGGACGTGCAGCAAGGCCCGCTCATCAACGCCGCGGCGGTGCGGAAAGTCGAGGACCATGTCGCCGATGCGCTGGCCAGAGGCGGAACGATCCTCGCCGGCGGCAGGCGCCATCCGCTCGGCGCGACGTTCTTCGAACCGACCGTCATCGCCGATGCGACCGACGACATGCTGATCGCCCACGAAGAAACCTTCGGCCCGGTGGCGGCGCTGTTCCGCTTCAGCGACGAGCAGGAAGCCATCGCCAGGGCCAATGACACCGAGTTCGGACTGGCCGCGTATTTCTACACCCGCGACCTGTCCCGCGTATTCCGCGTTTCGCGGCTGCTCGAGAGCGGCATGGTCGGCGTCAACGCGGGCCTGGTCACGACCGAGGTCGCACCGTTCGGCGGCGTCAAGGACAGCGGCATCGGCAGCGAGGGATCCTCGCACGGCATCCAGGAATACCTGCACCTCAAATACATCAGTCTCGGTGGCGTGTAAGCGCGCATCGTCCACGTTTCAAAGGAGCACTCCATGCAATATCCGGCGCTGTTCACGCCCGTGACGCTGGGACGCCACGCATTGAAAAACCGCATCGTATTGCCGCCGCTCACGCGCCAGCGCAGCGGCCAACCCGGCAACATGGCGACCGCCCTCATGGCCCGCTATTATCGGCAACGCGCCGGCGCGGGTTTCATGGTCAGCGAAGGCACGCAGATCGAGCCGCGCGGCCAGGGCTATGCCTGGACGCCGGGCATCCACAGCCAGGCACAGGTCGACGGCTGGCGCACAGTCACCGAGGCGATCCACGCCGAAGGCGGGATCATCTTCGCGCAACTCTGGCATGTCGGCCGCGTTTCCCACACGGCCTTGCAACCGAAAGGCGACGCGCCCGTTGCGCCATCCGCCATCCCGGCGCACAAGGTCAAGTCCTTCATCGAAACCGGCCCCGGCACCGGCATGCTGGTGGAACCCTCCGTGCCGCGCGCACTGTCGGGCGACGAGATCAGGGAACTGGTGGCGCTCTATGCACAGGCCGCGCAAAACGCGCTCGACGCCGGTTTCGATGGCGTGGAAATCCATGCGGCCAATGGGTATCTGGTCAACCAGTTCATCTCGACGCACGCCAATCGCCGCACCGACGAATACGGCGGCTCGCTACAGAACCGACTGCGGTTCCTGCGTGACATCGTCGAAGCCGTCGCCGACGTCGTCGGGCCGGACCGGTTGGGCGTACGGTTCACGCCGCTGTTCAGCGGCACCGATCAGGACAGGGTTTATCTCGGTTTCGTCGAAGACGATCCGCATCAGACCTATATCGAAGCGATCAAGATACTGGAAGCGGCGGGCGTGGCCTATGTGTCCATCGCCGAGGCCGATTGGGACGATGCGCCCGAACTTCCCGAAGACTTCCGGCACGCGGTCCGGGAGGCGTTTACCGGACGGATCCTCTATGCGGGCCGCTACACGGCGGAACGGGGCGCCCGGCTGGTCGAGGCCGGTCTGGCCGATCTCATCGCGTTCGGGCGCCCATTCATCGCCAATCCCGATTTGCCCGAGCGCATCGCCAACGGCTGGCCGCTGAATCCCGTCGACCCAGCCACGATCTACGGCGGCGCGGAACAGGGATACACGGATTACCCGGTGTATGCACAAACATCTTCTTCACTACAGCAAAGGTTCCCAAATGAATAACGGTATCGAAAACAAAGTCATCCTCATCACGGGCGGCAGCACCGGACTCGGCGCCGAGACCGCGCGCCTGCTCGCACAACGTGGCGCGAAAGTGGCCGTGGCAGCGCGGCGCAAAACGAAGCTCGACGAAGTGGTCGCCGGTATCGAAGCCAAAGGCGGTACGGCCCGCGCATATGCGCTCGACGTGACGGACAAGGTGCAGGTCGAAGCCGTCGTTGCCGCCGTGGTGGCGGACTTCGGCAAACTCGACGTCCTCATCAACAACGCCGGCCTGATGCCGATCCGCCCGATGGCCGAAGTCAACACCGACGAATGGGATGCGATGATCGACGTGAACCTCAAAGGCACGCTCTACGGCATCGCCGCCGCGCTGCCGCGCTTCATCGCGCAGGACAGTGGCCACATCATCAACCTGAGTTCAGTGGCCGGCGTCAAGGTGTTCGCACCGGGCGGCACGGTGTATTCGGGCACCAAGTTCGCGGTGCGGGCGATTTCCGAAGGGCTGCGCCAGGAAGTGGGCGAACATATCCGCGTCACGTCCATCGAGCCGGGCGCGGTGGACAGCGATCTGAAGTACAGCACGTCCGGCACGGCCGCCGCAACGGTGCTGGATTTCTACAGGAATGCCATCCCGGCCGCTTCGGTCGCGCGTGCGATCGCCTTCGCCATCGAGCAGCCGACGGATGTGGACATCAACGAGATCGTCCTGCGCCCCACGAAACAAGAGTTCTGATTCGTCGCGACGTCGATGCCCACGCCTCACTGGGGCCATAACAGCACAACGCCAGGCCGCGTTGCCGTGGCCTGGCGCCGGTCAACCTGGAATCACCTCATTTGCCGGCCGATGCCCGCACCCGCACCGCCAGGGCGCCGAGGCTGGCCACGACGGCCAAGGTGACGATGCCGTTCCAGCCCCATGCGGCCAGCGCCTGGGCGCCGAGCGCGCCGCCCGTGGCCATGCCGACGAACATCGTCGTCATCAGAACCGCGTTCAGGCGGCTGCGGGCTTCCGGAGCGATGCCGTAGACGATGGTCTGGTGGGCGATCATGCTCGCCTGCACGCCCAGGTCGAAGCCGACGGTGGCCAGGGCCAGCACCACCAGCTGCGCCTGCGTCGACAGGTACGGCATCGCGAACATGGCGGCGAACGACACGACGGCCAGCGTGGCGGCGACCCGGGTCACGAATTGCGGGCCGCGGCGGTCGGCCAGGCGGCCGGCGAACGGTGCCGCCAGGGCGCCGACGGCGCCGGCCAGGCCGAACGAGCCGGCGGCGGCCGAACCGAGGTGGAACGGGGCGCCGTGCAGCATCACGGCCAGGGTGGACCAGAACGCCGAGAAGCCGATCGACAGCAGGCCCTGGGCCAGCGCGGCATGGCGCAGGGCGCGGTGCTGTTTCCACAACGCGGCCAGCGAGGCCAGCAGGGCCGGATAGGCCTCGGTGCTCGTCGGCTTGAAGCCCGGCAGGCCGCGGGCCAGGATCGCCGTCGTGAACAGGGCGATGACGGCCGCGCCGCCGAACACCGCACGCCAGCCGAGCGCTTCGGCGACGATGCCGCCCACGACGCGCGACAGCAGGATGCCCAGCAGCAGCCCGGTCATGACGGTGCCGACGATGCGGCCACGGTGCTCGGCCGGCGCCAGCGTGGCGGCGGCCGGGACGATGTCCTGGGCGACGGTGGCCAGCAGCCCCACGGCCAGGCTGGCGCCCAGCAACACGCCGAGGCTGGGCGCGGCGGCGATGGCCAGCAGCGCGATCGCCAGCAGCAGCGATTTCACGACGATGATCGTGCGGCGGTCGAAGCGGTCGCCCAGCGGCGCCAGGAACAGCAGGCCGAGGGCGTAGCCGAACTGCGTCAGCGTGGG
>Ga0207657_10004525_pt1 | contig 14690 bp, 8 predicted proteins | sample KBSC33metaG_FD_184316 | JGI IMG/M metagenome (GOLD analysis project Ga0207657, IMG submission 184316) | Corn rhizosphere microbial communities from Kellogg Biological Station, Michigan, USA - KBS C3-3 metaG (SPAdes) (version 2) | ecosystem: Host-associated > Plants > Roots > Rhizosphere > Soil ... | reverse complement strand
TCGAACCCGCGACGTCCAGCTTGGGAAGCTGGCATTCTACCACTGAATTACTCCCGCTCAATTGGCACTTCAAATATAGCAAAATCAATCGATTGCGCGCGAGGCCAAAATCGCCGAGCCTGAGAATCTCAGTTTCTAGCACTAACTATCGACTGCCTTATGAACTAATAAGATACAGCACAAAAACAAACAAGACAGGTCGGCAGAAAACGGATACGTTGAGTGTTCTTTTTCAAAAGTAAGAACGAGGAGATCGTCTGCTGCTAAATGCCGGGCGAGGTCGCATGCCGCGCCGCGCCGCATCTCGGAGTCACGGGCCAGTACTGCTAGCAGGTCCAGAATGCGAGTGTTGGCCATTCATCACTCTGGGATTATGCAAATCACTGCAGTGCAGTTGTGAAATCCACTAAATTGTCCGTCCACCCTGGCGACCTGGCCGTAGGTATTGCAGCCGATGAACTGCGTGCTCCCAAGTTCGTCGGCGACGACGTTAATCTCCGAGTCAAATCCCTTGCCCATTCGAAGTCTTGTTGCGGCACAATCAAAAAACAAGGCAAGTGCTGGCGGCCCCTGTGAGGCGACCTGATGAAGAGCTGCTTTTGTAGCGCGCTCTGCTGCCTCGCCAGCGGATTTATCGCTTGTGCTCATTATTCGAACGGTCGAACCGACCGGAACCTCTGCTGCACACACAACGGCACCACCTGCTTGGACAGACAGGGGGAAACGCAGTTTAAATCCGTCTGGGGTCTCGATGCCGATGATATTGTGCAGGAAGAACGGAAGCGGATTCGCCGAGTCAAAGGTCTGGCCCTTACTTTCGGCGTAATCTTCAAACAGTTCTGCGGCGGGGGCGGAATTAAGACTCACTATGCGTGCGCCGTCTGCCTCGGTAACGAGCATCGGCTGGGAGGCGGGTTCCCAGCCATGACTAACTCCGATGCCCAGGGCCTTGTTTGATAGAATTTCGAGTGCGACGGCGGCGTCGGTAACTGCCTCTCCACCGCAAAATACATGGGTTTTTGAGAACTTTGCGTCGTCCCCAGCACCGCCGCCGAATACTTGGTAGCGGCCCGCGGTAGCAACAGTGAGGTGTTCCAGGAACTCTTCAGTGTACCCGGCCAGAGCGTCGGTCAAAAGCAACGCAGAGCGGTAGCGGTAGGTGGAATCAGAGGTCCCACGAAAGGTCTTGACCATTTCCTTTACCGCGGCGAGTCTGTCTTTGGTGATACCGCGCCCTAAACCGACCGCAAATGCTAGCTCGCCCGAGCGGATCGCTACGGCGCAGGCTGATGCCCCGCTTGGAGTTCCTCCGGTGAACTCTCCGGCCGAAGAGCATCCCACGAGAATTTTCGGAGAGCACTAGGCCATGAGCTCCTTTATGAGCACGGGATAGTCGTAGATCGCGGAGGCAAAGAGGCAAATAGGATGACGGCATCTGGGGGCTCGCCCGCAAACGCGTTCGACATCTGCTTTCCTAAGAGTTTGCCAGCCTGGGTGCTGTCAACAACGTCTGTCTGAGCAATTACTGACTGGGTCACGTGCTCAGTGTATCGAACCTACATTGGAGGTTCAATTCCATCCGGGAGACGGCATACCTATGGCAATGCAGCAATGGGGAGGTCCTGGATTTCTGGCTGCAGACTGGGTCCCCGGCCAGCGTTTTTGGGCAGAAGGAAGGGCGTGTCCGTTTCCTGCTCCTAATCAGCCGCGGCCCCGGAGAAGAAACTTTCGTTTTAAAGGCTAAGCGACGATAGAACGGAAGTGGAGAAGGATCGCGCGTCCAGTTTTTTTGAATTAGCGCTCCTTGGTAAGTCCTTGAAATAGAATAGGTTTGGATCGGGCCTTATGGCGAGCTGGCAAGAGTTACTGGACCGGCCAGAGGGAACGTTCACTTCGTTCAAATCTACACCGACGATGTCGCGCTTGCCAGAAACGTCGGCCGGTATCTCGGAGAGTGAAAGAACGATTCTCATCGTCGAGGATAACTCCGGCGATGTGGCGCTCCTCCGCCATACTCTGGACCATCACGGCGTCCGGTCGAGAATTGTTGTCATGAAAGACGACGAACGAGCCAGTAAGTTTCTAGACGGAGCGGAAGCGAAGGAGCAGGCGGTTCCAGCTCTGATTATTCTCGATTTGAATCTTCCAACGAAGACGGGAAGGGAGCTCCTAGCGCGCGTGCGGCAGAGTCTCCTGCTTAGAGATGTCCCCGTTGTTGTTTTTAGCTCATCAGAAGCGGAAACCGACCGGCAGGAGGCCTTGCGCCTCGGTGCCAATCGATACGTCACGAAGCCATCAAACCTCGATGCCTTTTTAAACATCGTGCGGTTTTAAAGAGCGTACTCGACGCTAGCTAAGCTGGGTCACGGAAAACAATTCTTCATTGCCCTTGCGCTACTTCGGGTGTTCCAGGGAGGGTAGCGTGGCCCGAGCGCAACCTTTGGTCGACCCTAACCTCCCGTTTTTTTGCGGTAAGCCGCTTCGGATTGAACGCCGCAAATGCCTGGTCGCCACGAACGGAGCAACTCTCGGTTCGCTTTGATACTGTCTTTCATCTTTGCAACCTCAGTGTCGGTGAGCGCGATGCGTGTCTTGAGCGCTTCGGCGGCGGATGAATTTCGGGAAATGCTTCTTGAGTCATCGTTCCTAGTCCTCTCTCTTTGAGCGAATAAATAAGGGGTAGCTGTTCGGCTACCCCGGTGGGCTCCATGAAGTGAAAGACCTGCTGCGAGAGCCGAAGCGCAGCAATCTCGCAATAACGCTCTTCTACTTCGATCCCGATCGCACGCCGAGCGAAGTTCCGGGCAGCAACAAGGGTCGTGCCGCTTCCACAAAACGGTTCAAGAATCGTTGCGCCCGTCGTTGCTGGATACCGACACCAGACGGGACATTGCCCGAGCTACTTCCCCGATTGGTCAACTTAACCCTCAAAAAACCCTCCATTAGAACACCAGCCGTAACGGACCCTTGTTTTGTTGGCGTTTTCCGCACCCCGAGTCAACGCCATGCGCAGTTATGTCACTGAAAACAAAATATTGCCCATTTTCCCAAGCTGGACGTCGCGGGTTCGACCCCGGTCTCCCGCTCCAACTTTTCTATAACTTAGCGACTTCCACTTCATCCCGTTTTACCGGCTATACGGCGGCGATATTCGAAGATTGGCAAGGCGTGGATTTCTAAACGACCTCTTGCCCCATCGACGTGAGTCGGATTTGGAAATTTTCATTCAGACCTTCGGGTAGATGGCGAAACCGACCCACTCGGCCGAAGGGGCACCGTGAAGTCTTGATGCAGGCGAACTGAACTGGCGATGTGGCGAAGAGTCTCCGAGAAGCCTCTTTGAAGACGCGAGCAACTCGGCATGCCGACAACCGGTTGCCGCATCGGCGCCAAGCTTCAGAACCCCAGTTTAAGTGCTAACTGGATAATTCTCGGAGCTTGGGCGGTGGTGACCACTCCAAAGGTTGAAGTGCCCAACAGCTTGCCTGGCGGATTGTAGTTCGGATGATTTATTGCATTGAAAAACTCTGAGCGGAACTGGAGTCTCCACTTGTCACTGCGGAAGGTAAAATTCTTTTGCGCGGCGAGGTCGACCCCGATCACCCCGGGGCCCGTAATGACTGCCCTTCCCGAGTCTCCATACCGTATGGGATTCTGCTGGACGAGGCACGACGTGTTGAAGAATTCGGCGACGGTCTTCGGGCCGTTGTTGGGATTGCAAACCAAGTCCGGCCTCAGCGCCTGATTGGTCCCCATTTGCCCGATGTCTCCGGAGAATTGCGGAGTCATCGGTAGCCCAGACTCCATTTGGATAATCGAATCCACTGCCCAGTTGGCAACCGCCTGCTTGACGAAACCGTTGGCATTCTTGGCAAACGGCAACTCGTATGTAGATGCGAGCGTGAAGCGCTGGCGGTGGTCGAGATCCGCCAGTCCCTTCTCTGCTCTGAGGTTCAGGATATTCTGCGCTCCCGCAGCCGAAAGCCCCTGGCCGCCGCCGCGCCATCCGGGGTTGTCGGACATGGCCTTCGAGAATGTGTAGGTCGTCAGGAACGTTAGTCCATGGCTGTTACGCTTTTCGACGCGCACCGTCCCGCCATGGTAGTTAGAAAAGCCGGTAGACTGCTCTTCGAAGACGTTCTGCAGCGGTATGATCACACCGTTGTAAAAGGTCACTGGGACGAGCCGCCGCATCTGATTCTGGGAGTCTCCGATGTTAGCCGGGATGTTCGGGTTTCCGATCAGGTTGGGCACCACAGCGTTTGGACCGAGCGGCTCGGCCAGATTCAGCACAATCTGGCGTTGCAGGGCCGTCCCCTTGTCCCCTGCGTAGGCGATTTCTACGACAAGCTGCCCTGGAAACTGGCGCTGGATTGAAAAGTTCCAGTCCTGAATATAAGCGTTTCTAAAATGAGCATTGAAGTTGTTCGGTCCGGGCTGGAACTGCGCCACCGAACCCGGACCGCCATTTCCCAACCCCGGGTTGGGGTTTAGAAAGCCGATCAGGTCGTTCGGGACCGGCTTCCCATACTCACTGAAGGAGGGGTTCTCCTGGTCTTCGATAACTTGCGGAAAGTTGATCAGCGTGTCGCCGTTCAGTGAGATCGGGACAGTATCAAAGAAGACCCCGTAGCCGCCCCGGACTGAGGTCTTGCTGCTGCCGAACGGCTGCCAAGCGAAGCCGAACCGCGGCCCGATATCCTTCTTATCGGTGGGAGCGAGCGAGAGCGGTAGATCCTTGCCCGCTATCCCGTAGGTCGTGTAGTAGGGGCTGGTCGGCGTTTCATTCAACACGTTTGGTCCGCACACCTGGTAGCTGGGGCAATGGTTCGGATAGAGCCACGAAGAGAGGGGCTTGTGAGGGTCATAAGGGGGCGTATAGTACATGTAGCGGGCGCCGATGGTGAGGGTGAGGCCATTGGTCACCTTGTACGTGTCCTGAATGAACGTTGCCCATTCCCGCGCTTGGAATTTCAGATGGAAGTCGCCGACTAGGCGGGTCTTCTGCGTAGCCATACCCTCCAGGAAGGATGCGGCGCCGAACCCTGTATTGGGAACTCCCTGTTCGCTGGTCCAACTCCCGTCGGTGTAGGAGTAGCTGCCGCGGGTCCCGCCGTCGCCTCCCAGAGGCCCATCTGAGTTTATCCCGACATACCGCAACTCACCGCCGAACCTTATGTTGTGTTTCCCTTTGTTAAAGGACAGATTCGCCATCGGCTGGTAAGTCTTGGGTTCATAGACAAAAGGCCCGGTGCCGTTGCCTAGGCTAGCGTAGCTCGCTATGGTGACCGCCGGGGAACCCGTATTGCCAGTCTGCTCGGCGATGTTCATCCCCGGGATGCCAAAGATACTCAGGTAGTCCGGTCCTGACTCTGCGCCGCTATGCTCATACCAGCCATTGAAGCCAAATTTGAACTCGGCGACGACGCTCGGCGTGAACACCTTGGTGTAATTGAGACCGCCGCTGAGGTTTAGCACGTCGGATGTCGCCCCGAAACCGGGTAACGTGTTGGGCGTGTATCCGCGGGCGTCCTGGTAAGCAAAGCGGAAAAACAACGTGTTTTTATCGTTGAACTGGTGATCGATGCGCATTATAGACTGGTCCGTGTCGTTCTTGACGGATCGGCTGTCGACATAGTTGTTATTGATGACGCCCGTGGCGGTCAACACTCCGGCAGCGTTCGGAAGAGGCATGAAATTCGTATTTTTGACCATCTTCGCTGCCACCGGGTCGAACTGCGCCTGGGGGATGATATTGCCCGGGTATGGATCCCGCACAAATTGAACCTGGCCATTGGGCAAGGTAACCTGCCTCGACGTGCGGGGATCGAAAAGCTGTCCTTTTTGGAATACGCGGCCGAGAGCGTCGGGCGTGGTCAGCCCTTTCTGCAGTAGCTGGCTGAAATCGCCGGCTCGTTCCGCGGGCGTCATTACCTGGGTTACAGTGGAGTTTCCTTGCCGCTGCCGAAACTCCTCCTGGTTTATGAAGAAGAACGTCTTATTTTTAACGATCGGCCCGCCCAGGTTACCGCCGAACTGATTCTGGTTGTACTGCGGCGCGCAAGCCTTCCGGGTCAACACATTCGGATCGCTCTTGTCACAAGGGAAAGCCCCCGAGTTGCGGTCGAAGAGGTTGCGAGCCTGCAGCTTGCTGTTCCGGAAAAACTCCCACAGGCCGCCGTGGTACACATTGGTGCCGGATTTGGTGATTACATTGATCTGCGCTCCGGCACCCTTGCCGAATTCCGCCGAGTAATTACTGGTTTCAATCTTGAACTCCTGCAGAGAGTCGATACTGGGCTTGAAGGCGATCTCGTCGCGGATCGGTTCCGTGTCGGCAAGTCCGTCGACCTGGAACGCGTTCTCATCGGCTCGCAACCCATTGGCCGAGAAGCCGTTGACGCCGGTTTCGCCATTGCCCCCCGTGCCGCTACTCACGCCGGGCACCAGTCGGGCAAGTTGCTGGAAGTCGCGGCCGTTCAGCGGCAACGCCAGGATTTTTTGGGTGTCCACCACCTGCCCGAGCGACGCGCTCTCGCTCTCAACCAGCGGCGCCTCGGCGCTAATTTGGACGGATTCGGTAGCTTGCCCGACTTCCAGAGACACGTCGATTCGGGCATTCTGGTCGACTTGCAGCGTGATGTTCGGGCGCTCGGCCCGACGGAATCCAGTAGAGTCCACACGCACGCTATAAGAGCCCGGAGTTAAACTGGGCAGGTTGTATTGGCCTTGGGGGTTGGTGGTCGTCTGGCGCACGAAGCCTGTGTTGGTGTTCGTCACGGTCACGGTCGCGCCCACGACGACCGCGCCCGATGGGTCTGTGACGCCACCGTACATCGTGGCCGTGCCGAGTTGGGCCCAGACCGGGTGAGCCGCCATCAACCAAAGAGCACAGAGCGACAAGATACGAAATGACGCAATAACGATCTTGTTATTCGATCCTTTTTTCATACTTCCCCCCTTTCACTCTTACGACTTCCTTCCCGCCACCATTGGAGAACCTGGGGTTGTAGGCTTACCTTGATCCCTTGCGACACTAACAACGGCTTCGCCCTGCCACCCCGCAGGGATTCTATTACCATCGGCCTAGCGTGTCAAGGGGATTTACTATGAAATTGTAGGAATTCCTTTAATGTAGCCAGAAATAGTCTTGAGAAAAGGATCTGTCACAATACGGACGTATCCTTTACGGTCCAAGAATGACCGTTCATGTTTGAATATCTTATACAACCGAAATATTAAGTGTGGTGAAAAGACCGAAAGCCTAAGTTTCAGGCACTCGTCATGTCTCTCAAGTCAGGCCATCAATTCCTTCACGACTCGACCAGCCGTATCCGTCAGCCGGAAATTACGCCCGCTATACTTGAAGGTCAGCCTTTCATGGTTTAGACCCATCAAGTGAAGAAGTGTCGCGTGAAGGTCGTGCACATGAACTGGATTCTCGGCCACTTTAAAGCCGAAGTCGTCGGTGGCTCCGTAAACACTACCGGCTCTAGAACCACCTCCCGCCATCAACACGGTGAACCCATAGATATTGTGGTCCCGACCATTGTGAACGGACCGGAACCCGCCCAGATTGAGCACCGGTGTGCGCCCGAATTCGCTTGTGACAAGAACCAGCGTGTCGTCCAGCATTCCACGCTCCTTGAGATCCTGCACTAATGCCGCAATCGGCTGATCGACGTCATGCGCGGTAAATTTGTGGCCCATGATGTCGGCGTGATGATCCCAACCGGCATGTACTATCTGGACAAATCGAACGCCTTTTTCGACCAACCGGCGCGCCGTGAGGCACGCCTGCGAGATGCCGCCCTTGCCATACTTTGCGATGGTCTCCGGGCTTTCCTTACGCGTGTCGAAAACGTCCGGAGCCTCGGTCTGCATGCGGAAGGCGACCTCCATCGATTGGATCGTGGCCTCTAACTCCGGCGCTCCTTCCAGCCGATCCAAATAGGACTTATTCATATCCTGCAGCAGATCCAATTGCTCACGCTGCTGAGTAAGATTCATCCTTGCGTTAGCCAGATACTGAATCTGTTTCCTGGGATCCGGCTGGTTGTACGGTACCAGAGTCCCTTGATAAACCGCCGGCAAAAATGCTGACGAAAAATCTCCGCCCCCGCCCCCCGCAGTGAGCACGATGAAGCCGGGAAGATTTTGATCTTCCGTGCCTAGCCCATACACTACCCATGACCCCATCTGCGGCCGCCCGGCGCGAATCGTGCCGGTGTTCATCATATAGACCGATGGGGCGTGGTTCGGTATATCAGAAATCATCGATCGGACGATGCAAAAATCATCGATCTGTTGCCCGATATGCGGGAATATCTCGCTCACTTCGGTCCCATTCTTTCCATATTTATTGAAAGTGAATGGGGACCGCATGAGGTTTCCGGTTGCGAACTCGGTGCGAGGCGTTTCGAAGGGCAACGGCTTGCCATCGAATTTGTCCAACATCGGCTTGTAATCGAAACTATCGATCGCCGAAAGGCCGCCCTGCAGGAAAACCACAATGACGTGTTTGGCCTTGGGCGCAAAGTGCGGGGGTTTAGGCGTCCAGGGATTCCCTGTGATCGTGGCTGGAGCGGCTCCGGCATGCCCTGCCGCCAGCGCTGCAAACGATGCGAACCCAAAGCCGTTAGCGAGGGCCTTCAAGGCGTCGCGGCGCGTTGACGGCGGGAAAATCGGATTGTTGCTCATCGTGAGGGTCCTTTCTGTGTTAGTTGATGTAATAGAATTCGCCCGAGCCAAGTAAAGCCTGTGCATACTGCTGCCAGGGCGTAATCTTAGTCGCAGCGGCTGGTGCCGGAGGAGGTGGAGCATCGTCGTCATCGTCAGCGGGTCGCACGCGAGCGGGAGGAGTCGCCTGCCGGGGTACAGCCTCCGGTTCGGCCTGCGCACGCTTGAATAGTACATCTGCGTTGCTCAGGAACTGAAGCCCCCGCTGAACTTCGGCCTCAGTGGCCGGGCGCTCAAACACGGTCCGGTAAGCCCGCTGGATCCGATCCTCATCGCTGCTGCCTTCCTGCATAAGGCGTGCAGCCAAAGCGTTCGCCTCAGCATTGACTAGCTCGCTGTTCATGAAGAACAGTCCTTGCAGCGGAACATTTGTGACGCTCCTCTGTTCTGAGGTTATGTTGGGATCCGGATAATCAAATAGCGTCAACAGGCCATCTGGCGTCCGACTCGCCCGAGCATAGAACGTTCTCTTCTTAAAGTTGGGATTCCTGAGACTTTGCGGCGGTCCACCCACTCTCTCGTCCAGATTGCCGGTGACGTACAGCATGGAATCCCGAATGGCCTCGATCTCAAGCCGCCGGAAGTTGGCCCGCCACACCAGCCGATTTTCAGGATCGACCGCGCTGTTCGCTTCTGACGGCTCGTAGGCCTCCTGATAGGCTGCGGAAAGCATTATCTCCCGATGGATCGCTTTCATAGACCAACCGCTTTCGATGAAACGGTTCGCCAGATAGTCGAGAAGTTCCGGGTGCGAAGGCCGGTCACCCATCATGCCGAAATCGCTCGGGGTATTGACGATTCCGCGTCCAAAATGATGCTGCCATATCCGGTTCACCATTACGCGCGCGGCCAGAGGGCTTTGAACAATCGCATCCGCAAGTTCCATGCGTCCGCTGCCTTGATCAAAGGGAAGAGGATCTCCAGCCGTCTTTCCAAGGATTGCCGGAAAACCTCTGTGCACCTCTTCTCCCAACGCATGCGGATTCCCGCGAATGTTCAGCTTGAGGTTCACCGGCTTGGGCTCGTCTTTGAGCCCCATAAGATACGGATACTCGGGCGGCATAGCTTTCTTGAGTGCCGTAATCCCAGCCTGCATCGCGTCGAGCTTGCTCTTCTCCTCGGCCGTCAGGAAACGCAACAGGTCTTTGCCCTTGTATTGAAAGATCCCGTCTTTTTTGGCGAAGGATTGATCATTCTCACCGCGCACGACATCCAGCCACACGTAGTAGTGATTGGTATCCATCACCTTCTGCACGAGCTGCTGTTTGTACTGAAACAACTCGAATTGCATCAAGTCGCCCGGCAACTGCACGCGCGCCTCATTGGCGTCCGGTTTATAATCGCGCGTCATTTCAACGTTGCTCGCGATCACGGCCTTCCGCTCAGGGATGACCTTCGCGACCATGTCCCGGAAGTCCTCTGCGAGCTTTTGAGCCTCGGCATCGGTACCGCCGCCCTTGGCCATCATCGCGTCCCAACTCTTTAAATATGGATGCAGCTTTTCCGTCGCGGTCAGGTATTTGAACCAACGGTCAAAGGTTACAGGATCGAGTTTCTCGGTCCCGGCAGCCTTGTCCAAATCCGCCTTCTGCGCTTTCGGGTTAACCAGCGCGACCTTGCGCACAGTCATCATGTAATGCGGTATCTCACTGGTAAGGGTATCCGCGACTCGCAGAGCACACTGGTCCGCGTATTCCTCGAGGGCGGACTCGGCTGCCTTTACCTTTTTCTGCTGATCCTGGTAGGCCTGCACTTCTTTTTCAGAAGCCAGATTATATTCCCAGTAGCCACTGCTAGCGAAGATACCGCCCATGGCAGTGTAGTCTTTTTGAGAAATCGGGTCGTATTTGTGGTTGTGGCAACGGGCGCACGTCACGGTCAATCCGAGGAATCCTTTGCTCACGACATCGATCTTGTCGTCCCGTTCATTCGCCCGCGCTTCGACAAAAACCACATCGTCTCCGGTGAACCACGGTCCGATACCCAGGAATCCGAGTGCCGGAAGCAACTTCGCCCGGTCTTTCCCAGGCATCAAATCCGCGGCAAGCTGCGCCTTCACGAACTGATCGTAGGGCATGTCCCGATTGAACGCCTGCGCTACCCAGTCGCGATATCGCCAAGTGTCCGCGTAACCGTCCCGCGCCGTGCCATAACCAAGAAACACGGGGCGCCGGTCGGGGCGCTCGCTGCCATCGGCGTAATGCGCGACATCCAGCCAGTGCCGAGCCCACCTTTCCCCGTATTGCGGCGTGGCGAGTAAGCGGTCGACGATTTTCGCGAAGGCCTCCGGCGAGTTGTCCGACAAGAAACCATCGACCTGCTCCGGCGTTGGAGGCAATCCAATTAAGTCATAATATGCCCGGCGAATCAGCGATCGCTTGTCAGCCTGCTTTACCGGCTTCAGATTGTTTTCCTCGAGCTTCGCGAGTATGAAACGATCAATCGGCGTCTTGGCCCAGGCCGCATCCTTCACCGTCGGAATCGCGGGTTTTTGAATGGGCTGGAAAGACCAGAACTTCCGCTGCTCCGGCTTGATCGTGAACTTCAAGGACGCGACCGGGGCGACCGCAGGTTTGGCGTCTCCATCCGGCCAGACCGCGCCGGTCTGGATCCAATACTTCAAATCCGCGATCTCACTGTCCTTTAATTTTGGCCCGCCAAGCGGCATCTGTAGATTCGGGTCCACATGCATGACCGCGCGGATTAGGAGGCTATCTTCCGGGTTCCCTACGTTGATCGCCGGACCGGAGTTACCTCCACTGAGGAGGGCAACTCTGGAGTTCACCTGCAGGCCGCCGAGCTTTTGGTCGGTGTGACAAGCGTAACAGTTGTTGGTAAGCACCGGGCGAATCCGTCGTTCGAAGAATTCAATCTTCTCAGCAGCCTGCTGAGCGCACGCCAGCACTCCGGTAGCTACGACGCAACAACCAAGCTTGACCAACCTCATCTCAGGCCTCCTACTACCTTGCGTGTTGTCTGACATTGGTACGGCTCGTACTATACTTTAAATAATCGCCGGGTTCAAGCGGACTACTGCTGAACTCTGTCTGAACTGCGCCGGAACTGTACTAGATCCGCATAGCTATGAATCGAAGCAGGATTCCGACCAAGCAGCTTACACTTTGTCTGGCGTAAATCATCCCGCCTACATGAGCGTGCGCCCCACCTCTGGTGGGTTAGGGACCGAGCATCTAGGGAGCGAGCATTTCTGCGCTGCTCGCAGAACTCGGCGATGCGAAAGTTCTCCCGTCACTTCCTATAACCCTGCCAGATGTACTCGAGCGCGAGCGGTAGGGTTTGCGACCTTACTCCAGCGTCGCAGTGGCCGGCGTTCCGGGTGAACAGGAACTGGTACGGGTAACCTTTGTCTGCGAGGGCCTGGGCCATGTGCTCGTTTGCGACCACCCAGTCGTGGTAATCGTCGCGGTTCTGGTAGTTGTCGCGATCGCTCACCTGCATCCAGATACGCAGCGGCTTCTTCGGGCTGTTCGGAATGATCGTCGCGTGGTAGTCCCAGGCTCCGTGCGGCGTTTCCGGATTCGGGGGCCACTGCTGGTAGACGAACGTGCCCGAGTAACTCACTACACGGTGATACAGGTCGGTCCGGTACCAGGCCATTGACATCGCCGCGGCGGCCCCTGAGCTGCAACCGAGCGCCGCGCGCCCATCCGGGTTCTTCGTCAGCTTCACGTTGTACCGCTTCTCGACGAGCGGCAGCACTTCCGTCTCGACAAACTCGGCGTACTTACCCGACATGGTGTCGTACTCGAGTCCGCGTTGACTGCCCTGTCCGTCGCTGCCACCGTTAGCCAACCACACAACGACCATCGGCGGAATCTTCTTCCCGGCAATGAGATTATCGATCGCGACGAACAGCCAGGGGTCATCTCTATAGTCGCCGGCGACGAGGAGCGGAATTTCGGTTCCGGCGGCGTAGCCCTTCGGCACGTATACGGCGACTTTCCGGGAATAGGGCGCGGGGGCAATGGTAATCGCTGGACGAGGCGCCGCTGGGTCGGCCGGGTTCCCCCGCCCGTTGACGTTTTGCTGCCGCGCAATGCCAGGATAGATTTTGCTGTCCTTCGACTCCATGGTGAACACGGAAACCTTGCCATCGAGCGGATCCTTCGGCGCCAACTCCGGCGCTGGATTGTGGGTCGGGCCAATGATGAAATTCCCATTCTCGGTGGCCGCCGGCAGTTGGCCGTCCGGCAGTTCCTTGGCTTTTACGTAGCCGGGCGAGTTGGGATCCCGTGTCGGCGCTACGCTCCCGCGGCCGCGGGCAGGCACTTGGGCTGCGCCTCCTTGCGCAGCAGCCTGGGCCGGCTGTGCGGGGGGTTGCGGCGGGCCCTGCGCCCTCACTGCGCAGGCGGAAAGACAAATCAACATTGCAGGTGCGGAAAAACGGGCCATCGCTTTCTCCTCTGGGTTACTCAATGGATTTTACACCAGCCCCGGTCACTGGTCGTTTATAAGGACGCAAAGCGCAACGCGACTGGCTGTGATGCTCGCGAATCCGGCGTTCTGAACGATAGAACCTGCCTTGTCGCCCAGGGTAGAGCGATCCCCGATGCCGGGCGGATAGCGCCTGTATTTCGGCGCATCCGGAAACCCGTGACTCCGGCGCGCCGAGGGGCGAAATTCGCCGATAGCTTCCGCCTCAATTCTTCCACTCCGTTGAGGGCCTGATTGCCATTGGCAGGGGCCCTGAAATCATCGCTCTGGACAACTTGAGGGCCGCTCCCGGAGAGGCACTCCCGGATCTTTTACTATTCCGGCGGAACAATTTTGCCTTTTGTTCCCCGGTGCTATATTGTTTCTAAATTTTCCCTACGGTTCCCGCCCTATGATGCTAAGGTGGGGCTAGACGCATGTTCAATCCGGTTGATCCTTCGAAATACATTCTGCTTGCCGAAGACAACTCGGCCGACGTCGAACTCGTACGGGAGGCCCTCCAGGATAGGGCCATCGCGCATGAACTTCATGTGGTTGAGGATGGCGAGCGAGCGATCGATTTCATCGAGCGCATCGACCGCGATGCCACTCTGCAGTGTCCTAAACTTTTTCTGCTTGACCTTCACCTGCCCAAGCGCGACGGCGAAGAGGTTCTAAGACGCCTTCGTGCCAGTGAACGATGCGGACAAACCCCGGTTGTCATCCTGACCTCATCGGACTCGCCCCTCGATCGAGAAACGGCCGCGCGGAATGCGGCACTTCACTATTTCCGGAAGCCAAGCACGCTGGAGCAATTCATGCAGCTTGGGGATGTGGTGAAGGATATAATCACTTTGGGCGCCGCTGCGCGCACAGTCGAAATTGCGTCGTAAACTCGACAAGAAGGATCTGTGAGCGTGGGCGACAAGGCTGGTGACACCTTAACTGCATTTCCATCTAAGGCTCATGAGCACCGTGCTGGCGAGATGGGAGATCGCATTCGCCAGTTCGATTGGTCCACCACGCCGCTCGGGCCGATGAGTCACTGGCCGCAAAGCCTTCGCACCGTCATCAACATCCTTTTGTCGTCGCGCTACGCCATGTGGATGGCGTGGGGTCCCGAACTGAGCATGCTCTACAATGATGCCTACCAGCCTACCCTTGGGCTTAAACATCCCCGGGCGCTTGGCATGCGCGCCAGTGAGGTTTGGGCGGAAATCTGGCCGGATATCGGGCCCCGCATCGAGACTGTTCTTACCACCGGCGAGGCCACTTATGACGAGGGCCTGCTCCTATTCTTGGAGCGCAGCGGTTTTCCCGAAGAAACTTACCATACCTTCTCTTATAGCCCTTTAACGGACGACGACGGTCAAATTAATGGAATGCTCTGTGTCGTCACTGAAGAGACGGATCGGGTGATCGGCGAGCGCCGGGTGGCGCTCCGGCGCACTCTCGATCCCGGAGGCGCTGCGACTGGCGCCGGGCGTCGAAGTCGCCCGCATCGACGGCAACAAGTG
>Ga0207657_10004524_pt1 | contig 14691 bp, 14 predicted proteins | sample KBSC33metaG_FD_184316 | JGI IMG/M metagenome (GOLD analysis project Ga0207657, IMG submission 184316) | Corn rhizosphere microbial communities from Kellogg Biological Station, Michigan, USA - KBS C3-3 metaG (SPAdes) (version 2) | ecosystem: Host-associated > Plants > Roots > Rhizosphere > Soil ... | reverse complement strand
TTCTAAAGCCTGCCGATGAAGAAACAAAGAGATTGCTTCGTCCCTCGCAATGACGTAAGAGGGAAAGACACCTCTGTGCGTCATCGCGAGAAAACCCCGGAAGAAAACTTTAAATTGAATAAAAAGCATCAAGGGTTTCCGTGGCAATCTTCTAAAGCCTGCCGATGAAGGAACAAGGAGATTGCTTCGTTCCTCGCAATGACGTAGGGAAATATTCCCTGAACCCGCGTCTTCACGGGTTCACAACTATTGCCATTTATTTATTTAAAATCGGGATTCATTTAAATTCCAACGAATTGTCAAAATAAAATGACATTAAATATATTTTTATATATAATAGAAGGTTTACCTTGAATCTTAATCTGTTTTTACTCCCTGACAACTAACTGGCTTCCTCTCTAAAGTGCCATTTCTTTTTAAATCAATTTTTCTTTAACCTAAATTTTAAACAATGAAAAAGTACATTTTTATTTGTATTTCATTTGCATTTGCCGTTACCGGCTGCAATTCCAAAGAGGGGAGTAAAACAGAAGGGAGTAAAATGGCGGAAAGTAATATCCAATTGCCTTATACCGCAGGTTATACTACAGATTTTACTAACAATGTTTCCGATTCAGATTTGTTGACTGTACTTAACTCTTATAAAGCGTGGGAAACCGGCGATATAAAAGGATTGCGTGCTACTATGGGTGATAGTATGTATGTTGATGCCGCCGACGGATTCAAATTTGCCGGCCTTACAGATTCACTGATGAAAAACTGGCAAACCATGAGAGACAGTTTGAGTTCTGTAAAAATTACTATGGACGTTTGGCTGAAGAACCATGCTATAAAAGACAGCGCCAATTTTATAAATGTCTGGTATAAAGAAATAGATACTTATAAAACAGGAAAAGTAGATTCTGCGAATTACGAAGATGACAATGCGTTAAAAAATGGAAAGATTATTTGGTATTCATCACATAAACAAAAATTAAAGCTGTAGTTAAATAATTACTGCTGTTGATTCCCGCAAGGGTTTCATTCGTTTCCTTTTATTAAAATTTAAAAACAAAAAATCATGAAAAAGTTTCTTTTCTCTTCAGCTATTGCTGTATTCATTGTAATGTTTTGTAATCAAAACATTTATGCCCAATCAGATAAACCCTATTCAGAAGGGCCTTTGTGGCAGGTTCAGTTTGTTCATACAAAATCCGGTATGACCGATCTTTATTTAAAAAATTTAAGCGAAGGCTGGATAAAGGAAATGCAGGCGGCAAAAGACGCGGGTTACATTATTGATTATAAAGTTTTTGAGGCGCAACCTGCTTCCGAAAATGACTGGGACCTGATGCTGATGTATGAAGTAAAAAATTTTGCAATGCTCGATGGCATGAGTGATAAGATGGAGGCGCTGATGAAAAAAGATGGCAGTAACGATCAGACCCTGCATACGCAAGCTGTTTCACGAAATGATTTACGCGTTTTGCAAGGTGGCAGATTAACCCGTGAATTGGATTTTAAATAACATCAGGTAGAAGATCGCCGTGGCAATCTTTTAAAGCTTGAGATTGCTTCGTTCCTCGCAATGACGTAAGAGGGAAAGCCACCTCTGTGCGTCATTGCGAAGAGTTATAGACTTCGTCATTGCGAGGAGCTTAATTAATCTCAATATCATAGTAAATGCTCTTGGCGACGTGGCAATCTTCTAAAGCCTGCCGATGAAGGAACAAGGGGATTGCTTCGTTCCTCGCAATGACGGAAGGAAAGCCACCTCTGTGCGTCATTGCGAGAAAACGCCCTGCTGCTGTTGGCGTCCGCGCCAACAGCCCTTCATTAATAGAACAAGTTCAGTCTTGCGTTTTGCGCTACACACAAAAGTAATTGGATGTGAAAAACATTGTTGGCGGGACGCCAACAACAGCCAGGTTGACATTACTCAGAAATTAAGAGATGCTTCATCAATTTGAAAATCAAATCGTCCTTTGGTAATGACGATGCTGTCGCCGATGATGTTGGTGCGGATATTACAGTTAAAAAGCCCCGAAAGTTCAAGTTTGGCGGTAGTGTCCGTAGTTTGGATTGGATTTATTTTTACAAAATAAATATTAGGCACTACTGATATCGCGTCAGAGTAATAGTAATAGGGAGTTTGAAGAGCGTTAGCATTGTATATGAATTGTTGGCCGCTCATTGCAATAAAGTCAGCTTTAGTAAATGATTTAGGTATTGGCATTAATAACAAAATCGTTTGATATGGAGAACTAAAATCCGCGTTACCATTATCATTGATGCCAATGTCCCATGATAACATAAGTGTATCGAGCGCACTATTGGTAACAATTTTTCTTAGAGTTGCCATTGAATTACCCCTGGCAGCGCCGAGAAATGGATTAATATAAGGCACATTATTGAGGTAGAAAGTTCCGATATTAAAACCATGAGAAGTAAAACGGCTTAATCCAGGATTATATTCATCCGGAAAATAGTTCCTTTTTTGACATCCTGCTAAACTAAGAACCAACAGCAACGGTAAGAATTTGTAAAATAATTTTTTCATTTTCTTTTATTATAATAAAAATTATAGCCGAAAGTTAATTGCAAAGGCGCTACAAACCTGTATGATAATGGATAATCGCCTCTGCTTTGCAAGGGAGGCGACTGAATGCGGAGCATTAATTTCATGTCTTGTTTTGTTTTATGAAAATCATATTCAGCCGCTACGGAAGTTACAATCCCTCCTCTGTTCAAATTGACATCGGGATTGAGAATGTCATAATTTTTTTTATCAAAATTTTTATAGTTGGCCTTAAAATATTGAGCACTGACACCCAATGGCAACAAGTTGATATAAAAACTATTGTTTCTTTTATTGGTATATAAATGAACCCTGAATCCAATATTCACGCTAAAAATATAAGGACGTATGGTTTCCTGAAGCGTTACTTCTTTTGGCAATGACGGATTTAAGGTATAAGCTTGTCCTGTACTTTTAGTTGTAAATGGAAAATCATAATTGAACTCTACAAGGAATGCAGCTTTTTCTCCTGGTGATGGTTTCCATTGTAATGAAAAAGGAATATGATAAAAAGAATGATGGGCATTATTCAAATCTGATGAAATGCCCGTGGAAAGTGATAGAAACGATTGTGCATTGGTGTCAAAAGTGGATAAAAATTGTGCATTGGTGTCAAAAGTGGATAAAATAAAAATGCTAAAGGCAAGTAGAAATGATGATTTAATTTTCATATGCATGGGATAGGCAAAAAACTACTTTGAAATATATCTAATGACAACAGAAATTCATAGAACGCTGCATATCTTGTTCTGAAATAAGTTGTTAAAAAAATTAATCTCAAATAGAAATCATCCTTATTTATTTGTTTACTACCTGCAAGAATGTATCAACAGATTTAGTGTCATAACCATCTTCTCACTTTTCTTTTGTAATTCGTATATTCAATTCCGAAGGCTCGTTCAAGATATTTTTCTTCTCTTTTAATGATGTATTCCTGAAGTATAAAAAAAAGTATGGGGAATAAAATAATATTCCACCAATTGCCGATTAGGCAAGTGAGGCCTAAATAAATAAGGGTAAGCGAAACATACATTGGATTCCTGGAAATATTATAAATACCGGTTGTTTGTAATGAAGATGCCGGTTTTATTAGTATTAAAGTGTTTTTAGTGAGAAAAAACTTTCTCAGGCTTGTATATAGGAAAACCAATGAAATTGCCAACATCAATATACCAACTAATTTGGTAAGTTGTAACCGGAATACAGCATTATTGATAGCAACTATCTTTTGAATAAATACAGCAGCCAAAAATGTTAAAACATAAACTAAAGGTGGGGGAATATAAACTCCCGGACTGTCTTTTTTGCTTTCCATAATTATTTATTTTTTCTGTGATTATTAATTAATGAAAAGGTAAGTTAGATGTTTTATTTTGTTTTACCCATGCTACTGTTGGCGGGATGCCAACAACAGCCTGGTGAAGAAACAAGGGGATTGCTTCGTTCCTCGCAATGACGCAGGGAAAGCCATCTTTGTGCGTCATTGCGAGAAAACCCCGGAGAAAACTTTAAATTGAATAAAAAACATCAAGGGTTTTCGTGGCAATCTTCTAAAGCCTACCAATGACGAACAAGGAGATTGCTTCGTTCCTCGCAATGACGTAAGGAAAGCTACCTCTGTGCGTCATTGCGAGAAAACTTTAATCGGATTAAGTATTTAGTTCAAGTATTTAGTCCGCAAATGCAAGACTAATAAAAGTTCCAATACAGGGCAGTAGCCTCGTAGAGGCGATATGTTAGTAGCAATTTGTTTGACATCTCTATGCTGATAGCTCCGTAGGAGCGACATGTAACATGCCGCTCCTACGGAGCTATCAGAAGAAATTAAATATTTTTTACCTTACTACTAACATATCGCCCCGATGGGGCTTGTTGATGAAGCACTGCTGATACTACATTTACGAACTAAATGCTTAATCCTAAAAATAGAATTTGCCGGAGGCGAAGTTGGAATACAGTAAACCAATAAATTCTTTGGATTCCTATTTTATAATCTGTAACTCCCTGACCGGGCGATAGCAGAGTAGGGGAGACGCCCTTTTTAATTGCCGGTCATTTTTTAATTTTTCAAACAATTTAATAAAAAAGTTGAAAATTAAAAAAAGATTACTATTTTTAATTTTAATAGAATCGAACGGTATGAGCAAAAAAGAACTGGTAAAAGAAAAGATAGGAAAAGCTGCCATGCAATGTTTTGAAAAATACGGCCTTGATAAAACAACACTCGACGATATAGCACAAAGCATCGGCCTCAATAAAGCCTCTCTGTATTATTATTATAAAAACAAGGAAGACATATTTATAGAAGTGGCGCTAAAGGAAGGCGAAGACTATATTGCCTCGCTACAGCAAAAAGCGCTTCTGAAAAAGGGAATTGAAAACCAGGTTTGGTTTTACATGCATTCTCGGTTCAATTATTATAAAAATATACTGAACATGAATCGTGTATCTGTTGAAACACTCAATAAAATACTTCCCAGGTTTTTTGAACTGTATGACGCGTTGATGAAGAAGGAAAAGAAATTTCTGACACAATTAGTGACTGATGCGGTTAAGAAAGGGGAACTTATCAGTACAAAAGCAGCTAACATAGCCGACGTGCTTATTAATATCAGTGATGCATTGAAGCACAGTACGGAGCAGAAAGCAATTTTAAAAGGCGAATCCGATGTAGATTATACACAAAGCATTAACGATATGAAGTTCCTGGTCTCTCTGATTTTTAAAGGGTTAAAGAAATAATAATATGCGGTCAAAACTGGCTTCATTTGCTCAATTGGAAAGGATGCGCAACTATTATGAAAGCGGGGCTACCAGGCCTTATGCTTTTAGAAAGCGTCAATTACAGTTGTTGAAGAATGCCATTTTAAAATATGAAGATGAAATCAATGATGCACTGTATTCGGATTTAAAGAAAAGCCCTGAAGAAGCGTATGCCACAGAAACAGGACTATTGCTTGCAGAAATAAAGCTAACCATAAAAAAACTGCACCGGTGGATGAAGTCGCAGCGTGTGAAAACCAATCTCCTGAATTTTCCTTCTTCCTCTAAGATATTACACGACCCACGGGGAGTGGTATTAATCATCAGTCCATGGAATTATCCACTGCAATTACTATTGCTACCATTAGTGGGCGCTATTGCCGCCGGTAATTGCGTGGTTTTGAAGCCATCGGAAATGGCTCCTGCCACGGCCAATGTGATAAAAAAAATAATAACTGAAATTTTTCCGGCTGATTATATAAAGGTTTGCCTCGGCGAAGGAAGTGAATTAATTCCTGCGATGATTGAGAGTTTTCATTTCGATTATATTTTCTATACGGGAAGCACCGCGGTAGGCAAATCTATTTATCAAATGGCCGCGAATGATTTAATTCCGGTAACGCTTGAGCTTGGCGGAAAAAGCCCGGCAATTGTTGAAAGCGATGCTAACTTAACGATTGCTGCAAAGCGCATCGTAATAGGGAAATTTATTAATGCTGGGCAAACCTGTGTGGCCCCGGATTACCTGCTGATTCATGAGGATGTTTTTGAAAAATTTATTGCGCAGCTTAAAGAAACCATCAGGCGCTTTTTTGGTGATGATGCTAAAGAAAGTTACGATTATGGCAGAATTATCAATGAAAAACGCTTTGACACTTTAGTTTCTTACCTCGCTGAAGGGGATATCATTTCGGGAGGAACTCATGATCGGGCATCGTTGTTTATTGAGCCTACCATACTTGAAAATATTTCTTCGGATGCCTCAATAATGAAAGAAGAAATATTTGGGCCAATACTTCCTGTTATTTCTTTTAAGACAATGGAAGAAGCCTTATCCATTATTAACAGGAATGAAAACCCTTTGGCATTTTATCTTTTTACTTCAGATATAAAAAAGGAAAAATCGTGGCTTGATAAAGTAGCGTTTGGCGGAGGCTGTGTCAACAATACGTTGTACCATTTATCCAATCCGCATTTGCCGTTTGGAGGTATAGGCAACAGTGGTATTGGCGCTTACCATGGCAGGTATTCGTTCGAAGTATTTACACATGCCAGGCCGGTAATGAAAACTCCTGCCTGGTTTGACCCGGCCATGAAATACCCTCCTTTAAAAGGAAAATTAAAATGGATTAAATTTTTTTTCAAGTAAAATATCATCACCATCTTTTTTAAAACCAAAACAAACCTGTATGCGAAAAATTTTAATTGCCTTTTTGCTGCTTCAAATTTTCTTTGTTGGCATTTTGAATGCTCAAAATATCATTAGAGGAACTATTACAAATAGCGCTACCGGCGAAGAAGCGCCCGCTGTTTCCGTTATAATTAAATCAACCACTGAAGGAACCTATTCCGATGACAGAGGGCGATTTAAAATCGCTACTCAACAAAAGTTGCCGGTTACTTTAATTGTTTCTTCCATCGGGTATCAATCCAAAGAAATATCCGTTACCGGTTTTTCGAAATCTATTGATGTAAAGCTGGAGCCGGTTTCAGAATTAGGACAGGCGATAGTTGTGTCGGCAAGCCGTACGCGGCAAAAGAAATTATCCTCTCCGGTTACCATTGAGCAAATCAGCAATAAGGATGTTGAGAACTCTCCCCAGTTGAATTACATGGATATGATACAGGGATTAAAAGGGGTGGATGTAACTGTTTCAAGTATAGGTTTTACCAGTATTACCACAAGAGGATTTAATACAAGTGGCAATACCAATTTTACTCAAATTGTGGATGGCATGGATAACCAGGCGCCCGGCCTCAATTTTCCATTGGGTGCAGCCATCAGCCTGACACAACTGGATGTAGATAATATTGAATTATTGTCCGGCGCATCATCTGCTCTTTATGGTTCGCGCGGATTGAACGGCACAATGGTGATGACAGGAAAAGACCCGTTTAAATACCAGGGATTGAGCATATTGGTTACACAAGGAATCAACCATGTCAAAAGTAAAAGCAGCAATGATCCTGTGAGCCCTTCTCCATATTACGATTGGACAATTAGATGGGGCAAAAAAATAAACGATAAACTGGCATTTAAAATTAACGCACAATATACCGGTGCTAAAGATTGGGTGGCAACGGATACCACTAATAAAAATGGCCCCGGATCAAAATATACAGATCCTAATTATAACGGAGTTGATTATTATGGAGGCGCTACCTCAACAGATATCAATCCTTTCCTGGAAGGAGCTTTAGCGGGCAATCCTGATTTGGCCCCAATTGTGAATCCACTTTTAGCCAATCCTAATTATGTGGCACGTACAGGATATCCTGAACACGGGTATCTTGATAACAATGCACAATTATTTAAAACAAATGCCGAGATAAGATATAAGATAAATCCGCGACTGGAAGCGATTGCCTCTGGAACTTTTGGAACGGGTAGCGTTGTATATACTAACGATACCCGCTACCAGCTTAAAGACTTTAAAGTAAGTCAATACAGGGTGGAATTGAAAAGTAAAAATTGGTTTTTACGTAGTTATACCACGCGCGAAAATTCAGGGCATACACTTGTTTCAGGCCCTACGTCGCAATACATCAATGAAGCATGGAAAGTTAGCTATGATGGAGGTACGGGAGGATGGTACCCTGATTACACAAATGGCTTGCTGACAGCTCTTGCAGGAGGAGAAAACTATACGAATGCAAGTCTCGATGCAAGAGCTTATGCAGACCAGGGCAGGGCACAATTGGGAAGTTCCCTATTTAAACATTTACAAGATAGTATCTCTAACAGGCCTATTTCCGAAGGAGGAACCTTGTTTTTAGACAGAAGTAAATTGTACAACACCGAATTTCAATACGATTTTTCCGACCTGATAAAATTTGCAAACGTGATAGCGGGAGTGAACTGGAGATTGTATAGCTTAAACAGCAAAAACACTTTGTTCCCGGATAAAGGCAAACCAATTGATGTAAATGAATACAGCGCATACATCCAAATATCCAAAAAATTTATTGAGAATAAATTAAGCCTGGCCGCATCGTTCAGAGATGATAAAAATACATTGTTTATCACACCTAAAATTACTTCCCGTGCATCGGCAGTCTATGAAGTGGCTCCTGAAAACTACATCAGGTTCTCTTATCAGAATGCTTATAGTTTTCCTTCCAATATTCAGGCATTACAAAATACTTTGAATGGCTACAATAGTTATGCATCGGGAGGTTCTAATCTTTTACTGGTTGACAATTATCATTTCGATAAATATCCTCCTTATACATTGACAAGCGTAGGAGCTTACCAACAATCAGCATCACACGATCCTTCCGATTTGAAAAGATTTTATTATAGTGACATCAAACCGCAATCTGTAAATGCTTTTGAGTTGGGCTATTCTGCATTAATTGGGAAAAAAGTATTGATTGACGTTTTAGGTTATTTCTCTACTTGGAAAAATTTTATTGGCTATGCAGATGTAGCTAATTCTCCGGGAAGCAGCGATCCGACTGCTTTTCTCGATCACAGCACTTACGTTCAGTATAATATTGCATTCAATGGCGCTCAAACTGTTAATACCTATGGATATGCAGGCAGCATAAGCGTTGACCTGTCGCATAACTTTTTAGCTAAGGCAAATTATTATTCTGATTATTTAAAAAATAAAAATAACAGCCAGATTAATAATTTCAATACGCCTCATTATCATTTTAACCTGGAATTTGGGAATAGCGGATTTGGCAAAAAAGAGCATTGGTCTTTTAATACTTCCTTCCGTTACAAACCCGGTTATTACTATGTGGTATCAGGCGGACTTGCAAACGGAACGGTGCCTTCATCTGCAGTGATAGATGCACAGATAAGTTATAAATTAATTAAAGCTCATTCCGGAATCAGGATCGGGGGAACCAATATTACCAACAAATATTATTCTACAGGAGTTGCCAATCCCAGCATCGGCGGTGTTTATTATGTTACTTATGCCTATAATATTTTTTAATTAATAAAAGTATTCAAAAAATAAAAAATCAATATGAGACAGTTACTCACAACTTTTGTTTTGGTGGTTTCTACGTCACTATTTTTCTTTTCATGCAAAGAAAATAAAGGGAATAATGATAGCTATACCACAACTTTAAGTTTCAAACCGGGCGATGAAGCCAAAATCATCAATGCCTTTCTAACTATGAAAGACAGCAGTTCTGTTTTGCTGAAACAGGGTGTTTATAAATTTGATAACCTGAGCATTGCGCAGGTAAACCACATTTTAATAAAAGGCGAAGGCCCTGATAAAACCATTCTTGATTTCTCAGAACAAACTGCGGGCGGGGAGGGGATTAGAGCTACCAACGTAAACGGATTCACCATCGAGGGTATGACTATACGCGACTCAAAAGGCGATTTGATAAAAGTGAATAAAAGCCGTGATGTAATATTTAAAAATCTTCATGCAGTTTGGAAAAATGCGGATTCTACCAGTGGCGGCTATGCCATATATCCTGTGTTATGCAAAAATGTATTGATTGATAGTTGCTATGTGGAAGGTTCATCAGATGCAGGAATCTACGTAGGCCAATCAGACAGCGCGATAGTAAGAAATTGTAAAGGGGCCAAAAACGTAGCGGGATGTGAAATCGAAAACACGACTCATGCCGAAGTATATAACAATGAATTTTACAATAACACTGCGGGTTTTCTGGTTTTTGATCTTGCCGATCTTTCACAAAAAGGCGGATACGTAAAAGCGCATGATAATTATTTTCATGATAACAACAACTGCAACTTTGCCAAGTCGGGCAGCTTCGGTACAGCATGGGGCGTGGGCAATGCGCCTCCCGGTAGTGGTGTCGTTATTTTAGCCGCTTCCAACGTAGAAATATATAATAACCGGCTTATTAATAATAATTCCTCAGCTATTATTCTGGCTTCCGGATTTGCAGTGGACCCGAAGGCTGCCGAAAAAATAAATGATCATTACAATCCCATTTCAAAAAACATAAAAATATATGGTAATACCATAGAGATGGGAAATGCTTTTCCGGCGCCTGCTTACGAACATCATATCGGCAAATTGCTGGTGGCTATTGAAAATAAATTAAATGGCGAAGATCCCAATCGAAAAAACAAGCGCATCCCTGAAATCATGTATGATGGCTTTTCAACCAATGTTTTAACCGGTGGTACAGGAGCCAATCCTGATTCATTATGTATCAATCAGAAAGGTGATAATGTATTTGTAAACGCTGATTTTATGAATATGGATAAACCTGATAAATGGAATCCAAATACAGACATAGCGCCATTTATTTGTAAATAATTTTCACTAAATATTACCTCATTCGAATTGTAATTTTGGTATTTAAAAATCCGGATAAGAAAATGAAAAACACGTTTCTTTTTATTGCCTTCATTGTTTTTATTTTTATAATATTCATTACAAGCATACAGAGTTGTAAGAACCGATCAGTACAAAACCAGCAAACAAACATTTCGCAAGGATTTCAATTCAAAGAAAAATTGTCTGACTATGGATTTTTTAAAAATAAACTTAAGGATCTTGATGCTAATCCTGGTGTGGTATTTTACGAATTAAGCACCCCTTTGTTCAGCGATTATGATGCTAAAGACAGGTTTATTGTTTTGCCAAAAGGAACAGCAATAAAATACATAGACCACGGCCCTCTTGATTTCCCTGACTCCACTTTTATAATAAAAAATTTCGCGTACAAAAATGTGGATCATCAAAAAATAATGATTGAAACGCGATTGTTATTTAAAAATCCTGAAGATAAAAAATGGAAGGTGATGGATTATCTCTGGAATGCTGAACAAACCGATGCCATCAAACATATCGCAGGCGCCAAATTGCCCATTACTTTGTTAGATGATGATGACAATAAAATTTCAACAGTGTATGAGGTACCCAACACCAACGATTGTAAGAGGTGTCATATCAATAATGATGTACTGATACCAATTGGGCCAAAAGCGCGCAACCTGAATTACATATTGCCGGGCCAAAAGGAAAATCAATTGATCCAATGGGCCAAATCGGGGATGCTTGCCGGATTGCCGGATTTGGATTCTGTAAAACAACTTCCCAACTGGAAAGATTCCATTCATTTTAATTTGCAACAACGGGCAAGAGCTTATCTCGATATCAATTGTGCGCATTGCCATTCTCCGGGTGGAGATGCCTACAACACCGGGTTGTTTTTGGAATACGAGCAAACCAATCCGGATCATATAGGAATTATGAAAAAGCCTGTTTCTGCCGGCAATGGCGCGGGTGGCCTTAACTATGATATCATTCCGGGAGATGCGGCTCATTCTATTATGCCGTTTAGAATGAACAGTGTAGAACCGGGAACCGCTATGCCGGAGTTGTCGCGGAGTGTTGTTGATAAAGAAGGCGTAAGGTTGATAAAAGAATGGATAAACACTATGCCTAAAAATAAAAGTTAAATGCCGGGATTAGAATAACATACATTGACTGGATTGAAATCCCTGCTGCTGTTGGCGTCTCGCCAACAGCAATCACATCCACAGCATTACAGTAAATAAACTTTTATTAAAGATTTTCATTTTTATCCATAACTCATTCTTAGATAAAATTATATTAAACTGTGATAACGTATTTAGTTCTTGTTTCGGAAAGAATTGTTGGCGGGGACGCCAACATCAGCGTAGGGTATAATATTTTGTAAACAGAAATACAGCAAACCAATAAATAAGACTGATTTTTATTTTGATGCAGCAGGGAGAAATTATAAAAATGTTTTGTTTCTTCACGAAATGCGCAAGAGATTTTTATATAAGTATTGTCAATTAAAAGAAGCCCTGAATTCCATCGGCGAAGAATTGGTTTTCGCTTTGAATAATTTACTAAATGATTGCGGATGTTCAAAGCCCAATTCGTAAGCAATTTCACTCACTGATAAATCGGTGGTGGATAATTTTTCTTTTGCTGTTTCAATCAATTTATTGTGAATGTGCTGCTGTGTGCTTTGTCCCGTCAATGTTTTTAATAAACCACTTAAATAATTAGGCGATACGTTCAGGCTTTCGGCAATGTGCTGAACAGAAGGTAAACCGTTTCTCAATAAATCATCACTTACGAAATATTTCGCAAGAATGTCTTCCATGCGCCCAAGGATTTGGTGATTGGTTATTTTCCTGGTGAGAAACTGGCGATGATAAAACCGGTCAGCATAATTGAACATTACTTCCAATTGAGCGATGATGATATCCTGGCTGAATTTATCAATATTGGAATGATATTCCTGTCGAATATTGTCAATGATATTATTCATCACAGCTTCTTCTTTGGATGACAAAAACAAAGCTTCGTGAACAGAATAATCAAAGTATTCATATTGCTTTATGTTCTTTGCCAGGCTTGTTTTCCACAAAAAATCCGGATGAATGAGCATCATCCAGCCTGACCTTTTTTCTGTTTGATTTTTGCCGTCATGCTCTACTCCGAAAACCTGGTTCGGCGATCCGAAAAACATGGTGCCTTCATCAAAATCATATTCCTGCTGTCCATATTTCATTTTGATGGCACAATTCCTTTTCAGGGCAATGAAATAAAAATCATAGACGAAAACGTTCGGTTCATTATCATTAAACTTATTTATGTCTTCCACGTTTATCACGCTGATTAACGGATGCTCGGGTGGGGGCAATCCCCTGAGATGGTGAAATTCACTGATAGTTTTTAACCGGTAAGGCTGTTTGTTTGCCATAATACAATGTATTTATTTTTACTCAAGAAATTTCATGTCTTCTTCACTCAATTTTATTTCAGTTGCCTTTAAATTTTCTTCAAAATGTTGTAGAGAGGAAGTTCCGGGGATTGGTAATATCCATGGAGAACGATGCAGCAGCCATGCTAAATTTATTTGCGCGTCGGTGGCGTTGTATTTTTTTGCAATCGTTGAAATTCTTTCATCCTTTTGGGGCATTGATTGGAATAAAGAAAAGTAAGGAATTAAAGGTATTTTATTTTCCTCGCAGATAGCCAACACTTCTTCGCCGCCCCTGGTTTCTCCTCCATAAGCAAGTTGCTTTGAGATGCGTTGCGCATGTCCATACATATTTTCTACGGTGGCAATATTGCCCATTGCCATAGCAGCTCTCAATTCTTCAGGGCTAACATTACTCACGCCTACATGCAATATTTTTCCTTCTCTCTGCATTTCAAACATAGCATCCATCGACTCTTTGAAGGGCACACCGCCTTCGGCTATTATTCTGAAATGGACCAGCGTTATCTGTTCTCTTTTCAGAGTACGTAAATTATTTTCGATACTGCTGCGTAAATTCTCAGGGCGATTAAATGATATCCAGCTTTTATCCGGTTTTCTTGCGCCGCCCACTTTGGTGCATATCACCAAATCATCGGGATAGGGATATAATGCTTCTGCTATCAAACGGTTGGTCACATCTTCGCCGTAATAATCGGCGGTGTCTATAAAATTGATGCCGCTTTTAATGCATTGTTTTAATATTTGCAACGCTTCAGGGCGGTTGGCAGGTTCTCCCCAAATTCCCTGGCCGGTAAGCCGCATCGTTCCATATCCGAAACGCTTTACTTTTAACGGATGATTGCTTTTTTCTGCAATCGTAATTTCTTTTGTTATCATAAAATTATTTTGTGTTTTATTATTTAAAAAAACTGCTGATATTATTTCGCTTACTTCAAAGGATAAAATTACTATGATTTAAAAATTGCGTCAGCAAATTCCTTTTACCAATCTACTTCGCCCGCTTCTTTAAAATATTTTCCGGTTGGACCATCATTATCCAAAGTAGCATATTTTACAATTACTTTGGCGGCTTTTTCTACAGTTTGCGTCCCTTTGAATTGATTTAAATCAGTGGCTGTATAACCCGGCGTAACACTGTTTATTTTGAAATTGGCATTTTTAAATTCATTTGCCAGCATTACGGTAAAAGCATTTAGCGCGGTCTTGGAACAACTGTAGGCATCATAAATTCCGTAATTGGGATTTTGCGTATTGTTATGAACCGCCAGGGAGCCTAACTCACTTGAAACGTTTACGATTCTCGGCTCGTTTGATTTTTTTAAAAGAGGGATAAATTGTTGTGTCGTTTGCACTGCGCCAAAAAAATTAGTGTCAAAAACGTTTCGCAAATTTTCAATTTCATAAATTGATATAGCTTGAGGCATCTTGCC
>Ga0207657_10004523_pt1 | contig 14693 bp, 16 predicted proteins | sample KBSC33metaG_FD_184316 | JGI IMG/M metagenome (GOLD analysis project Ga0207657, IMG submission 184316) | Corn rhizosphere microbial communities from Kellogg Biological Station, Michigan, USA - KBS C3-3 metaG (SPAdes) (version 2) | ecosystem: Host-associated > Plants > Roots > Rhizosphere > Soil ... | reverse complement strand
TCTGCTCCAGGAGGCCCGCGAGCAGGCCGTCCGGGAGGCGTCGCAGACCGAGATCGTCAAGCTGGCCGAGCGCCAGGCGCAGGAGATCATCGACGAGGCGCGCCGGCAGGCACGTGAGATGCGCCTCGAGATGGAGGACTGGGCCGACGGGATGCTCGCCACGCTCGAGACGAACCTCGACAAGTTCCTCGTCGCGGTGCGTCGCGGCCGGGAGCGGTTGCACGAGCGGTCGCAGGAGTCGGTCGTCGCCGGGATCGGCCCGGTCGACCTCTCCGACAACGGCTCCAGCTATTAGCCCGAATCTGGTTCGCGCAAAGGGCGCGCGAATCAGGTTCGCGTGACTGGCTTTCGAGGCAGTCCGCGTTCGCTACCGTGGGTCGCATGACGAGCTTCAGCCTGCGTCAGGTGAAGCTCCGTCCGGGCGAGCAGTACCGCGACGAGCTCGAGGTCGAGCTGTCCCCGCTCAACTACGGCGGACAGCGGTATCTCCCGGTGCCGGACAAGGTGCCGGCGGCCTTCGAGATCACACGTGCGAACACCGGGACGGTCTTCACGCTGGCCTTCACCGCCCGGCTCTTCGGGCCCTGCTACCGCTGCCTCGGGGACGCCGTCCTCGAGTTGCCGATCCATGCGCGCGAGTACCAGGACGAGAATCCCGAGGACGAGGAGATGACGACGCCGTACGTCGACGGGAACATGCTCGACGTGTCGGGCTGGGCGCGCGACGCGATCGCGCTTGCGCTGCCCGAGAAGATCCTCTGCCGGCCCGACTGCGCGGGCCTCTGCGGCCAGTGCGGCAAGAACCTGAACGACGAGCCGCACGTGCACGAAGAGGAACACGTCGACCCCCGCTGGGCGGCCCTCGAAGCGCTGCGCGACCAGGCCGACTGACCCAGCTGACCTAACCGGGCACGTCCTCGCCGTGGCGCTCCCAAGACGTTCGTTTGGCGAAACTCGAAAGCTCCCGCCAAGAAGGACATGTCCGGGCTGTTAACGCGATTTGACCGTCGTCTGACCAGGGTCGAAGCGCGTTGACAGGGAAGGCACGTCCAAACTGAACTAGCCCGCGAAAGGGGAGCGGCGTTCCATCAGGACGACGTCGCTCCACCGGCCGCGCTTCCGCGCCAGCTTCTCGCGGACGCCGACGAGCCGGAAGCCGCAGGAGGTGTGCAGCTTGATCGACGCTTCGTTCGCGGCGAGGATCCCCGCCTGGATCGTCCAGATCTGGGCCGCATCCGCCTCCTGGCAGAGCCGCCTCAGTAGCGCGTGGCCGACACCTCGCCCGCGGGCGCTGCGCGCGATGTAGATCGAGTTCTCGGCGACGCCGCGGTAGCACGACCGCTCCGAGTACGGCGCGAGCGCCGCCCAGCCGATGATCTCGCCGTTCTCGCGGGCGACGAGGCGGGGCCAGACCAGGTGGTCACGGTTCCACTCGTCCCACGTCGGCACGAGCTCCTCGAACGTGCCGATATCGAGCCCTTCCTCGAAGATCCGCCGGACGGCGGGCCAATCCGGCGGCAGCAGTGCGTCGATTCTCACAGCATGATCGTACGAGGCAGCGTCACCGTATGAGTCGTGGCCACCCGCTCGAGGAAGCGGCGGTCGTGCGTGACGACGACCAGGCAGCCCTCGTAGGTCTCGAGCGCGGTTTCGAGCTCTTCGATCGCCTCGAGGTCGAGATGGTTCGTCGGCTCGTCGAGGATCAGGCAGTTGACGCCCCGCGAGGTCAGGAGCGCGAGTCCCGCGCGCGTGCGTTCGCCGGGCGAGAGTGACGAGGCGGGGCGCTCGATGTCGTCCGTCCCGAGCGCGAACTTCGCGAGCAGCGTCCGGGCATCGGTGGACGTGAGCCCTGAGAGCTCCCGGAAGTCGTCGAGGAGCACCCCGGAAAAGAGGTCGCGCGCCTGGGTCAGCTCGCCGAAGACGACCGCGGAGCCGGCCCGGCGCGATCCACGCACGAGCGGCAGGTCACCCACGAGGGCGCGGATCAGCGTCGTCTTCCCCGAGCCGTTCGGCCCGACGACTGCGATGCGGTCGCCCCAGTGCAGCTCGAGGTCGACCGGCCCGAGGGTGAACGACCCGACCTCGACGACGGCCCCGACCAGCTCGGCGATCGTCCCCGTCGGAGGCGACGAGGCGAACTCCAGGTCGAGCCGCCAGGGCTGCCACGGCTTCTCGACTTCCTCGAGCCGCTCGAGGTGGTTCTTCGCCTGGTTCACCTTGCCGCGCAGCGCGTTCGTCGCTCGGCGATCAGAGCCGCCAGTCTGGCGCGCGAGCTTTCGCTCGCCCCCGAGTTGGTGCGCCTGCTGGCGCCGGTCGGCGAGCAGCGTCGAGTACCGCTTCATCTCGTCGAGGTAGTCCGCGTAGGCGGCCTCGTGCTGGGCACGTGCTCGCGCGCGCGCCGCCTCGTACTCGCTCCACGTGCCTGTGTACTCGTGGATCCGGCGTGTCTCCGCCTCGATCTCGACGACGCGCTTCACAGTTCGGTCGAGGAACGCGCGGTCGTGGGAGACGAGCACGACGCCTGCGGCGAGGCCGCCGAGGAAGCGCTCCAACCGCTCGAGACCGGCGAAGTCGAGGTTGTTGGTCGGCTCGTCGAGGAGGAAGACGTCGAAGCGCGCGAGCAGGATCGCCGCGAGCGCCGTGCGGGCCGCTTCGCCGCCCGAGAGGGTCGCGACCTCGCGATCCGACCGCCGGCCGAGGCCCACCTCGGCGAGCACGGCGCCGACCCGCGCCTCGAAGTCTTCGCCGCCGAGGGCCAGGAACCGATCGAGCGCCTCGGAGTACGCGCCCGCGAGCTCGGGCTCGGCGTCGAGCCGGGCGGCGAGCGCGTCCATCTCCTGCTCGGCGGCGCCCACGCTGGTGCGGCGGGCGAGGTAGTCGCGCACGGTCTCGCCCGGGCGCGCTTCCGGCTCCTGCGGCAGGTAGCCGATCGCCCCCGAGCGCACGATCCGGCCCGCGTCGGGCTGCTCGAGCCCCGCGAGGACGCGGAGCAGGGTGGACTTGCCGATCCCGTTCGGGCCGACGATCCCGATGCGGTCGCCCGGCGCGACGACCAGCGAGACGTGGTCGAGCACCTGGACGGCGGCAAAGCTCTTGGACACATCACGTACCGATAGTGAGCCCGGCATGGGCGGACCTCCTTACGAGTCGAAAAGGCGAGAAGCGAGGTTTTCGACTTAGAGATCCGTCATGGGACGAGCCCCAAGGGCTCGTGCGGAACACTAGCTGACGGTGCGTCCGAGCAGCGTCTCGACGGCCCGGCGAACGGTGGCGAGGCCGGGCTCCCACTCGGGGCCCTGGCGAGGAGCGCCGATGAGCACCCAATTCTCCATAGTCGCGGGCACCAGGTGGGTCGGGAGGTAGGCCGCGATCTTGGCGGTCACCGGGTCGAGGCCGGGTGTCTCGCGCAGGAAGCAGGCGGCGACGGCATCGTCGAACTCCTGGAGGATCTCGAGGCGGCGGAGCCGCACCTGAGGGTGGTCGAGCGTGAGCCGCGCCTGGGTGGCGTAGAACACGGGGTCGGCGACGACCCGCGCGGCGTAGTCGCGGATCTGGTTCTCGGTCGTCGTCAGAGCGTCGTCCGAGGCGTTGATCTCGTCGAGTGCCACCCGTGCGAGGCCGAAGCACGCTGCAGCCTTCGTGTCGAAATAGCGGAAGAACGTCCGGGTCGAGACGTTCGCCGAAGCGGCAATCTGCTCGACGGTGACCCCGTCGAAACCGTGCTGGGAGAAGAGCTGCAGCGCGGCGTACATCAAGTCTCGCCGCGTTTCGTGCTTCTTTCTCTCACGGAGACTGTCCATAAATGACATTCTATGACATTTGGCACTTCCTGTAAAGTGCCGGTAAATGTCACGTTCTTTCGCAGAGGCGCAGCCGCCCCTTTCCGAGCGGCTGCCGATCGTGACGTACACGAACGCGTTCCGGCGGACCGCAGAGACGGTCTGGATGAGCCCGCAGGTCGAACGGCTCTTCGGCTACCGGGCCGAGGAGTGGGTCGGCAACCCCGGCTTCTTCGAATCGGTCGTCCTGCACCCCGACGACCGCGGCCACGTGCTCGAAGAGATGCGAGCGAGCCGTGAGGAGCTGCGCCCTTTTTCGCGTGACTACCGCCTGCGCGGCCGCGATGGCCGGACGGTCTGGGTCCACGACGAGTCGGTCCCGATCGTCGGCGAAGACGGCAAGCCCGAGTTCATCCAGGGCTACTTCATCGACATCACCGAGCGGAAAGAGCTCGAGCGGCACCTGCTGCAGGCGCAGAAGACCGAGGCCCTCGGCCGCATGGCGGCTGGGATCGCGCACGACTTCAATAACCTGCTGACCGCAATCGGCGGTTACGCCGAGTTCGCGAAACGCTCGCTTGGGTGCGACGCGCCGGCGAGGCGGCCCGTGCACGAGATCCTCGCCACGGTCGACCGTGCCACGAAGCTGACGCGCCAGCTCCTCTCCTTCAGCCGCCGGGATGAGGTCGAGGCGCAGCCCATCTGTCTGAGGGAACTCGTGCTCAACATCGAGTCGATGCTGCTCCACGTCGCCGGAAAGACCGTTCAACTCGACCTGGAGCTCACCGAGACGTCGAAGGTCGCGGCCGACCCCGGCCAGCTCGAGCAAGTCCTGATGAACCTCGTTGCGAACGCGCGGGACGCCGGTGCCGGGAGGGTCGCGATCCGCACCGGCGCTGCGACGATCACCCACGGCTTCGACAGCAGGCGCCTGGGCATCGCGGCCGGCGAGTACGTCGCCCTCGTGGTCTCGGACACCGGCTCCGGGATGGACGAGGAGACGCAGGCTCGGGTCTTCGACCCGTTCTTCACGACGAAGCACCGTGACGGCGGGACGGGCCTCGGCCTTTCCCTCGCCCACAGCGTGATCCGCCAAAGCGGCGGCGCGATCGATGTCTCGAGCGCCCTCGGCTCGGGCACGACGTTCCGCATCCTGCTGCCTGTCGCCGAAACTGGCTAGACTGGCGGCCGCTCATGGCTGTCCCCAAGAGGAAAACCTCCAAGGCGCGTCGCGACCAGCGTCGCGCCACGCACAAGCTCGAGGCGCCGCGGGTCAACACGTGCCCGCAGTGCGGGTCACCGAAGCGTGCGCACCGTGTCTGCCCGACCTGCGGGACCTATAAGGGCCGCGAAGTCGAGCCGCTCCGCCTCGGCACTCCCTAGAGGCTTGATGTGACGCGCGTCGCGGTCGACGCACTCGGTGGGGACAGCGCGCCCGGCGAGGTGATTCTCGGCGCGCTCGACGCCGCCGCCGAGGGGGTCGAGATCGTCCTGTACGGGCCCGCGGGCCTCGACACCCAGGGCTTGCCGCTCGTCGAGACGACCCAGGTGATCGACATGGCCGACAAGCCGGCCGAGTCCGTGCGGGCGAAGCCGGACTCGAGCCTCGTCGCCGCCGTTCGCGGCGTCGCCGACGGCGCCGCGGACGCGGTGGTCTCCGCAGGGAACACGGGAGCGATGCTGGCCGCCGGGCTCCTGCACCTGCGCCGCCTGCCGGGCGTGATGCGGCCCGCGATCGCCGTCCCGATCCCGACCCGCCGCGGCCCGTCGGTGCTGATCGACGCCGGCGCAAACGCCGACAACCGGCCCGAGCACCTGCATCAGTTCGCGCACATGGGCGCCGTCTTCGGCGAGGAGCTGCTCGACGTGGCCAACCCCGTGGTGCGGATCCTTTCGATCGGCGAAGAGGAGGAGAAAGGGAACCACCTCGCGATCGAGGCGCACAGGCTGCTGCGCGAAGACAGCCGCCTCAACTTCGGCGGCAACGCCGAGTCCCGCGACCTGCTGCGCGGCGCCGCCGACGTCGTCGTCACGGACGGCTTTACCGGGAACATCGCGCTCAAGCTGCTCGAGGGGACGATTCGCGAGCTGCTCGACGCGTTGCGTGACGAGCTGACCGCCACCGCCTACGGCAAGCTCGGCGGCCTGTTGATCCGGCCGGCTGCCCGGCGCCTCCGGGCGCGGTTCGATCCGGATACCTACGGCGGTGCCTACCTGCTCGGCCTCCGCGGGCTCGCGGTGGTCGCGCACGGCAACTCGGGCCGCACCGCGATCGCGAATGCGATCCGGCTGGCCGCACGCGGCGCCGACCACCGTTTGGTGGAGCGGCTTTCGGAGCGGTTGCCGGAGCGCGTCCGTGTATGATCGCGCGGTTTTAAGGCAACGGCGTTCAGAGCAACGTTATTTCCCCCAGCCCCCAAAGATGAGGTGACATGGCAGCGTCGCGTGAAGAAGTCTTCGAGCGTGTCAAGGAAGTACTGACGGAGCAGCTCGGAGTCGAAGAGGATCAGATCACCGAAGAGGCGTCGTTCCAGGACGACTTGGACGCCGACTCGCTCGACCTCGTCGAGCTCATCATGGAGCTCGAGGACCAGTTCGGGATCAAGATCTCTGACGAAGATGCCCAGAAGATCACGACCGTCGGGCAGGCCGTCGACTACGTCACCTCGCATCAGTAAGGCCCGAACGCTTCGGGAGCTCATCGACGGGCTCCCGGACGAGCGCGCGGCGGCGGTCTTCACGCACTCGTCGTGGGCCGCCGACCGCACTCAGTCGTATGAACGGCTCGAGTTTCTCGGCGACTCGGTGCTCGAGCTTGCGATCGCGCGCATGCTGTACGACCGCTTCCCGGATTTCAGCGAGGGGCGGATGGCCAAGGTGCGTTCGCACGTCGTCTCGCGCGCCAGCTGCGCGGTCCTGTCGCGCGAGCTCGGCCTTGGCGAGCGCATGCGCGCGGACGCGGCGGGGATGCAGGCCGACGAGGTGGATCGGCTCTCGCGGAATCGCAACGTCCTCGCCGCCCTCCTCGAAGCGGCGATCGCGGCGGTGTACCTCGAGCACGGGTTCGAGCTCGTCGAGCCGGCGATCGTGGAGGCGTTCGAGCCGCGCATCGAATACGCGCTCACGGAGCACGTCGACCACAAGACGGAGCTGCAGGAGCAGCTGGCCCGCCTCGGCCGGTCGGTCACCTACACCGTGCTCGACATGAAGGGCCCGCCGCATGACCGGTCGTTCACGGCGGCAGCGATCATCGACGGAGAGGTCGCCGGCACCGGCACGGGGCGCTCGAAGAAGGACGCCGAGCAGGCCGCGGCGGAGGAGGCGCTCATCACCGCAGCAGGCGACGATGGAGCGCCTGCGTCGGCTCCGACGGAGTGACGCCGAGGTCCTCGCGCAGCTTCGCGCGCAACGACTCGTAGACGAGCAGCGCCTCGGCGCAGTTGCCTTCGCGGTCGAGCGCCTCCATGAGGATCCGGTAGCCGGACTCGCGATACGGCTCGAGTTGGACGAGCTTTCGTCCCACGCGGATCGCCGCCGTCAGCTCCGTGCCGCCAACGCCGAGCGTCGCGGCGGCGTAGGCCTCGAGCGCGCGCAGGTAGAGCTCACCGAGGCGACCACGTTCTTCGTCGATCCAGGGTGCCTCCTCCCCCGCGAGAAACGGCCGCCCGCACACGAACATCGCGACCTGTGAAGGCGCCCACGCGGTGCCCGGGTCGCCGAGCGCGAGCGCGCTCTCGGCGCGGTGCAGTGCAGCCCCCGCCGCCTCGACGTCCACCCAGAGATCGTCGATCAGGGGTCGGAAGCCATCGAGCGGCACGACGCGGCGCAGCTTCGACAGGAGCGGCGCCAGCCCGCCGTCGCGGCCGGTGGGCCAGAGCGCCTCGACGAGCTCATCGCGTGTGACCGTGCGCAGGCGGTTGGTCGCGAGGTAGGCGAGCAGGACCCGGCCCTGGCGACCCGGTAGTTCATTCTCCACGCGACGGCCGTCGAGCTCGACCACGAGGCGACCGCAGAGCTGCATTTTCCCACGCGCCAACGTCGCGCCAAGATAGACCCAACGCACGACGCGTACAACGGACGCATCGACCACGAAAGGGAGTTCCGATGGCGAAGCAGATCACGTGTGAGTGCGGGGCCGTGGTTCGCGGTGAGACCGACGACGAGGTGATGAGCGGTGCGCGCGACCACATGCGGGCAGACCATCCCGAGTTGCTGAGCAAGGTCACCGACGCGGATCTTCAGGGCTGGATCGAGGAGGTCTGAACATGGCGAGCTCGACCTTCGATCCGGTCTCCTACAAGGAGACGACGCGTGCGCAGTGGCAAGACGCGGCCGAAGCGTGGCATCGCTGGGATCCAGTGTTCGACCGCTGGCTCGGCCCGGCAACCGAGCTGATGCTCGACCTGGCCGGTGTACGCGAGGGCTCCCGCGTGCTCGACATCGCTGCTGGATCCGGTGGGCAATCGATTGCGGCGGCGCGGCGCGGCGCAACCGTCCTCGCGACGGACATCTCGTCGAACATCCTCGACGAAGCGGCCGCAGCTGCGCGACTGGCCGGCGTGAGCAGCATCGCGACGCGTGTCATGGACGGCGAGACGCTGGACGTCGAGGCCGGCTCCTTCGATGCGGCGATCTCGCGGCTCGGCCTGATGTACCTGCCCGACAAGCCGGCGGCGCTCGCGGAGGCGGCCCGGACGCTGCGTTCGGGCGGACGCTATGCAGCGCTCGTCTTCGCAGAGCCCGAGCGCAACCGGTTCTTCTCCCTGCCGATCTCGATCATCAGGACGAAGGCAGAGCTAGCGCCGCCGGCGCCCGGGATGCCGGGGCCGTTCTCGGCGGTGGGTCTGGGGGAGCTGCTCGAGGCGGCCGGCTTCGGCGAGGTCGAGGTGCACAGGGTCGAGGCGCCGCTCGAGCTCGCGGATGCGGCCGAGTGCGCACGCCTTGAGCGCGAGTCCTTCGGGGCTCTGCATCAGATGCTCGCAGGCCTGACCGAGGCCCAGCGCGAGGAGACGTGGGCCGAGATCGAGGTCGCTCTCCGGGAGTTCGAAGGCCCGGCCGGTTTCGCCGGTCCTTGCGAATTGTTGGTGGGTGCAGGCACGATCTGACCGCCGGTGGGAAGCTCCCGAGCGGCGTCCTGACCGCTCGGTAGCCTCCCTCCCGGGTGCACCTCAAAGCGATCAAGCTGCGCGGGTTCAAGTCGTTCGTCGACCCGGTCGAGATCCACCTCGAATCCGGGGTGGCGGTCGTGGTCGGTCCCAATGGCTCGGGGAAGTCGAACGTCTCGGACTCGATTCTCTGGGCGACCGGCTCGATGAGCCCCGGGGAGTTGCGCGCCGAGAAGCCTGACGACGTCCTGTTCTCGGGCTCCGCCGGCCGGCAGCCGACCGACTTCTGCGAGGTCGATCTGCTGTTCGACAACTCCGACAGCGCGTGGCCGGACCTTCCGTACAGCGAGGTCTCCGTCTCACGGCGCCTGACGCGCGGCGGCGAGGGCCAGTACCTCGTCAACAAGACGCCGGTGCGTCGCATCGACGTCGTCGAGCTGCTCTCCGACGTCGGGCTCGGCGGCGGCCTGCGCTCCGTGATCTCCCAGGGCCGTGTCGAGACCGTGCTGAACTCGAAGCCGTCGGAACGGCGTGAGCTGATCGAGGAGGCGGCCGGCCTCGGCCGCTTCAAGCGCCGCCGCCATCGCGCCGAGCTGAAGCTCGCGAGGGTCGGGATCCAGGTCGAGCGGGCCCGCGATCTCGAGGACGAGGTCAAGAAGCGCCTGCGCCCCCTTGCGCTCCAGGCGACCGCCGCCGAGCGCGCCGAGAAGCTCGGCGTCGAGATCGGGCGGCTGCAGGCGGCGATCGCGACGCTCGACCTCGCGCGCCTCGCCGAGCGCCGGACGGAAGCGGAGGGGCGTCGCGCGGCCACGGCCGAGGAACGTCGTGTGCTCGAGGAGAAGATCAATGCGCTGGTCGCCGAGCGCGAGCGCGCCGAAGAGGAGCTCACGGATTCTGCGGGTGCGCGCGAGCAGGCCACCGCTGCGCTCTACCGGCTGCGCAGCGGCGGCGAGCGCATCGTGCTGCGTCGCGAGTCTGCTGCGTCGCTCACGGCCTCGATCCGTTCCGAGCTCGAGGCCACCCGAGCCTACGACCCCTCCGCGTCGGTTGAGATGGAAACCGCCGCGCGCGACGCGTCGACGGCTGCCCAGGCCGCTGCGGCAGAGCGCGCACGGCTGCAGGTCGAGGCAGAGGAGCGTTGGGCGCGCGTCGCGGCAATCGAACGGGGAGGTCAGTCCTCGCTGGCCGCCGAGCTCGACGCGGTGCTCGAGCGGCGCGCGGAGACCGAGTCGCACCTCACAGGCGGCAGCCGCGACGCATTGCTTGCGCTGCGCGGTGCGAGCCAGCGCCTCGGCGTGCGACACGAGTCGGCGCAGCGGCTGCTCACCGAGCTGCGGAATGAATTGCTCGAAACGCGGCAGGCACCCAAAGGCCCGTCACCAGCCGAGCTCGGCCGTGCGGCTGACGAGGCGGACGCTGCCGCGCGCACCGCCGCCCGCGAGCGCGAAGATCTCGTGGCTCGTGTTCGGCTGGCGCGCGAGCGCCTGACGACGCTCGAGCAGTCGCTGGCCGAGCGCGAAGGGCTGCCTCCGGCGGCGCGCGCGCTCGCGGAAGGAGGCGAGCAGCTTGTGCTGCAGATGCTCGAGGTCGAGGCTGGCGCCGAGCGGTCGACGGCTGCTGCCCTCGGCCACCTCGCTGCGGCGGTGCTCGCGGCGAGCCCCGAGCGCGGGCTCGAGCTCGTCGAGCAGGCTCGAGCCTCGGGGCTCGGGTCGGTGCTCGTGCTCGTCGGCCGCGATCCGCGCGAGCTCGTGAAGTTGCCGGTCGTCGAGCGCAACGCGCTGCTCGCCTCGAGCGTGCCGGCCGTGACGAAGGAGGGGATCGGCTGGGACCCGCAGCGCGGCGAGCTCTGGTTCGCCGGCGAGACCGCAGAGGCTGTGTTGCTGGAGCTCGACGCGCGCCGCCGCGAGCTGGAGACAGAGGTTGCCCAACTTGCCGAGCGTGCGGAACGAGCAACGCAAGTGGTGGAGGAAGCAAGCGAGCGCGCGCGCTCGGCGGCCGAGGCGTTCGCCCCTGTCGCCCACCTGCGCAACGTGCGCCGTGCCGACCCGGCGCGGCTCGAGCGGCTCGTCGCCGGAGCAGAGAGTCTCGATGAGACCTTGAGGGTTGCGGCCGCGGCGGCCGGCCGTCTCGAAGCGCCGCTCGCCGAGCGGACGGGTCGCCTGGCGGAAGAGCTGCGTGGGATCGCGTCGCGCGAAGCGGAGTTGCGGCGGGCGGTCTCCGATGCGGATGCGCGCGCGCTCGCCGCCGAGCGTCGTGCGAACGGACGCACCGCGGAAGCGACCGGCGAAGTGGCCGGGTTGCGCATGGAGGCCGAGGATCTTTCGGCGCGTGCCGCCGAGGCGGCGAAGGCCGCGGACGACGCCGCCGAGCGCGCGCGCACGGCGGCCCGCGCACTCGCAGACGCGGATCCGGCGCGCACGCGCCGCCCGACCGAGCTCGTGCTCGAGAACCTGCTCGCAGGCTCGACGCGGCTCGAGGCTGCGTTGGCGGTCGACGTCGACCGGTTCGAAGCACCGGTGCGCGAGCGTGCCGAGGCGCAGGCCGCGCGCACGACCGAGCTCGGCGCGTCGCTCCGCACACTCGGCGCCGCCGAGGTCGAGCTTCGCCAGGTGGCCGGCACTGCGAGCGAGAAGCTGTCTGCGATCGACGTCGAGCTGGCGCGCACGGACGCCGAGCGCGAGGAGGCACAGCGGCGGCTCGATGCGTCCGCCTCCGAGCCGATCGAGGGCGAGGATCGCGACGAGCTGGCCGAGAAGCTGGCGCGCTACGAGAAGCGCCGCGAGCAGCTCGGCCAGGTCAACCCGCTCGCGAAGGAAGAGTACGACGCGGAGAAGGCGCGGCTCGAAGAGCTTTCCGTCCAGCGTGCTGATCTCGAGAAGAGCCTCGCCGAGCTGGAGAAGCTGCGGGACGATTTGACGAGGACGGTCGAGACGCGCTTCGCCGAGACCTTCGAGGCGGTCGAGAAGCATTTCCACGAGGTCGCCGCAACGCTCTTCCCCGGAGGCGAGGGCCGGCTGCGGCTGACGGAGGCCGAAGAGGACGGCGACGAGCCCGGCATCGAGGTCGAGCTGCGCCCGGCCGGCAAGCGCGTCACGCGGCTCTCACTGCTCTCCGGTGGTGAGAAGGCGCTCGGCGCGATTGCGTTCCTGTTCTCCCTCTTCCTCGCGCGCCCGAGCCCGTTCTATCTCCTCGACGAGGTCGAGGCGGCGCTCGACGATACGAACATCGCGCGGTTCACCGAGTTGCTGCGCACCTACGCGGACCGTGCGCAGTTCATCGTCATCACGCACCAGAAGCGCACGATGGAGGCGGCTGACGTTCTCTACGGCGTGACGATGGGCAACGACGGCGTGTCGCAGATCGTCTCGCGGCGCCTGCCGCGCGAAGAAGAAGTCGCAGCGACCGCATGAACGACCTCGCCTTCGTCGAGCGGGCAGTGATGCTCCTCGAAGCGAAGGGCGTCGACACGTGGGTGTTCGGAGGGTGGGCCGAGGAGCTCCGCGGGCTGATCAAGCCGCGCGAGCATGTCGACGTCGACTTGCTCTATCCCGCGGAGGACTGGAGCATCGTCGACAACCTCTACCTCGACTGGGTCGAGGGGAAGCACTTCGACTGGAAGCGCGCGTTCAGGCTGGAAGGGATCACTGTCGAGCTCTTCCTCGTGCAGTACGACGCACGTGGCTGGTACACGCAGCTCGAGCGCCGGCGTCACAACTGGCCCGCCAACGTCTTTTCCAACAAGGGCCGCCTGCCGGTCGTGAGCACCGCCGCCCTCGCCGGCTACCGGCACTCGTACCGCGTCGACGCCCGCGACGTGGCTTGAACCTGGTTTGCTCTTTAACCAGGTTCGTGAGTCTCCGGCCGCCCATCGCAAACGCTAGAACCTGGTTCGCGCAGCCAGCGTCGGGCGGTCGAGCTCGTCGCTCGTTCGCGAACCAGGTTCAACCGTTCTTTTTGCGCGGGCGCTTTGCGTCGATGAACGCGTAGGCATCCTCGATCCGGCCCGCGAGCTCTTCGTTGTCGACGGCGTCCAGCCGGACGAGCACTGACTCCCAGCCCTCGTAGTGCGGCGTGACGAAGTACACGTCGGGGCGTGCGCGGATCAGGAGGTCACGTTCGTCGTCGGGTGCGCGCGTGGAGATCGCGCCCTCTTCGTGCGACATGTTCACGAAGATGCGGCCGTTGGTGCGAAACGTCTGCTTGCGCTCCTCCACCTCGGGCAGCGCGAGGCAGATTCGCCGTACGTCCTCCCAGGTGGCCACGCCAGCAGGCTAACGTGGCGCGCTCATGGCGAGAAGCTGGGGACAACTGCTCGGCGATTCCGATGCGCCGCTCGAGACGGAGGCGCAGCAGCGTGGCTTCATGGGGCGCCTGCGCGAGTCGCTCGGCAAGTCGCGCCGCGCGCTGACCGAGCAGCTGCAGGTCGCCGCGTTCGACCCGGCGGACGACGCCTCGTGGGAGCGGCTGGAGGAAGCGCTGATCTACGCCGACGTCGGAGTGCGCGCAACGGCCGAGTTGATCCGGCGGCTCGAAGCCCGGCAAGACCTCACCGAGTTGAACAGTGCGCTGGCCGAGGAGATCGCAGCGCTCTTCGGTGAGCCGCCGACGCTCGCCGTGCAAAACGAGCCCGCGGTGATCCTCGTGGTCGGCGTCAACGGGACGGGTAAGACGACGACCATCGGGAAGCTCGCGAACAAGTTGCGCGAGCACGGGCGGTCGGTGACCCTCGGCGCGGCCGACACGTTTCGCGCTGCGGCAGAGGAGCAGCTCGAGATCTGGGCGGAGCGTGCAGGCGCGAAGTTCGTCGGCGGTGAGCGCGGCGGAGATCCCGCGGCCGTCGCCTACGACGCGATCGGTTCCGATACCGACGTCGTGATCGTCGACACCGCGGGCCGGCTGCATACGCAGACGAACCTGATGGACGAGCTCTCGAAGGTGCGCCGGGTGATCGCGGGCCGAGTCGACGGCGCGCCCCACGAGGTGCTGCTCGTCGTCGATGCGACGACAGGTCAGAACGGGCTGCAGCAGGCGCGCATCTTCAGCGAAGCCGTCGGCGTGACCGGCGTCGCCCTGACGAAGCTCGACGGGTCGGCCAAGGGCGGGATCGCGGTTGCGATCGCCTACGAGCTCGGGTTGCCGGTGAAGCTCGTCGGCGTGGGCGAGGGGCTCGAGGATCTCCGGCCGTTCGACCCGGACGATTTCGCGCGGGCGCTCGTTTCCGGGTAGCGCCCGGCTACCATCCCGGCGTGTTCGACAGCCTGGCAGACAAGCTTCAGGGCGCTCTCGGCGACCTGCGGAAGAAGGGCAAGCTCGACGAAGAGTCGATCTCGCGCGCCATGCGCGAGATCCGCCTTGCGCTGCTCGAGGCCGACGTCAACTTCACCGTCGTGCGCGACTTCGTGGCGCGCGTGCGCGAGAAGGCGATGGGGGAGGAGATCCTCAAGAGCCTGACCCCCGGCCAGCAGGTCGTGAAGGTCGTGCACGACGAGCTGACGGCGTTGATGGGCGAGGGCGAGTCGGGGCTCGCGTTCAGCAAGTTCACGGTCATCCTGCTCGCGGGTCTCCAGGGCTCGGGCAAGACGACGACCGCCGGCAAGCTCGCACTGCAGTTGCGCAACCAGGGCCGCAAGCCCGGTCTGATCGCGGCCGACCTGCAGCGCCCCGCTGCGATCGACCAGCTCGAGCAGCTCGGCAAGCAGATTCAGGTGCCGGTGTTCAGGACCGACACGAAGGACGCGGTCGAGGCGGTGCGCAGCGGCCTCGAGCGCGCGCGCGCCGAGGGCCTCGACACGGTGATCGTCGACACGGC